>FWPV01000702.1_pt1 | contig 103157 bp, 104 predicted proteins | sample 2228371 | NCBI WGS metagenome assembly FWPV01 (sample SAMEA103939776, study PRJEB20133) | metagenome
TCGGTGTATCTGCTTTTTCTCATGTCCGTCATTTTCCATAGTGACGGACTTCCTGGAAATTACGCTGGTATGGCTGGGAGGGGGCAGGTCATCCGGCGCATCGTTCTCGATTATGCGAACCAGATTGGAAGCTGCTTGGGCGCGGGCCGCAAAAGTGTTGTGTCCAGACCATCGAAACGGCTCGATCAGAACATTCATTGCCAACTCAGTTTTGATTCTCTCTGACACTAACGAGGTAGCGTCAACCCAAGTCGCATCGCTAGCAAAAGTACCGTGGATCATCAAAACTTTGATCGACATGGAGTTGTGTGCAATGTATTTGGTGAATTCGAAATCGCTGTTCTTCTGCGAAATCCTGGCAACGCCAAACCGCTTCGTCAATTCGCAGTTGCCCCTCCGACTCGCCTGAGCCATTCCGCTCTGAGCGATGATAGGCGAGCAAACGCTTTGGGTCATCCTCCAAACAGAGGGAATTCCCGGAAATTTGATTGCTTAGGTTCCCGGTCAAGTTGCTGATCGCCGTAGATAGGCGGCGTGGGACCCCTCCCACACAAGCTCAGGCATTGCAGCGGTATCGCCGGGCCAATACGGCGCGCACTGTGAAGGAACAGGTTCACTCAGGCCCTGCACTCCCTATCGACTTCACAGGACCCCCATGACCGACCCACGCAACATTGCCCATGACAAAAAAGTCCAGCAGGAAAAGAAACACCGCGGCGAAGAAATCGCGCCTGGCGCGGAACATGCCGTCCAGCCCGGCAAGAAGCCACCTCTGGTGAGCACCGACGACAAGCCCGAAACCGACGGTGAAACGGCTGAGAAGGACGAGCAGCCTGCGGGCTGAGATCCCTGCCCCGCCACCAAACAAAAAGCCCGCTGCGCCTTGGCAGCGGGCTTTCTTATTGCCAGTTCGTTTCAACCTTCGCATCAACCATCAACACTTGCCGCCCGGTTCAACTGCGGTGCGAAAGTCTCATGCAACCTACTGGGGACTGAGCCTGGTCTCACCCAAAACCAGCTCACCGTCGCCGCCGCGCATCAGAATGTCACACCGGGATATTGCATTGGAAGGGCTCCACGCGTACTTGCGGCAAACCTTGCCATCGTCACCGACAACCCAACTCCCGCCGGGATTGGAGACTGCACCATTGCCCGAAACCTTGAGGCTGCCGTCAGCACCGAACACCATCTGCATCTGCACCCGTGCGCCACGCCAGGTGGTTCCGTATGCGAACGACTTCCCGGAAAGCGCTTCCCTGACCTCGGTCGGTGACATCGCAGTGGCCGGGACCGTGGTGGTCGATGGTTGAGCGTAAGCGACGGTTGCCGTCAGGGAAATGACACTCCAAAAGACTTGAAATCCTCGCATGGCCGCTCCTGTATGACGCACACACCAAACCTGTTGATTTTCGAATCATAGGCGTGCAAAGGTGTCGGGTCATCCTCTAAACAGAGGGCCTAGCCGCCACCACGCACCAGGCGGATATCGACCTCCCGCTCCACATAGGTCCACTCGGGTGTGGCGCGCAGCTCGGCCAGCATGTGGTCGAAGGCGTCCGCATGTTCGGGCGCAAACTCGAACCAGGTCAAAAAGTCAAAAGGCTCGTTGCCCGACAGGTCGCGGCAGTGGTGCAGCCTGCGGGCCACAGCGGGCAGGTAGTTCAGGCCGATGCGGGTGTGGTGTGACTGCTCTTCAAAAATGGTACGCCGTTCGTCCTGGGTCAGCGCCCACCAGGCCGGGCTTTTGCGGATGGGGATGAGCGCCGCGCAGGTCGACTCGGGCCGTCCCAGGCCCTGCTGTTTGGCCAGCAGCTGCTCTTTCTCGCTGCGCACCACATACCGCTCGTTGCTGGTGATGCCCCTGAGCACCCAGCCGGAAGGCAGTACGGCTCCATCCACCACGTCAGGCACCACCCGAAGCCTTGCAGCCTGCGCGACAGGCTCGCCCGCCACCGCGCGCATGCCGGTGACGCACCACGGGCCGGTGTCGCCGCCCACAAATGAAAACAACCGTGAAGTCATGACCTGCCTGCCTTTCGACAGAGCGGCATGCAACTAGAGTGCCAGTTTCAGGCGCTGGATGCCCTCTTCGATCTTCGCGACATCGGCCGTCGCAAAGCTGAGCCGGAAAGTGCTCACATCCGGTTCACCCGCAAAAAAAGGCGCGCCGGGCACAAAGGCCACGCCCTGCTCGATGGCCCGTTTCGCGAACTCGCCGGCGTCTTTGGTTTTGCCGCCTGCACCCGTGAGGCGGGCCCAGAAAAACAGGCCGCCCTGCGGCTGGGTGAATTCGATCGCGTCGCCGAGTTCGCGTTTCAGCGCTGCGCCCATCGCCAGCGCGCGTTCGCCGTAGGCCTTGCGCACTTTCGCGAGCGTGGCGGGCATGCGGCCGGCTTTCAGGTACTGCGCGGCGGTGGCCTGGGCAAAGGTGCTGGTGTGCGCGTCGCTGAACTGTTTGCACATGGTGGCCCGGGCCAGCAGCTCGGCGGGGGCGATCATCCAGCCCACGCGCAGGCCGGGGCTGAGCACCTTGCTCATGGAGCCGCAATGCGCGATCAGTTCTCTACTACCAGGAACGTCCTTCGACAAGCTCAGGATGCTTGGGGGTGGGGCCTCATTGAAATAGAGGTCGCCATACGGGTCGTCCTCGACCACCAGGGTGTTGTACTTGACGGCCAGGGTCAGCACCTTTTTGCGGCGCTCCAGGCTCAGCATGGCGCCGCTGGGATTGCCGAAGGTCGGGATCAAATAGACGAACTTGGGCTTGTGTTCGGCGATCAGTTTTTCCAGCGCGTCGGTGTCCACGCCGTTCGCGTCTATGGGCGCGCTGACCAGGTCGGCGCCATAGAGCCGGAAGCACTGGATGGTGGCCAGGAAGGTCGGGCCTTCGACAATCACCTTGTCGCCGGGGTCAATCATGGTTTTGCCGAGCAGGTCCAGCGCCTGCTGGCTGCCGGTGGTGACGATCAGGCCGTCGGGCGCGACCGTCACGCCCTTGCTGCCCATGAAGGCGGCGAGCTGTTCACGCAGCGGGTTGTAGCCCTCGGTGGCGCCGTACTGCAGCGCGCCGCCGGCTTCTTCGCTCAGTGCCTTGTTGGCGGCTTCCTTGATGCCTTCGACGTCGAACATGGCGCTGTCCGGAAAGCCACCGGCAAAACTGATGATGCCGGGCTTGCCCAGCAGCTTGAACAGTTCACGGATGGCGGAGGTTTCGACGTTGTTGAGGCGGTCGGCAAAGGGCAAGGGCATGGCGGTCTCTCTTTCTGCCCCGCATTGTCGCCAATTTGCGCGCCGCTTTCCGGCGCCGCGGCAGAATACCGGCATGAACAACGCGCTGCCGCCCATGCCGGCGGCCTTGTCGTCCACCCTGTTGAGGCGTATCCATGATCGAACAGCACCCAGACATCCCCGGCGCCGACGGCGCGATGAACAGCTTTGTGGTCTGCCCCGAAGAAGGCGGGCCGCACCCGGTGGTGCTGTTTTACATGGACGCGCCCGGCAAGCGGGAAGAACTGCACGACATGGCGCGGCGCATCGCGGCGGTGGGCTACTACGTGGTGCTGCCCAACCTGTACTACCGGCGTTCGCGCGACTTCTGGCTGACCGAACGCACCGATCCGCAGATGGCGGTGATGTTCGAGCACATGAACTCGCTGAGCAACGCCATGGTGGTGCGCGACACCGAGGCCATGCTGCGTTTTGTCGATGCGCAGCCGCAGGCCGATACCAGCCGCGTGGGCGCGGTGGGCTACTGCATGAGCGGCCCGTTTGTGATGGCGGCGGCCGCGGCCCTGCCGGACCGCATCCAGAGCATCGCCAGCATCCACGGCGCCAACCTGGTGACCGACAAGGACGATTCACCCCACCTGATGGCGCCGCTGATCCGCTGCGAAAGCTACTTTGCCTGCGCCGAGACCGACCGCTGGGCGCCGCCCGAACTCGTGCACACGCTGCAGGATGCGCTGGTGGCCGGCGGCACGCCGCACCGCATCGAGTGGTACCCGGGCACCGAACACGGCTTTGTTTTCCCGAAACGCACGGGCATTTACCACCAGGCAGCGGCAGAGCGGCACTGGGAGCGGCTGTTCGACCTGTTCAGGCGCACGCTGCAAGCCTGACCCGCACCGGGCCTGGCCGGCGCCCCCACACGGCCTCTTGACTGGAGCTTTACTCTGGAGTGATACTCCAGCCATGGAAGACCCGAGCTCGACCCGATCACGCCTGCTGGACGCCGCTGCCACGGTGTTCCTGGCCCATGGGTATGCTGCCGCGTCCATGGACATGGTGCGCCAGGCGGCGGGGGTGAGCAACGGCAGCCTGTACCACCACTTCCCCAGCAAGGCGCTGCTGGCCGACGCGCTGTACGCCCACACCCTGCGCGACTTTCATGCGGCGCTGCTGGGGCCCGTCTCCGGGCGGGCCTCCGCACAGGCCGGCGTGAAGGGCTTGATACGCGCCTACATCGCCTGGGTGGAGCAACACCCCACGCGGGCGCGCCTGCTGCACGAGCTGCGCCGCAGCGGCGACATGACAGGCGGCGCGGAGATAGGCGCGGCCAATTCCGAGGCCTTCGGCGCGCTGGCGCAATGGATGGACGCCAAAGTGGCGGCCGGCGACATGCGCGCCATGCCTTTGCCGGTGTGGATGGCGCTGGTGTTTTCACCGGCGATATCACTCACGCCCCACTGGGCCAGCCAGCCGCAACCCGCGGTGGCGCCCAGGGTACGGGCCGCGCTGGAGCACGCGGCATGGATGTCGGTGGCCGCGTGATGTGGCGCCGTCTTTTTTTTCAGCAACTCGACAATACAAGGAGCAAGGCATGAATATCGTCAACGTCCACCAGCGGCGGCTGGAGGCCACACCGGCCCAGGTGGCTGAGCTGATGGCCTCGCTGGGCTCGCCCGACGACAAACTGTGGCCGCCCCACTGGCCGCGCATCCGGTTCGACCGGCCGCTGGTGCCGGGGGCGGTGGGCGGGCACGGACCCATCGGCTACGTGGTCACGGCTTACACGCCGGGGGAGTCGATCCGTTTCCGCTTCACCGAGCCCAAGGGTTTCGAGGGCTGGCACAGCTTCACCGTGCTGGACGCCACAGAAGAAGACTGTTTCCTGGAGCACCGCATCGAGATGCAGACCGAAGGCCGCGCCACCCTGCTCTGGGAGCTGGCCATCCGCCACCTGCACAACGCCTTGATCGAAGACGCGCTGTCGCAGGCGCAGCGCGCCGTGGGCAACAAGCCGCTGGTCGTGCCCTGGCCGGCCAAAGTGCGGGTGTTGCGCTGGCTGATGTCGGTGGGCAAGTCGAAACCGCAAACCGCGCAGGGGGATGCCCGTGCCGGCTGACATGCTCGCGTACGGGCAGCAGATCCTGAGCCAGCAAGCCTTCAGCGCCCTGCTGAACGCGCGGCTGGACGCTTTTGCCCCGGGCAGCGCCGAGCTGTCGGTGCCGGTGGCGCCGGCGCTGCTGCAGCAGCACGGCTTTGTGCACGGCGGTGTGTTGTCTTACCTGGCCGACAACGCGCTGACCTTTGCCGGCGGCTCGGTGCTGGGGGATTCGGTGACGTCCGAGTTCAAGATCAACTACCTGCGCCCGGCCAAGGACGCCGAGCGCCTGCTGGCCGTCGCCACGGTGGTGGGCAGCGGCAAGACGCAGGCGGTGTGCCGCTGCGACATTTTTGTGCTGCACGGCGCGGAGCGCACGCTGTGCGCGGCAGCGCAGGGGACGATTCGCAAGGCGGGGTAATTCAAGGGCGGGACCAGGATGGAATTAACTCCTTAGGAATAGTAATTTGACTTAACTACTTTAAAATAGTAAATTTGGATAACTACTCTTGAGGTGTATCCATGAAATACCCCGTTGACAGCCCACAGCAGCTCCGGACCATTCTGCGGTCATTGCGGCAGGCGCGACGCCTGACCCAGACGCAACTTGGCGAGCGGCTGGGTGTCACGCAAAAGCGAATCGCCCGCATCGAGGCCGCACCGGAGGTCACCGCCTTCGACCAGATTTCCCGCATGGTCACTGCCATGGGCTACCGCCTGGTGATCGAAGAACCGTCGGCACACCGCGTGGCCGAGCCGGGACCGGACACATGGTGACTTTTCGCCGCCCCCGCACCAACCCGCAAGACAGTGTGCTGGGGGTCTGGGCCAATGGTGAACGGGTAGGCACATGGTCTGTGGTGGATGCAGAGCACCGCTTCGCCTATGACGACAACTGGCCCGCCTCACCGGCAGCGCGCTGGCTGTCGCTTTCCCTGCCATTCATGCCGGACAACCTGCCTCACCGTGGAGAAGTGGTCCGCAACTTTTTTGACAACCTGTTGCCTGACAGTGACGCCATTCGCCGGCGGCTGCGCGACAAGTTCAACACCGGCAGCATCGCGGCGTTTGACCTGCTCGCAGCGATCGGGCGTGACTGCGTGGGGGCTGTGCAGTTGCTTCCGCCCGGCATGGCACCGGAGGGGTTCGACCGGATTGAATCCTTGCCACTGAATGAGGCCGGGGTTGAGGAGGCCATCAACCACGCGGTTACCGGCGGGCGTGTTGTGGGCCAGGAATCGACGGATGACTTCCGTATTTCCATCGCCGGCGCTCAGGAAAAAACCGCCCTGCTCTGGCACCAGAACCAGTGGTGCAGGCCGGTGGGGTCGACACCCACCACGCATATTTTCAAGCTTCCCCTGGGTCTGGTGGGAAACATGCGCGCCGACATGAGCGCCTCGGTAGAAAACGAATGGTTGTGCGCCCAGTTGCTTGCGCAGCTTGGGCTGCCAGTGGCTGCCTGCGAGATGGCCCGCTTCGGGCAGCGCAAGGTGCTGGTGGTAGAGCGCTTCGATCGGGCGCTTCAGCACCCGCAAGGACGCGCGCCATGGATTGCACGGCTGCCGCAGGAAGACTTCTGCCAGGCGCTTGGCGTCGCCGGCGAACGGAAGTATGAAAACGAAGGTGGCCCGGGACTGCGGGCCATTCTTCGCCAGCTGGACAACAGCAACCGCGCGGAGGAAGACAAGCTGACCTTTGTGACCACCCAGCTGGCCTTCTGGCTCATGGCCGCCACCGACGGACACGCCAAGAATTTCTCGATCTTTCTGGAGCGCGGCGGCGGCTACCGCATGACGCCGCTGTACGACGTGTTGTCGGCCTGGCCCATCATGGGCACCGGGCCGAATCAGTTGCATCCGCGCCGCGCCAAACTGGCGATGGCCCTGCGAGGCAAAAACACGCACTACCATCTGCATGAGATCCGCACCCGCCACTGGGAGTTGCTGGCCCGGCAATCGGGTGTGCCGGAGGCCTTTGACCACATGGTGGCGCTGGTGCTGCAGGTGCCCGAGGCGCTGGCGCGTGTGCAGGCGCAACTGCCGGCCGGGTTCCCGCAGCGGGTGTTCAAGCCGATACGCGCGGGCATGCTGGCGCAGGCCGAACAATTTATTTCAGAGCTTCCATGAAAACCGAGGCTATCGCCCCCTTCTTCGCCACCCTGAAAGCCGCCAACCCGATGCCGGTGACCGAGCTGGAATATGCCAGCGTGTTCGAGCTGCTGGTGGCCGTGCTGCTGAGCGCGCAGGCCACCGACGTGAGCGTCAACAAGGCCACGCGCAAGCTGTTTGCGGTGGCGAACACGCCGCAGAAGATCCTGGACCTCGGCGTCGAGGGGCTGGAGGGCTACATCAAGACCATAGGCCTGTACCGCAGCAAGGCGAAACACCTGATGGAGACCTGCCGCATGCTGGTCGAGCAGCACCAGGGCCGCGTGCCGCGCAGCCGCGAGGCGCTGGAGGCACTGCCGGGCGTGGGCCGCAAGACCGCCAACGTGGTGCTGAACTCGGCCTTCGGCGAAGCGACCATGGCGGTGGACACCCACATCTTCCGCCTCGGCAACCGCACCGGCCTGGCGCCGGGCAAGACGCCGCTGGAGGTCGAGCTGAAACTGCTCAAGCGCGTGCCGCCCGAGTACCTGGTGGACGCCCACCACTGGCTGATCCTGCACGGGCGGTATGTGTGTGTGGCGCGCAAGCCGATGTGCTGGCAATGCGCGGTGGCACCGTATTGCGACTTCCAGCCGAAGACACCGCTGCCCGCCTAGTGCCGTCCCCCTGGCTGTCATTGCGGGCCTGACCCGCCATCCATGGGGGCAGCCCGTAGAGGTGGTTCATGCCGCATGGATCCCGGATCAAGTCCGGGATGACAATTCAGGAGCACTCTTCTCCCTGCTTGTCATTGCGGGCCTGACCCGCAATCCATGGCTGCGCCCAGGCGACAGTGGTTCACGGCACATGGATCCCGGATCGAGTCCGGGATGACGAATCGGGGGCCGGATGACAAACGGGGCCGGGATGACAAACGTCATCCGGCCCCGAATCGCTACCCTATTGATAGCTGCCTGCGCCCGCCCGCTATGGGCTGCAGGCAGTTTTTTCCTGAAAATCAGTCGGCGTAAATCCCTGCCTTCTTGATGACCGGGCCCCACTTGTTGATTTCAGCTTCCAGGTGCGTCTTCAGCCCGGCCGGGGAAATCTTGTCCATGGGCGGGATGTCCGAGCTCAGGTCGGCCAGGCGCTGCTTGACCACCGGGTCCTGCATGGCAGCCTTGAGTGCGGCATTGAGCTTTTCGAGCACGGGCGCAGGTGTGCCCTTGGGCGCGTACATGCCGTGCCAGACCTTCACTTCAAAGCCCTTGAGGCCCTGCTCGTTGAGCGTGGGCACATTGGGCAGCGCCGCCAGGCGGGTCAGCGAAGTCACGCCGTAAACCTTGACGCGGTTTTCCTTGATCAGCGGCACGGTCTGCGTGGTCTGGTCGCACAGCAGGTCCACCTGCCCGCCGAGCAGGTCATTCATGGCCGGGCCGGTGCCCTTGTAGGGAATGGTGTTGAGCTCCACGCCCATCTGGCTCTGGAACAGCAGTCCGCACAGGTGCGAGACCGCGCCCAGACCGGCGTTGGCCAGCGAGACCTTGCCGGCGTTGGCCTTGACATAGGTTTGCAGCTCGGCAAAGTTGGCGGCCGGGAAGTCCTTGCGCGCCAGCAGCGTCATCGGCACATCGACCACCTGGCCGATGTATTCGAAGTCCTTGAGCGGGTCGAAACTCAGCTTTTTGTACAGTGCCGGCGCTGTCGCCATGCCCATGTGGTGGATGAAGATGGTGTAGCCGTTGGCGGTGGCGCGTGCCACGCGTGCACCGGCGATGGTGCCACCCGCGCCCACGGTGTTTTCCACCAGCACGGTCTGGCCCAGCGCCTTGCCCATGGGGATGGCGATCATGCGGGCCACCACGTCGGTCGGGCCGCCGGCGGCAAAAGGCACGACCAGGGCCACCGGTTTGTCCGGGAAAGCCTGGCTGTGTGCTTGCGTGGCTGCGCCGAGGCCGAGGGCCGCGCTGCAGGCCAGCAGCAGGGTGTTGAGTTTGCGTTTGAATTTCATGCTTGTCTCCTTGTGGTTAAAAAATGCGGCGCTGTTCACCGCTATGCCTTCGAAAAAAATGAATGTCTCACCGATGGCCTCTCTGCTTGCCAACAACAATGACCCAGGCCGAATGACCACTGGTTCATGTCAGAAGGAAATCGTAAAACCACCATCCACCTTCAGGCACTGCCCATTGACGTACGTCGACATATCGGAACAAAAAAACAATGCAGGACCCACAATTTCCTCTGGCCGGCCCCATCTCTTCATGGGGTTTCGCCGCTCCATGTTCTCAACCACTTCCTTCTGACTGATCAGTTTGGCGTTGTATTCGGTTTCGAATGTTCCTGGCGCAATACTGTTGCAGGTGATTCCATACTGACCATAGGCGACTGCCAGGCCTTTTGTCATGGTCTCTACGGCCTTCTTTGTGATCGGGTAGATGAAATCGTTGGCCCTGACAAGGCTTCCCTGAATGGACGTCACATTGACAATGCGTCCCCATCCTCTGTCCTTCATGCCTGGAATCGTCTTTTTGCAAAGTGCAATTGTGGTCATCAGGTTATTGCGGACCACTTCATCCATTTCCTCCAGGGTCAGGCTCTCCAGGTCATGCCGTTTGCGTATCCCGGCGTTGTTCACCAGGATGTCCAGCTTGCCTATTTTCTTCAACTCGGCGTCCATTCCAGCTTCGTCTCTCAGATCGAAAACAACCGAGCCGACGTTCTTGAAATGTCGACGCAATTCTTCACATGCCTGATTGACCGTCTTCAAATCCCGTCCGTGGATGAATACATCGGCACCGGCATTCAGCAAGCCCCTGGCTATCTCCAACCCCAGGCCTTGCGTGGAGCCGGTGACCAGCGCCGTTTTTCCTTTTAATGTGATTTGTTCCATGGCGTCAGATTTCATAACCGGGGTTGCGTCTGTCCAGATATCTCAGCATGGCAGGCCACTCCATGATGCCAAATGGCCGGCGGACGTCGGGTTGATAAAGACGCCAGGTTTTGTCGACGATTTCCTCGCTGGGAATAATCACCCCACCCGGTGCATGAATTGCGTCAACCTGCGCCTTGCAAGCCATTTCCAGCCAATAAATGGTATTGAAGGCCTGCGCCACACTGGCACTCGCGACCAGCAATCCATGACTGCGCAAAATCATGGCGTCAGCATGGCCCAGGTCAGACACCAGGCGCTGTTGCTCATCCATGTCAATCGCCACGCTTTCATAGTCGTGATAGGCGATGTTCTTGAAGCGCATGGATGTTTGGGTAAGCGGCAGCAGTCCGCATTTCATCGCGGACACAGCCATCCCTGCCCTGGAATGCGTATGAATAACGCAGCCCACATCATGGCGCGCACCATGCACTGCACTATGGATCACATAGCCAGCCTGGTTGATGCCATAGTCAGAGTGACTGTTCTGCAAAACGTCTCCCTGCAGATTGATTTTTATCAGGCTGGATGCCGTGATTTCCTCGTACATGTACCCATAGGGATTGATGAGAAGTTCATCCGCATCACCGGGTATGCGCGCGGTGATGTGGTTGTAAATCAGGTCACTCATTCCAAAAAGTGACATCAACCTGTAACAGGCGGCCAGATCCACTCTGGCCTTCCATTCCTCGTCCGAAAATTTATTGGTCATGAAAACCTCGTTATCAATAACTCACTCAACTTTGATCTTCAGCGTTTTGATGACGTCATTCCATTTGGCGTTATCCGTGCTGACCATTTCAACGAACTCTTCGCGGCTCTTGCTGACAACAACTTCCGACCCCAAATTTTCCAGCCTCTTCCTGACTTCCGCCGTGGCCAGAACACTCTGGAGGTCAGCGAAAATCTTTTCGATCACTTTTTTATCAGTTCCTTTGGGTGCAAAAAATCCGAGCCAGGCCCCATAGTGAAATCCCTTGAGACCGCTTTCATCAATGGTTCGAACCTCTGGCGCCAATTCAGCACGTTTCATTGTGCTCACGGCGATGGCGTTGAACTTTCCTGACTTCACATGGGGGAGCGTCGACACCACTGTGTCAAACGTCATATCGACGCTGCCACCTATCACGTCGGTCTGCGCCTGACTACTCCCCTTGTACGGAATATGTTCAACAGCAATGCCTGCATCCCGCTTGACTATTTCCATCAACAGATGGCTGGTCGTTCCCTGGCCGATGGATGCATAGGAAAGTTTTCCTGGATTTTTTTTCGCGTAGTCGACAACTTCCGAAAAGCTTTTCAGATTTTTTCCATTGTTCGTCACCAACATATAGGGAAGCCAGGTCGTCTGGATAATGGGCTCAAAGTCCTCCAGTCCCTTGTAGTTGAGACTTCCATACAGCTTGGGATTGATATTCATCGGTGCCGTGGCAGACAGGGCCAGGGTATAGCCGTCATTTTTTGCATTCTTCAAACTGTTCAAGGCCAGACTTCCGCCCACGCCAGGTTTGTTTTCCACAATCACGGGCTGGCCCCACCGCCGGCTTAGTTGCTCTCCAATAATCCGGGCCACGGCATCTGTTGAGGTTCCGGGGGGAAAACCCACCATGATGGTCACATGCTTTTCCGGGAAGGTCTGGCTGCGAGCCTGCAGGGCGGTCCCCAGCGTGAGTGCGGTGGCGCAGGCCAGCAGCAGGGTTTTATGTTTCAGATTCATGCATGTCTCCTTGTTAAAAAAAATAGGCGGGGTTGGCCACCGTCTCATCGAAAATCTGTGTGTACATAGCCATGGCCTGTTTCGTGTCAGTCTGCAAGCGCCGCTTGTGCCAGCGTGCGCTCAGCCAGCCGCAACACGGGTGCATCGACCATGCGGCCATCAAGAGCGAACACGCCACCATCGGCGCTGCTGTTTTCCTCAAGCACCCTGCGCGCCCACTGCACTTCAAGCTCTGTCGGTCCGAGCGCGGCATTGACCGCGGCAATCTGCGACGGATGAATGCACAACTTCGCGCCAAAGCCGCTGCGCCGGCTGCGCGCGGCATCCAGCTGCAGTTGCGCCGTGTCGCTGGTGGCCGCTGTGACGCCGTCGACCGGCGCAGGCAAGCCGGCATGGCGCGAGGCCAGCACCAGCGCAAAACGCGCCGGCTGCAGCTCAAGCTCGTCGGGCCCGCAGGCCATGCCGAGGTCGGCCTGAATATCCAGGTTCCCGAAGACCAGCCGCGTCACGCCGGCACAGGCCGCCAGGCCATCGAGCGCGGCCAGGCCGGCAGCAGATTCGATCATGGGCAGCACGGCGCAGTCCGGACCGACAGCGGCGCTCAGCCGAACCAGATCGGCCACGGCTTCGGCCTTGGGCAGCACCACGCCGCCCAGTCCCGCTTTGGACAAGCCGCCCACCAGGGCGAGATCGTCCCCGTGCCAGGGCGTGCCGGCGGCATTGATGCGCACCAGCACGCGTGCGCGTTCGGCGGGCTGCAGGCTGTCAAAGCCGGCGGCCAGTTGCTGGCGCGCCAACACTTTGGCATCGGGAGCGACCGCGTCTTCCAGGTCGATGATCACGGCGCCCGCGCCAGAAGCCAGGGCTTTGCCATAACGCTCGGGCCGGTTGGCCGGCACAAACAGGAAGCTGCGCGCCGACGCGATGGCGTTCATGCAGCACCTGCCAGCAAGGGCCCGACTTTGGGATTGCGCGCGATGGCCCACAACCCATCGATGGCACGTGCCATCTCGTCTTCTGTCGCACCGCCACTGAAGGCCGCCAGGCGCTGCGCCTTGGCGGTGATCTCGTCGCGGCTCAGGGTGTTGCCGGGGTCGCCCTTGGGTTCGTCCACCCTGCCCTGCAGCGTGCGGCCGTCCGTGGTGGTGACCGTGACCTTGCCGATCCAGCGGCGCGGGTAGGCGGCATCGACTTCGGCATCCAGTTCCATCACCACCTTGTCGCGCAGCGCCACAGTCAGATCCTCCTGGAAATGTTTGTCGAACTCGACGAGGCCGGCGTGGCCGAATCGCGCGACCAGGCCCAGCACCGTGCCCATGGAGAACTTGCTCTGGTGCACCGTGGCGGGGTTGACCACCGGTCCCAGCACGTCGATCGCGCCCTGGTGCACATGGGTGACCACACGCGCGAGGTCGGCCGGCTTGAGACCGTTGGACTGCATCACCTGCAGAAGCGCGTCGGCCGCCGGATGGGTGTGGCGGCAGGACGCGTGGTACTTGAAGGAGGTTTCGGCCGTAGCCCAGCGTGTGCCCAGGCCGTCGGTGAGCTTTGCGGGGTCGGCGTCGCTGGACATGCCGGCGGCCATGCCCTGCGGGCCTTCGAGGATTTGCGCGGCGCCGGTGAAACCCTCACCTGCGATGCAGGCCGACATCAACCCGGCGGCCGCGGCGTGAGCGGTGTGCAACTGCTTGGAGTCGGCAGCGGTTCGCAAAAACTCCCACAATCCGGCCGACTGGGTGCCGGCAGAGCCGAAAGCATGCTGCATCTGCGCCGCATTGAGGCCCAGCAGGCTGCCGGCGGCGGCAGCAGCGGCCAGCGTGCCGGCGGTGCCGGTGGTGTGGAACACCTTGTAGTGGGACCGGCCCAGAAACTCGCCGACGCGGATGCCGACCTCGTAGCCCGCCACCGCAGCGGTCAGCAGTTGTTTGCCGCTGCTGCCCAGGGTTTGCGCCATCGCCAGCGCCGCCGGAAACACCACGGTGGCCGGATGGAACACCGAGCCGTTGTGCACATCGTCCTGCTCGGCCACATGCGAGGCGGCGGCATTGGCCATGGCCGCGAAGTAGGCGCTGCTGCGGCTGCGCTTGATCAGCACCTCGGCGGCGCCGTCCGTGGGGCCCATGCTGGCGGCAAAGGCCGTGAGGGTTTCAACCGGGCGCGAGCCCTTGCCGGCGATGGCCGAACCGAACCAGTCCACCAGCAGGTCTTCGGTTTTGGCGATGACGGTGGCGGGAATGTTTTCAAACTTCAAGCCGGCGGCAAAGGCCGCGAGTTGGGTGCTGGGGCCTGGCTGTGTGGTGTTCATGTGTGTGTCATTTTTCAAGTAAAAAAGCTCTCTAGCCCATGTCGGATAAGGGGATAACGCTATCAATTAAATAGCGCCCGCCTGCTGCAGCACAGCAATGCCGGCATCACCCTGGCCCAGTTCGCGCAGGATGGCCTGGGTGTGCTGGCCGACCGCAGGAATGGCATCCATGCGGTAGTCGAAGCTGCTGATGCGCCCCGGGGGCAGCAAGGCGGGAATGTCGCCGACCGGGCTGGCGACATCGCGCCAGCGATCACGTGCCCTGAGCTGCGGATGCGCCCACAGGCCGGCCATGTCGTTCATACGCGCGTTGGCAATCTGCGCCTCGTCGAGCTTGCTGCTGACTTGCGCGGTTGTCATGCCGGCAAAGGCCTGCAGGATGATGGCCTTGAGCGCGTCACGGTGTTCGTTGCGACGGAAGTTGCTGTCGAAACGCGGATCGGTCGCCAGCGCCGGCTGCGCCAGCACCACGTCGCAGAAGATGCGCCACTCGCGTTCGTTCTGCAGACCCAGCATGACGGTGCCGCCGTCGCCGGCCGCGAAGGGGCCGTAGGGGTAAATCGTGGCATGCGAGGCAGCGCTGCGCGGCGGCGGCGTGGCGTCGCCGTAGGCGTAATACATGGGGTAGCCCATCCATTCGGCCAGCGATTCCAGCATGGACACGTCGATGTGGGACCCCTTGCCGGTCTTGCCGCGCTGCAGCAGCGCGGCCAGCACGCTGGAATAGGCATACATGCCGGCGGCGATGTCGGCAATCGAGTTGCCTGCCTTGCTGGGCTCGTCGGGCGTGCCGGTCACCGACAGGAAACCCGCCTCGCTCTGGATCAGCAGGTCGTAGGCTTTTTTGTCGCGGTAAGGGCCGTCGTCGCCGTAGCCCGAGATGTCGCAGACGATCAGCTTCGGCAGGGTCTTGCTCAGTTCGTCAAAGCCCAGGCCCATGCGCGCCGCTGCGCCTGGCGCCAGGTTCTGCACCAGCACGTCGGCAGTCTCCAGCAACTGCTTGAGCACCGCCAGCGCAGCAGGCTGCTTGAGGTCCAGTGTCAGGCTTTCCTTGGATCGGTTCACCCACACGAAGTGCGAGGCCATGCCGTCCACACGCTGGTCGTACGCCCGCGCAAAGTCACCCACACCGGGGCGCTCGACCTTGATGACACGCGCGCCCAGGTCGGCCAGCTGGCGTGTGCAGAAAGGCGCGGCGATGGCGTGTTCGAGGGAGATGACGGTGATGCCGTCAAGAGGTCTGGTTGCTTGTGTCATGGGCTGGCCCTTGGAAAACTTGCTGCGAATGGGGGCTTGTAGGCATCACGCTGCGGTTACGGCTTGCCTGGGTCGGTGGTTACAACTCCCCACTCCCAACCCCCCGCCCTTCCCTCGCCCCGCTGGGCGAGAGAAGGGAGCCTCATTTGGCCGCGTGCGCTGCGCTCGCGTGCAAACATGGCGGTCGGTTGGGATTCCCGTGCAGGAAGCGCTGCGCGCTTCCTGCACTCCGAACGGGGCCCGGTATCCGGGTATTGGTTTTCTTCCCTCCACCCGTCGGGCCGGGCCGAGGAGCGCAGATGGAGGCGGGATCAGGGCGGCAGTTGTCCGAGCGAAGCGAGTTCTGCCGACCCCCGCCGGAGTCGAGCACCGCAGGTTGCCTGGATCGAAGCGGAAGGACCCGGACCATCGGGTCGCCTTTTCTTTGGTGACTTTCTTTTGGCGAAGCAAAAGAAAGTTACTTGCCGCCGGGCAACCCCCGGCCACCAGGCGCAGGCAAGCCATCGAAGCGTGAAGAAAAGAGGCAGTCATCGGTCGGTCCGTTCAGAACGACCTCGGCAACCCGAGCAAATGCTCCGCCACATAGGAATAAATGAGGTTGGTGGAGATAGGCGCCACCTGGTAAAGCCGGGTTTCGCGGAATTTCCGTTCCACGTCATATTCACACGCAAAACCGAATCCGCCATGGGTTTGCAGGCACATGTTGGCCGCCTCCCACGAGGCTTTCGCGGCCAGGTACTTCGCCATGTTGGCTTCGGCGCCGCAGGGTTTGCCGGCGTCGAACAGTTCGCAGGCCTTGAAGCGCATCAGGTTGGCGGCCTCGGTTTCGATGTAGGCGTCGGCCATGGGGAACTGCACGCCCTGGTTCTGGCCGATGGGGCGGTTGAAGACCACACGGTCGCTGGCATAACGGCGTGCCTTGTCGACAAACCAGTACGCGTCGCCAATGCATTCGGCAGCAATCAGGGTGCGCTCGGCATTCAGGCCGTCGAGGATGTACTTGAAGCCCTTGCCTTCCTCGCCGATCAGGTTCTCCTCGGGGATTTCGAGGTTGTCGAAAAACACTTCATTGGTTTCGTGGTTGACCATGTTGGCGATCGGCTGCACCGCCATGCCTTTGCCAATCGCGTCTTTCAGGTTGACGATAAAAATCGACATGCCTTCGGACTTCTTCTTGACCTCGGCCAGCGGCGTGGTGCGGGCCAGCAAAATCATGAGGTCAGAGTGCTGGATGCGCGAGATCCAGACCTTCTGGCCGTTGACGATGTACTTGCCGCCTTTTTTGACTGCGGTGGTCTTGAGCTGGGTGGTGTCGGTGCCGGTGGTCGGTTCGGTCACGGCCATGGACTGCAGGCGCAACTCGCCGGTGGCGATCTTCGGCAGGTACATCTTTTTCTGCGCATCCGAGCCGTGGCGCAGCAGGGTGCCCATGTTGTACATCTGGCCGTGGCAGGCGCCCGCATTGCCGCCGGCAAAGTTGATCTCTTCCATGATGACCGAGGCCTCGGCCAGGCCCAGGCCCGAGCCACCGTACTCGGCCGGGATCAGCGCCGCGAGCCAGCCGGCTTCGGTCAGGGCGTTGACAAAAGTCTCGGGATAGCCACGTTCATGGTCGACTTTCTGCCAGTAGGCAGAGTCGAATGAAGCAAGCATGGCGCGCAGGGCTTCGCGCATGTCCTGGTAGGCGTCGGGGGTGGGGATTTGTGTTTTCATGAGGAAGTCCAGAGATAACTTTTAAATGGATGTCATTGCGGGCCTGACCCGCAATCCATGGGGGCGAAATTGCAGAGGGTCAGCCAGGCATGGTTCCCGGATCAAGTCCGGGATGACAAGTGTGTGAACGATGTTCTCCCGCCTCAGGCCAGCGTGGCAGTGGCCTGCATGGTGAGCCAGCCTTCGTGGTCCTCGGTCCACAGACTGACAGTTTTGCCATCGGCCGACGGCAGGCCATGCAATTTGAAAGGCCACAGGTCGAACACCGGACGCACAGCGCGGAATTCGAACTTGAGCAGGCGCGCACCGGGCATATTGCGACGCAGCAGATCGGCCAGCAGGGTCGCGATCAAGGGGCCATGCACGATCAGGCCCGGGTAGCCCTCGACCTCGGTCACATACTTGCGGTCGTAATGGATGCGGTGGCCATTGAAGGTCAGCGCCGAATAACGGAACAGCAGCACGTCGTCGGGAACGATCTCGCGGCTCCATGCAGCATTGTGGGCTGCAGGCTGTGGCGCAGGAGCAGGATCACCGGCCTGCGGATTGGCGCGGTAAACAATGTCATGCTCTTCGGTCAAGGCCAGGCCCTGGGCATTGCGTATCTCGTGTTTGACCAGCACAAACACCAGGTCACCGCTGCGGCCGGCCTTGTGGGTCACTGACTCGATGCGGGAGGTTCGCGTGATCGCGTCGCCGACCTGCAGCACCTGCTGGTGCCACTGCAGGCGGCCGCCCGCCCACATGCGGCGCGGCAGCGGCACCGGCGGCAAAAACCCGCCGCGCTGCGGATGGCCGTCGGGGCCCAGGCCGGACTGGCGTACCGTCGGCAGGAAGTACAGCCAGTGCCACAGCTCGGGCAGCGGCGTGCCCGGGACCGGATCCGCATCGTCGCGGTCCAGCGTGGCCGACAGTGCACGCACCGGCGCGGCGGTGACGCTGTCGCTGAGGGTTTCGGTCTTGCCGACCCACGCCTGCAGCTTGGTGAGCAGGTCGGCGTCGACGGTCCGGATGTCTGAAGTCATGGCTGCCATCGTCGGCGCAGACGCCAGGAAAGGCAATCTGCCATTTCAACACCCAGACTTCTGAAATTCCGAAGACAAAAACCGCTCTTTCCAGCCAAATCGAGGGTTTTCCCTCTGAAACTCCTGATTGCCAGTCTTCGTCAGGTCCGAAGACTCAGGCCTTTGGGTTAGCATGGCGCATGCATTTTGACCTGACCGACCTGCGCCTGTTTGTCGCCACCGCCGACGAGGGCAACATGACCCGGGCTGCCGAGCGACAGCACCTGTCGCTGGCGGCGGCCAGCGCGCGTATCAAGTCACTGGAAACCCAGTCGGGCCTGAGCCTGCTTTACCGCGAGGCGCGCGGCGTCCGGCTGACGCCTCCCGGCGAGGCTTTTCTGTACCACGCGCGCGGTGTGTTGCGCCAGGCCGAGCAGATGCGCACCGACCTGCAGGAGTACGGTGGCGGACTGCGCGGCCACCTGCGGGTGTTTGCCAACACCACGGCAGTCACGGACTTCCTGCCGGAGATCCTGCCGGGCTTTTTGACCGGCAATCCCCGGATCAACATCGACCTGCAGGAAAAGCCCAACCCCGAGATCGCCCGCGGTGTGCTCGATGGACGCGCCGACATCGGCATCGTGGCCGGCAAGGTGGACACCCTGGGGCTGGAAGCGATTCACTTCAGCACCGACCGGCTGGTGCTCGCGACCGCGAAGAACCACCGTTTTGCACGCCGTAAAAAGATTGCCTTTGCCGAGACCCTGGATGACGACCAGGTCGGCATGCAGTCGGGCAGCACGCTGCAGAGTTTTCTCGCGCAGGTGACGGACGGCCTGGGCAAGCCGCTGAAGCTGCGCATCCAGCTGTCGAGTTTTGACGCGATGTGCCGCATGATTGGCGCGGGTGTGGGCGTCGGCATCGTGCCGGAGTCGGCGGCACGGCGCAACCACGCCGCCATGGGCATCTCGCTGATTGCGCTGACGGATGCCTGGAGTGTGCGCGAGCGTTACATCCTGGTGCGCAAGCGCGAGGCCCTGCCCCGCTACGCCGAATCGCTGATAGAAACGCTCTGCGCGCACTACCGCTAACCCGGCGGTGCTAGTTGCGCAGCTTGCCGTCGCGCGTGACCATGCCCAGCTCCACGTACTTGCTGCCGTGGTGCTGGTCGGAGGAGTAGGACACGGTGAAGCCGCCGGTGTCGTAACTGCCCATGGAACTCATCGCTGCCAGCAGGGCCTTGGGATCGCCCGGCTTCTTGCTGCGGCGCATGGCTTCGGCCAGCACCTTGGCGCCAATGCAGGCTTCCAGGTGCGTGCTGTTCATGGCCTGCTTGACGCCGGCGTCCTTCAGGGCCTTGCCGCATTCCTTGACCACCGGCAGCGAAGACGAAGCATTCGGCACCACCTGCGAGATCGACACACCGGCACCGGCTTCGGAGGCCGCCTCGATGTATTGCTGCGCGCCGATGAAGGACAGGCTGGAGGTCGGTATGAACTTGCCCTGGGCCACGATCTGCTTGCTGATCTCGGCGGCGGGACCGGACAACACGGTGTGGATGATCACGTCGGGCTTGAGGCTCAGCAACTGGGCCACCTGCGCATCGCTGACCTTGACGTTACGCTGCAGCGAAAAGGCCGCGGGTTTTTTGCCCTGCTTGGCGAGGTAGTCGGTGACCACGCCCAGGTTCTGCCTGCCAACCTCGTCGTCGTAATGCACCACCACCACCTGCTTGATGCCCAGGCCGGTCCAGAACGACAGCATCTTCTCGAGCTCGTCGCCGTAGGACGCGCGCAGGGTGTACACCACCGGGCTGGCCTTGCGCACCGGGTTGGCGCCGGAAAACGGCGCGAAGAACAACACGCCGGCCTTCTCGGCCTGCGGCATGGCGTCCAGGCTCAGCGTGGCCGACGCAAAACCGAACAGCGCCACCGCGTCGTTTTCAGTCAGCAGTTTCTGGGTGTTGGCGCCGGCGAGTTTGCGGTCGTTCTTGTCGTCGAGCGAGACCAGTTCGATCGGCAGGCCGGCAATGCCGCCTTTGGCATTGACCGACTTGAAGTAGGCCTGCGCGCCATCCTGGATGTCGCGGCCGAAGCTGGCATTGCCGCCGCTCAGCGGAGCGGACTGGCCAATGATCCAGGCTTTTTGTGCATGGACAGCGCCGCCCAGCAGCAGCAGCGACAGGCACAGGGTGGACAACACAGGAGCACGGGATTTCCGGGAAACAGACATTGAAGGCATCCAAAAAAAAGAACCGGCGAAGGCCAGCTACAGAATTGAATCTTAGGACGTCAACAGGCCATCCCTCAGCATTGCGAAGCCGCTTTGTGACGGATGTTGCAGCATGTGCGACGGACGGTGTTGTACGTCGGCCCGGTGCAACACAGGGTAACTACCATGGGCGATGATGTTTCAGACGCCCTTCCAGGCAGGGCTTCTTTTTTCCACAAAGGCCGCGACGCCCTCGTGAAAATCGGCGCTCCCGTAACAAAGGCGCACCAGGTCTTCGTCGGGCGGCAGGCTGCTGCTGACCAGCCGGCGCAGGCCTTCCTTGCTGACGCGCTGGGTCACGGGCGCGAGTGCCGTCAACCGGTCGCACAGGGTTTGCAAGGCCGCTTCCATGTCGCCCGGCTCCACCGTCTGCAGCAGGAAGCCGCAAGCCAGTGCTTCGTCGGCCGCCAGTACTTCGGCCAGCATCAGCATGCGTTTGACACGCGGAATGCCGAACACCGCACTGAGCCGCGCCAGGTTGGCCACCGACAGGCAATTGCCCAGGGTCTTGGCGATGGGCACACCGAAGCGCGAGCCCGTGGTGGCGATGCGGAAGTCGCAGGCCGTGGCAATCGCCAGGCCGCCGCCTATGGTCCAGCCTTCGATGGCGGCCACCGTGGGCATGGGCAGTGACTCCAGCCGCGCGATGCACTGGTCGATCTGTTTTTCGTAAGCCACACCGTCCTCGCCGCTGCTGAAACGGGTGAACTGCTCGATGTCGGTGCCGGCCACAAAGGCCTGGCCGCCGGCGCCGCGGAAGGTCACGACCCGCACCGAGCTGTCGGCCTTGAGCTGTTCACAAATGGCATTGAGCCGCTCGTACATGGCCCAGGTCATGGCATTGCGCGCGGCCGGGCGGTCGAACACCACCGAGGCCACGCCGGCCTGGATGTCAAGGTGAACCGTGCCCTCGCTCATGCTGCAAAAGCCCCCTGCTCACCCATTGCCGCCTGTTCTTCGGCGCTGATGCCGAGTTCGGACAACACCTCGGCCGTGTGTTCACCCAGGCGCGGCGGATGGCGGCGCACCTGCTGCGGCGTGCCGGACATCTTGACCGCGAAGCCGATGTTGGGCACCTTGCCTTCGGCCGGATGGTCAATCTCCATGCGCATCTCGCGCGCCTTCGCGTGTTCGCTGCCGAAGGCCTCGGGATAGCTCAGGATGGGACCGGCAGGAATGCCGGCCTCGAGAAAGGTGTTGACCCAATAATCCTTGGGTTTGAGGCGGAAGCTTTTCTCCAGCTCCACCTCCAGCGCGTGCCGGTTCGCCAGCCGCAGCGAGATGGTGGAAAAACGTTCGTCGGCCAGGAGCTCTTCGCGCCCCATCAGCTTGCACAGCTGCAGCCAGAGCTTCTGGTTGTTGGCGCCCATGACGAAATAACCGTCCGAGCAGGCCATGGCCTGGTAAGGCGCGGTCATCTTGTTGGAGGTGCCCAGCGGCTCGGGCTCCTTGCCGGTGCCCCAGTAGTCGCAGATGTCCCAGACTGAAAAGGCCAGCGCCGAGTCGAACAGCGAGGCATCCACATGTTGTCCCTCGCCGCTGGTTTTTGCGCCGATGTAGGCCGACAGGGTGGCGTACACCGCAAACAGCGCGCAGCCGATGTCGGCCACCGGCACGCCGGCCTTGACCGGCGGGCCGCCCGGGTAACCGGTGACACTCATCACACCCGACATGGCCTGCGCCATCAAATCGAAACCGGGCCGGTCGGCCCAGGGACCGGTCTGGCCGAAGCCCGAGATGCTGGTGTAGACCAGCCGTGGATTGACTTCCTTGAGCACCTCGTAACCCAGACCCAGTTTTTTCATCGCGCCGGGCCGGTAGTTCTCCAGCAGGATGTCGGCGTCTTTCGCGAGCCGCAGCAGCAAGGCCTTGCCGGCTTCCGACTTGAGGTTGAGCGCAATGCTGCGCTTGTTGCGGTTCATGTTGAGGAAACCCAGCGAATCCGGCCCCTTCATCTTGAAACCCATGGCGCCACGTGTCTGGTCGCCGGCGCCCGGCGGCTCGATCTTGATCACGTCGGCCCCCATGTCCGCCAGCAACATGCAGGCATAAGGCCCGGCCATCACCTGGCTGATGTCGAGTACCCGCACACCTTCGAGAGGAAGTTTTTTCATTAACGTCTGCATCCTTCAGAAATTCAAGTGCCACCGTGGAACCGGCTTTGCCGGGCCACAGGTGGCGCCCCCTTGAGGGGCTGAGGAGCCGCAGCTCCAGGCCTGCCTGCGCAGGCCTGGACGGCTCCGAAGGGCCGCCGCCTCTGGCGGGGGTGCCGAGCATTGAAGGCCCTATCGGGGGGGGAGTCAACTTTCAGCTTTGACGCCGCCGTCCTTGATGATCTTGGCCCACTTGACCTGCTCGGCATGCATGAAGTCGCCGAACTTCTCGGTCGAACCACCACCGTCCTGCGCGCCCGAAGCGGCCAGCTTTTCCATCACGTCGGGCATCAGCATGACCTTGTTGATGTCTTCGTTCATGCGTTTGGCCATGGCCACGGGCATCTTCGCCGGGCCGGCCAGGCCGTACCAGGTGGTGGCCTCGAAGCCCGGGAAGCCGGACTCGGCCATGGTCGGCACGTTGGCGTAGGCCGGCACACGCTGCTGGCGCGTCTGCGCGAGCGCGATCGCCTTGCCGCTTTTGACATGCGGCGTGGCGGCGGTCATGGTGTCGAAGCTGTACTGGATGGTGCCGCCAATCAGGTCGGTCAGCATCGGGCCCGAGCCCTTGTACGGCACATGGATGGCCTGGACCTTGGCAGCCAGCTTGAACATCTCCAGCGCCAGGTGCTGCGCGCTGCCGGTGCCGGCCGAACCGAAGCTGATCTTGCCGGGGTTGGCGCGGCACAGCTCGACCAGGTCCCTGACGGTTTTGGCGGGCTGGTTTTCGTTGCAGATCAGCAGGTTCGGCGTGACGCCGACAAGCACGACAGGCTGGAAGTCCTTGGCCGCGTCATAGTTGACCTTTTGCAGCGCCGGCGTGATGGCCTGGCTGTTGATGTGCGCCATCAGCAGCGTGTTGCCGTCGCCGGGTGCCTTGGCCACGAAATCGGCGGCGATGGTACCCGAGGCACCGGCCTTGTTTTCGACGATGACCTGGGTCTTCCACATTTCACCGAGCTTCTGGCCGATGACACGCGCCAGGATGTCGGTGCCGCCGCCAGGTGCGAAGCCGACGATGATGCGCACCGGCCCGGCCGGCAGGTTCTGCGCGAGGATCAGCGAAGGAAAAGCCAGGGCCGCGGCGCCGGCGGTCACGAGTGTTCTGCGTTGCATGGTTTGTCTCCAGTAATGGTTTTATGAAATCGAAACGAAAGCACGGAAAACGAAGGCAGGGAACGGGAAAAACGGAAAACGGTCAAACTGCGGCTCAGGCCGCCTTGCGCAGCGGAATCACCGCGGCATGGCTCGAAAAATGGTCCATGGCCGCTTGCACACCGGAACCTGCCAGCTTGACGCCTGCGAGCTTGAGGCCCATCTCGCAGCCCGACAGTGCGGCCATCAGGGTCAGGTCGTTGCAGTCGCCGAGGTGGCCGATGCGGAACATCCTGCCCTTGACCTTGCCGAGGCCGGTGCCCAGGGAACAGTCGAAACGTTCGTAGATGATCTTGCGCACCGCATCCGCATCCACACCCTCGGGCGTCATCACGCCGGTCAGAATGGGAGAATAGACGGCCGCATCGGCACACTGGATCTGCAGGCCCCAGGCCCGGACTGCGGCGCGCACGCCTTCGGCCCAGCGCTGGTGCCGCGCGAACACCACATCCAGGCCGTGTTCGAGCAACATGTCGCAGGCTTCGTTGAGGCCGTACAGCAGATTGGTGTTGGGTGTGGACGGCCAGTAGCCGGTCTTGTTCATCTCGATGATTTCGTCCCAGGCCCAGAAGGCCTTGGGCAATTTGGCGCTCTTGCTGGCTTGCAGCGCCTTGGCGGAGACTGCATTGAAGCTGATGCCGGGCGGCAGCATCAGGCCTTTTTGCGAGCCGCTGATGCTGACGTCCACGCCCCACTCGTCATGCCGGTAGTCGGCCGAGGCCAGGCCGGAGATGGTGTCGACCAGCAGCAGCGCCGGGTGTTTGGCGGCATCGATGGCCTTGCGCACGGCGGCGATGTTGCTGGTCACGCCGGTGGACGTTTCGTTGTGCACCACGCAGACCGCCTTGATGCTGTGCTGGCTGTCGGCCTTGAGCCGCTCCTCGATCAGGTCGGCGCGCACGCCATGGCGCCAGACCTCGGCACCGGGGTCGCGCATGACCTCGGTCTTCAGGCCCACACGGGCTGCCAGCTTTTGCCACAGCGCGGCAAAGTGGCCGGTTTCGTACATCAGCACATGGTCGCCGGCGCTCAGCGTGTTGACCAGCGCTGCCTCCCAGGCGCCGGTGCCGGAGGCCGGGTAAATCATCACCGGCTGCCTGGTCCTGAAGATTTTCTGGATGTCGGCCAGCACCTTCAGGCCCAGCGCGCCGAACTCGGGACCGCGGTGGTCGATGGTGGGCAGGCTCATGGCGCGCAGGATGCGGTCGGGCACCGGGGACGGGCCCGGTATCTGCAGGAAGTGGCGGCCGGTGGGGTGAAAGTCAAGCGTCAGCATAAATCGGATACTCCATGAATAGTCACCATTTTTTGCATACAAAATTCATTTGTCAACCTTTTTAAGCCAAATATAGGGTTTGACTTGGCAATTTTTTGCATACAAAATCCGCGCATGAGTGCTGACATCATCCCCATTCCGCGTGCCGCCCTGCATGAACAGGTGGCGCACCGGCTGCGCCAGATGCTGGTCGAAAACCGCATCGCGCCAGGCGCCAAGCTCAATGAACGCGAGCTCAGCGAGGTCCTGAACGTCTCGCGCACGCCCTTGCGCGAAGCCATCAAGATGCTGGCCGCCGAGGGCCTGGTCGAGCTGTTGCCGAATCGCGGTGCGATTGCCGTCGAACTGACCGAAGCCGACGTCCTCAACACTTTTGAAGTGATGTCCGGCCTGGAAGCGCAGTCGGGTGCCCTGGCGGCCGAGCGCATCACCGAGGCCGAGCTGGACGAGATCAAGGCCATGCATTACGAGATGCTGGCGGCGTACACGCGGCGCGACCTGCCGGCCTACTACCAGCTCAACTCGGCGATCCACCGCGCCATCAATGCTGCGGCCAAGAACCCGGTGCTCACCGCCACCTACAACCAGGTCAACGCCCGCCTGCAGGCCTTGCGCTTTCGCTCCAACCAGGACGGCGAAAAATGGAAGGCTGCCGTCAACGAACACGAGCTCATGATCCAGGCGCTGAGCGCGCGCGACCCCCAGGCCATGCGCGCCGTGCTGGGCGCCCACCTCAACAACAAGCTCAGCGTGGTGATCGAGCAGGTGCGCGCAGCCAGCAGCGCGGCCAGCGCGCAGGCCAAGGCATGAACGCGCCCCTGCCCCTGAAGGTGACGCGCGACAGCGCGGCGCAGGCTTACGAACAGGTTGCGCGCGTCAGCAACGAGGTCGCCGGCAGGCTGGCGGCGCGACTGTCGTCGGAAACCTGCGGCGAGGTGCTCTTCTCCGCCGCCGACCGCGGCCGTTACGCCACCGACGCCTCGATTTACCAGGTGATGCCGGCCGGGGTGTTTGTGCCGACCGGCGCGCCGGACGTCAAGACCGCGCTGGACATCTGCCGCGACATGGGCGTGCCGATTGTTCCGCGTGGCGGCGGCACCAGCCAGTGCGGCCAGACCGTGGGTACCGGGCTGGTGATCGACCATGCCAAACACATGCGCAACATCCTGGACGTCGATGTTGAAAACCGCAAGGCCGAAGTCGAACCCGGCATCGTGCTGGACCACCTGAATGCGGCGCTGAAAAAACACGGCCTGTGGTACCCGGTCGATGTATCCACCAGCGCGCAGGCCACCCTGGGCGGCATGGCCGGCAACAACTCCTGCGGCAGCCGCAGCATTGCCTACGGCAACATGGTGCACAACGTGCTGGGCGTACAGGCCTGGACATCGAACAGCCATTTGCTGCAACTGGGCGCCTACGCCGGCAGCAGCGGCGAGGCGCGTGAACTGGGCAACTACGTCCGCGCACTGGCCGAGGACCTGCACCCGGTCATCGACCGGATGTGGCCCAAGGTGATGCGCCGGGTGGGCGGCTACAACCTGGACATTTTCGATCCGCAAAGCGAGCGGCCCTACACACGCGACGGCTCGGTCAACCTGGCACACCTGCTGATCGGCAGCGAAGGCACCTTGGCCATGACCAAGTCGCTGACGCTGCAGCTCAGCGAGCTGCCCCGGGCCAAGGTGCTGGGCGTGGTGAACTTTCCGACCTTCTACCGCGCCATGGACGCGGCGCAGCACATCGTCAAGATTGGCGAAGGTAGCCTCACGGCGGTCGAGCTGGTGGACCGCACCATGATCGATCTGTCGCTGCAGAACCCCGCATTCGCGCCAACGATCCGCAGCGCGCTGATCGGCCGGCCCGAGGCCATTTTGCTGGTCGAATTCTCCGGCGCGAGCAAGGCTGAGCTCTTGCCCCACCTGAAGCGCCTGGGCGAGCTGATGGGCGACTTGCTGCTGCCCGACGCGGTGGTCGAAATGACGGACGACGCGCCGCAGAAGAACCTCTGGGAGGTGCGCAAGGCCGGCCTGAACATCATGATGAGCCTCAAGGGCGACGGCAAGCCGGTCAGTTTCATCGAGGACTGCGCCGTGCCGCTCGAGCACCTGGCGGAGTACACCGACGCGCTGACAGAGGTGTTCAAAAAATACGGCAGCAAAGGCACCTGGTACGCCCACGCCTCGGTTGGCACCCTGCATGTGCGGCCCATCCTGGACATGCGGCGCGAAGGCGCGCCCAAGATGCGCGCGATCGCCGAGGAAGCCTCGGAGCTGGTGCGCAAGTTCAAGGGCGCCTACAGCGGCGAGCACGGCGACGGCCTGTGCCGCGGCGAGTGGATCAAGTGGCAGTTCGGCCCGCAGATCGACGAGGCGTTTGCGAAGATCAAGCAGTTCATGGACCCCTTGAACCTGCTCAGCCCGGGCCGCATCGTCGACCCGCCCAAGATGGACGACACGCGGCTCATGCGCTTCCCGCCGGGCTACAAGGTCATCCCGATCAAGACCGCGCTCGACTGGCGCGCCTGGGACGTGCAGAACAACCCGGCCACCGAGCAGACCAGCGCGCCCGGCAGCGGCGGCGACCCGGCCCAGGGTTTTGCCAAGGCCGTGGAGATGTGCAACAACAACGGCCACTGCCGCAAGTTCGACGCCGGCACCATGTGCCCGAGCTACCGCGTGACGCGCGATGAAAAGCATTTGACGCGCGGCCGCGCGAACACGCTGAGGCTGGCGCTCTCGGGCCAGCTGGATGGCATGAACGCGCAAGACGCCTTCACCAGCGATGCGGTGCAGGAAGCGCTCGACCTGTGCGTCGGTTGCAAGGGTTGCAAGCGCGACTGCCCCACCGGTGTGGACATGGCCAAAATGAAGGTCGAGTTTTTGCACCACTACAAGGCCAAACACGGCTACACCCTGAAAGACAAGCTGGTCGCGCGCCTGCCCGACTACGCGCACTGGGCCAGCCGCCTCGCGCCGCTGCTGAACCTGCGCGACAGGATTCCGGGCCTGGCCGCGCTCAGCGAGAAGTTCACTGGTTTCTCGGCGAAACGCAGCCTGCCGCAGTGGCAGCGCCATACCTTTTTCAACACCCGGCACGCCGGCGCGACACGCGACGAAGTACTGGCTGCGAACAAGCCGGTGGTGCTGTTTGTCGACACCTTCAACGGCTACTTCGAGTCGGCCAACGCCGTTTCAGCATTAAAAGTGCTGCAAGCCGGCGGCTACACGGTGCATATAGCTACGAAAAAGATAGCAGACGGGAAAAGCCTGTGCTGCGGACGCACCTACCTGGCCAGCGGCATGGTCGATGAAGCCAAAGCCAAAGCCACCGAACTGGTGGCGGCGCTGCTGCCTTTTGCCGAGCGGGGCATCGCCATCGTCGGCCTCGAGCCTTCCTGCCTGCTGACCATGCGCGACGAGATGCTGGTCATGGGCCTCGGTGAGGCGGCGCAGACCATCAGCGGCCAGGCCCTGCTGTTCGAGGAGTTCCTGGCGCGCGAGGCTGCGGCCGGCCAGCTCGATGACCTGAAGCAGAAGCTGCAGCCCGCGGGCCAGCCTATCCTGCTGCATGGCCATTGCCACCAGAAGGCCTTCGGCGCGGTCAGCCCCATCCTCGACGTCCTCCGGCTGATTCCCGGCGCCCAGCCTGAGCTGATCGAGTCCAGTTGCTGCGGCATGGCCGGCAGCTTCGGCTACGAGGCCAGCCACTACGAGGTCTCCATGCAGATGGCCGAGCTCAGCCTGTTGCCTGCGGTACGCCTGCAGCCCGACGCCATCGTGGTGGCCGACGGCACGAGTTGCCGGCACCAGATCCGCGACGGTGCCGAGCGCGAGGCCGTCCATGTGGCGGTGTTGATGGCGCGGCAGTTGAAGGCTTGAGACTGCGCGGCCGGCAGCGGCCTTACAGGTCCAGCGTGAGGCTGGCGCTGTGGGCGCGTGAGCAGCAAGGTGTGAACTGGTCGTTGCGAGCCTGCTCTTCCGAGGTCAGAAACATGTCCCGATGATCGGGCACGCCTTCCAGCACGCGCGTCAGGCAGGTCCCGCACACACCCTGTCCGCAGGACACAGGCACGGCGATGCCTTCGCGCGCAAGGGCTTGCACCACGCTTTCCCCTGCCGCCACCACATGGCGTTGCCCGGTGCTTGCAATGCAGACCTCGAAAGCGCCTTGCGGCAAAGCTGAAGGTGCTGCCGAAAAATACTCGTAATGCAGGCTGTCCTCGGGCCATCCCTGGTCCCGGGCGGTTTGCAGCACGTGGCCCAGAAAGCCCGCAGGCCCGCAGGTGTAGATGTGCGTTCCCGGGGGCGCCGCCTGCAGGACTGCAGCCAGATCCAGTTTGTGCTGCGGACCATCTTCGTCAAAATGAAAACTGACCGCATCTGCAAACGCTGATTGTTCGATACGGCGCCGGAAGGCCGTGCGCTCGCGGCTGCGGGTGCAATAGTGCATGCTGAATGCGGCGCCCCGGCTTGCCAGGCCCTCCGCCATGCACAGGATGGGCGTGACGCCCACGCCTGCGGCAAGCAGCAGCGAGTGCGATACATCCTGTCGCAGTGAAAAGTGGTTGCGTGGCGCACTGATCTTCAGCGTCTGCTGTGGCAAGAGACCATCGTGAATGGCCGCCGACCCGCCGCGGGATTGCGGCTCGCGCAATACCGCGACCTGGTAACGGTCCCGCTCCGACGGGTTGTTGCAAAGCGAATACTGGCGCACAAAGCCGCCGAAATGAAGATCGATATGCGCGCCGGCGCTGAACGCCGGCAAGGGCTCGCCGGAAATACTGGCCAGCTCCAGCGAACAGATGTCCAGGGCTTCCACGGCCTTCTGGACGACGCGGACCTCGATGAGATGGTTCTGCATGCCGACGCGTGTTTCAGGCTTTGTGTTGTGACGGCGTTTCGGCCGCAACCATGTTCACGAGCGTACCGATACTGCTGACCTCTACCTCCACCCTGTCGCCGGCACGCATGAACACGGGCGGCGAGCGCTTGAACCCGACCCCGCCCGGCGTGCCGGTCACGATCACGTCGCCAGCTTCCAGCGGAATGAAGGTCGACAGATAGTTGATCAGGCGCGGAATGGAGAAGATCAGTTGTGCCGTGCTCGCCTGCTGCATGACCACACCGTTCAGGCGCGTGGTCAGGGTCAGCTCCTGCCCGTCGGCAATTTCCCCACGCGTCACCATGCAGGGCCCGAAACTGCCCGTGGCCGGGAAGTTCTTGCCCGGGGTCCATTGCGAGGTGTGGCTTTGCCAGTCGCGGATGGAGCCGTCGTTGTAAGGCGCGTAGCCGGCGACGTGCTCCCAGGCGTCTGCTTCCGCGATGCGGCGCCCGCCACGCCCGATGATGACGGCGATCTCGCCTTCGTAGTCAAAGCGTTCCGACTCCGGCGGCAGCAGCAGCGGCTCGTCATGGCCCACCTGCGAAGCGGCCAGCCGCAGAAAAATGGTGGGCTGCGCAGTCTTGTCGCGATTGGCTTCGATGCGATGCTCGTCATAGTTCAGGCCAATGCAGAAAATTTTCGCGGCGTCCGGGATGACAGGCAACCAGGCGATGTCGCTCAACTCGATGGTGGCCGGATGTGCGCTGGCCAGCGCCTCGATGGCATCCAGGGACAACTGCGCCAGCGCGCTGCGCAGCGTTGGTGCGCGCCCATGCGAAGCCGCCTGCAGGTCCACGACACGGCCGTTGACAAGGGCGCCCCAGCTGGGAACGCCACGAAGGGAATAACTCAAAAGTTTCATGGACAGGAAAAGAAAAGGAATGAAGGAAACCAGGCAACGCCGGGGTGCTGCAAGCCTGCAGCACACGCGTCAGGAACACGAACAATCAGCCCCCTGGCGCCCGGCGCGCAGGCAGGCTTGAGTGGGGTGCGTACACCCGCACGCAGCGTCAGTCAGCGGTCACGCCGGCGGCCTTGACGATTTTTCCCCACTTGTCGTATTCGGCCAGGAAGAAAGTGTTGAATTGCGCCGGCGTGCCACCACGAACCACTGCACCCTGAGCCGCCAGGGTGTCGCGCAAGCCTTTGTCTTCCAGCACCGCGTTCAGCTCCCTGGACAACTGCTCGATCACGGGCTTGGGGGTGCCAGCCGGGGCGAGCACGCCGAACCAGGTGCCGGCCTCGAAGCCGCTGACGCCTGCTTGCTGCATGGTGGGCACATCGGGAAACTGCGGCGAACGCTCGCCGGAGGAGATGGCGATCGGACGCAGCTTGCCGCTTTTGGCTAGCGGAGCGGCGGTGCTGAACACATCGAACATCAGGTCAATCTGCCCGCCCACCAGGTCGACCAGGGCAGGCCCGCTGCCCCTGTAAGGCACATGCACCATCTCAACCTTGGCCAGGGTCTTGAAATATTCGCCCGCCAGGTGGGCCGCACTGCCGTTGCCGAAAGAGCCGTAGCTCAGCTTGCCCGCATGGGTTTTCGACTCCCGGATCAGCTCGGCGACGTTGTTGACCTTCAGCGCCGGGTTGACCACCAGCAACAGCGGCTGCGTGGCAACCAGCGTGATTGGCTCGAAGCCCTTGATCGGTTCATAGCTGAGCTTGGCGTAGGTGTGGGGCGTTACGGTCAGCGGGCCGGCCGCACTGAACAACAGCGTGTAACCATCCGCGGGCGCTTTGGCCACCATGTCATGGCCGACCGTGCCGCCTGCACCGGCACGGTTTTCAACCACCACCGGCTGCCCCAGGCGCGCGGAGAGCGACTGCGCCACCAGGCGGCCGGTCTGGTCGGTCGAGCCACCCACGGCATAAGGGATGACGAGCTTGATGGCCTTGTTGGGGTAGGCCTGTGCCTGCGCCGTGCCGGTGAAGGTCAACCCGCAAGCCAGCGGAAAGGCAAACGCCAGTCGAACGACACCACGTCGCGCTCGGGAAAAATCGGTGAAAGGGGTCATGTCTTGTCTCCTGTTGAATGTGAAAAATGTGGCGCTCACAGGGCCGCGAGGCCGGCAGTGTTTGCAGTGATGCGCCCGACGGGATCGCCAAACCGTTCCAGCATGACTTGCTCGAACGACACGCCTTCTGCGGCGAACCAGCTGCCTGAACGCAGCCTGTAGGCCGCGTGTTTCAGTGGTGCCTGGGGTTCGATGCCGGTGGCCAGCGCCTTGGCGCCGGCCAGCACGGCACGGCGAAAACGCACCACCGCCGCGTCCGACGGCGACAGATGCTCTTGCGTGCGGTCCGCAATGCGGCCCTGGCTGTCCTGGATCATCGCGTCCTGCTCGGCCACACCGCGCACGCCGGTATAGCTGATGTGCTTCTGGTGCTCGCGGTCGATCAGGTACTCATTGCTGCGGTTGCGGATGGGAATGAATTTCTCGTCGACCTCGGCAATTACGCCGTGTCCGCCCTTGAACTTGCTGATTTCCTCTTCTGACAGAGGCCGGTCAGGGTTCCAGGCGTAGGTGTAAATCCAGCAATTGACGTCATCGATCGGCACCCACGTATAGCCAAAATGCGTTTCCCCCGGCAGGGTGGATGGCGTGGTGCTGTGCGCGGGCAGCGCAAATTGCGCGCTGCGCCAGTAACGCGAGTCGCCTTCGGCCCGGCGCGCACCGCCCACGACAAACCCGACCTCGTGCTCAAGGATGGAAAAACGCGGCAGCGGGTCGTCGCGGATCCAGCGCAGGCGTTTCTCGTCAGCCGGCGCGTCGGGATTCGCGTTGGACGGCACGCCTGTTGCGGGCATATGCAGGAAAGAGAAGTGCGAAGTATCCAGCGCACCTTCGATCGATTGCGCCCAGTTGCATTCCTGAAGCTTCTTGGTCACGTAGCGGTGCGATGCGGGCAAGGCGCCGAACTCCAGTTCGGGCACTTCCGGCAAGGGCCGGTCCCAGGGGTCAGGTCCCATGTAGGCCCAGACAATGTCGCCGTATTCGCGTGTTGGATAGGCCTTCAGGCGAATGGTCTGGTGGTAGGCCGAACCCGCCGGCACATTGGGCAGTTCCAGGGGGCGGCCCTGCAGGTCAAACTTCCAGCCGTGGAACACGCAGCGGATCGCGCAGTTCTCGTTGCGCCCGAAGTAGAGGTTGGCGCCACGGTGCGGGCAGCGCGAGTCCGTCAACCCGACCACGCCTTCGCTGTTGCGAAAGGCAACCAGGTTTTCGCCCATGATGTTCACGCGCAGCGGCGCGCCGTCGTTTTCTGCCAGTTCGCGGGACAGCGCAACCGGCTGCCAGAAGCGGCGAAAGTATTGGCCCATCGGCGTCTGCGCGCCCGTGCGCGTCAGCAGTTCATTGTCGGCATCAGTCAGCATGGCTATTCTTTCAGTGAGCGGCGATGGCCGCTTTGCGTGGATCACGCAGGCCATAGGGCTTGCCCCAGCCCAGCGTGTCCAGCGTGTGGCCCGAAGGCGTGTACTCGCAACCGATCCAGCGGTCCCAGCCGAGTTTTTCGATCAGCGCCAGCAGGTAGAGAAAATGAATCTCGCCGGTGCCCGGTTCATGGCGGCCCGGCACGTTGCCGACCTGGATGTGGCCGATGTGCGGCCAGGCGGCCTGCAGCCGGTCGGCAATGGCGCCCTCCTCCATCTGGATGTGGAAGGTGTCGAAGCAGAGCTTCACGTTGTCGCGGCCCAGCGCCTCGACCACCTCGACCCCCTCGTCAATGCGGTGGTAGAGGAACTGCGGAAAACGCGCGCGGCAGCAGGGCTCCAGGATGAGCGTGATACCCGCCGTCTTTGCCAGATCGGCAGCCCAGCCGATGTTGCCCAGGAACAGGTCCATGCATCGGCGACGGTCCAGCTCCGGCGTCATGTTGCCAGGCATCACGTGGATCATGGGCTTGCCCACCTGCACCGCGTAGTCCACCGCCGTGTGGATGCTGGCCCGGAAGGCCTCTTCCCGGCCGGGCAAGGCAGCCATTCCGCGCTCGCCGCCATCCCAGTCGAAAGGCGACAGGATCTGGACCAGTTGCAGCCCGTTGCCCTGCAGGCGCGCGGCGATCTCTTTTGCGGGCTGGTCATAGGGAAAGGCGACCTCGACGCCCTGGAAGCCGGCCGCGGCCGCGGCGGCATAACGCTCCAGCATGGGCACCTCGGTGAACAGCCAGCGAAGGTTGGGATCAAATTTCAGCATCGTGGGAAAACTCCTTTATGCCGGCATGGTAAGGTTCCTCCACTGTTTAGACAAACCAGCAATATTTATGATCTGTTGAGTTTTATTCATGAATACAAACACCATTACCCTGCGCCAGTTGCGCGCCTTTCTCGCAATTGCGGATGCGGGCAGCTTCGCGGCGGCGGCCCGCCGGCTGCACCTGACGCCCTCGGCGCTGAGCCTGCTGGTCAAGGAACTGGAAAGCGGCATGAAGGTACGGCTGTTCGACCGCACCACGCGCAGCACCGCGCTGTCGCTGGCGGGCAGCGAGTTTTATCCGCTTGCGCGCAAAGTGCTTGACGACCTGGCCCTGGCACTCGAAACCACGCAGGACCTGGAGCAGAAAAAGCGCGGCACGGTGCGCATTGCATGCACGCCGCTGTACGCGTCCACCACGCTGCCGGAACTGATCCTGCGCTACCGGCAGCGCTACCCGGCCATCGCTGTTTATGTGCTCGACTCGCTGAACCAGCAGGCGCTGGCGCGCGTGGCCAGCGGCGAGGCCGACCTGGGCATTGCGCCGCAGCGCGCCGCACCCGCTGAACTGGTGCAGGAGAGCCTGTTTCGCGACCGTGTGTGGCTGATCTGCCGGCCCGACCATGCGCTGGCGGCGCTGCAGCGCGTGACCTGGACGCAGGTGCTGCAGCAGCCCTTCGTCAGCCTGACCCGCGATTTCACCACCCGGCTCCAGACCGACCTGTTCAAGCATTCGCAGAAATTGGTGTTGAACCCCGCGCAGGAGGTGTCGTTCATCACCACCGCCCTGGGCATGGTGCAGTGGGGCCACGGCATCACGGCTCAGCCGGGGCGGTCACTTCCTTTGATCGAGCCTTTTGGGCTGGTGGCCCGTCCCATCGTCGCGCCTGTCGTGCACCGCCACCTCTCGCTGTTCTACAAGCGCGGCCATGCGCTGTCACCGGCGGCCGCGAGCTTCAGGGAGTTTCTGTACGAGGCAGTCGGCGAGCGTCTCGCGACTACGCCGAAAGAGGCGGCATCGCCGTCCTGACCGAACCGGCAGGACAGTTGTCGGCGCAATACCCACCTTGTTTTTCGCTTCTGCACGACGGCGGCAACCCGCAGGACGTCCGGTTCGGGTTTGCGGCCACGCAGGAAATGATCGGCTCCAAACTGGCTGAGCTGGCTTAGCAGGCCCCCCGGAGCCGCTATGCTTTCAGTAGCTGCTTGCGCACGCGCCATAAGGGCTACAGCCCGATTTCGCTTGAAATTCAGCCTCAACATCCCACAGCGCTAGCACCACCGGCGGCCACGGCGCAGGCTGCTCCACCACCAAGACAGGACGGCCCGCCTCCCGTGCGGGCACCTCGACCCGCCTGCTACGCGGCGCGCGGCGCGCGCGTGCGTGCCTGCAGGTAGTCCACCTTCCACCAGCCGGGGAAAAGCGCGCGCACCTCGGCACTGGTATAGCGGTCATCGATCAGGTAGACCACGCCGCTGTCCGTCTCGGTGCGGATCACGCGGCCAGCCGCTTGCACCACTTTTTGCAAGCCCGGGTAAAGGTAGGTGTAGTCGTAGCCGTTGCCGAAGCTGGCCTCCATGCGCTGCTTGATCTGCTCATTGACCGGGTTGATCTGCGGCAGCCCGAGGGTGGCGATGAAAGCGCCTATCAAACGCTTGCCCGGCAGGTCGATGCCTTCGGCAAACGCGCCGCCGAGCACGGCAAAACCGATGCCCTGGGTCTCGGGCGTGAATCGGTCGAGAAAGCCGCGCTTGGCGCTTTCTTCCATGCCGCGGGACTGCTCCCAGACCGCGATGGCCGGGTAGCGCGCCCTGAACAGGTCGGCCAATTGCTGCAGGTAGTCAAAGCTGCTGACAAAACTCAGGTAGTTGCCCGGCGCGGCGTGGTATTGCCGCGCCATCAGGTCGGCCATGGGCGAAAGTGAATTTTCACGGTGGCGGTAACGCGTGGACACATCGTCCACCACCTGCACCGAGAGCTGCTCGGCCTTGAAGGGCGAGGCCACGTCGACCCAGGCGGTATTTTCGGGCAGGCCCAGCGTGTCCTGGTAATAGTGCGGCGGGCTCAGCGTTGCGGAAAACAGGGCCGTTGATCGCGCGGCCGCAAAACGCGGCGCCAGAAAAGGAGCGGGCACGACGTTCCTCAGGCAGAGCACCGCCCCGCCCTCGCCTTCGGTGATGTCGAACAGCGAATGCGTGTCCAGCAGCTCCGCCATGCGCGAGAAATGCAGCACCTCGAAGAAAAAGTCTTGCAGGCGGCCATCAATGCCCGCCGGGTGTTCGGCAAGGTGGTCGAGGATGGCGCTGGCGGTCTGCTGCAGGGCGCCCCGAAAGGCCTGCGGTACCTCGTCGTACACCTGGTAGGTCTCTTGCTGGTCTACATGCAGCTCGTGCCAGCTGCGCCTGAGTTTGTCCAGCACACCCTTGATGGCCACCGGCGCGCCCTGCCGCGCCAGCGCCAGGCGGGAAGGGTCCAGCTCGGCTGAATACATCTTGCGGGCACGCTCGACCAGGTTGTGCGCCTCATCGACCAGCACGCTGACGCGCCACTGGTTGGCCTGCGTTTGCGCGTACAGCATGGCGTTCATGTCGAAGTAATAGTTGTAGTCGCCGATGACCACATCGCTCCAGTGCAGCAGGTCCTGGCTGAGGTAATAAGGGCAGACGGCGTGCGCCAGCGCCACCTCGCGCAGCGTGTTTTTGTCGAGCGGGCCGGCCAGCGCCACGGCGGCGCTGCGCGCGGCTGGCAGCCGGTCATAAAACCCCCGGGCCAGCGGGCAGGCATCGCCATGGCAAGCCTTGTCGGGGTGTTCGCAGGCCTTGCCCTTGGCCACCAGCTCGAGCACTCGCAAGGGCAGAGCCCTTGCAGCCTCCTGGTCCTGGGGCAAGGCCGGTGCGCTGCCCCTGATGCGCGCGACGGCCTCAAGCGCGAGGTGGCGCCCGGGTGTCTTGGCCGCGAGAAAAAACACTTTGTCGAGTTGCTGCGTCGGGCAGGCCTTGAGCAATGGGAACAGGGAGCCGACGGTTTTGCCGATGCCGGTGGGCGCCTGCGCCATCAAACAGCGGCCGCTGCTGGCTGATTTGTAAACCGCCTCCGCCAGGTCGCGCTGACCGGGGCGAAACTGCGCATGCGGAAAAGCAAGCCGGGTGAGCGCCGCGTTGCGCGCTGCCCTGTGGGCCGTTTCCTGCCGGGCCCAGCCAAGGAAACGCCGGCACTGGTCTTCAAAATGGGCTTGCAAGTCAGCGGCGGCGTGGTCTTCGGTGAGCAGGATTTCTTCCTGCGTGGCGACATTGAAGTAGACCAGCGCCAGCTTGAGGCGCGGCAGGTTTTCTTTACTGCACAGCAAGTGGCCATAGACCTTGAGCTGCGCCCAGTGCAGGTGCCGGTGGTTCTCGCGCATGGCCTCCAGGCTGCCCCGAAAGGTCTTGATCTCTTCAAGCTGGCCCAGCTCCGGGTCGTAGCCATCGGCGCGCCCGCGCACGCGCAGGCTCTTGTATTCGCCGCTCAGGCTGACTTCGGTCTGGTAGTGGGCCGGCCGCCGCATGGCCACCATGCGGTGGCCCGCCATGCCTTCAAGGGCTGACGGCGAAGGTGTGAAGCGCAGGTCCAGGTCGCCCTTCTTCGCTGTGAAATCGCACAGTGCGCGCACGGCCACGATGTAGGGACTATCCGGAAATGTGTCGGCAATCATGGGCTTGTTGATGCGTGCAGGTCGTGCTGTACATATACCCAGCATTGTTGCACGCATCATTGCGCGCCTCGCCCCTTAGTTCACAGGGGGACGCAGCGGCTGCCCTTGGAAGACCTAGTTGGCCTTCAGAAAGTCGAGCGTGCGTTGCATGGCATCGGTGGTGACGGAGCTGCTTCTTACATAGCCGCGCCTCGGGTTCGATTTGTCCCAGCCAGGCAGAGCAGGTTCAACTACCGACGCACGGCAGAGGAACGATTGGTCGCGCTTCCTAGGCACTATGGCGAAGCTAACGGCCATCCCAGAACTTCTGCATCTCCACAAAAATAAACGAGGCCGTCCAGGTGATCAGGACCAAGCCGGTCAGCGCTTCGATCCCGGTGAGAAAGCGCATTTCGCCAACCGGCTGGATGTCGCCGAAACCCAGCGTCGTAAAAGTGGTGAAGGAAAAATACACGCAGTCCATCAGGCTGCCGTCGAAGTTGCCTGTCAGCGTGCCCCAGCCTTCGGCATGGTGCATCAGGTAATAAACAGCCGCGAACAGCCACACTTCGACCGCATGGGCAAGCAGCGCCCCGCATACGCCCAGCAAGACGCGCAGCCTGTGTTTTATGTTCACGCGGCGCAGCAGCAGGCTCAGGCGAAACAGGAATTCGTAGTGGATCACCACCGCGGCCAGCACGACAGCAATGTTGACCAGAAAAATCATCGTTGGCCTTATGTAAATGGCACCGGGCAGGAGAGTGGGGTGCCCTGCTGCCAGGCCCGGACTCCGGTTACAGCGAGTTCAACCCCGCATCCTGTGCCAGGTGTTCACCAGTTTCTGGCGGAACGAGCGGTCGAAATAGGCTGTCACCTGTTCTGGCTGGCCACCGACGGCATACACCGCAGCACGCAATTCCTGTTCGGTACAGCGAAGCAGGTCGCACCAATAAACCACCTCACTGGGTTGGCAGAGCTCGATGCGATCTTTGGACGAGTTTGGGAATGCAACAGGGTTGAACATAGTGGCCTTTCGCCGGACAAGCCCTGAGTCTCGGCTCATCAGGAGGCTTTGGTCAGATGGGTTGGGCGGGTTCAGGTGTAGGACCACAACCTCCAACAGGGCAAACCATGCTCAAACCGGGCATTAATGCACGGTAATGCGCAAATCAACCGCCAGACGGCGACGGCTCTTTACGGCGACACCGCCGGGCCGGCAATGAGCAATTCCAGCACACCCGGGTCGAAGTATTGCCCAACATAATCGGCCAGCCCGTCGAACACTGCATCCAGCGTTGGTGTGCTGACGCCGAAAAGGGCCTGTAACACCGCCGGGTCTTCAAACAGGCCGTGCAGGTAAACACCCAGTACATTGCCCGCACCGTTTTGCCAGCCCAGGCCGTCCGGCATGACGGCATTCGCCACATCACCAGCCGCAGCCATGGCGCTGTGCGGCGCGGTCTGGCCGTGGTGGATTTCGTAGCCCTGCACCGCCACACCCGACAGCGCGGCCCAGGCACCACCCACGCCTGCAAAACTGGCCTGCCTGTGCCGCACGGTTTTATCGGTCTCGAACAGGGTGACCACAGGCAACAAGCCCAGGCCAGGGCCATTGCCGTCGATGCCATGCGGATCAATCAGTGCCTCCCCCAGCATCTGCAGGCCGCCGCAGATGCCCAGCACGGCACCGCCCCGCCCTGCATGCGCCGCGATCGCGCTGTCCAGCCCCTGGGCACGCAACCAAGCCAGGTCACCACTGGTGTGTTTGGATCCGGGCAGGATGATCCAGTCGACGCCGATCAGCTCTGAGGGGCTGCGTACCCACTTGAGATGAATACCCGGCACATTTTTAAGCGGCTGGAATTCATCGAGGTTGCTGATGCGCGGGTAGGCGATGATGGCGACAACCAGCGCCGCCGAACGCCGCGAGGGGTTGCCCCGAGCAAGTTCAGCCCCTCCGGGGGGCAGTGAGGACACGGCAGTGCCGGGCGTGGGGGTCATTCCTGTGCTGCGCGCATCAAAAACGCCGTCTTCCTCAGGCAAGCCGTGTCGCCACCACATGGGCAGTGTTGCCACGGTGGGTACTCCGGTCAGGTCCCGCAGCATTTGCGGGCCTGGTGCAAGCAGGCTTGCATCACCTCGAAACTTGTTCAGCACAAACCCCTTGATGAGTTGTCGCTCGGATTCATTCAGCATGGCCCAGGTGCCGTAGAGGTGTGCAAAAGCCCCGCCGCGGTCAATGTCGGTCACCAGCAGGCAGGCTGCGTTCGCGTGCTGCGCCACGCGCATGTTGACGATGTCACTGTCCTTCAGATTGATCTCGGCTGGCGAGCCCGCGCCCTCCATCACCACCACATCGTTCTCTGCCAGCAACTCGTCCAGCGCCCTGGCTACCACGGGCCAGACCGAGGCGCTGCGCCCACGCCACGCCATGCGTGAGAGTTCGGCACTCACCTGGCCCATCAGGACCACTTGGCTTTGCGTGTCTTTTTCGGGCTTGAGCAGCAGCGGGTTCATGCGCACATCTGGCACGGCGCGCGCAGCCAGTGCCTGAAAATATTGCGCGCTGCCGATTTCACCCTGAGCGACAACCCGCGCGTTGTTGCTCATGTTCTGCGCCTTGAACGGCGCGACCTTCAAGCCCTGACGTGCGTAATAACGGCACAGTGCCGTGGTCAGCCAGCTTTTGCCGGCTCCGCTGGTCGTGCCCAGCACCATCACGCTTTTTGCGGTCAAGTTGTTTTCCCGAGGATGTCCTGCAAGGCATTGTGCAGTGCCTGCTGCGCGGCGGGCGTGTGCACGCTCAGTCGGAAGTGATTGGGCAAACCAAACGACGTGCAGTCCCGCAGCTTGATACCGCGTTGGCGCAAGCCGGTCATTAGGTTTGCAGACTGCCCGCCATGGCAAACAAAAAAGTTGGCTTCACTTGCCAGCACTGTCCATCCAGACGCTTCACACAAGGCGATTTGACGAGCCTTCCATTCGCGCAATGTGGGCAGGCTCGCTGCCAGCCAGGCTTGCACGCCGGGCGCGGTCCAGGCCTGCAACATCGCCACGCCATGTGCACCCACCACCCAGGACGGTGCAAGCCGCTCCAGTTGCGCCACGTCTTCTTCAGAATCCAGCGGTGCAATGACGTAGGCTGCGCGCACACCGGTCAGGCCAAGGGCTTTGTTGGGGGTCCAGAGTTGCCAGAATTGTTGCAGCACCTTTTGTGACACTTCAAGCGCGCCGCTCAGCCGCAGTGGCTCGTAGGCCCGATCCAGTACGCAGATTGCCGCTGGGTCCGGCAGGTCCTGAAGAGCGGCATGCGCCGCACCTAGCGGGCTCGAAGGATCGCAGGCCCAGCGCAACTGCGCCTGCGCCGGATCAGATGTCACAGCGAGCTTCCAGGCCTGCGCGGCCTGCGCGTAGTCGCCATAGCTGTGTGGCGGCAGCCAGATACCGCTGGCGCCAAGCTGCACGGCGAGCGCGGTGATGCGAAAAATAAACTCGCTGGCGCTGCCGGCCAACAGCACGCGGTGCGGGTCCACGTCATGAAAAGCAGCAAGCTGCGCACGCAAAGCGCTGTAACTGGCGTCAGGGTACTGGCGGGCGTCGGCTTGCTGCACCGCCGCCAATGCATCGGGGCACGGCCCGCAGGCATTGCTGTTGCTTGAAAAATCATGCAGCGGTGTGCCCAGGTGATCCGGGCCGCCATGTGTGCGTGATGTCAAAGAGGCTGCGTTCTTCATTTCACTGCGGATGCTATCAAAACAGTAGCTGGTAGCGCACATAACAAAAGGGCGCGAAGCACTTTTGATGCAAAATCTACGGCCAGGCGCGTGTCGGCAACCTCGGGCGCCCTGCCCGCTTCATGCAGGGTGTACACGCCGGGCTTGCTCAGGTGCACGTCCAGCGCCAGGGCCATGGCGGCCATGGGCCAGCCGCTGTTGGGAGAAGGTGTACGCACTGCTTCCCGGCGCAAGGCAGTCAAGGTGAATCTTCCGGTTGTCACCCACATCAGCAACGCCGTCAAACGAGCCGGTAGCCAGGACAGTGCGTCGTCCGCACGCGCCGCCCACTTGCCGGCCCACTCCCAGTTCTGCCCACGGTAGACGCCGCGGTAGCCCCACATGGCGTCAGCCGTGTTGGCAAAACGATAGACCGCCGCGCCGGGCAGACCCAGCAGCACAAACCAGAAGATGGGCGCGATCACCGAGTCATTGAGGTTCTCCGCCAGCGATTCGATCGCGCTTTCGCGCACTTCACTCTCGCTGAGATGGCCGGTGTCGCGGCTGACCAGCCAGGACAGGCGCTCACGCCCGGCTTGCAGCGACCGCTGCAAAGCGTTTTCGACGGCCAGCACTTCGCTGCGCAGCATGCGCCAGGACAACATGCACTTGAGCAGCCAGGCCACCAAGGCAGTAAATATAGCTGTGGTGATGGCAAGTTCAAGGCTGGGTGTGGAGACCACACGCGACAGCTGCGCGAGCATCAGCCCCTGCAAACCCCAAGCCAAAGTCCCCGTCACTAGAGCCCCCAGACACCAGGCAAGAGCGCCCAGCACAAAGCCGGCTGCAGGCGGACAACGCACGGTGACGTTGCCGCAAGCCTGCAGGAAGGCGCCCATCCAGACCACCGGGTGCAAGCCGGATCGCGGCTCGCCAAAACGTTTGTCTATCCACAAGGCCATCAGCAAGATCAAAGCCATGGCAAATGCAGTACTGACAGCGCCCAGCAGCATCATGTCAAACGCGGGCCGCTGTCACACCGGCGCGCCGCCAGCGGCGGGATCGGGGGCCGCCCGACCCCACAGGTCTTCAAAAATCATGTCGGCCAGCGGCGCGCGGCGTGCCCATTTCTCGGTCTGCAACATGGGCTCGGTATAAAACGCCTCTACCGGCCCAAGGCACAACACGGCGACAGGCTTGCTGCCTTCAGGCATCTGCAGCAGTTGCGCCAGCTGAGCCGGGTCAAACAGGGAGACCCATCCCATGCCCAGCCCTTCTGCGCGTGCGGCAAGCCAGAGGTTTTGAATGGCGCAGGCGGCTGATGCCAGATCCATCTCGGGCAGGGTGCGGCGTCCAAACACATGGGCCTCGCGCCCCGGCGGCAAAGCCACCACCAGCACCTCGGCGGCATCCAGCACGCCCTGCACCTTGAGCTTCATGAACTCGTCTTCACGCTCACCCAGCGCCTGGGCGGTCAACACCCGCTCCTGCTCAATCAGGGCATGCAGGCTTTCACGCAGCAGCGCACTGCGAACACGGACAAAGCGCCAGGGCTGCATGAAGCCGACGCTGGGCGCATGGTGCGCAGCCGACAGCAGGCGCTGCAATACGGCATCGGGCACCGTGCCACCGATAAAATGCCGCATGTCGCGCCGCTCGTGGATGGCGCGGTACACCGCCGCCTGCTCGATGGGGCTGAATGCGTGTTCTGCCGACATGGCTAATCTTCGATTCCGCGTTGCGCGGGTATGCCGGCGTTGAAAGCATGTTTAACTTTGGCCATCTCGGTGACGGTGTCAGCCAGTTCAATGATTTCGGGCGGGCAACGCCGGCCGGTGATCACCACATGCACGTCCTTCGGGCGATCTTTCAGCGTCTGCAGCACATCGTCCAGCGGCATCCAGCCATAAATCAGCGGATAGGTCAGCTCGTCCAGCACCACCATGAAGTTGTCGCCGCCCAGAATGGCGGTTTTGGCTTTTTCCCAGCCATTGCGCGCGAGTTCGGCCGAATGCTCCAGGTCCTGGCTCTTCCAGCTGAAGCCATCGCCCAGCCCTTCGATGGGAATGCCAAGCTGCTCAAACATGCGGTGCTCGCCAAAACGGGCGCTGGGGACTTTCATGAACTGGAAAATTTTGACGGCTTTGCCGTGCACGTGGTGTCGGCCATGGGCGCGCAAGGCCAGGCCGAAGGCCGCGGTGCTTTTACCTTTGCCGTCGCCGGTGTTGACGATGAGCAGACCACGCCGCTCCCCGTCAGGCTTGTCGTAGGGCTTTGCCGAAGGTGGCGTTTCAATCTGCACAGGCAATCACCTCAGGTTGTTGAAGTCGGGACTGAGCTGCACTGTCTCGCCGATGATGAGCAAGCCCGGGTGCGGCCCATAGGCAGCAGCGCGCGCCACCAGGTCCCTCAGTCCGGTGGCAAGAACAGTCTGGGTGCTGCGGGTGCCGTCGCGCACAATCGCGGCCGGCGTATCGGGCGGCAGGCCGTGGGCGATGAGCTGCTCGGCGATCTGGGGCAGACGCTGCACGCCCATGTAAAAAACCCGGGTCTGGCCCGGGCGTGCCAAGGCCTGCCAGTCGTGCGAGGCCGTGTCGTCGGCAAGATGGCCGGGAAGAAACACACAGCTCCCTGCCAGCTCACGGTGGGTCAATGGAATACCCGCCGCCGCAGAACAGCCACTGGCCGCCGTAACGCCCGGGACGACTTCAAAAGGGATGGCCGCGGCTTGCAGCGCCTGCACTTCTTCTCCACCGCGTCCAAACACATAGGGGTCGCCGCCCTTGAGCCGCACCACACGCAGCCCCCGGCGCGCATGCTCGATCAACAGCGCATGGATGCCCTCCTGCGGCACGGCGTGATTGCCCAGGGCCTTGCCCACATACACCCGTAGGGCGTTTTCTGGCGCCTGCGCCAATACCTCAGGGGTGATAAGGCGGTCATGTACAACAACCTCGGCTCGCCTCAGCCGGTCCAGCGCGCGCAAGGTCATCAGGTCGACCGGTCCGGGGCCGGCGCCTACGATGGACACAAACCCGTGACCGCGTTGTCCCAGGTCCTCAAGCGTCATGACAGTCGCCCGGCCCCTGATGAAACACCAGATCCTCCACCGGCTGGCCATGCACCAGATGCTGGTCAATGATACGGTCCATGTTGGCGGGCGTGACGTTGTAGTACCAGGTCCCGTCGGGTTGCACACACATCACGGGCCCGCCCTTGCAGGCCGCAAAACAACTCACGCGGCTGCGTTTGACGCGCATCTCACCATCGTGCAGGCCGGCCGCCTTGAACTTGTCACCCAGGCTGTCGAACAGCGCCTGTGACGCACCGTCCTCGGTGCAGCGCGGACCGGTACAGACCAGCAGGTGCCGCTTGTAAGCCCCGATCTTGGGTTTGATTGCCGCCTCACTCATGCCTCGGAGTCCTCGGTGCTCGCCGCTTCTGCCGTAGGGGTCTCCTCAACAGGGGCCGTCAACACGGCCTCGATGTAATCGGCCGGCAGCTTGTGGCGCAGCGCAAGCGCGGCAACGCTCTGGCCTTCGGCATGGTCCAGGCGCAGGTTTTCGGTCCAGCCAAGCAGGCCTGTCGAAAGGGATCGGCCAGGCTTCTCGCCTTCCAGGGTACTGCCGTCGCCGTGCAACTCATACTTGTTGGCGTAACCGCGCGGCGTGACCATCAGCCCATGGCGTACAAAAGTATGGCTGTTGCCAATCAGCACCGTGGTCAGCATGCCGATATCGCACTCGCTCATGTGTTCGAGCGTGGTGAACTCAATACGCTCCCGCCGCCGATAGGCCGACTTGACCACCGCCACAGGTGTGTCTGCGCGGCGGTGGCGCAAGAAAAGACGCTGGGCCTCGACGATCTGCTGGGTGCGACGGCCACTCTTTGGGTTGTACAGTGCCACCACAAAATCGGCAGCCGCCACGGCGTCGAGCCGACGCGCGATCACGGGCCAGGGGGTAAGCAGGTCCGACAATGAAATCGAACAAAAGTCGTGCGTCAATGGTGCCCCAACCAGAGCGGCGCAGGCGTTGATAGCCGACGCGCCGGGCACTACCTCCACAGCCACGCCGGATTCCGGCGTCCATCCCGCCTGGAACAGCACCTCGTAGGTCGGCCCCGCCATGCCGTAGACACCCGCATCGCCGGATGAAATCAGCGCCACTTTTTTCCCCTCCCGGGCGCGCTCCAGAGCACTGACTGCACGGTCCAGTTCTTCGGTCATGCCTTTGCGTATCACCTCTTTGCCGTCCAGCAAATCGGCCACCAGCTTGATGTACGTGACGTAGCCGACAACGACATCCGCCTCGGCAATCGCTGCGCGGGCGCGGTGGGTCATGTGGTCATGACTGCCCGGGCCGATGCCCACCAACATGATCTTGCCCCCGGTCATCGAAGCACTCCTGCCGGCGTGCCGGATGGTTCGACCGGGCGCAGCAAAGGGTTCAGCCAGCGTGCGCCTGCCAGCGCGCACAGCACGCCCAGCAGCAACCATTGCAGTGCGCTTGCCAAGGCAGTCGCCATGACGAAACGCTGAGCCAGCAGGGCCATTTGCACCGCCGCTTCTGCCTCAAAGCCAACAAACGGACTGCCATCAGAATGCGGCGCGTCGATGGCAAAGGGCAGCACCAGCAGCCCCAGACCGAGTACGCGCCACTTCGTACGCACCAGGCACAACACGGCCAGCCCACCCGCGCCGCACAGCACGGCGAATAACCACCACAACTGACGCGCTTGCAATGCACCGGCCTGCATGCCAGGCAACTCGGGCGGCAGACCAGCAGCAGGCATCGCAAACAGGCAAAACCATGCCGCTGCGCCCCACAGCAGGCCATGGCGCAGCGGTGCCGCATCGGCGCCCGGCGTGGATCTTGCCTGACCCCCTCGAAAGCGGTTCCACAAACTCATGAGGGCCAGCAACAACAGCGCCGAGCCGATCGAATTGAGAATATTCGCCAAGACGGTGGCAGCCGTCCGCTCCAGGCCATCTTTTGGCGCCCATGCCTCGGGCTCATGACTGTGTGCAGCCGCCCCGTCTTCGTGGGAATGCGCCGCGGTTTCAAGAGCCCCTTCATATGCTTCGGCCGCAAGAATCATCGGCACCACCTGCCAGCGCTGCAGGGCACTGTCAAAGAAGCCGGCCAGGATGCCCACAAAAAGCGCGCACAGGAACAATCGTCGAAACAACATGACAGGTCTCCGGTATCAATGGCAGGGACGACCCGTGGCGTGGCGTACGTCATGGGCAGCGTTATGCGCCACGGAGGCTTCGCTGAAGCCCACTCCGTACAGCATGACGAGTCCGAGCACCAGCGCGGCGCCAAGCTGCAACAAAACAGAAGCAGCGGTAGTGGCCGAAGTCGTGGGAACAAAAGCGGGGACAGCTGTGGAAGTATGGGAAGCGTTCATGGAGATTCCTTGTAAAAGAAGGTGAAGAAAGTGAAAAAAGCAGTGAACGAAAGCGGTTAAAAAATGCCGAAAAGGTTAGCGATGGATCACGGGGTAAAGGAAAGAACAGGCAAAAGTGCAGCAATGGAGACGGTGGCGTTTCGGCCATCGGCGCCCTTGTGGCGGAATTTTTCAACCAACAGTTGGTTTGCGGTGGTTCGACCCGCAAGTAGAGCGGCCGCTTCCGACACCGATGGTGTGCCCATGTGGCGCAACACGGTGGCGGAGGGGTTGGGTACCGGCACGGCGGCGAGCTCGGCGGCGCTGAAGAAGAGCAAGGGCCAGCCCCCCTGCTCCGCCAGCTCCGCAAAGGCGGGTTCATCCCGCTTGGCCTCAATGCTGGCCAGTACGGCAACCTGCGCACGCACCAGGCCGGCCTGCTCCAGCGCGGCGTCCAGGGTTTGTGCCACGGTGGCCAACGGTGTCCCGCGGTCGCACCCGAGTCCTACGGCTACCTGCAAATGGCTACTCATGAAATCACCTCGTGGGGCGGCCGGTAGACCACCAGTCTCTCACAGAGTTGCTGCCAGCGATCAGCTGTCACTTCCGCGTGGGTGATCCACAGCACCGCCTTGAAGTGCTTCAGATCCACGTCGTCGAAGCGCTCAAACTTGTGAATCGTAGCGGGCAGCGGCGTGGGCCGGGTCCACCAGTTGGGGCTACCCGCGTCCTGCACCACGGCAATCGGCTCGCCGTTGACCACGTGCGCCGAAACGCGGGTGATGTTGATCTTGGGCGCCTCCACCTTCCATCCCAGCTCACGGCCCAGAATATCCACCGGAATGGTCTTGCCCACGTCGGAAGCGGTGGTCAGCACGGCGACGGCTCCCAGCAGCGCGGCCACCTGCTCGGCCATGGCGTTGGCGCCGCCCACGTGACCGGACAGCACCGGAATGACGAACTGCGCCGCGTCATCAACCACCAGCACGCCGGGATCTTCATCCTTGCTCTTCAGGTGCGGGGCAATCAGGCGCACCACCGCGCCCAGCGAGACAAAAAACACCACCTGGTCAAAGTCAGCAAACAACGTGGCGATTTCGTCACGAAAAGCCCCGCTGTAGGCGCGCACCGGATTGGCCAAACCGGCCATCAGCGGCGCAAATTTGTCAGCCACGCAGACGCAGGCCTGGGGCAACTGGCGCGCCAGCTCGGCGGTTTGCTGCGCGCCGTGTTTGGTGATGGCGACCAGAACCACGCGTACCTCCGGGGGGATAGCGGCGCTGGTTTCCGGCAAAGTGTTGGTGCTCATTCTTGGATTTCCTCTTCTTCAATTTCAGTGCTTGTTTTCTTGCGGCAGCCGCGCAGCATTTCGCCACGCTCGCGGTTGGGATTTTTGACCAGCAACAGCGACAAATAATTAACCTTGGTGCCCTTGAGTTCGGCCACGTTGTGCACAACGCGCTCCATAGGGGAGCCCGCTTTTTCAATGAAGCGGCTGTATGGCAAAAGGCCCCGCCGCTCCAGCAGCACAATCAAATCGTCGAGCAGCGGCTTGACCTTCATCAACACCAGCGTGTCGAAGTCGTCCAGCATTTTTTCGACGGCGGCGATCCCGTAGGCAGCAGGCACGATGGCGATGGTGTCGTCCTGCTCGGACAGTGGCATTTGCAGCTGGGCGCAGGCAGCGTTGAAGGACGTCACGCCGGGAACAATGTCGATGTTTGCTTCGGCATCCAGTTCGCGCAGCACGCGGGCCAAATAGCAAAAGCTGGCGTAAGTCGAGGCATCACCCTCGACCAGAAACAACACGTCTTGCCCGGTGGCCAGCAGCGCCTTGACGGCCTCGGCGGCTTTTAACCAGTGGCGCGCGAGTTTTTCGACGTCGTGCGTCATGGGAAACAGCAGCGCCTGGTGCTTCCCCGGTAGCGTCAGCCCCGCGCGCAGGGCGATGTCCAGCGCATAACTCTCCTTGCGCAGGCTGCGTACCGGGTAGGTCCACACCGCATCCGGGCGCTCCAGCAAGGCCCAGGCGCGGCGGGTGATGAGGCCTGGATCACCAGGACCCAAAGACACGCCAAAGAGGCGGCCTGGGGCAACAGACGGGGACGTGACGTGAAGTTCAGTCATCGCATTTTTCCGTTTTCGCAATTTTTTGCACGGCCACTTTTTGCGCGCATACCAGCCACACCGGGTTCTCGGCGGCCATGCGGTTCATGTGCAAAATCGGCTTGCTGCGCGAAGCCTGCAATTGCAGCACATCCCACGCCACGCCCAGCGCTTTCAGGGTTTCTACAGCGGCGCTCAGGTTTTCCAGCGTGACAAAGTTCATGACCAGCCAGCCGCCGGGTTTCATGCGCTGAAGAATCAAACGAATCAAATCAGCCAGCTCGCCGCCCGAGCCGCCTATAAACACCGCATCGGGGTCCGGCCAATGTTGCAGACCTTCGGGGGCCTTGCCATGCACCAGCGTATGGTTGCTGATGCCCAGCGCTTTGCGGTTGTTGCGCACAATGGCGCTGTCGTCCACGTTTTTTTCAATGGCGTACACATGGCCCTGGCTGCACAAACGCGCAGCCTCCAGCCCCACCGAACCTGAGCCCGCGCCAATGTCCCACACCACGCTGTTGGCGCGCAACTGCATGCGGGCCAGCGATACCACGCGTACTTCATTTTTTGTGATCAGTCCTTTTTCGGGGTAGCGCTGCAGATAGCTCGTGTCCGGCAAGCCCAGCAGCACGGGCGAGGGGCGCGGCGCGGTACGCCACAGCAGCAACACATTGGGGTCGACAAAGGGCATCTGTGCGGCCGCCTGAATGGTGATCCCGCTCAGCACGCGTTCTTCGGGCTGGCACAGGCGTTCGGCAACGGCCATCTGAAAATCATCCGCCAGGCCTTCGGTCATCAGCATGCGGGCAATGCGATCGGGCGTGTTGTCGGGGCTGGTCAAAATGGCCAGACGGTCGTTTTGGCGAATGTCGCGCAGCAAGGCATACAGGCCATGGCCGGGTTCTGAACCCTCGATCCAATCGCCTGCATCCTTGCTGTGAACCGATGAAAACTTCATGTCCTGCCAAGGCAGGCCCAGCCGGGCGCATGCCAGTTGCAGGGTGGAGACGTTGGGCAACACCTCGATGGCCTCGATGCACAGGCGCGAGGCCAGGTAGGCCGCAATGCCGTGGCACAGCGGGTCGCCCGTGGCCAGCAGCACCACGCGTCGGCCGTCCGCCTGGGCCGCTCTTATCCATTCAGGCACTTGGGTCATGGCCCCTGTCAGGTCACGCTGGATGGCAGCCCGGTCCATCAGCGGCGCAAACAGCTCAAGGGTGCGACTGCCGCCAATGACCAACTGGGCTCGCTGCAGATGGGCCAGCGCGGCGCGACCCAAGCTCGCGGCACCGTCGTCCAGCACGCCGATAATCCGGCATTTTTCAATCACATTTAGCGTTTCAGAATTCAAGGGGCCTCCGCTATCTTGCGACCGTCAAAGTCGCAAACCAGCACTTGTAAATCAAACTGATCGGGGTAGCGCGTGCGCAGGGTCTGGATAACCCGCTGCGCCAGCGCTGTATGGAAGGCCCTGCCCAGACCCAGCTCATCCATCCGCTCGCCGGCATAGCGCGCGGTTTCGTTCTGGCGAATTGCCTCGCACACCTCGGGCGCTGCACCCAGGCTGGCCGCGATGTCGGCCAGCAAACCTGTGTCCACCTCGGCCCGGCCGGCGTGGGTGATGGTTTCGCCCTGCGCAATCTTGGTGAGCTTGCCGACCATGCCGCCAATCACCACCTGCTTCAAACCCGCCTTGACCGCCGCTCCCATGGCATAACGCAAAAAGTCGCCCATCTGCACAAAGGCCGCCTCGGGCAAGTGCGGCATTTCTTCCATCACAAACTTTTCGGTGCGCCCGCCTGTGGTTAATACCACCACGCCATGGCCCAGCGTACCGGCGACCTGCACCCCCTGCACCACACTGGCACGGTAGGCGGCTGTGGAATAAGGCTTGACGATGCCGGTCGTGCCCAGGATGGAAATGCCGCCCAGAATGCCCAGCCGCGCGTTCAAGGTCTTCTTGGTCATCTCCTCGCCCTGCGGCACGGATATCGTCACTTCAAAACCGGCCTCATCGAGCAGCGAGGCACCGACCGCGCGCACGTTGGCTTCGATATTGCGGCGCGGCACAGGGTTGATGGCCGGGCCGCCCACGGCCAAACCCAAACCCGGCATGGTGACTGTGCCCACACCAAAGCCCCCCATCAGCAGCACCTGGCCCGGCAGCTCGCGGCGCAGGCGCACATCGGCCGTCAAATGCGCCTTGTCAGTGCAGTCGGGATCGTCGCCCGCATCCTTGATGACCATGGCGTGGGCGCTTTCGGTGTCGCATCGGCCATCCTGCACCGCAAAGGTCACCAGGTCGCCGTTGGGCAGCAGGCACTCCACTGCTGCTGGCACAGCGCCGGTCACCAACCCGATGGTGGCGGCGCGCGCAGCAGCAGCAGAGCACGCGCCGGTGGTGAAACCGGTGCGGGTGCCGCGTGGTGCGCCCTTGTCCATCATGGTTATGCGGCCTCGGTGGGCGCCAATTCCCGGGCTTCGGCCAAGCCAAGCAGTGCATGGATGGCAGCCACCACCAGCGTCGATCCGCCCTTGCGCCCCCGGATCACCACCCAGGGCGTGGTGGTGCTTTGCGCCATCAAATCCTTCGACTCGGCAGCAGAGACAAAACCCACAGGCATGCCCACCACCAGTGCCGGCCGGGCACCCTCTTGCTGAATCAAACGTACCAGCTCAATCAATGCGGTGGGCGCATTGCCGATGCCCACAATCGCGCCGTCCAGCAAGCCCATCCGGTGCGCCTTGCGCATGGCCTGCACGGCGCGGGTTGTGCCTTCTGCCCTGGCCGTGTCGATCACGTCCTCGTCAGAAATGAACTGGTGCGTGGCCATGCCAAAGTGCCCCAGACGAGGTGCAGACAAGCCCACACAGATCATCTCCACATCCGCCACCACATGCGCGCTGCGCGACAGGATGGCAGCCACACCCGCATTCACCGCTTGGGGATGAAAGTCCGTCAGGCCGTTAAAGTCGAAATCGGCGTTGGCGTGAATCATGCGGCGCACGATGGGCCACTGGTCGGGGGTGTAAGCGTGGGGCCCCACCTCACGGTCAATCACCGCAAACGAGTCATGCTCGATGGCACGCCCTGCGGCGGTGAGCTGTTCGGTAATAACGTTAGGGGCGCTCATGGGTGGACGTGCTCATGGGGATGGTCGTGGTCATGCGTGTGCGCGTGATCATGCGCCTGGGCCACAGCATGGTCGTGCTCCGTGTGGGCTGCGTGATCGTGTCCGTGGTCATGGTCATGCGGCATTGCATCGTCATGATGGTGCCCACCCATGCCGTGCTCCACCGCAAATTCCCGGTATTTGCAGCCATCGCAGGGCATGCGTGAGGCGGGGGCATTGCGTTCAAGGTCTTTGACCCGCTCTTCCAGCAGCTCGAAGATTTCACGCTCAAAGCCAAAGTAGGCGGTCGAGGCAAAGCGGACCGTTGGGTAGAGGGTTTTCAAATTCTCCACCTGCCGCGTGATGCGCTCCACCAGCGTGCCGTTGAACAGGTAATAAGGCAGCACCACCACCTGCGTCATGCCCAGCAGAGTCTGTCGCTGGACCGCTTTTTCAAGCCGCGGCCAGGTGATGCCGGTAAACGCCAGATCAACCAGTTCATGATCGGTTTCTTCCATGACCCAGCGCGCCATCTTGGCCATCTCGCCGTTGGCCTGGCGGTCGGACGAGCCGCGCCCGAGGATCACCACCCCGGTTGTGGTCGGGTCTGGCATGTCCAGCTTTTCCATTGCCCCCTTCAAGCGGCGCTTGACGATGGAAAGAATGGGGTCACAAGCAGTCAGGTGCGGCGCGTACAGAAATTGCACGTTCGGAAAGCGTAGCCGTGCCCCATCGATCGCTTGGGGAATATCCATCTTGACATGCCCGGCTGCGTTCAAAATCAGGGGGATCACCATGACCCGGCTGGCGCCCGCGGCCGCGCGGCGCAGGCCCTCACTCATGGTGATTTCTGAAAACTCGATGAAACAGATCTCGATGCGCCAGTCAGGCTGCCGCGCGCGCCATAGCTGGGCGAAGCGCTCTATTTCGTCGTTTCCTGATTTCTCGCGTGAGCCGTGGCCCACCAGCAAAATGGTTGTGGAAGTCATGAAGTCTCCTGTGGGGCGATTGTCGGCGCAGTGGCCTGAGGGGTGTCTGCCACAGTGCCGCGCCGAAAACGGTGGGTGAAAGTAGCGTCGTAAAGTTTGGATTTCGCCAGTGTTTTCCAGTGACGGGCGCCCAAGGTCGGGCTGGCAATAATCATGGACTGGCTGACAATTTTCGCTTCACGGCATAAAGCCTGGATGGTAGCCACTGTGCCGCGCACAATCTTCTCTTCCCCAGGCCAGCTCGCCTTGTGCACCACCACCACCGGTGCATCAGGCGACCAGCCCGCCGCCGTCAATGCCCCAGCAACCCGGCCCATCAGGGTAATGCTGAGAAAGATGCACAGGGTGGTGTGGTGTTTGGCCAGCTCCTCAAGCGATTCTCCCTCCGGCATGGGGGTGCGCCCTTCAACCCGCGTGAAAATCACCGTTTGGGTGACTTCGGGCAGGGTCAGACTCTCAACCGCAGCGGCTGCCGAGGCCATGGCGGACGACACCCCGGGTACCACTTCAACCGCAACACCTGCAGCGTCCAGCGGTTGCACCAATTCGATCAAGGCGCCGTAGAGGCCAGGGTCACCGGTTTGCAAGCGCACCACAACTGAATGCAGTCGAGCTTGCTCTATCAGCCAGGCGGACATCTGCTCCAGCGTCATATCCTTGCTGTCCAGCACCACACAACCGGGGGGCGCCCACCGGATGGCGGCTTCACTGACAAGTGATCCGGCGAACAGGATGGCACCCGCCCGCTCTACCAGCGCCCTGCCCTTGACCGTGATCAATTCCGGGTCGCCGGGGCCAGCGCCGACGAACCACACCTTGCCAACCGCCTTACTGGGCGCGTCGTTGGTTACTGAAGGCGAGTTAATTTGCATGAGATCTTCCATCAAGGATTATGGGCAACAGGTCCGGTATGGGGCAAGGCAACCCACTGACCCGCCAAGGGGTATACCGCAATACGCCGGTCAAACACCCGCTCCAGTGCGCGGTGGGTTGCAGCGTCACCGCAGGCGCCCTGGTACGCGACCCGGCCGCCGGCCATGATCACCATGTCGTCGGCGTGCAGCGCAAACGAAATTTCGTGCAGCACGCTGATGACTGTTTTACCGCCTGCCACCAGTTCGCGCACCATCAGCAGCCAGTCGGTCTGGTGCGGCGGGTCCAGGTTGGCCAGCGGCTCGTCCATCAGCAGCACCTGCGCCTCTGTGGCCAGCGCCCGCGCCAGTAACACACGCTGGCGCTCGCCGCCCGAGAGCTGGCCCAGCGCGCGCTCGCGCCAGTCCCAGGCGTGGGTCGCGCGCAGGGCCCGCTCTACCGCGGCATGGTCTGCGTCACTGGGCGGGGCCAGCCAGGGCTGGTGCGGCAGCCGGCCCAGCATCGCCACGTCGTAGGCGGTCAGGTCGTCGGCTGAGCTTTCGTTCTGGCCCAGCCAGGACAACTGCTGTGCGCGGTCTCGGTCACGCAGGGTGGCGGCCGGCTGGCCCAGCAAAACGACTTCGCCGTGATGCGAGAGCAAATTGGCCAGCACCTTGAGGAGCGTTGATTTGCCGGCGCCGTTGGGGCCGACAATGCTCGTCCAGCGCCCGACCGGGAAAACCACGGAGATGGCATGCAATACCTCAACATTTCCGAGGTTTGCCCTTATGTGGCGCGCGTTAACAGCTATTGAATTTATAGCACTCATAAGCCGGCCCCGCGCCCGGTGTGCCGGTGCATCAGCCACAGCAGGTAGCCGCCACCCAGCACGGCCGTCAGCACACCCACCGGCAACTCCTGCGGCGCGATCACACCTCTGGCCAGAATATCGGCGGCGGTCAGCAGCACGGCGCCGGTCAGGCTGGACAACACGATCAGGCGGCCGTGGGTGGTCTTGATGACCGAACGCACCAGATGCGGCGCGGCCAGGCCGACAAAGGCAACGAGCCCGGTCTGCGCCACCGCTGTGCCGGTGGCCAGCGCCAGCACCGCCACCAGCGCGGCACGCATTTGCGGCAGCTTCAGGCCCAGGCTTTGCGCGGTGGCTTCGCCCAGCGCCAGCCCGTCCAGCACATGGCTCATCATCCAGGCCGCCAGCACACACAGGGCCAGTACCCCGGCCATCACGGCGCAGGCGCTCCAGCCGACAAAGGCCGTGCTGCCCAGCATGAAAGACTGCATGGCCTGCATGATGTCCGGCGTCATCAAGAGGATCAGCGAACTGAGCGCGCCCAGCACCACGCCGACGATCACACCAGCCAGCAGCAGGCGCAAGGTGTGTTGCACGCCTTTGGCCAGCAGCAGCGTGAGCAGCACCGCCAGCACCGCGCCCACAAAGGCCGCACCGGTCAGCCCGATGCGCGCCACCCAGTGTGTCGCCAGTGGCGACACGCCGAACAGCGCCATGGCCAGCGCCACACCCAGCGAGGCGCCGGACGCACTGCCCAGCAGGTAGGGGTCGGCCAGCGGGTTGCGGAACAGGCCTTGCGCCACCGCGCCGGCCAGTCCCAGCAGCGCGCCGGCCAGCCAGGCGCCGGCGGTACGCGGCAGCCGGATCTCCCAGACGATTTGCAGGGCCTGCGCATCGCTGGTCATGGCGCGCACACTCTCGAAGCCGGTGCTGCCCACGCTGGCGCCCAGCAGCAAGAGCAGTGCCGAAGCCGCCAGCAGGCCGCCAGCCAGCCACAAGGCCTTGCGGTCCTGCGTGGTCCGCAGCGCGCTCATCGTGCCTGGTCTTCCAGGCAACGGGCCATGAGCCGCGCTGCCTCGGCCATGCGCGGGCCGGGACGCACCACCACGTCGGATTCGTCCACGCCGAAGACACAGATGCGCTTCTCGCGCACGGCCTTGATGGCGGCCCAGCCCGGATAAGGCACCATGGACTGCATGCTTCGGTTGCCGATCATGATGACGTCCGGGTTGGCGCGCACGATGAACTCGGGGTTGAGCTTGGGAAAAGGACCGAGCGAGGCCGGCACCACGTTTTTGACACCCAGGCGCTTCAGGGTTTCACCGATGAAAGAGGCTTCGCCGGCAGCGTAAGGGCCGCGGCTGACCTCGAAATACACGCGGGAGTTGCGCGCCTTCGGCGACAGCGACTGTGCCGCCGCCGACACGCTGGCGTCGATGATGCGCCACAGGCGTGAGGCGCCGGCTTCTTCCGGCACATCCAGCAGAACACCCAGCACCGACAACACGCGCCGCACGTCGGCATGGCTTTTGGGTTCCAGCGCCACCACCTTGATGCCCAGCGACTCCAGCCGCTGGCTGGCGCGCGACGAGGTCGCCAGCAACACCAGGTCGGGTCGGAGCGCAACGATGCCCTCGATGTTCGGGTCCAGGCCGCCGCCCATGACCGGCAGGCGCCGCACGCTGGCCGGGTAATTGGAAAATCGGTCCACGCCGACGATGCGCTGGCACTGGTCCAGCGCGCACACCCCTTCGGTCAGCGAGGGCAGCAGGCTGACGATGCGCTGGGGCGACTGCGTGAAGCTCACGCTGACACCGCGGTCGTCGGTCACCTGCAGAGCGTGGGCGCCCGTGGCCATCGCCATGAAAACCAGTACCAGGCTGGCCGGCAGCCAGCATGGGAAACGCAACATCACGCAGCCCCTTTCAGCGTCAGCGGCAAACCGGCTGCCATGAAAGTGACACGCTCGCAGGCGGCAGCGATGTCCTGGTTCAGGCGGCCCAGCGCATCGACAAAAGCGCGGGTCTCGCGGCCCATGGGGATCACGCCCAGCCCTATCTCGTTGCCGACCAGCACCACGGGGCCGGTGCAGGCCTGGATCGCTATCAAAAGCATAGCTGCCTGCCCAGATGAATCGGGGGCTGCAGGGCCATTGTTCTTCGAACTTTCGGCTGACATCAGCAGATTGGTGAGCCACAGCGTAAGGCAATCAACAACGACCAGGGTGCGCGCGCTGCTGTGTTGCGTGAGCGCCTGGGCCAGGGCCACCGGTTCTTCCACGGTGATCATTCCTGGCACGCGTTCGGCGCGGTCCCGCCGGTGCCGCGCAATCCGGTCACGCATCTCGTCGTCCCAGGGTTGGGCGGTGGCAAGCAGCACGGCCTGGTGGTCAGGCGCGGCGTCCAGCCATTGCCGCGCCAGCGTTTCGGCGCGGCGCGACTTGCCGCTGCGCTGGCCGCCGAGTATCAGTTCGCTGCGCGCGATGTCAGCCATGGCTGGCTGCCCATTGCAGGATCAGTCGGTGAATCTGCTCCACACCCTCGGTCAATGCTGCAGGTCCCGGCTGCAGAATCTCGGCCGACTTGATTTCAAACAGCTGCTTGTGTTTGACCGCGTTGACTTCCTCCCAGCCAGCCCGGGCCAACACATGGTCCGGACGGAATTTGCGGCCGCACCAGGAACCCAAAATGATGTCGGGGTTGCGCCGGACGATCTCACTGCCGTCGGCAATGATGCGGTCCTTGCCCATGGGCTGCAACGCCAGCTCGGGGAAACAGTCGTCGCCACCGGCGATGCCCATCAGCTCCGACACCCAGGCGATCGCACTGATGTGAGGGTCGTACCACTCCTCGAAAAACACGCGCGGCCGGCGCTTGAGCGTGGCCGCTGCCTTCTCGATTTCCAGCAGGCGTTGCTGCATGCCCTGGATCAGGGCCAGGCCTTTGGCTTCCTGGCCGACCATGGCAGCCAGCTGGTACAGCATCGAAAAAATTTCGGCGACGCTGCGCTGGTTGAAGATGGTGACGGCAATGCCTTTTTTGATGAGTTGCGACGCGATGTCGGCCTGCAGGTCGGAAAAGCCGATCACGCAGTCAGGCTGCAGATCCACGATCTTGTCGATCTTTGCATTGAGGAAGGCACTGACTTTCGGTTTTTCCTCACGTGCACGCGGCGGCCGCACGGTGTAGCCCGAGATACCGACAATGCGGCGCTCTTCACCGAGCAGGTACAGCCACTCGGTCGGCTCCTCGGTCAGGCAAACAATGCGTTGCGGGCCATAAGCCGCCGTATCTGTCGCCGATGCCAATGCGCGCCAGTCCACGGATTGAGTCATGGCTTGTCCTTCAGGAACAGTGAAGCCGCTGCGGCCGGATCCGACGCGAACCAGGCATGAAAGTAGCTGGCCTTGACGTTGTCAGCCGTGCCAGCCACATACATGGCCTCGCCCTCGCCGCGCAGTTTGCGCCCCGGAGCTGCCTCGGTGCGGGCGACCGGCGCCAGCGGCGTGTCGCAGGTGGAGTAATGAAAGGTGTGGCCGCGCAAGGTGCCGCCCGGCACGGCGAGCTGCTGCGGACCGAGCGCGGCGAGGCGCTTGTGCACCGTCACCCGGCCCGGCAACACGCCCCACATGGGAAAGCTGTCGCCGTCTGCGGTGTGCAGTTCCTCGAACAGCGCCATCATGCCGCCGCATTCGGCCCAGACCGGTTTGCCGGCGGCCACATGGGCGGTGATCGCGGTTTTCATGGCGCTGTTGCCTGCCAACACTGCGCCATGCAGCTCGGGGTAACCGCCGGGCAGCCACAGGGCATCGCAATCGGGCAAGACGGCATCGGCCAGCGGCGAAAAGAAAGCCACCCGGGCACCCAGGGCACGCAGGCAGTCGAGATTCGCCGCGTAGATAAAACAGAAGGCGGCGTCGCGTGCCACGGCAATTGTCACGCCGCGCAGCAAGTCCGGCGCAGGCGCTGCATCGGCCGGCGCCGCAAAGGCCACCGACCAGGCCTGCAATGCGTCCGCATCCATCTGTCCCAACGGTGTGGCGGCGAGCGCATCGGCCGCGGCATCGAGCCGGGCCATGGCGTCGTCCATTTCGGCGGATATCACCAGGCCCAGGTGCCGCTCGGGCAGATGGAAGGCCGGACTGCGCATCAGCGCGCCCTGCCACTGAGCCAGATCCCGCAGGCTTTCCTCCAGCATGGCCGCATGGCCGTCGGAGGCCACGCGGTTGGCCAGTACCCCGGCAAAACGCAGGCCGTCGCGGTAAGACTGCAGGCCCCAGGCCAGCGCGCCAAAAGTGCCGGCCATGGCGCTGGCGTCGATCACCGCCAGCACCGGCAAGCCGAAGCGCTGCGCCAGGTCGGCGGCACTGGGATGGCCGTCGAACAGGCCCATCACACCTTCAACAATGATCAGGTCGGCGTCCTGCGCCGCAGCGTGCAATCGCTGCGCACAATCGGCTTCGCCGGTCATCCACAGATCAAGCTGATGTACAGGCGCGCCACTGGCGACGCTGAGCCAATACGGATCCAGAAAATCCGGCCCGCACTTGAACACCCGCACGCGCCGGCCCTGGCGCGCATGCAGGCGTGCCAGCGCGCAGGCGACCGTGGTCTTGCCCTGGCCGGAGGCCGGGGCGGCGATCAGGATGGCGGGACAGCGGGTGGATTCGGTCATGGGCAGGCAGGTCGGCGGGTCACAGGGGAGCCCATTTGAGCCCCACATACAGGGTGCGTCCAGCGGTGGCATAGGTTTGCGCCAGTTCATAGGACTTGTCGGTGACATTGTCCACGCGCGCGATGACGGTCCAGTCACGGGCCAGCGCGGTGCTTGCACTGAGGTTCATCAGGCTGTAGCCGCCCAGCGTGCGGGTGTTGGCCGCGTCGTCGTAACGGCGGCCCGACAACTGCGCCTCCGCCCCCACCTGCCAGCTGCCGACACGGGTGTCGGCCGTCAGCACGGCATGGCGGCGCGCCCGGCGGGCCAGGCTTTTGCCGGTGTTGAGGTCGCGCGGGTCCTGCAGGTCCAGCGAGGCCGACAGCAAGGTGTTGCCCACCTTGTAGCCGCCGGTGAAGGTGACGCCGGTGTATTCGGCGCGCGCCGTGTTGGAATAACAGGCGCGGTTGGCCAGCGCCACCGGCGCGCGGCCGTTGGTGCAGGGACCGGATCCGTTGGTGAAAGTGATCAGGTTGTTCACCCGGTTGCGGTAGGCGACAAAGCCGAAGCTGCTGCTGCCTTGCGCATAACGCAAGCCTGCCTCGAGGTTGCGGCTGCTTTCCGGCTGCAGGGTGGACACGCCGTAAATACTGAAGCGCTGGTAAAGCGTGGGGGCACGGAAAGCGGTGGCAGCCGCAACGGTGGCGCGCCATTGCGGCGTGAGGGCAAAACCGTAAGCGGCGCTGCCGGTGTTCTTGCCGCCGAATTCGCTGTCATCGTCGTGCCGGGCGTTGAGCTGCACCGTGTGCCGCTGGCCCTTCCAGCCGTAGCCCAGCGCGAAGCCGTCCTGGGAGCGGCCACGGTTGATCGGCGCGTTTTCAAGATAGTCTTCCTTGCGCTCCAGGTCGGCCGTCAGCACATGCGCGCCCAGGCGCAACTCGTTGTGCAAGAGGTAGCCGCGCAAACTGGTCACCGTCAGGTAAGGCGAAGGCACGGTCTGGTAACGGTCGCGCGAATCGGTCAGGCTCAGGCGCGTGCTGTAAGCCTCGGTCCACTGGGCCTGCCAGTTGAGTCCCAGCGTGTCAAGCTCGCGCAGGTTCAGGTCGTCGCGGGCAAACGCGCTGTCGTACTGCGATTTCATGTTGTTGGACAGGGCGGCAGCCTCGAGGCGATGCGCCTTGTTGATCTGAAAGCCAAGTTTGGCGTTGGCCGACCGACTGCGGTAGCCGTCGAGGTCGCGGTTCTGGCCAGCAGCGGTACGCGAATTGAAGCCCGTGCTGCGCTCCGCAGCCATGCCCAGCGAGTAGTCGAAAGCGCCGACCGCGCCGCTGAAGCCCGCGTCAGCCTTGTTGGTGCCGCGCGAGCCCACGCCGATGCCCACAAAAGGCGAAAACGCCCCCTCCCCCCGTTTGGTGAAGATCTGGATCACGCCGCCCAGCGCATCGGAGCCGTACACCGCGGCCGCCGGGCCGCGCAACACCTCGATTCGCTCGATTTGCGAGATCGGAATACTTTCCCAGGCAGCTCCACCAGTAGCCTGGGAGTCGATGCGCACGCCGTCGATGTAAACCGCCGTGAAGCGTGACTCGGCGCCCCGGACAAACACACCGGTCGTGGTGCCCGGCCCGCCGTTGCGCTGGAACTCGATGCCGGGCAAGCGGGCCAGCACGTCGGCCAGACCTGTGGCACCGCTGCGCTCAATCGCCTCCCGGTCCACCACGCTGACATCGGCGAGAAGATCCGTCAGGGGCTGGACGGTGCGGGTTGCGGTGACCACCGTTTCCCTGAGCGGGGTTTCTGCCCGGGGTTGGGAAAAGACGGGAAAAGCAGCGGCCAGCGCCAGCGAAAGCGCGGCCGGGCGCGCATCAAAAACACAGGTTTTCATGGGTGGGAACAATCAACAAAAAGCTCTCACCGGCTTCCCCGCCAGTGCATTGAGCGTTACGGCCGCAAACTTTTGGGCGTGCAACCACCTTGTTGGCCGGTATCCGGGCTGACGGAACTGTCCTCATCGCCTTCCCAAACGCTTGTTCAAAACGCTCAGTGGCCGTGATGGGGGCTGAATGCACCCTGAGCCGACTCAGGGAAACACATTCGTCCGTTTTACCGTTGCGGGGGCAGCGCAGGTTGGAAGTCGCGGCGCTTGCGAATGGGGGGCGAACCCTGAACGCATGGCGAAAACTCCCTCCTGCTTCCCGTTGAACTGCGGCGTGTGAACCACACCGCGAGCACCAACAGGCGAGATTCTACGCCCCAAAACCCGGCAAACCCTACAATCACAAAGCCATGTCGAACCAAACCCACATCGACCAGATTGCCGAACGTGTCGAGCGGCTGCTGCTGCGCTACGAGGAATTGCAGCGTACCAACGCCCTGCTCAGCGAACAGGTGCATGTGCTGACGCAGGAGCGCGATTCCCTGCGCTCGCGCCTCAGTGCTGCCCGCGCGCGGGTTGATGCCTTGCTGGAGCGGCTGCCCGACTCTTCCTCTTCCCTCAGCCTGGGGGCAGGTTCTGCACGAAGCACCGCCGGATCCGACTCATGAAGCAGCTCGACGTACAGATCATGGGCCAGAGCTACCTGCTCGGATGCCCCGAAGGCGGCGAGACCCGCCTGCTCGATGCGGTGGAAAAAGTCGATGCCGCCATGTGCAAGATCCGCGACGCCGGGAAAATCAAGGCGCGCGACCGCATCGCCGTGCTGGCGGCGCTGAACCTGGCTTTCGAGCTGTCCGAACTCGAGGCCAATGCATTAAAAGCCTCGCGCCACACAACGCCAGCTGCCGCCCCCGTCCGGGGAGAAGCGCCCGGCACCGCCCAAGCCGATGCGGCGCAGCCCCAGCTGGCGGCATTGCTGCAACGCCTGGACAGCGCACTGGGTGTGGACGGACGCCTGCTGTAAGGCCGCGCCGCGCCCTTGCCAGGCGCAAACACACCACCCTTAAGCGGCTGCACGGTCAGCCACAAGCGCCTACAATGAACTTGTCTGCGGTGCGCACCGGGCTTTATATTTCCTTGAACCAATGCTCTACGAGCACGGGCTTGGTAAATTGTCCGGCAGGCGTGATCGTCTCGCGTCAGACGAACCCGAAACCTGACTGCCCTCGCCCACCTGAACCCCGGTTCAGGATGACGGTCCGGTGGCACTTGCAGACACCTTTTTCGTTTTCCTTTCGGGCCCGGCCCGGCCTGAATGTTTCTTGAACCGCAAATCATTGCCGAATTCCTGCTGCTGGGCAGCATCACCGGCTTTCTGGCCGGCCTGATGGGCATAGGCGGCGGCATGCTGATGGTGCCGTTCATGAGCTTCATCCTGACGGCCAAGGGTTACCCGGCGGACTACACCTTGAAAATGGCAGTGGCGACCTCGCTGGCGACGATCTGCTTCACCTCCATGGCATCGGTGCGTGCGCACCATCGCCGCGGCGCCGTGTTGTGGCCCATCGTGCGCCTGCTGGCACCCGGCATCCTGCTGGGCTCACTGGTCGGCGCGCAACTCGCCGTCGCACTGCCTGGCAAGATTCTCGGCACCCTGTTTGCGGTGTTCGTGGCGTTTTCCGCCACGCAGATGTTCCTGGACCGCAAACCCAAACCGAGCCGCACCCTGCCCGGCCGCCTGGGCACCTTCGGCATGGGCTGGGTAATCGGCATGTTGTCCTCACTGGTCGGCGCTGGCGGCGCCTTTGTCTCTGTGCCTTTCATGACCTGGTGCAACGTGAAGATCCATGACGCGGTCGGCACGTCGGCAGCGCTCGGTTTCCCGATCGCGCTGGCCGGCACACTGGGTTATATCTGGGCCGGCCAGGGCATGCCCGAGATGCCGCCGGGCTCCATCGGCTACCTCTACTTGCCCGGTCTGATCGTGGTTTCGCTGGCCAGCATCTGCACCGCACCGCTGGGTGCGCGTACCGCGCACCGCATGGACATCCGGCCTCTGAAAAAGGTGTTCGCGGTGCTGCTCTATGCTCTCGCGGCATACTTCCTGTTTCGCTAAAACATGGCCCCCCGCTTGCCACTTTCGTTGACGACGCTGAACCTTGCAGGCCGCCGCTTGCAAGAGCCTTCGCCTCTGATGCCTGTCCAAACCTGCCCAAGCAGGTCTGGAGCCACAGGCATCAGCCCCGAGTGGGAGCGGCCTTGCCTTGGGGAGGCCCGGCGGCCCGCCCAAACAGTCCACATTGCTCCTGGTAATCATTCATGAAAATTGCATTCATCGGCCAGCAGGAATTCGGCAAAGCCACGCTCGAAGCGTTTCTCGCACGCGGCGACGAAGTGGCCGGTGTCTTTTGCGTGCCGGAAAAAGCCGGTGCCAGGCCCGATGCCCTGCGTGTGGCCGCGCAAGCCCTGCACCTGCCGGTGTTCCAGTTCAGCAGCCTCAAGAGCAGTTATGCCGAGCAAGCCATGCGCGACCTCCAGGCCGACATCGGCGTGATGGCCTATGTGGTGCAGTTCGCGCCGCAAACCTTCGTCAACATCCCGCGCTGCGGCACGATCCAGTTTCACCCCTCGCTGCTGCCCCGGCACCGCGGACCCTCGTCCATCAGCTGGCCGATTGCGCTGGGCGAGACCCGGACCGGCATCAGCATCTTCCGGCCCACCGATGGTCTTGACGAAGGGCCGCTGGTGCTGCAGAAGTCATGCGCCATCGGGCCCGATGAAACCCTGGGCGAGCTTTATTTCAACAAGCTGTTTCCCATGGGTGTGGCGGCGCTGCTCGAGGCCGCCGACCTGGTGACCGCAGGCGGGCACCAGGAACGCGCCCAGGATGAGTCGCAAGCCAGCTACGAAGGCTGGTTCCACGAGGACGAGTCGCGCATCAACTGGGCCAATCATGTCGACCAGGTCTACAACCTGATCCGCGCCTGCAACCCGGCGCCCGGCGCCTGGACGGTGCTGGGAGAAACGCGCGTCTGGCTGTACGACTGCCGCAAACACCCGGTGCGCGCCTTTTCCGGGGTGCGCGGCAAACCCGGGGACATCGCCGGTGTGACGGAATCGGGTGTCCTGATCAACGCGCACGGCGGCCAGATCGAGGTGCTCAAACTCAAGCCCGAAGGTGGCGCCAAAATGAATGCCGCGGACTTCGCGCGCGAGCGCCAGCTCTTCAGACCGGCGGTTTGATCCTGCTCATTTTTTGATGCGGGGTGGCACCGGCCTGGGCCGGTAGCCGATGGTCTGCTCGATCAGCGCCCCGCCGTCGCTCATCAAAAAGGTCTTGAACGCCTGGGCCACCGGTGTCAGGCGCTTGTTGCGCCGGTGCACCACATACCAGTGCAGCATCAGCGGAAAGCCCTGCACATCCAGAACGCTGAGACTGCCGACCTGCAGTTCGCGGCTGATGGTGTGTGCCGAGAGAAAACTCACCCCCATGCCCGCCATCACCGCCTGCTTGATGGTTTCCGTGCTCTTGATTTCCATGGCGATATTGAGGTTGGCCAGATGGGCGCCGAAACCCTCTTCCATGGAGTTCCAGGTGTCCGAACCCTTTTCCCGCACCACAAAGGGCTCGCGCGCCAGGCGCGACAACGCAATGCGCTTCTTGCTGGCCAACGGGTGGTCGGGGGCCGCCACCACCACATAGGGGTGAGGTGCAAACGCCTCACTCACCGTGTCCGGCCCCAGCGGCGGCCGCACCATGATGGCCAGGTCGGTCAGGTTGTCGTTGAGCTGGCCCAGCAACTCTTCGCGGTTGCAGACACCAAAATCCAGCGTGACACCGGAATGGCGCCGCGCAAACTCGACCAGCAGCCGCGGCAGGAAATAGTCACCCGCGCTGATCACGGCCACGTTGAGTTTGCCGCCGGCAACACCCTTGAATTGCGCCATGGCCTCTTCCACCTCCTTGAACTGCTGGATGATGATCCGGCTCGAATGCAGCATCTCCACGCCCGCCGGCGTAAGGTGAATCTTCTTGCCGAGCTGCTCGAACAGCGGCAGGCCGGCATGGTCTTCCAGCTTCTTCACCTGGATGGAGACCGCAGGTTGGGAAAGATGCATTTCTTCGGCAGCCCGCGAAAAGCTCAGGTGCCGGGCCACCGACTCAAAAACCTTGAGCTGGCGCAGTGTCGCGTTTTTCATGGTGTCTTATCTATAACTCTTAGATTATCAATAGTATCAAATACTTTTACTATCGCTAATCATCTTTCCTGCCTACATTTGCGTCAAGCCCGGTGCACAAAGCGCCGTCACTCCGACCAGATCACACACCACCAGGAGATCGTCATGCTCAATGCCCTGCTTTCCCAGACCGCCGCCGGCCAGGCTGCCGAAGCACACCGCCATGCCTACAACGCCGCGTTCGAGGAACTGGGCCTGACCTGGTACTGGGATGCCGCCACCTACGCCCGCCTGCAGGCGCATGGCCGCGACGGCGTGCGTGTCTACCTGGAAACCGAGCAATCGCACCTGCTGCGCGCCTACGAAGCTGATTTCCTGGTCGGTGCCATTGAGACTACCCAGACCCGTTGTTACGCGAACATGGCTCGCCAGGCCCAACCGGCACCAGGCAACTGGGCCAACCATACGCAGATGTCCGCCTCGCCGCGGCACAGCGCCGCATCCGGTGCCTCGGCACATCGGTCGGCGACCAGCGCCCTCGGCTGAAAGAACGGGATGACAAATCACTGGGTGCGGTTCAGGGAAAACCAGAGCGTTCGCTTCGGCATCCTGCAGGGCGATCAGGTCCGGGTCTGCGAAGGCGACATGTTCACTCGGGCCATCCCGACCCAGCGCCTCCTCCCGCTGGCCGGCGTCGAACTGCTGACGCCGGTGGAGCCCACCAAGGTCATCGCCCTCTGGAACAACTTCCACGCGCTGGGAGAAAAGCTCGGTCTGCCGGTGCCCAGCGAACCCCTGTACCTGATCAAATCGCCAAACTCCTACCTCCAGCCGGGCGGCATCATCCGCAAGCCCCCCTGCGACGGCAAGGTGGTTTTCGAAGGCGAACTGGGCATCGTCATCGGCAAGACCTGCAAGCAGGTCTCCGAACATGAGGCCCTCGGCCATGTGTTCGGCTATACCTGCGCCAATGATGTGACGGTTGCCGACATCCTGAACCGCGATGCGTCATTTGCCCAGTGGGTGCGGGCCAAAGGTTTCGACACCTTCTGCCCCTTCGGTCCGGTGGTGGCCACCGGGCTCGATCCGTCCAGACTGGTGGTCAGAACCCTGCTCAACGGGGAAGTCCGCCAGGACTACCCGATCAGTGACATGCGCTTTTCAGTGGAACAACTGGTCAGCCTGATTTCCCAGGACATCACGCTGTACCCCGGCGATATCATCCTCTGCGGCACGTCGGTGGGCGTGGGATCCATGAAGCCGGGAAGCACCATCACGGTGGAGATTGCCGGCATCGGCAGCCTCAGCAACCGGTTTGAATAACATTTTTCGGGGAGATCGGGTATGAAGATTGCGATCATTGGCGCCGGCGCCATTGGCGGGTATGTGGGCGTGAAACTGGCGCTGGCTGGCGAAGATGTGACCTTCATCGTGCGTGGCGCCAACCTGGAGGCCATCCGCCGGAACGGCATGAAACTCATCATGCATGACGGCAGCGAACATGTCGCCAGCGGCGTCAAGGCCACCAACAACTATGCCGAAGCGGGCCCGCAGGACATGGTGATCCTGGCGATGAAGGCCCACCAGGTCGAGGCCGTGGCCGACGACCTGCCCAAGCTGTTCGGGCCGCACACCACCGTGGTGACCATGCAGAACGGCATCCCCTACTGGTATTTTCACAAACACGGCGGTGCGCTGGAAGGCAGCCAGGTGCATAGCGTCGACCCCACGGGTATCCTGACCGACAGGATTCCGCCAGCGCGCGTGATCGGTTGCGTGGTTTATCCGGCATCGGAACTGGTGGCGCCGGGCGTGGTCAGGCACATCGAGGGGGACCGCTTTCCGGTGGGCGAACTCGACGGCACGACCAGCGAGCGGGTCACGCGTGTTTCCGAGTGTTTTGCGAACGCCGGCTTCAAGGCCCCCGTGCTGGACAACATCCGCTCCGAAATCTGGCTCAAACTCTGGGGCAACCTGACGTTCAATCCCATCAGCAGCCTGACGCACTCCACCTTGCAGGACATCTGCGAATTCCCGCTGTCTCGCGAACTGGCGGCCAACATGATGCGCGAAGCCCAGGACGTCGCCCAGAAGCTGGGGATCACCTTCCGCGTGACGCTGGAGAAGCGCATTGCGGGCGCCGAGAAGGTGGGCAAACACAAGACGTCCATGCTGCAGGACATCGAGGCGGGGCGTGCGCCCGAAATCGACGCCCTGGTCGGCTCCGTGGTGGAACTGGGCCGGCTGACACAGACGCCGACACCGCACATCGACACCTTGTACGCGCTGGTCAAGCTGCTCGCCCGGACCATCCACGCAGAAAGCGGCCAGGTGCGGCTGCAACTCGCCGCCTGAGCCGGGCCCGCCCCCGGGGGCGGCAGTCAGGGCTCGGTGGCGAGAGACTTCTTCATCGCCTGTACGGCTGCATCGGAGGGCGTTGCAAATTCGTACTTGGCACCGAGATCCAGGGCCTTGAGAAGCAGGGCATTGGTCGTTTTCAGCGACGTGAACTGGACTGCCGCCTTCTTCACCGCATCTGCTGGCGCGCCGGGATGGACATACAGCCCGTAGCCCCAGCTTGAATTGGTCGCCGGCACCACCACAAGCTGGGCCATGTGGATGCGCTCATCCGTGCCGTGATGGTTCTTCATGGTGGCGGCCTGCGCCGACTGGAGCCGCGTGATCAGTCCGACCCACCTGTCCGCCTGCCAGTGGAATGCGGCCTTGGTGGGCAGGTAGCTCTGTCCCAAGCCCTGTTGCGGCATCACTTCCACCACCGTTCCACAAAATTTTTCGGCCTTCACCAGCGAGGTGGTGACGCCACTTTTCATGCCGAAACAACTGGTCGTCTTGAGCTTGGCCAGCACTTTGGCCTGTTGCTCCGGCGGCAGGGACTTCAGGTCAACCGGTTTCCCATCCTTTACCGTCCCGATGTCCGCCAGAAGCAGCACGGCCGACTGGATGGGATCCACGTTGATCGCCACCGGCCGGTACGCCGACGCCAGCCCCACCACCGGATTGCCATAGACCCAGCACGGTGGCACCGGCTTCTTGATGGCACTGAGCACATCCTGCGTCTCGCGGATATTCAGGACCGGAGCAACAGACAGGCCGGTCGGCCGGACAAAGTCGATCAGTTCGCGAAGTGCGCTTTCGGTCTGCGAAGAGCCCTCTCCACGGATGACCTGCGGGTTGAGGTACAGGCCTCCCTCGCACGACTGCGCATGCACGGACAAAGAAAACGGCACCGAAAGGACCAGCAGCCATCGCTTGTTCATGGGTTTGCCTCTTTTGTAAAAAATTATGTCTTTCCCAAATCCGGTGCACGATGTACCGAACCCCAAATTCATCCTACTGCGTGCAAAAGAAATTTAGCCTAGGGAGTAACGCTATCGACCACACTACGTTGGCGGGCGGCACCCCCCGGACAAACCCTAGCGTCTCTCGAAAATTGGGCAAACTTGACCCCCGTCAAGAAGTTTTGACCCGGTTGGTAAGACCATACCGATGTGATACGTTCCAGCCAGGGAATCAACAAGAATTTCCACTTCAAGTTCAAGTTAACCAACACAGGAGACAACGCAATGAAAAGCAGACTCGCAATGATCAAGAGCAGCCTTGCAACGGCTGCGACGGCCGCCATCGCGGCAATGGCATTGGGCGCCCTTCCCGCACACGCCGCCTGGGAGCCTACCAAGCCGGTCGAGTTCGTTGTCCCGGCTGGCACAGGCGGCGGCGCTGACCAGATGGCCCGACTGATCCAGGGCATCGTCATCAAGCACAAGCTGATGAAAGAACCGCTGATCGTGGTGAACAAGTCCGGCGGCGCTGGCGCCGAGGGCTTTCTTGAGGTCAAGGGCTCCAAGGGTGATCCGCACAAAATCATCATCACCCTGTCCAACCTGTTCACCACCCCCATGGCAACAGGCGTTCCGTTCAACTGGCGCGACATGACGCCAGTGTCCATGCTTGCGCTGGACCAGTTCGTGTTGTGGGTCAATGCCGAGAGCCCGCACAAAAACGCCAAGGATTACCTGGCTGCGGTGAAGGCCGCCGGCCCGAGCAAGATCAAGATGGGCGGCACCGGCTCCAAGCAGGAAGACCAGATCATCACCGTTGGCATCGAGCAGGCCACCGGCACGAAGTTCATCTACGTTCCCTACAAGGGCGGCGGCGAGGTGGCCGTGCAACTGGTGGGCAAGCACCTGGACTCCACGGTGAACAACCCGATTGAGGCCGTTGCCCAGTGGCGTGCCGGCAAATTGCGCGCCTTGTGCGTGTTCGACGAAAAGCGCATGACCTACACAGCCAAGGTGACCGACACCCAGTCATGGGCCGACATCCCGACCTGCAAGGAAGCCGGCGTCCCCACCGAGTACACCATGCTGCGCGGCATCTTCATGGCGCCGGGTGTCTCCAAGGAGCAGGTGGACTTCTACCTCGACATGTTTGCCAAGATCCGTGCAACGCCGGACTGGAAAGCCTACATGGAAACAGGTGCATTCAACCAGACGGCTCTGACCGGCGAAGAGTTCACCAAATGGCTTGGTAGCGCCGAGAACCGGCATCGCGAGTTGATGAAGCAAGCCGGCTTCCTCGCGAAATAAGACAGAAGCCCCCTCGCGGGGCTTCCCGTCGGGCGGCAACTCGCCGACCCGACCCTCAATTCAAAGTTCGCCCCGTTCCGGGGCGCTTATATCCAACGGAGTTGCTCATGGAGCCAAACCAAGAATCCGGTGCCATGCACCGAACGGGCGTCGCCACGAATGTCATGGAGGCGATCGTCGCTTTCTGCGTTCTCGTCATGGGCGTTGTGGTCGTTTTCAGCAGCCATGCACTGGGTGCAGGCTGGACCACAGACGGCCCGGGCGCCGGTTACTTTCCCTTCTACATCGGCATTGTCCTGTGCATTTCAGGTGCCGGCATCATGTACCAGGCATTGTTTGGCAAGAACCGCAATACCGAAGTATTTGTAGATGGCGTGCAGCTCAAACGCGTCCTCTCCGTTTTTGTGCCCGCACTGGTGTATGTGCTGGCCGTCCAGTTTATCGGGCTGTACGTGGCCTCCGCGATCTACATCGCCCTGTTCATGATCATCCTGGGGAAATTCTCCCCGATGAAAAGCGTGATCGCGGCACTGATTGTGAATACGCTGTTTTTCTTCATGTTCGAGGTCTGGTTCAAGGTCCCCCTGTTCAAGGGCACCCTGGACCCCTTGAGTTTCCTCGGCTACTAAGCCGACCCAGCGCCAGCCCACTGAAACTTTAACGACTGACTATTCCATGGACGAAATAAACGCGCTTTTTCACGGATTCAGCGTCATCATGACGCCAATGAACATCCTCCTGATGTTCGTGGGCATCATTCTTGGCGTGCTGATCGGGGTGTTGCCCGGCCTGGGTGGCGCCAACGGCGTGGCCATTCTGCTGCCCCTGACCTTCACGATGCCGCCGACCTCGGCGATCATCATGTTGTCGTGTATCTACTGGGGGGCCCTGTTCGGCGGCGCCATCACCTCCATCCTGTTCAACATACCGGGCGAGCCCTGGTCTGTGGCAACCACCTTCGACGGCTATCCCATGGCCCAGGACGGACGCGCCGGGGAAGCGCTGACGACGGCATTTACCTCTTCGTTTATCGGTGCCTTTGTCGCCGTGGTGATGATCACCTTCCTGGCACCACTGGTTGCCGAGTTTGCCCTTGAATTCGGCCCGCCTGAATTCTTCGCGGTGTATCTGCTGACCTTCTGCAGCTTCGTCGGCATGGGCAAGGGGTCGCCGTTCAAAATCCTGGCTTCCATGTGTATCGGTTTTTCGCTGGCCGCGGTCGGCATGGACACCGTTACCGGCCAGTTGCGCCTGACTTTCGGCATCCCCGACCTGATGCGCGGCTTCGACTTCCTGATCGCCGTGATTGGCCTGTTCGGTATTGGCGAAATCCTGCTGTCCATGGAAGAAGGCCTGGCCTTCTCCGGCAAGACGGCCAAGATCAATGCCAAGGTGGTGTTCCAGACCTGGAAAAAACTGCCGAAATACTGGGCAACGTCGCTGCGGAGCTCGATGATCGGCATCTGGATGGGTATCACCCCCGGTGGTGCCACCCCCGCTTCGTTCATGAGTTATGGCGTGGCCAAGAAAATGTCCAAAAACGGTGCCAACTTCGGCAAGGGCGAAATCGAGGGCATTGTTGCCCCGGAAACCGCAGCGCACGCTGCCGGCACCAGCGCCCTGCTGCCCATGCTGGCACTGGGTATCCCTGGTTCACCCACGGCAGCCGTTTTGCTCGGTGGCCTGCTGATCTGGGGCCTGCAGCCCGGTCCGCTGCTCTTTACCGAGCAAAAAGACTTTGTCTGGGGGCTGATCGCCAGCATGTACCTGGGCAACCTGGTCGGCCTGATTGTGGTGCTGACCACGGTGCCGCTGTTTGCATCCATCCTGCGCATACCGTTTTCGATCATTGCACCCGTCATCGTTGTGATCTGCGCAATCGGCGCCTACACCGTTCACAACGCCATGCTGGATATCTGGTTCATGATGCTGTTCGGCATGATCGGCTACCTCTTCAAGAAACTGGACTACCCGCTGGCGCCACTGGTTCTGGCGCTGGTGCTGGGCGACAAGGCCGAGGACGCCTTCCGCCAGGCGATGCTGGTTTCCCAGGGCGAGCTGTCGATTCTCTGGTCCAACTGGCTGGTCGGTGGCATCTCGACACTGGCTCTTCTCCTGTTGTTCTGGCCGCTGATCTCCCGGCTTATCGCCAAGGTCCGCCCGCCCAAGAAAGATGAATTTGCCGCTGAACAACCCGTGGACTGACGGTCCAGCGACCACAAAAAAGCCGGGTGCATCACCCGGCTTTTTTTATTTCTACACTGATCGCACAGTCAGATTTTTCCGCGCTGCTTGAGACGGCTCAGGGTTTCCGCCGAGAGGTTCATGTAAGACGCCAGTTCCTTCTTCGGGATGCGGTCAAACAGTTCAGGATGTTTGCGCAGGAAGCGCTTGACCCGCCCCGGCGCATCCAGCAAATGCAGGGTGATGGTATGCGCCATGATTTCGCTCATGAGGCGCATGACGTAGTACTCGAAGGACTGCTTGATCTCGTAGTGCCGTTCCAGAAAAGCCACCCAGTCCGTCAGCGGCAACTTGGCCACCCGCACCTTGGTCACGCAAACAGTGCTGTAGGGTGTGGGGGTGCCCAGGCGCCAGGCCGCGTAACTGGTTTCCATGTCGCGTTCATCGGCGAAACGCAGGATCATTTCCTTCGCCTCCTGATTGGTGACGACGCGTTTGAGGATGCCTTCCAGGATGAAATATTGTTCCATCTCGTGGGCACCCTGATGCAGCAGGGTGTCGCCTTTCTGGGCGTCAACGATGACCAGGCAAGACTCCAGTTCCGCGCTCTGCTCCGCCGTCATTCCCTTGAGGACGAGGTTTTGTCCCAACTGGACACGAATGACATTTCTATCGGGATGGTTTTGTACAGACAGCATGACGACTTAGGGTTGGACCGGATCCGGATTTCGGCCGCATTCGGGAGCGCCGAATACAACGAAAATTGACCGTGGTCAATAGAGAAACCCGAATCGATTCCTATGATACCCCGACGGTGCAAAAGACCTGTCCGGGCGCCAGATCGACAGGGCGAATCCGGGAGGGAAAACCCCGGATTTTGCCAGCAGGTCTTTTTGGGCGCACCTGATGCTGCCGGACTTGTTGTTACATCCTTACCGAAGTCAAACGAAGAGACATCCATCATGACCAACGACACTCAATCAACAGAACAGACTGACGGTTTTCAACTTGTCATCGACGCCCTGAAGCTCAACGGCCTCACCACCATCTATGGGCTACCGGGCATTCCGGTCACGGACCTGACCCGCAAGATGCAGGCTGAAGGCATGCGCGTGATTTCGTTCCGCCATGAGCAAAACGCTGGCAACGCCGCCGCCGCCGCCGGCTTCATGACCGGCAAGCCCGGCATCTGCCTGACGGTGTCCGCCCCCGGCTTCCTGAACGGCTTGACCGCGCTGGCCAACGCCACGACCAACTGTTTCCCCATGATCCTGATCAGCGGCTCCAGCGAGCGCGAGATCGTCGATCTGCAACAGGGTGACTACGAGGAGATGGATCAGCTGGCCATCGCCAAGCCCCTGTGCAAGGCCGCCTTCCGCGTGCTCAATGCCGAAGACATCGGTGTGGGCATCGCCCGCGCCATCCGCTCCGCCGTCTCCGGCCGCCCGGGCGGTGTGTACCTGGATCTGCCCGCCAAGCTGTTCGGCCAGGCGATGGACGCCGCGGCCGGCAAGGCTTCGCTGATCAAGGTGATCGATGCCGCCCCGCGCCAGATCCCGGCCCCGGACGCCGTCAAGCGTGCCCTGGACCTGCTAAAGAGCGCCAACAAGCCCCTGATCCTGCTGGGCAAGGGCGCCGCTTACGCCCAGGCCGACGCCGACATCAAGGCCTTTGTCGAGAAGACCGGCATCCCCTACCTGCCCATGTCCATGGCCAAGGGCATCCTGCCAGACACCCATGAACAGTGTGCCTCGGCCGCCCGCTCCTTCGTGCTGCCGGAAGCCGACGTGGTGCTGCTGGTCGGCGCGCGGCTGAACTGGCTGCTCTCGCATGGCAAGGGCAAGACCTGGGGCGGTCAGGGCCACAAAAACGCCGGTGGCCAGAAGTTCATTCAGATCGACATCTCCCCGACCGAGGCTGACAGCAATGTGGCCATAGACGCCCCGCTGGTCGGAGACATAGCTTCCTGCGTCTCGGCCCTGCTCGCAGGCATCGGTTCCAGCTGGGCCACGGCCCCGGCCGAATGGACCAGCGCCGTCGCCGACCGCAAGAACAAGAACGTTGCCAAGATGGCAGAAACGCTGGCGAAGAACCCGCCCGTGATGAACTACCACAGCTCGCTCAACGTGGTGCGCGACATCGTCAAGGCCAACCCGGACGCCATGCTGGTCAACGAAGGCGCCAACGCGCTGGACTTCACCCGCAGCATCGTCGACATGTACAAGCCGCGCAAGCGCCTGGACGTCGGCACCTGGGGCGTCATGGGCATCGGCATGGGCTTTGCCGTGGCTGCCGCCGTGGAAAGCGATCAACCGGTCATCGCCATCGAGGGTGACAGCGCCTTTGGTTTTTCCGGCATGGAAGTCGAAACCATCTGCCGCTACAACCTGCCGGTCTGCATCGTCGTCATGAACAACAACGGCGTATACCGCGGCGATGAAGTGAATGTAACCGGCGGCAAGGATCCGTCGCCCCTGGTGTTCGTCAAGGGCGCACGTTATGACAAGATGATGGAAGCCTTCGGTGGCGTCGGCGTGCAAGCCACCACCCCGGACGAATTGCGCCGCGCCATGGAAGAAGCCATCAAGTCGCGCAAACCGACCCTGATCAATGCCATCATTGACGAAACCGCGGGAACGGAAAGTGGCCGAATCACCAGCCTGAACCCGCAAAGCGCCAAGAAGAAGTAACCCGAGTCACCTTTAGGAGAAATCAAATGAGCAACAAACCACTCGCAGGCATCAAAATCATCGACTTCACCCACGTGCAAGCAGGTCCGGCATGTACCCAGATGCTGGCCTGGTTCGGCGCTGACGTGATCAAGGTCGAGCGTCCTGGCTCTGGTGACGTCACCCGTAGCCAGTTGCGCGACATCGAAGGCGCTGACGCGCTGTACTTCACCATGCTCAACAGCAACAAGCGCGGCCTGACGCTGGACACCAAAAAGCCCGAGGGCAAGGAAGTGCTGGAGAGGCTCATCAAGGAGTCCGACGTGATGGTCGAGAATTTCGGTCCGGGCGCGCTGGACCGCATGGGATTCACCTGGGAACACATCCAGTCCCTCAACCCGAAAATGATTCTGGCATCCGTCAAGGGCTTCTCTGACGGCCACCACTACGAAGACCTGAAGGTTTACGAAAACGTGGCCCAGTGCGCAGGCGGCGCAGCATCCACCACCGGCTACTGGAAGGGCGAGAACTCCGGCCCCACCATTTCGTCTGCCGCGCTGGGCGACAGCAATACCGGCATGCACCTGGCCATCGGCATCCTGACGGCCTACATCGGCCGCCAGCAGACGGGCAAGGGCCAGAAGGTCGCCGTCTCCATGCAGGACAGTGTGCTCAACCTGTGCCGCGTCAAGATGCGCGACCAGCTGCGCCTGGACAACCTGGGCTACCTGGAAGAGTACCCGCAGTACCCGCATGAAATGGAAGCCTTCAAGGACGGCGTGGTGCCGCGTGGCGCCAATGCCGGCGGCGGCGGCCAACCCGGCTGGATTCTCAAGTGCAAGGGCTGGGAAACCGATCCCAACGCCTATATCTATTTCACCGTGCAGGGCCACGCCTGGGAGCCGATCTGCGATGCGCTGGGCAAACCCGAGTGGAAAACCGATCCCGCCTACACCACAGCCAAGGCGCGGCAGCCGCACATCATGGACATCTTCGCCACGATTGAAGCCTTCATCGCTGACAAGACCAAGTTCGAAGCCGTGGACATCTTCCGCAAGTTCGATATCCCCTGCGCGCCCGTGCTGTCGATGAAGGAGTTGTTGCATGACGAATCCTTGCGCGCCAGTGGCTCCATCGTCGAAGTACCGCACAAGGTGCGCGGCAGCTACTTCACCGTGGGCAGCCCGATCAAGTTCTCTGACACCAAGCCCGAAGTGACGGCATCGCCGCTGCTGGGCGAACATACCGACGAAGTTCTGGCCGAACTCGGCTACAGCAAGGACGAAATCGCGGCGATTCATGCGGCGAAAGCCGTCTGAACACCGGGCTTGAGGCCTTGATCTTGAAGGCATGACAAGACGGCGTTCAAATTGAGCGCCGTCTTTCTTTGAGGCACATCTGCCAGCTTATTTGCCAGCACCGGGACAGGACTTATGCAAACAACAGCCGACCTGAAGCAACTTGTCGAGGCGGTGGGGGATGCCATCGTCGCCTCCGACGCCGGGGGTGCCATCACCCTGTGGAATCCCGCTGCGCAGCGCATGTTCGGCTTTGCCGAAAGCGAGGCGCTGGGCCAGTCGCTGGACATCATCATTCCGCAGCGCCAGCAGCAACGCCATTGGGATGGCTACAACCAGACCATGGCGACCGGAAAGACCCGGTATGGCAACGATGTGCTGCGGGTTCCGGCGGTCCACAAGGACGGGCACACCCTGTCCATCGCCTTCACCGTGGCCCTGCTGCACAGCGCCGACGGCAAGGTATCGGCGATTGTGGCCGTGATCCGCGACGAGACCGCCCGTTTTGCCGAAGAGCGAAACCTGAAAAAACGCCTGACGGAACTTGAAATGCAGCTCACTGCTCCGGGCAAAACTGCCTGAACCTGAAACGCATGGACCCAGTGATTAACATAGGGGTTGAACCGGCCGCTGGCGCTGCCGGAAGCAGCTTTGAATCCCCTATTTCAACTTTCAGGCAGGAATTTCATGAGTAAAGCACTAGACGGCGTACGCATCCTCGATTTCACCCACGTCCAGTCGGGTCCGACCTGCACCCAGTTGCTGGCCTGGTTTGGCGCGGACGTCATCAAGGTGGAGCGCGCCGGCGAGGGCGACGCCACCCGCGGCCAGCTGGCCGACATTCCCGGTGTGGACAGCCTGTACTTCACCATGCTGAACCACAACAAGCGATCGATCACGCTGAACACCAAAAACGCCAAGGGCAAACAGGTGCTCGACGAACTGATCAAGACCTGCGACGTGCTGGTCGAGAACTTTGCGCCGGGCGCGCTGGACCGCATGGGCATCACCTGGGAGCACATCCAGGCGCTCAATCCGCGCATGATTGTGGCGTCGGTCAAGGGTTTCGGCCCCGGGCCTTATGAAGATTGCAAGGTCTATGAGAACGTCGCGCAGTGCGCCGGCGGCTCGGCATCCACCACCGGTTTCGACGACGGCCCCCCCATGGTCACCGGCGCCCAGATCGGCGACAGCGGCACCGGCCTGCATTTGGCGCTCGGCATCATGGCTGCGCTGTTCCAGCGCACCACCACCGGCCGCGGCCAGAAGGTGCTGGCGCCGATGCAGGACGCTGTTCTCAACCTGTGCCGCGTCAAGCTGCGCGACCAGCAGCGCCTGGAACGCACCGGGACCATGCATGAGTACCCCCAGTACCCGGACGGCAAGTTCGGCTCGGCCGTCCCGCGGGCCGGCAACGCCTCCGGTGGCGGCCAGCCGGGTTCCATCCTGAAGTGCAAGGGCTGGGAAACCGACCCCAACGCCTACATCTACTTCATCACGCAGGGCGCTGTGTGGCCGGCCGTTTGCAAGGTCATCGGCGAGGAAGGCTGGATCACCGACGAGGCCTACGCCACCGCCGCGGCCCGCCTGTTGCACCTCAAGCCCATCTTCGCGCGTATCGAGCAGTGGACCATGACCAAGACCAAATTCGAGGCCATGGACATCCTCAACAAATACGACATTCCCTGCGGCCCCATCCTCTCGATGAAGGAAATCGCCGAGGAACCCGCCCTGCGGGCCACCGGCACCATCGTCGAGGTGGATCACCCCACGCGCGGGAAGTACCTGACCGTGGGCAATCCGATCAAGCTGTCCGACAGCCCTACCGAAGTCACGCGTTCGCCCCTGCTCGGTGAACACACCGACGAAGTGCTGACGCAACTCGGCTACAGCGCCGAGTACATCGCCGAGTTACGAACCGAACACGTCATCTAGCGGGCTCTCCCGCGCACTCAAAAATCAACAGCCCACATGAACTATCCCGTCATCCCCATCGCCGTCCTGGAGGCCTCCTCCAAACAGAGAAAACGCGAGGCGCCCAAAGGCCGCCGCGTCGATCCGGCGGCGCTGGCCGATGTCCAGCGGCTGCTCGGGACAGAGTCGCGCCAGGCCGACCTGCTGATCGAACACCTGCACAAGCTGCAGGACCACTTCGGCCACCTGTCCGCCGCCCACCTCGCGGCGCTGTCGCAGGAAATGCGCCTGGCGCAGACCGAGGTCTACGAAGTCGCGACCTTCTACCACCACTTCGACGTGGTCAAGGAAGGCGAAGCCGCGCCGGCCCCGCTCACGGTGCGGGTCTGTGACGGCCTGTCCTGCGAGATGGCCGGCGCCCAGGACCTGCTGGCCAAACTGCCCGGGCTGCTGGGCCGGGACATCCGGGTCATCGCCGCACCCTGCATCGGGCGCTGCGAGCAGGCCCCGGCGGTGGTGGTCGGGCAAAACCCGGTGCCGAACGCCAGCTGCGAAGCCGTGATGGCCACGGTTGCGGCCGGCGCAACCAAACACGTGCCTGAGGGCTTCGTGGACTTCGCGGCCTACCAGGCTGCCGGTGGTTACAGCCTGCTGCAGCAATGTGTGTCGGGCAAACGGGATGTCGAGGCGGTCCTCAAGACCATGGAAGACTCCGGCCTGCGCGGCCTCGGTGGCGCAGGTTTCCCGTCCGGCCGCAAATGGCGCATCGTTCGGGCCGAACAAGGCCCACGCCTGATGGCGGTCAACATCGACGAAGGCGAGCCCGGCACCTTCAAGGACCGCGTCTACCTCGAGCGGGACCCGCACCGGTTCCTCGAAGGCATGCTGATTGCCGCCTGGGCGGTCGGCATCGAGAAAATTTATGTCTACCTGCGCGACGAATACCACGGCTGCCGCGGCATGCTCGAGGCCGAGCTGGACAAGCTCCGGGCGTCCCCACTGATGCTGGGCATGCCCGAAGTCGAGCTGCGCCGCGGCGCCGGCGCCTACATCTGTGGCGAAGAGTCGGCCATGATCGAGTCCATCGAAGGCAAACGCGGCATGCCGCGCCTGCGCCCGCCTTACGTGGCCCAGGTCGGCCTGTTCGGCCGGCCCACGCTGGAGCACAACTTCGAAACCCTGTACTGGGTGCGCGACATCCTTGAAAAAGGCGGAGAGTGGTTCGCCTCGCACGGCCGCAACGGCCGCAAGGGCCTGCGTTCCTTCTCGGTCTCGGGCCGCGTGAAAGAGCCGGGCGTGAAACTGGCACCCGCCGGCATCACCATCCAGGAGCTGATTGACGAATATTGCGGCGGCATGCTGGATGGCCAGACCTTCTACGCCTACCTGCCCGGCGGCGCCTCCGGCGGCATCCTGCCGGCCAGCATGAACAACATCCCGCTGGACTTCGACACCTTGCAGCCCTATGGATGTTTCATCGGCTCGGCAGCCGTGATGATCCTGTCCGACCAGGACACCGCGACCGACGCGGCGCGCAACATGATGCGGTTCTTCCACCACGAATCCTGCGGCCAGTGCACGCCCTGCCGTGTCGGCACGGCCAAAGCGGCGCACCTGATGGAACAGCCCAAATGGGACCTGCCCCTGCTGGCCGACCTGTCGCTGGTCATGCGCGATGCATCGATCTGCGGCCTCGGGCAAGCCGCGCCGAATCCGGTGGACTGCGTCGTCAAGTACTTCGCCCACGAACTCGCCTGAACGATCTGCCCCCAAAGACAAAGGCAACACCATGAATGCAATCACAAGACAAGAACTCGCCGAGCTGGACGCGCCGCTGGTGAGCTTCAGCCTCAACGGCCGTGAAGTCCAGGGCCGCACCACCGAAACCCTGTTGCAGGTGGCCAAGCGCGAAGGTGTGGAAATCCCGCACCTGTGTTTCAAGGAGGGCCTGGAAGCCGTCGGCAACTGCCGCTCCTGCATGGTCGAGATCAACGGTGAACGCGTGCTGGCGCCCTCCTGCTGCCGCGCCCCGGCGGCCGGCATGAAGGTCGTCACCGACAGCGAACGCGCCGTCGCCTCGCAAAAGCTGGTGCTCGAGCTGCTGCTGTCCGACATGCCCGAAAAGGACTACACGCGCCACAACGAGGTCGACCAGTGGGCCGAAAAAATCGGCGTCGGCAAGCCGCGCTTCGAGGCACGCCAGCAGGTACGCCAGGACCTGTCGCACCCCGCCATCGCCGTCAACCTCGACGCCTGCATCCAGTGCACACGCTGCCTGCGCGCCTGCCGCGACGAACAGGTCAACGACGTGATCGGCCTGGCTTTCCGCGGTGACCAGGCCAAGATTGTGTTCGACATGGACGACGCCATGGGCGCGTCCACCTGCGTGGCCTGCGGTGAATGTGTGCAGGCCTGTCCGACCGGCGCGCTGATGCCCGCCCGCGAAGCCGCCCTGGCTGTCCCGGACAAGCAGGTGGCGTCGGTCTGCCCCTACTGCGGCGTCGGCTGCCAGCTGACCTACAACGTCAAGGACGACAAGATTCTCTTCGTCGAAGGCCGCGACGGCCCCGCCAACCATGAGCGGCTGTGTGTCAAGGGCCGCTACGGCTTCGACTATGCGCACCATCCGCACCGCCTGACCAAGCCGCTGATCCGCCGTGAAGGTGTGCCCAAGACCGGCGATTTCACGATGGACCCGGACCGCGTGATGGACGTGTTCCGCGAAGCCAGCTGGGAAGAGGCGCTTGAATTTGCCGGCGGCAAGCTCGCCGCCATCCGCGATACCCACGGCAAGAAGTCGCTGGCCGGTTTCGGCTCGGCCAAGGGCAGCAACGAAGAGGCCTATCTGTTCCAGAAGCTGGTGCGCACCGGTTTCGGCAGCAACAACGTGGACCATTGCACACGCCTGTGCCATGCCTCCTCGGTGGTCGCCCTGCTCGAAGGCATAGGCTCGGGCGCCGTGTCCAACCCGGTGATGGACGTGACCAAGGCCGATGTGGTCGTGATCATCGGCGCCAACCCGACGGTGAACCACCCGGTGGCCGCCACCTGGATCAAGAATGCAGTCAAGAACGGCACCAAACTCGTCGTGATGGATCCGCGCCGCTCGGACCTGACCCGCATGGCGCACCGCCACCTGCAGTTCAAGCCCGATACCGACGTGCCCATGCTGAACGCCATGATGAACGTCATCGTGACCGAAGGCCTGGTGGACCAGGACTTCATCGACAGCCGCACCATTGGCTACGAAGAGCTGCGCAAGAATGTCGAGGGCTACACGCCCGAACTGATGGCACCGATCTGCGGCATCGATGCCGACACGCTGCGTTATGTGGCACGTCTTTATGCTACCTCCAAAGCTTCAATGATCCTCTGGGGCATGGGCGTGTCACAGCACGTGCACGGCACCGACAACGCGCGCTGCCTGATCGCGCTGTCGCTGATGACCGGCCAGATCGGCCGTCCCGGCACCGGCCTGCATCCCTTGCGCGGCCAGAACAATGTGCAGGGCGCGTCGGACGCGGGCCTGATCCCCATGATGTTCCCCGACTATCAGCATGTCTCCAGCCCCACGGTGCGCGCCAGCTTCGAAAAAGCCTGGAAAGTGCCCGAAGGCTCGCTCGACGACCAGGTCGGCCTGACCGTGGTGGAAGTGATGCACGCAATCAAGAAGGGCGGCATACGCGGCATGTATGTGCAGGGCGAAAACCCGGCCATGTCCGACCCGGACGCCAATCACGCGCGCGAAGCGCTGGCGGCGCTGGAGCACCTGGTGGTGCAGGACATTTTCCTGACCGAAACCGCCTACCTGGCCGACGTGATCCTGCCGGCCAGCGCCTTCCCTGAAAAGGACGGCAGCTTCACCAACACCGACCGCCTGGTGCAGATGGGCCGCAAGGCCATCAACCCGCCCGGTGACGCGCGCCAGGACCTGTGGATCATCACGCAGATTGCCAACCGCATGGGTTGCGGCTGGCACTACAACCATGTCAGCGAAGTTTTCGACGAGATGCGCCACACCATGCCCAGCATCGCCGGCATCACCTGGGACCGGCTGGACCGGGAGCATTCGGTCACCTATCCCTGCATGAAGGAAGGCGATCCCGGCCAGTCGGTGGTTTTCGTGGACAGCTTTCCGCGCGAAACCGGCCGGGCAAAGTTCGTCCCGGCGGACATCATCCCGGCAGCCGAGCGTCCGGATACCGAGTACCCGATGGTGCTGATCACCGGGCGACAGCTGGAACACTGGCACACCGGCAGCATGACACGGCGTGCCACGGTGCTGGACGCCATCGAGCCCGATCCGGTGGCGCTGGTGCACCCGCTGGACCTGGCTGCGCTCGGCGGCCAGCCCGGCGATGTGGTGACCATCGAATCGCGCCGCGGCAAGGTCGCGCTGTATGCACGGGCGGACGAAAGCTCGCCACGCGGCGCGGTGTTTGTGCCCTTCTGCTACTACGAGGCGGCCATCAACAAGCTGACCAACGCGGCGCTGGACCCGTTTGCCAAGATCCCGGAGTTCAAGTACTGCGCCATCCGCGTGACCAAAGGCGGCGTGCCGCCGGTGCAGGACAGCTACGGCGGCGGGCAGGCGCTGGAAAACTCGGTCGCGCTGGCCGGCATCTGAACACGGCCGCGGCCCGGCGCCTGCTCCCGCAGGCGTTAGCCGTGCGCCCGGCGTGAATCGGCAGGCGCCTCGTCGCGCTCCTTCAGGCCGTAGTCGCGCGTCACCTCGGCGATGCGCAGCCGGTAGTCCCTGAACATGCTGCTGCGGCCGGCATTCTGCGCGGCGCGATGCGCCTCCAGGTTGCGCCAGGCCGTCAGGCAGGCGTCGTCACGCCAGAACTGCAGCGACAGCAGCTTGTCGGGCTCGGACAGGCTCTGGAAGCGCTCGATCGAGATGAAGCCGTCCATCTTGAGCAGTTCGGTCTTGAGTTCAGCCGCCCAGTTCAGGTAGCCCTCGCGGTGGGCCGGATCCGGCCAGACTTCAAAAATCACTGAGATCATGGTGTGCTCCTTTGTTGTGTCGCATCATTCTTCAAACACCGGGATGCGCGCATTGCCCAGCGGGCGAAACCCCGCCAGCCTCCCGAAGTACTGGTCAAATTGACCTCCAGCCCTGATCCGGCGTGCGCAGGCAGCTACTGTTTCGATAGCAACCGCAGCGCCCGGGCAGGCGTGGGCACCGGCGCCAAAACCCAGGCTGCGGGCGTCGCTGCGCTGCGGATCGAAGCGGTCGGGTTGCGGATTCAGCGCCGCATCGCGGTTGCCGCTGGCCAGCAGCAGCAACACGCCCTGCCCCGTTTCAAGCGGCTGTCCGGCCAGCAGCAAGGCCTGGGCCGCAAAACGCCGGGTGTTCTGGATCGGCGCCTGGTGCCGCTCGACCTCGGTCACAAAACTGCGCATGACCGAGAGCGACTGGTCGGCGGCGTCCGCCAGCGCCGGATGCCGCCGCAGCATCAGCACGGTGTGGCCCAGCAGCCCGGCCGTGGCGTCCAGCGACTGCTGCATCAGGGCGATACGGTTGGCCGCCTGCACCGCGTCCAGGCCCAGCGCCCCACCCTGGGCCATCAGGGCCTGGGCAGCCTCTGAAGCGAGCGCCACGGCCGTTTCCGGGACGCCGGGGGCGATGCCCTGGACAAAGGCCTGAACCTGGCCGCAGGTGGCGTCCAGACGGCTGTCCGGCACCCCCAGCAGCCGCGCCATGGTTTGTACCGGCAACCAGCCCAGCAAGCTGTTGGCGGCCAGGCGCGGGCACAGATCGGATGCTGCGGCCGCGCTGGCGCCAGCCACGTCGGCCAGGCTCCAGCGCCGCGCCGCCTGCACCACGGCCGGCTTGTGGGCCGCATGGAAGGCCCCGTCCGTCATGCGCACCAGCCGCGCAAACACCTCGCCGGCCGCCGTGCCCTGCAGCGCGGCTGGAACGGCCTCGCCAGGCGGGCGCACGGTCAATGCGGGGTGGTGCAAGGCCTCGGCGATCACGGCCTGGCTGCAGGCCACCCAGAGCTTCAGGCCGGCGTCGAAATACAAGGGCCGCGTTTCGCGCAGTTGCCGGTAATACGGCCAGGGGTCGGGGTGGGTGACGGCAGCGACGGGATCGGCAGGCGGCTGGAGGGCCGCTTCAAGCATCAACCACCACCGGCTCGCAGCGGACCTCGGTCCTTACCGAGTTCGCGATGTAGCACTCCTCATGCGCTTCATGGTGCAACTGGTCCAGTTGGTCGCGGGTGGGCAGGCGCTCGCCCGAAAAAACCACCGCAGGCCTGAGGGTGACCACGGTCATCGCCATTTTTCCCTGTTCATTTTTTGCCATCACGCCGACCGCGGCGTCGCTGTAGCGGTCCACGCAGAATTTGCGTTTCGCGGCAATCGCCAGGAACCAGAGCATGTGGCAGCTGGCCAGCGAGGCCACAAAAGCTTCCTCCGGATCGACCGCAGCGGCGTCGGACATCGGCAGCGGTACCGAATGCGGCGAGGACGAGCCCGGTACCTCGGCGCCGCCGTCGAAAGACATCCGGTGGCGCCGGCTGTAACGCCCGCCCAGGAAATCCTGGGCACCTCGCTCCCAGGTGATGTCTGCGGTGAATTCGGCCATGGTCTGCCCTCTTGCTAAAAAGGCCTCCAGTGTCGCGAGCCGCGCCTGACTTGTCGAGCAACAACAGTTTGCTTAACATCAAACCATGAATGCAGAGCCCGACCTTGCCCGCCTCGCCGCCACCGTGGGCGACCCGCGCCGTATCCAGATGCTGGCGCTGCTGATGGAAGGCCGCGCCCTGACCGCCAAGGAGCTGGCCCTGGGCGCCGGCATCACGCCGGCCACCGCCACCGCCCACCTCAGGCGCCTGCTCGATGACGGGCTGCTGGCGGGCACCTCCCAGGGGCGGCACAAATACTTCCGTCTGGCGTCCGAGCAGGTGGCGCAGCTGGTGGAGTCGCTGATGCGTGTCGCGCCCCGGCGCCAGCCCGAGCCCGCCCCGGCGGCCGAGCCCATCCGCCAGGCCCGCTACTGTTACGACCACCTGGCCGGCAGCCTGGGCACCGGTCTGCTGGCGCTGCTGCTGCGCAAGGGCTGGCTGGTCAACGACAGCAGCGACACGGCGGGCAAGCAACTCGAACTCACCAGCAAAGGCGCCAGGGCCTTCACCACCCTGGGCGTGGACCTCGAGGGCGTGCGCGCGCGGCGTCGGCAGTTTGCCTGCCGCTGCCTCGACTGGTCGGAGCGCCGGGACCACCTCGGCGGTGCGCTGGGCGCCGCGCTGGCCGAGCACCTGCAGTCGGCGCACTGGATAGAGCGGAAGAAACACAGCCGCGTGGTGGCTGTCACCGCGCTGGGCCGGGAGCAGATGGGGCACTGGGGCCTGCACCTGGTGTAGCGCGAAATGCGCTCCCTGGTCATCACTGCGGGCAGGCACAAGGAGAAAATGCACAGTGCTGGCGCGGTGTTAAGCGCACTACCTGTTGTGCTGCATGAGGCCGCTGTGGTCTCGCCAGCGTGCCGCCGATACGAACAAAAGTGTCGGTGAAGGCCCGCAGTTTTCCGCCGTAGTAGCGCCCCGCAGCACGCGTGAAGCCCGCCGGGGTGCGGCCGCCCAGCGATTTTCATTGGGGATTTTTCGATTTTCAGAGGTAAATCAGCAACAGAAAAGACCAAAAAAAAAGCATTTTCCCTATGAAACAGTGGTTTTCTCCAGTAGCATCCCCCTTGCCAGTGAAGAGTAGTTATCTGCATTGGTGATTTATCAACTTCTAGAAGGAAAATCAATCATGGCAACTGCAAAAAAAGCACCGGCAAAAAAAGCAGCCGCAAAGAAGGCTGCACCGGCAAAGAAAGTAGCTGCGAAAAAAGCAGCTCCTGCGAAGAAGGCCCCTGCGAAGAAAGTAGCAGCGAAGAAAGCTGCTCCTGCGAAAAAAGCAGCCGCGAAAAAAGCGCCTGCCAAAAAAGCGCCCGCCAAAAAGCGTACGCCCAACGCAGCGTTCATGAAGCCTCTGACACTGAGCCCCGCCCTGTCGGCTGTGGTTGGCGCTGCTGCGCTGCCCCGCACCGAGATCGTGCGCAAGCTCTGGGTCTACATCAAGGCCAAGGGTCTGCAGGACAAGATCAACAAGCGCATGGTCAACGCCGACGAAAAACTGCGTGCCGTTTTCGGCAAGGCGCAGGTGTCGATGTTCGAGATGGCTGGCCTGATCGGCAAGCACGTCAAGTAACTCGACGCGAAGGGTTTGACTTGCCTTCGGGCGGACCAGACCCGACAAAAGGGCCACGCGAGTGGCCCTTTTTTTATGCCTGATCCAAAATAAAACCGATCCCAGTCCTCATGGGATCAGCGCAGCCAGCTACTTTTTCTGTAGCGCCGCAGTGGTGATATTGCTCAGGGTGCCGCGCGTGCTGATGACCTCGGGGTCCAGCATGATTTCGATCAGCGCGCCTTCCTTGCCCTGCAGCGCCTGGCGCATGACCGCTTCAAACTCCTCGGTGCGGGTAATGCGCGTCGCGCTGTAGCCATAGGCCCGTGCCAGCGCGCAGAAGTCCGGGTTCTGCAGGCTGGAGCCGCTGACGTGGCGCGGGTACTCGCGTTCCTGGTGCATGCGGATGGTGCCGTACATGCCGTTGTTGAGCAGCAGCACGATGCTTTTCGCGCCATGCTGCACCGCCGTTGCCAGCTCCTGGCCGTTCATGAGGAAGTCGCCGTCGCCGGCAATCGTGAAGGCGGTCCGGCCGGTGGTGATGGCCGCCGCAATGCCGGCCGGCACGCCGTAACCCATGGCACCGACGGTCGGCGCCAGCTGCGTTTTCAAGCCCTTGACCAGTCCGTGGTGCTGGAAGAAGCGGTGCACCCAGCTCGCGAAGTTGCCGGCGCCGTTGGTCAGCACGGCATCTTCCGGCAGCAGCTTCTTCAGCGTGGCGACAATGGCCGGCATGTCGATGCTGCCCGGCAGCACCACGCCGGCGTTGGCGGGGTCGATGTTGGCCAGGTAATCCGCGTTGGCCGACTCGGCCCAGGCCTGCCAGGGCACCGACACGGGCGCGGTCAGCACTTCCAGCGAGCGCGCCGCCGCATTCATGGTGGCGTTGATCGCCAGGTCGGCCTGGAACACGCGGTTGAGCTCCTCGGCGCTGGCATGGATGTGCACCAGCTTCTGTTTCGGCCGCGGCGCCTCGATCAGCGTGTAGCCGCCGGTGGTCATTTCGCCCAGGCGCGGGCCGATGGCCAGAATCAGGTCGGCCTGCTTGATACGCGCGGCGAGTTTCGGGTTCAGGCCGATGCCGACATCGCCGGCGTACAGCGGGTGGTGGTTGTCGAAGGTGTCCTGGAAACGGAAGGCATTGCCCACCGGCAACGACCAGTTTTCGGCAAAACGCTGCAGCGCCTGCGCGGCCTGCGGCGTCCAGCCGCCACCGCCGGCAATCACCAGCGGGCACTCGGACTGCAGCAGCATTTCGCGCAGTGTGCGCAGCGAACCGGGGTCGCTCCAGGCCTCGACCGCCTCGACGCGCGGCAGCGGCTCCACGTCCACGGTCTGCGTCAGCATGTCTTCCGGCAGCACCAGCACCACCGGGCCGGGCCGGCCGTTCATCGCGGTGGCAAAGGCCCGCGCCACATATTCCGGAATGCGCCGCGCATCGTCGATACGCTCCACCCGCTTGGCCATGCCTTTGGTGGAAGGACCGAAGAAGCTGCTGTAGTCCACCTCCTGGAAGGCCTCGCGGTCGCGCGTGTCGCTGGCCACGTCGCCGACAAACAGGATCATGGGCGTGGAATCCTGGAAGGCGGTGTGCACGCCGATGGAGGCATTGGTCGCGCCCGGGCCACGCGTCACAAAACAGATGCCGGGCCGGCCGGTCAACTTGCCATGGGCTTCGGCCATGAAGGCGGCACCGCCCTCCTGGCGGTTGATGACAAAACGGATCTGGTCGGGATACGCGTGAAAGCCGTCGAGCACGGCGAGATAACTTTCACCCGGGACGCCGAAGGCATGGGTGACGCCCTGGGCCACAAGGCATTGAACAAGAAGATGGCCGGCGAGTTGTTGGGTCATCTGGATATTGTGCCGCTGGAATGGACGCAGGCGCACCTGTGCACCGTGGCAAAACCTCTTCCTGCCAGCCGGCGCGCGGGACTGGCTTTGCCAGACCGCAGGCGCAACGGCCCCTTTTTCAGTGCAAGGGGCAGGGAGCTGCCGCAGGCTCGGACTGAGCGATCGTGGGAGCCAGCTACTCGGGAGTTTTGTTGTCGCCGTCAGCACCACCGGCTTCCAGCGCCTGGCGGGCCAGTTCCTCGTCGCTCAGGGGTGGCGCATTTTCCAGCGCCTGGATCTCCTCGAGCAGCTCCGCGGTCGGCTCCTCATGCTCGAGCAACACTTCTTCGAGCTTTTGCCGGCTGGTCTCCGCGTGCACCGAAGGTGAATGCAACTCGGTCGGCGGTACCGGGAATTTCTCGCCGAGTTCGAACTTGAGTGCCTCGGACTTTTCGTCAACCCAGCTCGCAAAGTCGCCGTCTTTCGGGGTGGTCGAATCATTCATGGCTGTCTCCTTGAAGTGGCAGCAGCGCGGGGTGGCCGATACCTGCCTCATTATGAACACAGCTTGGTACAGTCGCTGTCATCCGATGCCGACAGCGCTTCGCTGCCGGCCGCCGCATGACGCTCGGTCTTGCATTAATTCACCAAACAGTTAAATTTACCGCCATGCCAAGCGCCAAAACCAAGCCTGCAAAAGCCAGCGAACCGCGCTCGCGCGATGCCGACCGCTCCCAGCAGGCCATCCTGCTGGCCGCCCGCGACGAGTTTGCCCAGCATGGCCTGGGCGGTGCGCGGGTGGACCGCATTGCCGAACGCGCCGACGTCAACAAACGCCTGATCTACTACTACTTCACCAGCAAGGACGAGCTGTTCCTGGCGGTGCTGGAGCAGGCCTACGCCCACATCCGCGAGGCGGAAACCAGGCTGCACCTGCGCGACATGCCACCCGCGCAGGCGATCCGGCGGCTCACCGAATTCACCTGGGAGTATTACCTCGAACATCCCGAATTCCTGACCCTGCTCAACAGTGAAAACCTGCACCAGGGCCGGCACCTGGCGATGTCCAGCCGGGCGCGGGAAACCAACTCGCCGCTGATCGAAACGCTGGCCGAAATCCTGGAGCGCGGGCGCGCCGACGGCCTGTTCCGCGGCGGCATCGATCCGCTACAGCTCTACGTGTCGATTGCCGGCATGGCTTATTTTTACCTGTCGAACAACCACACGCTGTCGGCAATTTTCGGGCGCGACCTGATGACGCCCAAGGCGCGCCATGAGCGCCTCTCGCACATGTCCGACGTGATCCTAGGGTATGTCCTTAGAAACTGAAACAAGCCCGCATTGACGCGCTACCGGGATTGTTTTTACAATTCTTAATTCACTTAATGGTGAATTAGGCGTAAACTCCGGCCTGCTTTGTGTTTGCCGGACTTCCGTTTCTTCCAAACGACCCTCAGGAGACAACCATGACCTTTGCACGCCGCGCCGCCCTGGCTTCGCTGACCTCCCTCACCGTGCTGGCCGCGCTCTCGCCGCTGGCCGCCAGCGCCCAGGGTGCCTACCCGAACAAGCCGATCCGCGTGATCGTGCCGTTTGCTGCAGGCAGCACCACCGACATCATTGCCCGCGCCATCGCCGACAAGATGGGCCAGAGCATGGGCCAGACCCTGATCATCGACAACCGCGGCGGCGCCAGCGGCACCATCGGCCAGGCAGCGGTCGCAACGGCCGCGCCGGACGGCTACACCATCATGGTCCACTCGTCCTCGCACACGGTCAGCCCCTCGACCTTCGCCAAGCTGCCCTTCGACACCAGCACCGACTTCGTCGGCGTGACACCGATCTCCAGCACCCCCAACGTGCTGGTCATGTCGCCCTCGAAAAACATCAAGACCCTGCAGGAACTGCTGGCCGCCGCGCGCGCCAAGCCGGGCAGCATGAACTTCGCTTCCGCCGGCCAGGGCAGCGCCACCCACCTGAACGCCGAGAAGTTCAAGCTCGCCGCCAAAATCGAGGCCACCAACATCCCGTTCAAGGGATCCGGCGAAGCCGTGACCGAAGTGATGTCCGGCCGCGTCGACTACTACTTCTCGCCGATTGCCCCGGTGATCGGCCAGATCCGCAGCGGCCAGCTGGTGGCCCTTGCCGTCGGCTCGCCCAAGCGCGCGACCGCCCTGCCCCAGGTGCCGACCACCGCAGAAGCCGGCGTGCCCGGTTCCGAGTTCAACTTCTGGATCGGCATGATGGCCCCGGCCAAGACGCCACGCGACATCGTCAACCGCCTGCACGACGAAGTGGTCAAGGCGCTGAACACGCCTGAAGTCAAGGAACGCTTCGCCACCCTCGGCGCCGATGCCTGGACGCTCTCGCCCGAGCAGTTCGACAGCTACATCAAGGACGAGATCAAGAGCAACGCCGTGCTGGTCAAGGCCGCCGGCCTCGCCCCCCAGTAATCCCCGCGACCGCGCGCACCGGCGTGGGCCGGCACAGGCTTTCATGCCTTTGCCCGACCCTCCCGGTGCAGCCGCCGCATTCCCCACCCCTCTCCAAGGAACCCCATGGCCACCCAACGACTAGGACTCATCATGCACGGCGTCACCGGACGCATGGGCATGAACCAGCACCTGATCCGCTCCATCGTCGCGATCCGCAAACAGGGCGGCGTCACCCTGTCCAACGGCGACAAGGTGATGCCCGATCCCATCCTGATCGGCCGCAACGCCGAGAAAATGGAGGCGCTGGCCAAGGCCTGGAACATAGCCCGCTGGGGCACCGACCTCGACCAGGCCCTGGCCAACCCGGACGACACGGTCTTCTTCGACGCCGGCACCACGCAGATGCGCCCGACCCTGCTGGCCAGTGCGATTCGTGCCGGCAAACACGTCTACTGCGAAAAGCCGATTGCCACCAACCTCAACGAAGCCGTCGAGATCGCGCGCCTGGCTGAACAATCCGGCCTGAAACACGGCGCGGTGCAGGACAAGCTGTTCCTGCCCGGCCTGCGCAAGCTCGACATGCTGCGCCGCGCCGGCTTCTTCGGCAAGATGCTGTCGGTGCGCCTGGAGTTCGGCTACTGGGTGTTCGAAGGCGACCTGCAGCCGATCCAGCGCCCGAGCTGGAACTACCGGCAAGAAGACGGCGGCGGCATGATCCTGGACATGATGTGCCACTGGCGCTACGTGCTGGACAACCTGTTCGGCGAGGTCAAGTCCATCTCCTGCATAGGCGCGACCCACATCCCCCAGCGCTGGGACGAAGCTGGCAAGCCTTACAAGGCCACCGCCGACGACGCGGCCTACGCCACCGCTGAACTGGTCGGCCACGGCGGCGAGCCGGTGATTGCGCAGATGAACATGTCCTGGGCCACCCGCGTGAACCGCGAAGACCTGGTCACCTTCCACGTCGACGGCACCCACGGCTCGGCCGTCGCCGGCCTGAGTTCCTGCAAGGCCCAGTCGCGCGTCAACACGCCGCGCCCGGTCTGGAACCCGGACGAGAAGCAGACCATGAATTTCTCCGACCAGTGGCAGGACGTGCCGGACACCCAGGTCTACGACAACGGCTTCAAGATCCAGTGGGAGCACTTCATCCGCCACGTGGTCGAAAACGAGCCCTACAAATGGACCCTGCCCGAAGGTGCCAAAGGCGTGCAGCTGGTCGAGGCGGCACTGGAAAGCTGGAAAGAGCGCCGCTGGGTGGATGTTCCCGCGCTACAGGTTTGATAGCTGCTTACGCAGGCGCAACAAGGGCTGGAGCCCGATTTGATACATAAAGAGGCGAATTCATGGCTTTGACCCTTTCACTGCCCGTACCCACCCGCGGCCTGCAACCCTACAAACTGCAAGGCAGCGCACCGGTGCGTCCTGCAGCCGGTGTGGCCTTCAACCGCATCGCCTATTCGGCAGCGCACGTGGTGGCCGACCCGCTCGCCGTGATGGACCCCTGGGTCCACAGTGCCATCGACTGGGACGCCACCATCGCCTACCGGCGCCACCTGTGGTCGCTGGGCCTGGGCGTGGCCGAAGCCATGGACACCGCACAGCGCGGCATGGGCCTGGACTGGCCGACCTCGCTGGAACTGATACGCCGCTCGCTGGACGCCGCGAAGCATGTGCCGGGTGCGCTGGTCGCTTCCGGTTGCGGCACCGACCACCTGGTGCTGGAAAACGTGAAGACCGTCGATGAAGTCATCGCCGGCTACGAAGAACAGATGGCGGCGATCGAAAAGCTGGGCGGCAAACTGATCGTCATGGCCAGCCGCGCGTTGGCCCGCGTTGCCACATCGCCGGCCGACTACGAACGCGTGTATGACCGCATCCTGCGCCAGGCGAAACAGCCGGTGGTGCTGCACTGGCTGGGCGAGATGTTCGACCCGGCGCTCGCTGGCTACTGGGGAACGAAGGATGTCGATGCCGCCATGGACACGGCGCTGGGCATCATCGCCGCGCACCCGGACAAGGTCGACGGCATCAAGATCTCGCTGCTGGCCAAGGAAAAGGAAATCGCCATGCGCCGGCGTTTGCCTTCGGGCGTGCGCATGTACACCGGCGACGACTTCAACTACGCCGAGCTGATCGCCGGTGACGGCCAAGGCAGCGAACTGTTCCACGGCCAGAGCGACGCGCTGCTGGGCATCTTCGACGCGATTGCACCGGCCGCCAGTGCGGCGCTGGGCGAGCTGGCGCAGGGCAACGTGGAAAAATTCCACGCCATCCTCGGCCCCACGGTGCCCCTGTCGCGCCACATCTTTGCCGCACCCACGCGTTTTTACAAGACCGGCGTGGTGTTCATGGCCTGGCTCAACGGCCACCAGAGCCACTTCACCATGGTCGGCGGTCAGCAAAGCACACGCTCGCTGCAGCATTTCGCCGAGCTGTTCCGCCTGGCCGATGCGGCGAACCTGCTCGAGCAACCCGAGCTGGCGGTCCGCCGCATGAAGACGCTGCTGGCGCTGCATGGTGTCGAATGATGGCTCCCCCCCGTTGCCGACTCACTCCGTGTAGCGGCCTCCCCCCTCAGGGGGCGACGCTGGCGGCCCGGCAAAGCCGGTTCCGCGGCGTCCGCTGAAAAAATTCTTCGTTTTCCACGGTACCCATCTCATGCGCGACTTTTCTGCTGACCACCGCTGGCTCTCCATCAACACCGCGACCGTGCGCAAAAGCCGGGGGGTGGAGCAGCCGCTGACCGGGATCATCGAAGCCTGCGTGCAGCGCGGCATCCGGGCGATCTCGCCGTGGCGCGACCAGGTGGCGGCCGCCGGCCTGCCGGTTATCTCGAAGCTGGTCAAGGCCCATGGGCTGGAACTGTCGGGTTACTGCCGCGGCGGCATGTTTCCGGCTCTTGATGCTGCCGGCCTCAAAGCCGCGCGTGAAGATAACCGCCGCGCGGTGGACGAAGCCTGCGAACTGAACGCCGCCTGCCTGGTGCTGGTGGTCGGCGCTCTGCCCGGCGCGCTGGCTGGCAAAGCCGCGCACAAGGACATCGCGCTGTCGCGCAGCCAGGTCAGCGAAGGCATTGCCGAACTGCTGGAATACGCCAAAGCGAGCAAGATGCCGCTGGCCATCGAGCCCTTGCACCCGATGTACGCGGCCGACCGCGCCTGCATCAACACCCTGGAGCAGGCACTGGACGTCTGCGACGCGCTGGACCCGTCGCGTACCGGTGCGTTGGGCGTGGCCGTGGATGTGTACCACGTCTGGTGGGACCCGAAACTCGAAGCACAGATCCGGCGCGCCGGCAAGGACAGGCTGATGGCCTTCCATGTCTGCGACTGGATGACGCCCACCACCCACCTGCTGGAAGACCGCGGCATGATGGGTGACGGTGTCATCGACATCCCGCGCATCCGCGGCTGGGTCGAAGCCCAGGGTTTTGCCGGCTACAGCGAGGTCGAGATTTTTTCGTCGGGCAACTGGTGGCAGCGCGAGTCGGCCGAGGTGCTGGACACCTGCATTGCCAGGCACCGCAGCGCGGTGTGACCCGACCGGCAAGCATGGACTTGTGCGCCGTCCTACAAGCCCGCCGCTACCCCTGTGATAGGGTCACACCATGAGACGACGTGATCTCCTGCTGCCCCTCATTCCCGCGTTTGCTCCGGGCCTTGTTCCGGCAAGCGCACTCGCGCAATCACCGCCCCAGCCGTCCATCCTGACCCGGCCCATCCCGTCCTCCGGCGAACAGATCCCGGTGATCGGTCTCGGCAGCTGGATCACTTTCAACGTCGGCAATGACACCGCGGCGCGCACGCAGAGCGCCGAAGTCATGCGGCAGTTTTTTGCGGCCGGCGGCAAGCTGATCGATTCATCCCCCATGTACGGCTCCTCACAGGGCGTGATCGGCGAGGCGCTGCAAAAATTGCAGGCCCAATCCAGGGTGTTTTCGGCTGAAAAAGTGTGGACCTCTTCCGACGGGGCCGCGCAGATCGAGGCCTCGCGCAAGTTCTGGCAAGTGCCGCGTTTCGACCTGCTGCAGGTGCACAACCTGCTGGCTTGGGAAAAGCAGCTCGCGCTGCTGCAGGCCATGAAAGCCGCCGGGCAACTGCGTTATGTCGGCATCACCACCTCGGAGGGCCGGCGCCACAGCGAGTTCGAGCAGGTGATGCGCAGCCAGCGCATCGACTTCGTGCAGCTCAGCTACAACCTGCTGGACCGCGAGGCCGAGCAGCGCCTGTTGCCGCTGGCCCGCGAACGCGGCATCGCCGTGCTGGTGAACCGGCCGTTCCGCGAAGGCGCGCTGCTGCGCCAGTTGCAGCGCCACCCGCTGCCGGGCTGGGCGACCGAAATCGACTGCAGCAACTGGGCGCAGGTCGCGCTGAAATTCATCGTGTCGCACCCGGCGGTGACTTGCGCGATTCCGGCCACCAGCAACCCGGTCCACCTGCGCGAAAACATGGCTGCGTCGCGCGGCCGCCTGCCCGACGCAGCCTTGCGCCAGCGCATGGCCGAACACGTGGCCAGACTCTGACCATGCCGGAATGGTGGACTTACACGCTGTCGGACTTCCTGATGTATGCACCCAGGACTTACTGGCGCCTGGTCGAGAACTACAACCGCGACTTCTGGCCCCTGCATCTGCCGCTGTTGGCAGCCGGGCTGGCCGCGCTATGGCTGGCCCACACGCGCGCCGTGCGGGCGTGGCGCCCCATCGCCCTGGGGCTGGCGGGCGTCTGGGCCTGGGTGGGCTGGGCCTTCCTCTGGCAACGTTACGCCACCATCAACTGGGCCGCGCAATACGTGGCCCTGGCCTTTTCCGTGCAGGCCGTGCTTCTGGCCGGCATGACGCTGCGGCCCCGCCACACCGACCCGCAACCGGGGCCTGGTGCGCGCGGCGCCGGCGCGCTGCTGGCCACCGCCGGCCTGGTGTACCCGCTGCTCGGGCTGGCCCTGGGCCGTCCGCCAGGCCAGGCAGAAGTCTTCGGCATGGCGCCCGAACCGACAGCGCTGTTCACCCTGGGCCTGCTGCTGCTGGTCGGGCAACCGTCCACCCGCACAGGGCAAGCCCTGCTTTTTTACATTCCCCTGCTGTGCTTGCTGCTGGGTGCGGCAACCGGCTGGACCTTCCTGAATTGAAGCTGCTGTCATGACCCTGGGTGTTTCCGCCGCCAACCGCCGCGGCATTGTCTGCATGGTCGGCGCCATGGGCTGCTTCGTCACCAACGACGCGCTGGTCAAGTTCGCCAGCCAGAGCATGCCGAGCGCGCAACTGATCTTCATACGCGGCTTCATGTCGGTGCTGCTGGTGCTGGCCGTGGCGCATGCACTCGGCGCCACCGCCCGCATGCGCGAGTCCACGCGCGGCTGGGTCGCGGTCCGCGCGCTGGTCGATGCCATCGCGACGATGTTGTACCTGGGATCGCTGTTTCACCTGCCGATCGGCAACGCCACCGCCATCAACCTCGCGGCGCCGCTGTTCATGACGATGTTTGCCGCACTGTTCATGGCCGAACGTGTGCGTGGCGCGCGCTGGCTGGCGGTGGGGGCCGGTTTTCTCGGCGTGTTGCTGGTGATCCAGCCGCGCGCCGAAGGCTTCAACGCCTGGGCGCTGGTCTGCCTGCTCGGCACGCTGTTCCATGCGGCGCGCGACCTGATGACGCGCCGCATCCACCCCGGCATCCCGTCCATCCTGATCACCCTGTCCACCGCGGTGGCCGTCACCGTGGTCTCCGGCCTGAGTTCGCTGCTGCAGGGCTGGCAGCCCTTCGGCCTGTTCGAGTTCGGCCTGCTGTCGCTCGCTTCGGTGTTCCTCACGGGGGGTTATTACTTCATCATCAACAGCATGCGCCACGGCGAGATGACGCTGGTCGCGCCTTTTCGTTACAGCGGCCTGCTGTTTGCGCTGGTGCTGGGTTATGCGGTCTGGGGCGAGGTGCCGAACACGCTGGCCTGGTTCGGCATCGCGCTGCTGATCGCTTCTGGCCTGTATGTGCTGGTCAGCGAAAAGCGGCGCCAGCCCGAAGCCCTTGCGGCACCGCCGGATTGAGGACGTGGGCAGCACCCCCATCGACTTCCTGGCCGCTTCAGCCAGCGTGGCGCGGCAACTGATAGGCGCCACGCTGCTGGTGGACGGCGTGGGCGGGATCATTGTCGAAACCGAGGCCTACGACCGCGAGGACCCGGCCTCGCACAGCTTCGCCGGGCCGACTGCGCGCAATGCCGCCATGTTCGGCCCGCCGGCGCATGCCTATGTCTACCGTTCCTACGGCATCCACTGGTGCCTGAACATCGTCTGCCGCGAAGAAGGCCACGGCGCCGGGGTGCTGATACGCGCCATCGAGCCACTGGCCGGGCTGGACAGTATGCGTGAGCGGCGCGGACTCGACGAGCTGCGCCTGCTCTGCGCCGGACCGGGGCGCGTTGGCCAGGCACTGGGCATCACCCACGCGCACAACGGTTTGAAGATGGATACGCCTCCTTTTGAGTTGCTGCCGGCCAGCGGGCGCCAGCGCGTGATCAGCGGGCCCCGCATCGGCATTTCAAAAGCGGTGGCGCAGCCCTGGCGCTTCGGACTGGAAGGTTCGCGTTTCCTGAGCCGGCCGTTTCGCTAGCGCGTTGCGGCCCCAGGCCGAACTGCGTGCGACCGCACCGTACGGCGCACCTTGCGCACATTGAAGGCACTCAGCACCAGCAGGCCCTGGGTGGCTATCAGGCCCAGCCAGACACCGCGGTATTGGCCATGGTCCATCAGTGTGCCGAAGAACAGCGGCGCGATCGCCTGACCGATGTCCAGCCCCGAATACACAATGCCGTAAACGCGGCCGGTGGCGTTTTCAGGCGTGGACTTCTTCACCAGCAGGTCCCGCGAGGGGCCGGAAATACCGGTGGCAAAACCCATCACGCCGAACAGCGCCGGCACCGCCAGCGCAGGCACCGGACCGAAGCCAATCAGCAGCGCCACCCCGGCGGCGATGCCGAAGCCGATGCCGACCACACGCTCACTGCGCGCCGCATCCGAGGCCAGAAAGCCGCCCAACACCATGCCCCCCGCGCTGCACACCATGTACACCGTCAGGCACATCGCCGCCAGCGCCACCGGCACGCCATGAAGTTGCCGGGCCGCCTCGGGGGCAAAGGCCTGCACCACGCTGATGATCACCGCGTACAGGAAGAAAAACACAAAACACATCCACACTGCCGGGATGCGCAGGAAGGCGAAGCTGCTCTCGGCCTGCGCCTGCGGCCCGGCCGGTTTGGCCGCCACGGCCGGCAGGTCGAACTTGCGGCCGTTGAGCATCAGCACGGCCAGCACCGCGAAGGCCAGAACACCCGCAGCCATCAGCGCCACGCGCCACGAGAACAACAGGGCCAGCGGCACCAGCAGGGCCGGTGCCAGCGCCCAGCCCAGGCTGCCGCTGATGCCGTGAAAGCTGTAGGCATGGCCCAGGCGCGGCGCGCTGACCTTGCGGTTGATCAGGGTGTAGTCCACCGGATGGAACACGCCGTTGCCGATGCCAGCCAGCACGGCGCAGGCCGCCAGCATCCAGTAGCTGGTGCTGGCTGCGTAACCGAAGGCCGCCAGGCCCAGCAGGCTCAGGCCGGTGAACAGGATGGGCCGCGGCCCGAAACGGTCCACGACAAAACCCGACAGCGCCTGCACCGCGCAGGACACCACGAAGAAGATGGTCATCAGGAAGCCGAGTTGCGCATAACTCACCGCGAACTCTTCCTTGAGCCAGGGGAACAGCGGCGCCAGCAACAACTGGCTGAAGTGGCTGATCATGTGCGCCAGGCCCACCAGGCCGATCACGCCGGCGTCCTGGCGCAGGCTGACAGGGTTGAGGGGCGGCGGATTCAGGGTACTGGTCAGGCTCATGGCGCTATCGTAATATCGGGCCTCCTTTTCCTGAATGCGACAGAAAGACAGGATTTAGCGAATTTCGGCCAAATCCGCACAACCATGCCCCGCACGCTTCCTGCCCGCAAGTCTTTGCCGATCCAGTCGGTGGACGGCATAGACGCTTTCATCCCCAGCCGCCAGCGGCCGGTGCGTGTGCGCGCGCGCAGCCTGCCGGCGGATACCCACTTCGAGCCGCACCGCCATGGCTGGGCGCAACTGGCCTACTGCGCCAGCGGCATCCTGCAGGTGACGGCCGCCACGCCGGACGAAGTCACCTACATCGTGCCGCCCTCGCGCGCCGTGTGGATCGCACCGGGCGCCCTGCACGCCATCAACGTGCTGGAGGCGGCGGAGTTCCGCACCTTGTACCTGCATGCCGACGCCACGCCTTCCGGCTGGCAAGGTTGCCGGGTGATTGTGGTCTCGCCGCTGCTGCGGGAAATGGTCCACTCACTCGACGCCCACGAGGGCTCCGGCCTGAGCGCCGCGCGCGAGGCCATGCTCAGCGCCCTGCTGGTCGACGAGATCAGCCAGGCCGACACCCAGCCGCTGGGCGTCCCCATGCCGCATGCCGACCGTGGCGACAAGCGCCTGCGCGCCCTGTGCGAGGCGGTGTTGCGCGCGCCCTCCGAGCGCGCCACGCTGGCCGAATGGTCGGCCGACATGGGCGCCAGCGAACGCACCATGGCGCGCCTGTTCCGCGACGAACTCGGCACCAGCTACCAGCAGTGGCGCCAGCAGGCCATCCTGGCGCATGCGCTGCCGCTGCTGGCGCGCGGCACGCCGGTCAGCCAGGTGGCCGCCGCCAGCGGTTACGCCAGCGACAGCGCGTTTTCAGCGATGTTCAAGTCCGCCATGGGCCAGTCGCCGAGTTACTTCCTGAACAAAACAGGGCTGTAGCCCTCAGCAAGCGTGCATGAGCAGCTATTGATTCGATAGCAGACCAGGCCCGAATCAACCCTGCGGCGCGCCGGGCCATGGCAAGCCGCTACCATGGCCCATGAACTCTGCCTGCTCTCCGCTGAAAACAATTGAAACATGGCGTAAGGCCGCCAGGGGCCTGGCGCTGGTCCTGCTGGCCGCCACCGGGCAGGCGCATGCTCAGTCGGACGGCGCCAGTCCAACCGGCCTGCTGCGCGACATCAACACCGTGCGGCAGCAAGGCTGCGAGGGGCAGACCGGCAAGTTGCCACCCCTGCGCGAGAACGCTGCGCTGTCGGCCGCCGCCGCCCGCCTGGCCGCTGGTGACACGCTGGACGAGGCCATGAAAGCCGCCGGTTACCGCGCGGTGAGCGGCGCGCAGGTCATCCTGCGCGGTGCGGGCGCCACCCTGCTAACACGAAACACGCTGGGCAGCTCATGCAGTGTGCTGACCCAGGCCGATTTGACCGAAGCCGGTTTTCACCGGGAGGCCGCCCGGACCTGGATCGTGGTGGCTCTCCCCTTCCTGCCACCCACTGCGGCGCAGGCCGACGAGGTGCAGTCGCGTGTGCTGGCCCTGGTCAACCAGGCCCGCGCCACGCCGCGCAGCTGCGGCAGCATGTCCTTCGCCGCGACGCGCCCGCTGCGCTTGAGCGCCAGGCTGCTGCCCATCGCCGCCGCCCACGCCACAGACATGGCTCGCCACGACTACTTCGACCACGCCGGCCGCGATGGCAGCCACGTGGAAGAACGCGCCACCAGCGGCGGCTACCGCTGGCGTGCCATCGGCGAGAACATCGCCGCCGGCCACACCCAGGTCGAAGCCGCGGTGCAGGACTGGCTCGGCAGCCAGGAACATTGCACCAACCTGATGTCGCCTGACTACACCGAGATGGCGACCGCTTTTGCCGTCAACAACAGCAGCAGCGCCGGCATCTACTGGGTACAGGTGTTCGGGACCGCCAGGTAGCGGATCGGAGGGCCGGCTCAGGCCCGCGCCGGCCGCCGCGCCGCCTGGCCCTTGCCGCGCGGCAGGCTGGCGCTGAGCAGCGCCGCGGCCAGCGTGACCAGCCACGAGTAATACACCCACACCAGGAAAGCCAGCAGCGGCGCAAACGCGCCGTAAATCGTGCGGTAACTCGGTACCTTCGCGAGGTAAATCGCAAACCCGTGTTTGCCGAGTTCAAACGCAGCGCCGGCCAGCAGGCCGCCGGCAATCGCATCACGCCAGCGCACGGCGGTGTGCGGCACAAAGCGGAACAGGCAGCTGAAGCCGGCGATGCTCAGCAACAGCGGGCCGACATTCAGCGCATGCGGCAACCAGCCGGGCCGCGAGCCCAGCATGCCACTGGACATCGCCAGCAAATAAGACGCGGCCCACAGACTGGCACCGATCACCACCGGCCCGGCCAGCAGCAGGACCGCGCACAGGGCCAGCCGGCGCGGGATGGTGCGCGGTTTCTTGACCTGCCAGATCCGGTTGAGCGTGTTCTCGACGCTGAGCAGCAGCATGAAGGCCGACACCAGCAACAACGCAAATCCGAGTTGTGTGAGCCCGCCGGCATTGCCGGTGAACTGCGCCAGGTGCTTGAGCACGGTGCGCGCGATATCGGCCGGCAACAGGCCGCGCAGCAAATGCTCGCGGATCGATTCACCGACAGCCCGCAGCGCCGGCACCCGCGCAAACAGCGCAAAACTCACCGCCAGCAGCGGCACCAGCGACACCATGACTGCAAACGTGAGGCCACCCGCGGCCTGGGTCAGGCGTTCTTCGCGGCCTCGCCGCAGGAGGCGGCTGGGCAGGCTGCCACTGGTATTGCTTGCTGTTGCCATGGCAGGAATATACCGATGCGCCCTCGCCATTGGCGCGGGCCGTGGTGTTTCACCGGAAGATGAACGGAGCCGCCGCCAGCGCTGCGCCCACGGCCACGAGGAGGTAAGTGTTGTGGACGAAGTACGGAAACAGCATCAGCGCAAGGCCACACAGAAATGGAAGCAGCGCGCGCTGCTTCTTGCCGTACAGCGCGTAGCCGGCGCCGATGGAACCAAACAACACGCCCCACAGGATGGATGACGTACTCATGGTATTTCTCAATGTGTCTCTTCCGCAGACGGCATACCTTGCGTCGGATAAGCACAATACATGCAGTCCACGGTGAACAGGGAGGCCGTCGGGACACCATCTTCGACCGTAGAGCCCACAAAAAAGCGCTTGCACGAGGGACACTTGGCAGAGGCAATGGCACCAAGCAAAAAGAGCGCAGTAAAGAAGCTGGCCAGTGCACCCGTCAGTGCCACCGTACCGAAAGAATCCGAAAAGAGCAGAGCTTGAACCCCAAGCAAAACGAAGCAGGCCATCGCGATCACGAAGGCCGCCTTGCAGCTGTGTTGGAGTGTTCTGATCTGTGTGAGCTTCATTGGGTTGCCCAAGGTTGGAGGCCACTGGCATGCAACACTTGCCGCGACACGGCAACCTGAGGTTGCATGTCCGTGTGGGCTGACTTGTTGGATGTCACTAGCGTGCCGAGCTGGCCGGGGCCTAACCGCCTTTGACCAGCCTGATTTCTTTTGCATGGCTTGAACGCGGATTTTTCAGGCGGAGTTGCCTCTTGCCGGGATCTGCGAAGTCGACGACGAACTCTTCTGCGGGACCCGGGGTAGTGCCGGGTTCATCGACGAGCACCAGCTTGCCCTTAGATAGGTTCCACTTCTTTGCGAACTTAGACGACTTGTAATCCTTAATCGCACTATCGTCGACATTGATGATGAGAGATTTGACCCCTTCAAGCTCGTGATTTTCAGTGGAGTTTTCAACCGTCCAGTTGCCCACTAACTCGCTCGCAGTAGCTGCTTGAATGCCAAGAGGCATGACAGTAAAGGCGAATGCTGCGATGGTTGCGACGCTGATCTGCAAATGGTTTCTTCTCGACGACTTCACGGATTCTCCCAATTTTGGTTTGCTGAAAGGGTAACGTATCGCATACGTTGAACACAGGCGGTACTTGAATGTGACGACCAACGTTTGAGTTAGGTTGCAGCTCTACTTCTGCCAAACAGAAAGCCAACACCCGCCAAGAGTGCCGCAGGTAGCAGGCAGAGGAGGAGCAATGCCGTATAGTCAACTCGGACCGTGGGGGTGAGTCTCCCGTCACGCACTTTCCACTTGATAGATCTGGCCTTCGACTCCACCACGCTGCACAGTGTTGGGCCCTCCTTTCGAGAGGCCGTCTCAATGTCGAGGCCTGTTGTTTTGTCTTTCCACCCAACGACTGGCCAATACATGTCCGGCCCGAGTCGGTGCAACGGCTCTTCGATTGAACGAACAAGCGGGACATACAAGACTGGACACACTCCCTCTAAGACAGCTTCGATGGCAGGTGCTCGCGCGACAGAGATCGTCGTGAGCAGTGGGATCAGAACAAGCCACCCTGCTGCGATGGAAAGGAAGCTTAGGGATGCAATCTTCGATGGGCTCACGGCTTCTCCCTGCAATCTAAGGAAACTCTGAACAAGTCCACCGAACACCCCCATGACACGTTGACGTGATCAAAGGAGCCCAAGTGATGAGCCAGATCAGTTTCGCTGATG
>FWPV01000095.1_pt1 | contig 102947 bp, 61 predicted proteins | sample 2228371 | NCBI WGS metagenome assembly FWPV01 (sample SAMEA103939776, study PRJEB20133) | metagenome
GTGGAACAATCACTTCTACTTTAAACGATACGTTGATTAATGTACTTTGGGGTGTGGCTGGTGTTGGAACAGTAAGTGTTACACAAACCAATACGTTTGGGTGTGACTCAACTGTTGTAAGAAACATCACCATTAACCCTACTCCGGTGCCTGTACTTAGCGGACCAACTGCGGTGTGCGAAAGAAAGACAACTGTGTTTACTGCACGATTTGTTGCAGGTGCTACTTATGTTTGGAATGTTACAGGTGGAACAATCACTTCTACTTTAAACGATACGTTGATTAATGTACTTTGGGGTGTGGCAGGAACAGGAACAGTGGGTGTTACACAAACCAATACGTTTGGGTGTGATTCAACCACAACCAATAGTATTATTATACATGGTAAACCCATTGCCGCCATTACAGGTGATACCAACATTTGCGAACGAAACCTGCGTCAATATTTTACCAACTCAACCACCAACGCAACTTATAACTGGAATGTGATTAATGGTTCAATTGTAACCGCAGGCGATACCATAATTACCATTAACTGGCCATCGAGCGGACAAGGTTTAGTGCAGCTTTTAAAAACAAATCAGTTTGGTTGCGATACATCAGCCGCATTGCCAACAGCAATATTACCAAGGCCACAACCTTTTATTAATGGTGATAATGTTACCTGTAGGTATCAAAACAAAACCTATAGCACAGCAGCAAGGGCACAACACACGTATAAATGGTTTGTAAATGGCGGATCAATTATTGGACCAGATACCGATACCTTGTTACGGGTAAATTGGACTGCTGCATCAACCGGTAAAGTGATTTTAATTATTACCAACGAACTTGGTTGCGATACGGTTGAAATAAAAGACATCGCTATTAACCTTACGCCAATACCTGTTATTACAGGCAGTAACGCCACTTGTGCAAACAAACAATATACCTACAGCACGGCATACACAGTTGGTAATGTTTACACTTGGACGGTTACAGGTGGAACCATAAACACTAACCGCGACAGTATAATTTATGTTACCTGGAAAGATACAATTGCAGGTAGTGTTACCTTAAAAGTTAGTAATTTATTGGGTTGTGATTCAACCGTGAACATACCCGTTAATATAACCCCAACACCGGTTGCTTTAATATCGGGAGGTAACTCGGTTTGTGCTTACCGCACTTACACATATACGGCTAATACCTTAAATGTTTCTAACTACAAATGGACAGTTAGTAATGGAACCATTGTAGGTGTGGATACCAACGCCAATGTAAATATCAGATGGAGTAACCAGCCTACCGGACAAGTTACACTGCGTGTAGTTTCGGTTGCAGGTTGCGACAGCAGTATTACTTTTAATGTTACCATTCGTCCTACACCAACACCGGAAATTATAGGACCGGATTCGGTTTGTCAGAATACAGGTTACTGGTACCGCAGTTCGTACACACCAACTAACCTGTACTTATGGACTTGTGATGGTGGAAGTATTATTGCCAACAACGATTCGGCTGTGTTGGTAAGATGGGGCAACGCAGGAGTTGGTATGATTAGGCTTTTAGAGGCTACTTTGTTAGGCTGCGACTCGCTTGATTTTATTCATGTAACCATTATTAATAAACCCACACCGGCAATTGTTGGACCTCAAAACTTATGCGAAAAAACAAAAGGTATTTACACCGTTAGAAAATCGGCAAACACCTTGTGGCAAACCAATGGTGGGGTGATTAACAACATTAACGATACAACCATTGAAGTAAATTGGAATGCGGCAGGAAACTATTTGGTATTTGTTACCCAACGTAATTCGTTTGGTTGCGATACTACTGTAAGTTTACCGGTAACAGTTAATCCAAAGCCAATAGTAAGTATTATTGGCCCCGATGATGTTTGCCAATACAGCACACATAAATGGTTTACACAACGCAATGGTATGACCTACCTGTGGAACATAAGTGGCGGCAGTATTGTTAGTGCAAGTAACGATACCGTTGTAACTGCCAGAATGGGTAACCAGCCATTTGCCGCTTTACAACTAAAGGTGTTGAATAACTTTGGTTGCGATACCACCGTGTATAAAAACGTTACGTTACGCAATGCACCAAGTGCGCCAATCTCAGGAGATTCTATTGTGTGTAACAATGTTACATCATACACATACAATACCGTTACAGAACCAAACCACAGCTACTTATGGCAAGCAACCACAGGATTAATTTTAAACAACAATAACGAAAGCAGTGCAACGGTAAACTGGAGCAAAACAGGCTTTAACGCTATTAGTTTATATGTAATAAATAATACCACCAATTGCGATACCACTTTGTTTAAAAACGTGTATGTTGATTCGATTGTAAAACCAACAATAGACTTAAGCAGGTCGTTTGGTTGCGTTCCGTTTTTGGTTGCATTTTCGGCTAATAACACAGATGGTTTAGGTTACCAATACAAATGGAATTTTGGTAATGGAAATACCGGTGTTGCTGCCAAACAAAACATTACTTACCAAACAGCAGGCAACTTTAGTGTGCAGTTAATTGTAACCAATAAAAATGGTTGTAAAGATACAGCAACAACTGTGGTGGTTGGAAACAAAAGACCAACGGCAAGTGCTGATTATGTAAGAACCGGAGATAGAATTTATGTAGAGGAAGATACCGTTCAGTTTGTAAATAACTCGGTAGGTGGTAACCGATACATTTGGGATATTGTAGGTATAAAAATAGATACAGCTTTCGAAACGGCATCATCGTTTGCTACACCCGGAAAATACAAAATTAAGTTGGCCGTTAAAGATACACTTACCGGTTGCGAAGACTCTACTTTCTTAAACATTGATGTGCGTGTAAGAGAAAATGTGTACGTACCTACAGCCTTTACTCCCAATGGCGATGGCTCGAATGATTTCTTTAAAATAGGTATTGAAAACATTACTGCATTTGAGGTGATTATTGTAAACCGTTGGGGCGAAATTGTGTATACCTCAAACGACCCAAGGTTTGAGTGGGATGGTACTTATAAAGGACAACCTTGCCAAACCGATACGTATGTGTATTTGGTAAATGCTACAGGATTTCATGGTAAAAACTTTAGCATAAAAGGTAATGTAACTTTATTGAGGTAGATGTGGGATAACCACTGCGTTACACAGCGAAAGCCGCGACCCTTTTAAGAACCCTGTCAGTGGTGCTAACAATAATATTTAACTCTCACAGACTTCACAGAATTGCACAGAAATACTTGCGGTATAACCTTCTGTGACCTTCTGTGGTTTTTGTGAGCTAATAAAAAATTGCGAAGCACGCTGTGCCTTTGCGCCACCGTGGTTCAATCTCTTTGCGCCTTGGCTTCATTGCGGTAAATCTTTCTGTGCCCTTCTGTGGTTTCTGTGAGCCAATAAAAATTTGCGAAGCACGCTGTGCCTTTGCGCCACCGTGGTTCAATCTCTTTGCGCCTTGGCGTTATTGCGGTAAATCTTTCTGTGCCCTTCTGTGGTTTCTGTGAGCCAATAAAAATTTGCGAAGCACGCTGTGCCTTTGCGCCACCGTGGTTCAATATCTTTGCGCCTTGGCGTTATTGCGGTAAATCTTTCTGTGCCCTTCTGTGGTTTCTGTGAGCCAATACTTAAAATTTGTTTTTGTACCCATAATTTCTTTATTTGGTATTTCATTTAACCCCTAACCTAAATGAAAATAACTAGCCCCATTCCTTTTTTATTTCCTAAAAATATTACGCAACCTGTACCTGTTTATAAGCGGATAAACCTGCACAGTATGGTGCTTATGGGAGTATTATGTGTAATTGTATTAGGGTTGAGGTGCGCATATAAATAAGTTACCTGCAATGCCATGATGAAGCTTAGAACTCAATAAGAAGATACTAAATCAAATTTTTACGCTAGTTGACCGCAAAAAAATAACCGACATGAAAGAACTACTTGACAAGATCTCTTCTTACAACTTATTTAATTACCTGCTACCAGGTATTCTATTTGTAAGCATCTCCCAACAGTTTACAGACTATAATTTCATTCAGGACAATGACTTCATAGGAGCATTTCTGTACTATTTCATTGGAATGGTAATAAGTAGGTTTGGTTCATTATTTATTGAGCCTGTTTTAAAGAAAGTTTCCTTCCTAAAATTTGCATCGTACACAAGTTACATTTCTGCATCAAAGAAAGACATCAAGATTGAATTGTTTTCTGAAGTTAACAATACTTATAGAACCATTACAGCATTGTTTTCCATTTTGCTTCTTCTGAAAATTTACAATCATTTTCAAGTTCTTTGGAGTATTCCGCAAAATGCAACAACGATAATAATCGTGGTTTTGATTCTTTTGATGTTCCTCTTTTCATATCGTAAGCAGACAAACTACATTACAAAAAGAATTGACGCTAACAACAATTCCAATAATTAGTAAACAATAGCTATGAGTTCACAAGTAGAAATGGTATTCTGGGATGTTCAGCACGGCCACGCGACATACGTAAAATCACCCAACAAAAGGCATGTGGTTATAGATTTAGGAATTGGTGACTATTCAGGCAAAGATTCTGCATTTAGTCCATTGAGGCATCTTAAATATAAATATGGCGTTCAGCAACTGGACTATGTAATAGTTACCCATCCTCACTTAGACCATATTGACGACATTCTTAACTTCGATTTGTTAAGCCCAAAGGTTTTCGGTCGACCAAAACAGATAACCAATCAAGAAGTTATGGAAGGTTTAAGAGATCAAGACAAACCAAAATTTGAGAAGTACTGTGAAATTAATGACCGGTATAACAATCCAATTGCTGGCGGAACGGACGACCCTGACATTCCTGCCAATTTTGGGGCAATGAAAATTTCAAGTTTCGTCTCAACAGGTTGTCCGCACACTAATTTCAACAATCACAGTATTGTGGCTGTTATAGAATACGCGGATATGAAAGTTGTAATTCCAGGAGACAATGAATCGTGTTCATTTGAAGAACTTATGAAAGACGAAACTTTTAAGGCTGCTGTAAAAAATGCAGACATCTTACTTGCACCACATCATGGAAGAGAATCTGGTTACAACAACGACTTTGTAAATCTTGTAAATCCACGTCTAACAGTCGTTTCCGATGGACGGTTTTGTGACACAAGTGCGAACAATAGGTATTCCCAAAAAAGTCGTGGGTGGACGGTTCATAAAGCTAATGGAACTTCTAGTGTTAGAAAATGTCTAACAACGAATTCAGATGGTGAAGTTTTTATCAAGTTTGGCTATAATGACGATATGAGTAGGTTTTTATCAGTAAACATTTCCTAACTTAATGACTCGACTTTAGTCGCAAAGTGGCACATGCAGGTAACACGCGTCTGCCGCAAGTGGCGCTATCTCGTTAAGTTGGTATTTCTCGTTTACGTATTTTGTATATCTTAGCTTGACAATTTAACCTTCGCAATCGCCACCAGCGGCAGGCCCGGGAACATTAGCGGTCATTGTACGTTGGCACAACAGATTCAAAATGATGAAAGATAAAATACAAATATTTACAATTTTATGGTTAACCATTTTCACTTTTATATCTTGTGGTGAAGATAAATCAGGAGCCAAAAAAGTTGAAGTAGTTGCCAACGATAGCGAAAGCGATGCAGAAGAAAAAAATGTGGAAACAACAGATAAACTGGATTCCACCAGCAATTCATCCTTGAACAATTCACTAGCCTCCATTAAAGTGTTGGACTTATATTGTTTACGGAGCGGAATAGGTGGCTTTATTTCGCTGTCTGACGTTTATCCACTAAGCGACCATCCTGACTCCCTAGCTATTCCAAAGTTTGAACTTGAAAATAAGGACAGCCTTCCATACATCAAATTAAAATCAAAGTACAGAAAGAGATTTCTCTCAAAGACAAATATTTTAGAAACAGATAGTGTGTTTATTTACGATTATTCAACAGATGTGCTTCTATCCTTTTCTGTTAAAAAACTAAATGTGCTTGCCTATATAAATGATTATATGCAAATAAAATCCGGAAATCAATCTGACTATATGATTGGTTTTGAAGTAAATAAACATTATTTGGTCGGTCTTGGAGAACATTACGACAAGGCCTTGGTTTTTATAGGTAAAGAAAATCCTTTTACACAAGGACAAATGAAACCCATTGTTTGGCAAAAAATCCAAATTGAAAAATTTCCATTTGAAAAAAGCAATTTGACCGAAATACAAAAACAATTTAAAAATAAAAAGGCAGTAAATGCACAAGCATATTCATATGAAACTGATAGTTACCAGGTATTCATAAAAGATTATACAGAGCCCAATCGTAGTTTTGTTCTGGACAGACATTTAATTGTTATCGATAAACAAAACGGCAATGTAGTAAATGAAGCAATGTTCAACAATACTGAAGGAACAAGTGTAGCAACCTTAAACTTTGGAGTAAACAATGATAATTTTCCTGACCTTAAAGAACAATGGACGGGAAAACTATTTAAAGACAAGCCCGAAGTTATATTTGGATTTGAATGGACTTCCTTTGGCTGTCCAAGCATCAATTTCATAAATTCCCAAAGGAAATACGTTCAAATAAATTGTGACAATAGACATTGAAATAAAACAACGAACCACTAACAGGCGTTTGGCAAAAAAGCGAGTTCATTGCTTAAATGAAACTTGGTGCATCGTTTTATGTTTGGTGGTGGTAGCCAATTTTCGTCTCTGAAATCGTCAACTACATACAGCTGCAAAGTGTTGTGCATCACTTTAAACGACACTGCAATGACAGAAAAAAATTATAACATATTACTTGATGACAATTTATTGGGGACTACCAAATTAGAGTTTGGTGACCCACCAATGGGTATTGTTTTTGGACAAATATACTTTGTAGAATAAACTTCCATGTTTCTGTTAGCCAAACCGCTGTGGTTATAGCCTTACAATTTATTTCTTGTTTTTATACCCATAATTTCTTTATTTGGTATTCCATTTAACCCCTAACCTAAATGAAAACCACTAGCCCAATTCCCTTTTTATTTCCAAAAAATATTACGCAACAAGTACCCGTTTATAAGTGGATAAACCTGCACGGCATGGTGCTTATTGGGTTATTATGCGCTTTAGAGAAGGGATTGATAAACGCCTATGTAAGTTATGCGGCATGCTATTAAGACATTACCAATAAAGACATCTTAACAAATATGATACAGACGGACGACTTTAAACAACTTCGACAACACCTTATTAAAGAAATTGCTACGAATTGGAAACTAGAAGCAAAATCTGAAGATGTTGGAAGATATTTTTATCACATGAATGAAGTTGAAGCTATATTAAGTGGCTCCAAAAATTATGTAATTGGACGAAAGGGAACAGGAAAAACTGCAATAAGCGAATTCATTCTTACAAAAGGAAAACAAAGTGGAATTTATTGCGAAAAACTTTCATTCAAAAATTTCCCATTCAATGATTTGTATGACTTAACAAATGAAAAATATACTCCTCCAAATCAATATATAACCTTATGGAAATATCTAATCTATAGCGTGATTTGTAGACTAATGCTAAAGAACGAAAATATTAACAGTCAAGTCAGGGACAGTCTAAGCCTTTCTTACACAACAGATGCAATTACCAATTTACCAGTTATAATTTCTAGCTGGACAAATTCTGCCTTTAAGATTGAAAACGGAACCCAACAAGCTAATAATTTATCATGGATAGAAAAAGTAAATATTCTTGAAAATATAGTTCTGAAAAATCTTGATAACTCTAATTATTACATAATTTTCGATGAGCTTGATGAAGACTATCGTGACATTAAAAATATTGATGAATTCAAACCTTATAATAACTTAGTTACAAGTCTATTTAAAGCTGTCCAAGACATAAAAAGCATTTTTAGACATTCAAATTTAAAAATACACCCAGTAATCTTCCTTCGTGATGATATTTATGCTTTAATAAAAGATACCGATAAGAATAAATGGTCTGATTATAAAATTGAAATTGATTGGGACGAAAACAAGATGAAAAGACTTATCGCTTTTCGATTAAGTAAGGCTATTTCTTCAACACAAGACGTATTAAGTTTTGACAAGGCTTGGGAATTAATATTTCACAGAAGTGCCGTTCAAATGGGAGACCAAGGAAAAAAGCAAATGCATACTTTTGACTTTATTGCAAGAAGCACACAAATGCGACCTAGAGATTTTATAAAATACATTCAAGCTTGTGCGGAAGACACATATTACAATCACAAGCCTTTTATTTACCCCGAAACAATCAAACAAGTAGACAAAGCATTTTCAAATTATCTTAAGGCCGAAATTGAAGATGAAATACAAGCACTTATTCCCGATATTCCTCAAATTTTTCAAGTCTTATCACAAATAAGAAAATGGAATTTCACTATTCCTGAATTCAAAACAGCCTATAATAATTACGTCAGGACTGGAACTATAAAAGAAACAAATGTTGACTATGTTATGCAGACGCTTTTCAATTTTAGTGTTATTGGTAACCAACCAAAACAAAAACAGATTCAATTTTTTAGATATAAAAATAAAGAGGCACGGATTAATTTTAATGAAAACATAGTTGTTCATAGAGGTTTGTTCAAAGCACTTCAAATTATGTAGACAAAATTTTTTAAATGCAATTGTCAAAACGAAAGTGCAGAAATTAATTTAATGACGCCTATGGAAGACATCGTAATACAAATGCTAAGATTTGGTAAGGCCAAGCTAATAGAAGGTTTTACTAAACAAGAATTAGTTGACCATTTGACAAAAACTGGTTACAACCTTAATCAAGTTAATAATACAGTTGATTTATATTTTAGTAACTATTTTGCCTTTAATACTATTAAACCTCAAATTCATTTTTTAAAGCCAAATGGTTATTTTGATCTTTTACAAATAGAAAATACTATTGAAAGTAAGCGTCAATCCAAAAATGCAAATAGCATTGCAACAATCGCAATAATTATTTCGGGACTACTTGCTTTATCAACTATCCTAATGACAATATTTTACATCCCGACAGTAAAAATTATAGAAGATAAACAGCAGAATGAAATAAGAAAAGTTGAACCAAATGCAAGAACACAAAACAAAATTAAATACTAATATTTACAACAAACAAAAGACACGACCGCATAACGGCAGGCATGAGAAACAGACCCGTTAAGTAAATCACAGTCAATTTAATATTTAAAATATGGGAGAATTTTCAAAACGAATAGGAGATGTCGGAGAGGATATTGTTATCGATTTCCTTGTATTAATCGGTTGGATTAGTCCGGTTAGAAATTTTGATATACTAAGTATTGACCCTGAGAAGCATGAAAAAGATTCGCACGGCATTGATGCTTATTTTCATTACAAAAGCCCAACAATTTCTAAAACCCTAGAGAATGTGCTCATTTCAGTTAAATACAGCAAGGATAAGTATCCTAATACACCTGTTGAAAAATTCAAATCATATTATCGTGACTTAGGAATGGCTATTGAATCATTCAAGAAATCAGAACTAAGAGCAAAGAATATTAATAATCGTTCTGACATTGAGGCCGTTTTTGACAGAGGTATAATATTCTGGCTTAATAATGTTGATGACGATTCTTTCGATTTACTTGAAAGGCTTTCAAAACTGGAAGCACCTAAAGACTTTAATCACGATGGAATATTTTTAATTGACAACAAAAAGATTGAATTTTTCTTTAATGCGATTGAATTTGTAAAACGTAAATTTCTAGGTAAAGAAATCAATTTTACTTATTTCAGCACAGGGTTAAATAATGATAATGAAACACCCAAAAACGGAAGTATAATGCCAATTCAATATTTGGGATCCAATATCCTTCCAATAAGGGTTCAAACAGAAACTGACAGGAATACTTTAATTCTTATTTCAAGAGAAAATTTTGAAGAAGAAGAATTAGTAAAACTTATAGGGCTTGCTAAAAATATCACAGCTAATTATCAATCAAATACTATAATAGCATTCCCTGATTACAATCGACTAAAGCACGAACAACTTGTAGATAATGCAAAATTAATTGTAGAGGAATCATCCTTCACAAAAACTCTAACTGTTGAGAACTTCAAACCCAATTTTAGAAACTGATGGAAAAAATCCAAGATAATATAAATAGGTTCTTACCTTTTGGTGAATCACTTAGAGCTATTTTGCAACATGATTCAATAAAGGATAGGGAGCGGAGACAACTTTTGAGAATGAAGGGCGTTTTTGTTAATAATTCTGATGAGGATAGCACTTTTCCGATTCTACTGACCTCGTTATTGAGCCCAAATGAATTTGAATTTTTAAAAGATAGGCTTCAAGCAAAAGAAGATAGAGATAAAACAATTACAAGAACACTCGAATGGGAAACTCAGAAAACTCTTATTTCGGCTATTCCTAACAATTTTAATGTTCAAGAAATTATAAAAACTACTTTCCCAAAGTATAAGGTAATTGGCAATCCAAACTTCAAAATGATTGACAAGAATCCCAATAAAATATCTCTAGAATTTAAATGCGAGACCAATAATTACAGCAAACCTTGGTTTAGAGGTAAGAATGAATTTAAGGGTAGTGTAACACTTGAAAAAGTGACTACTAAAGATAATAAAGTTCAGCTTCAGATTATACACACTTCACCAGAAACAACTGAAATAGCCGAAAAAGTTTCTAAAAAATTGGAAAGCCATTTCAAGGCAAACAATTATATGAATCCAAAAAAAGAAATTCAAAGGATTCTATATCGAGACTTCAGTAATGAAGAACGGATTCAGTTTTTACTTAGTATGACCGAGGGGAATGATGTCTTTACTTACACAAAAGCCAATTTTCTAGACATTGGACCTGACCCTTCAGAAACCTTACATAGTGACATAAAGTGGCTCGAATTAGCAAAAGTTAGAGAACTCAATATAAACGGGGAGAAACTTCATGAATTACCATTTCTGAAAGATAAGAACCTGCATAGATATATGGAGTTATCTGAAATGGAAGTTATTTATGATTTTCAGTTACCATCTGTAGAAGGAAGTTGCATAATTAGATTTGGCTTTAGTGGTTACGATTTTAAGAAACGAATAGGAAACATTGAGTTTATAGTTGATATTCCTAAAATCTATCCCAAAGAGGAATATTTAACAGTCCCGATTCATTCTATACGCGCTCAAATATTTAAAGAATTTGAAAAATACAAAACAGAAAAACATGAGTGGTGCAAACTTCAGAACCTTAATAACCAATACAATCCAGCTCAATGACAACTTTAGATTTTACTCAGTCAGGCCTTCAGAATTTAATTACTCATCATGTAGGCAATAAACTCAGAGATGAAAATATTAAATTGACAGATGAGTTGTCAGCTTACTCTGATGAGACAAAAGATTTTTTGTTGAGATATTTCCTGTTACCAATAAAAGCTGAAGAGTTTTATGAGTTTACACACTCTGTAGAAATTAAAATGAATGATGTTTATTCAATAGTTAAGAATGTGTTTAACGAGCCATCTGATTTTATAAATCATTCTAAAAACCTAGCAAAACTGCTTTATGAAAATTCTATGCACCCAAAAATCAAGGGAGGAGAGTTCAACATAGCCTATTTTACAAATGTTGTTTTAGAGGATGAAATTGTAGATGCAATCGGAATATATAAGTCAGAAACTGATGCCCCTTTTTTGAAAATGAAAATTGGAAAATCAAAATACAGCATCAATCATGAATTTGGTTTTGAGATAAAAGGAGTAGACAAAGGCTGCATTATTTTTAACACCAATCAAGAGAAAGGCTTCAAGGTTTTAGTCATTGACAATTCAAATAAATCTGTAGAAGCACAATATTGGAAAGATGATTTTTTGAAATTAAAGCCAATTGCAAATGAATTTCACCATACAAACCAATTTTTAGGTATTGCTAAAACCTTTGTAACCAAACAACTTGACGAAGAATTTGAAGTAAGTAAGGCCGATAAGATTGATTTACTTAACCGTTCTGTTGAGTATTTCAAGACACATGATACTTTTGACAAGAAAGAGTTTGAACAAGAGGTTTTTCAAGATTCTGGCATTATAAAATCATTTCGCAACTTCGACAACATTTACAGACAAGAAAACGAAATTGAAATTACAGACAGTTTCGACATTTCACCACAAGCAGTAAAGAAGCAAGCACGAGTGTTCAAAAATGTTTTAAAGTTGGATAAAAACTTTCATATTTACATTCATGGTAATAGAGACATGATTGAACAAGGAGTTGACAAAGATGGACGTAAGTACTATAAAATTTATTATGACCAAGAGAGTTAAATGAAGTTTAAACAGACCAAGATGAATATAACGCCAGCCACCATAAAGCTTTTGGCTCAATGGCGGGTGAAGTGGTGAGTTAAACACTCAAATCAAATTTTGTGGTTTATTGACAATTTTGTGCTTCACAATCTAAATAAATATCAAATAATAATAAACAAACACCCTTCAAAGAGACAATTCATTTATTAGACTATTATGAAAGATATATTACTAAAACTTCCGCTTTCAACTGTTCTTGTCACGTATTTATTTATTTGTGGTCTTTTATATCTGATTGGATTTTGGGGGACATTTAATATTGATGTTTTTAATTTGATTACTATTTATGATATCCCAAAAAGTTTTGTATTCCCATTACTAATTTCGCAAGGCTTCTTTTCAATTCAGTTCTTTACAGGTGCTGTAATGAATCTAAATGACGACAGAGAAGATATAGGCAGTATTGTAAAAATAAAAGATGAATGGCCGTTTTGGAGACAGGCTTTAACTAGAGTAATTTCAAATACAAGTATATTAACAACCATAGTTTTCCTTTTGTCTTCAATCTTTCTTGAGAATAGATTTCATAATGAGTTGTTCTGGTTAATAAACTCCCTAACAGTTGGTTACTTTCTCCTCCATAGATTTGTGAATATAAAAGAGCTCAAACTACTTGTTAAATCCTCAATACTAAGATCATATATCGGACATATGTTAATAGTTTTCCCAATAACTTGTTTTTCAACAGGGAAAATCACTAGTCTTAAAGTATATAATAATCAAAATATTGTCAATATCAGGTCAATAACCGACAACACAGTTGGTTTTGGTAGTGACTCAATTTCAGTAAAATTTCTCGGCTTTATCAGTGAAAATTTCATTTACAGTACCTTGGATAACAAGAAGACATACATAATAAACAAAAACTCTGTTGACGGAGTTATTCTTATTAAACAATAGCTGAATCGGTTCCACATTTAAACAACCCCAAACCATCTCGGATTTGGGGTTGTCTTTTAAATAGTATCTCCTTCTAAAACGTCACCCCAACCCTGTAACCCAAGAAATCAATTTCATCGCCTATTGATTTAAACACGCCTCCTTGAATAAATTTCCAGCGGGTGTTTACACCAAACCTAATGTGGGTTGGGTTTTGCATGATGTTTTGGTTACGCAATATGCCAAAGCTGTAAATAAACTCCGGGCCTACTACAAAGTCTTTTACTTTAAATACAGAACGCAAACCCACCGGAATGTTTAAGTGCAACAATCCATCGGTGCCTTCTTTGTTAAAGTATTTGGTTTCCCATCCCCACAAAATATTAATTGGTAAATTAATGGCAGGGCCTAATTGTATGTTGCGTATGTTGGTGTAACCTACTCCAAACTTTACACTATCGGGGTTAGCGAAATAATACTCCAAATGGTTTTCGGCAAGGTTCTTTTTATCACGCACAAAGGTCATAGAAGCACCGTGAGAAATACCCATGGCATTGTAACCGTGGTTTAATAAACTCAAACTAAATGCTTTTAAAATATTGTCGTCACGGTCTAACTCATCGCCATTACCAAACCAACTGCTTGTATTTTTACTTTTGGTTGGTTTGTAGTTGTAATTATTGTTGTTGTTATACACCACAGGTTTGTACACGGTGTTACACTCGCTGCCACTTGGCAAACCGCCTTTACGCGCAGCAGCTTGCAGCAATGGCAACATCTCTCCTTTTTTAATGGCAGCCGCAGCAATTGGGTCTTCTTTCTTTTTCTTATCGGCATCAGTTACCACATCGCTTCCTTCTTTGTCTTGCGTTAAGCGTAAAATTTTTGCTTCCACACGTCTGTTTAACTGTCGGCCTTCATCGGTGCTGTTGCTGGCCACCGGAAACTTCTCGCCATAACCCACAGCCATAATTCTATTTGGGTTAATGCCCTTATCAGTTAAATAAGTTTTAACACTGTTTACACGGTCTTGCGATAAGGTTTGGTTCGACTCATCTCTACCAATACTATCGGTGTGTCCGCCCAACTCAATTACAATATCACTGTTGCTTAAAATCTCATACAACTTATCTAACTCCTTTTTAGAATCTTCGCGTAAAGTTGCTTTACCCAAATCGAAGAAAATGTTTTTTAACTCGAAGGTTACCCCAATTTGTGCACGCTTAACATGAAAATCTTTTTGTAATTGTAAATCTTCTGTGGTTTCGGTCATCCAATCGTATTTGGCTTGATACACTAGGGCATCCATTTCTTCAACGGCAGCCTTATAGGCTTTGGTTTGTTTTTCGTAGGCTTCAAACGTTTCTCTTATTTTTTCGTTGTTGCTTTGGTTTAATACACCCAACTGCATGTTTAAGCTATCCAATTTTAATTTTAGTGCATCTAAACGCGCACGTTGTACCATAATTTTTTGTTGAAAGGTGTAACGTTTGCGGTATTTATCAGGATCGCTTAAATCAATAATTTCGCTGTAATACAAAAATCCTTTCATATCAATTACCGCCAAATACTTTTTGTTTAATGGCAAAGCTGCCGAATAATATCCGGTGCTATCGTTGCTGGTAGCTTTGGTTACAACGGTGTTTGTAGCCATATCAATAAACTTAATGTTTACTTGTGCAGCGCTATCTTTTTCGTTGTATACGTTGCCATACAATTTAAACAATTGTTCAGGACGCATGCTGTATGGCATCAAAAACTTGTAGATATCAGCTCCACCATAACCATCAGGTGCATTGCTGCGCACCACATATGCCAACTTACCCGATGCCGGAATAGATAAATCTTTATCGCTATCCATGGTATTGATGTATTTACCTAAGTTAACCGGAGTGCTCCAGTTTGTCCATGTATCATCTAACCTGCGGCTCACAAAAATATCTTCTTCACCAAAACCCGGATGTCCGTTTGATGAGAAATATAAGGTTTTACCATCGGCAGCCAAGAAAGGAAATTTTTCGTCAAGGTTTGTATTTACTGTTGTACCCAACGATTTTGGTTTCGACCAACCTTCTTCCGTTAAAAAGGTAACAAACATTTCACTCTTTTTTCCGTCATCGTTATCGGTACAATAAATTACTGTTTTACCATCAGGACCGACACATGCCAACGATTCCCATTTTTTAGAGTTAATGGTACCACCAATGTTACAAGGGGTTGTCCATCCGGTTTCAGTTTTTACACTGTAAAACAAATCGCCACCACCAAAACTACCCGGATAGTTACCAAACAAAATGGCCACTTTTTCATCGGGCGAAATAGACAACAAACCTTCGTTGCTTTTGGTGTTAAACTGATACACTTGTTCAGGTTTTTTCCAGTTACCTTGTTCGTCAAGCTTACTGATAAAAACATCTTCGTTACCCGAACCACCAACACGGTTATCCGAAATAAAATATAAGGTTTTACCATCTTGTAAAATACGCGGTAAAAAATCGGCATCATTACTATTAATAGTAGCGCCAAGGTTTTCAACCTTTACCATTTCATCATTGCGTTGCAACAACTCAATCCATTTATCGGCTTCGGCTTTATTGGCTGAGGGATATTTTTCTTTGTACAACTTTAAAGCGTTAATGGCTTCATCAAACTTTTGTAAAGCAAAGTAGCTTTTCGCTAAGTTAAAATACAAGGCAGGATTGGTTTGCACTTCACGTTCGTAGGCAAATTGTGCCCGCGCGTAATCTTTGTCTTTAAAGTATTTGTCACCATTTTGGGCAAACAAAAAAGTGTTAACGAGTAAGGCTAAATAAAAAAGTACATTTCTTTTCATACAGATTGGGTATTAGGTGAAACAAATTTGCATTTACTTATTGGGTGATACCATACGTTGTTTTGCGTATTTGTGGCAAAAAAATCCCTGCCTAAAACCAATTAGGCAGGGATACGCAAAACCACAGAAAGGGGTTACTTGGTTTTGTAGCGCAGTACTTTAGCACCATCAAACTTTATCAGGTAAGCACCGTCTTGTGTAAAGTAAGGATATGCAGTATCTTTAATTTTTCCGTAAACAGTTCCCGATTCCAAATCAATCCTCACCAATTCTTCTCGTTCCATAGCATCTTTACCTGTCCAAATAAACCAGGCCTCACCTTCGTTAAATAAATCAATACATTTACCCGTGTTGGTTGCATAAACCTGTTTGCCATCAGCAATTCCAATAGCTGCAATACCTTCCTCTGCCTCAAGTATAATGTTTCCATTATTAAAGAACAGGTACTTAGGTTTACCCACCTTCATGGTTTTAATTGGCAAATTAAAAACAACCTCTCCGGTAGTTGATTTAACACAATACATGTTTTTATCGCTGGCAAAATAGGCCTTGTCATCACGCACTAAAATATTACTTATGGCTCCGTTAAATTTATCGTTTAAGGCTTTCATGTTTGATGTTTCCCATAATAAACTGCCCGAGTTAATATCGTATGCTTTTATACCTGCGTTACCTGCAAACTTCACTTCTGTTTTACATACATCAGGGCGACCACTTGTTCCAGGTATGTAAGTTTGTACTTCTAACCTACCACCAAATTGAGCCAACAATACATTACCCGAAACTTTTAAATCTGGCACCACATCGTCTTTATCAAACTTAGCACCTGTCCAAAGTAGTTTACCGGTTTCTAAATCAAACTTCTTAATACACGATTGTCCTTTTGATAAATCGGCCACATAAACAGCATCATTGGTAACTTCAGGATAACCCGAGCGGCCGAGTGTTTGTGTGCTTTTAAATAAACCAAAATCAAATTCTGTATTATCTAAATCGGTGCTCCATAATAATTTTCCGGTTCTTGCATCTAACACCGACATGCCTTCATACAAAACAAAAACTTTGTTGTTGGCATACATTACCTTTAGGAAATCACCACCAAAATCTGCTGCATAACGCGGAATAGCATTTGCACATAACGTTCTGATGTATTTGGCTTCAATGGTAGTTCTCCAGTTAATGTCTCCTTCTGCAATTACATCAATAGGGCTTTTGGTTCCTTTACCCATTGAGCCTACAATTTTTTTCTTTTCGTAACTAATTCTAAAACGTGTGTTTAACTCTGACGATTTAACCGAGCCTCTCCAAATCCAAACGTATTCCGGTTTTCTGCTTTTAAATTCTGCTTCTGTAATTTCATTTCCGGTTTTTTCATCTAAGTAATGTTTTACATCAGGTTCTTTCTTTTCACCTTTCATGGTAATAAATACAACACCGGCATTTTTTTCCCAATCAATATCCTCGGCCTTACGTTTTCCGTATTTTTCTTTGATGTTTATTTTCCATAATTGCTTACCACTGGTGGCATCCATCATGGCTACCTCGGCCAAATTTCCTGCAAATACCAATGTTCTTTTTTCATTAATCATTCGCCAATCTACATCTACATCAAACTGCGATTTCCAATCGAGGGCAAATTCTTTTTGTGCAAAAACTTGGGTAATAAAAAACAGTAAAGTACACGTAACAAATAGCTTTTTCATTTTTTTAGTGTTAGGGTTGATGTTTAATTGATGACTAACTTTCCGGTTTTCGATTCACCATTTTTGGCCATAAAATGGTAATAATAGATGCCTTTGTTCAGGTGATTTAACGACAAGGTATTTTGTCCAAATACACATGTTGATTGCAACACAGCCTGACCATTGATAGCAAACAAAGTGATGTTACCTTGTTGGTTGGTATTGATAATAACGTGGCCTAAACTTGGGTTTGGATGAACAGAAAAATCAATAGCCGTTGTTTCTTTTACGCCTGTGGTTGTTCCTTTAAACTTTGCCAATCCGGCAATACTATCACCTGCAATGGTTACAAATCTTCCGCCTAAATACAAACTGTTGTTATATTTAAACAGGTGGTTGTAATCTGCAATTTCAGAACCCGGAATATTAGGATAAAGACCTTTACCTGCCTCAACCAACAATCCCAAATCAGACCATTGGCTACCGTTATATTTCATAAAATGCACATGATTAGTTGTCGGATCCTTTTTACCTGTTACATAAATATCATCGTTGCCATCAACAAAAATGCAACGTAATGTTGCCATGCCCATAGCTGTTGTATCTTGACCAAAAGATGCTTTGTAAATGGTTTTATTGCCGCCCTCTACTTTTAAAATATTACCTGATGTACCGGTAGTTGGTGAAGTAATAAGCGTGAAGGTTCCTGTAAAATATGTGGCACTTCCTTTTTTACAAAAAGAAGTAACCGAACCAATCATTTTACCCGGCACAATTTCTTGGTTACTTAAGCCTAAACTGTCCCATGTAACACCATCATAAAAGTAAACTTCATTTGATGACGAAAAGGCAAATTTTCCATCGTGTTCAAATATGTAGTTAATGTTTAAGAACCCTGTAGCAACGGGTATATTCATCATTTCCCAACGTTGAGAAGAATCGGCCCACTCAAAAAAGTTAATCCTGTCGCAGGTATAAATTTTACCGGAATTTGCCTTTACAAAATCCATTATTTTTTTGTTGCCATTGTAGCTAAACTGCCTGTGACCTTGCTTTTCGGTTACTGTTGTGCCATCATAAGTATGTATAATGTGCTCGCCATTGGTGCTAAAATTTGCAGCACCCATGTACAATACACCGTTAATATTTCTTGCACAGTATTTTCCCGGATTTTGGTAACCGGTTAATTCAGTCCATGTTGTGCCATCAAACATTTGCACTCCGGCACCCGAAATAACCAACTTGTTTTGAAACTCTTCTGATGTTCTTACAAAACTTCCCGGAAACCCAACAGGCTCCCAGTTTTGTGCCTGCAACAAACAAGCGCTGCTTATTGCCATGCATATCAATGCTAATTTTTTCATCTTCTGGTTATTAAAATATTGTTTTACTGCATACCTATTAAATGAGCTTAAAGGCATATTGACTTAAAGATTACTGCTTAATTAATTTTCCGTTGTAAACAGCGTTTGCAGTTTGCATGGTATAATAGTAGATACCTCCTTGTAAGTTGCTTAAAGATGTGTGTTCGCCACTAATACCATCAATACTTTGCACCAGTTTACCTGAGATATCGAAAAGGTTTAAATGGTATGATTGATGGTTAGGAAGGTTGATTGTTAACTCTTGATTAACCGGATTTGGATATACACTAACCTGATTAGCTACTTTTATTTCCGACATACCGGTAGTAACTTTTCTTTTCCAGAAAATAATACCGTCACCATCAGCCTGCATAATGGGATGCATTTCGGTGGCTGTTACCTGCCACCAAATGGCAGAAGTATCTCCATCGCCATTCACTTGCATCACGCGCACCACATTACTGTATGTTGAATCGGTTGTTTGCAAGGTTCCATAACCATCATATTTTGAGTTCAGGGTTTTTACAACCTGACCTTTTTTTTGGTAATCATCACTAAACGTATTGCCGTAGTCTAAAGGAAACTCCAATGCATTTCTGGATAATGTATAGATAGTTGAACCGCTTCTTCCTAAACCGGATGCTAACTCTTCGAAAGCAGAAGAAGATAATTTAAAAACATTGTAGCTAACCTGTGCACCGATGGTAAACTGTAAGGCAAAGTTTGCATCGGGATAGCTGGAAGCATGTGGTGTTGCAGATACGTTTACCAAACTTACCTCGCCCACCATGGTGGTTGAGGCTCCTGCAATACTCCAAGATGCGTTTGCACCACCGGGAATAATGTTTGACATGTTAGGGTTAGCTACCATGTATAACTCATAAGTTTTTCCGGTTTGCATTAAAGAGCTTTGCAGCTGAGGTTGTGCGTGCAAGGCTACTGTTACCAAAAATAAAATAGGTGTAAAAAGTACTTTCATATTGTTTTAGGATTTTGATTCAAAGTTGGTCCTAAAACATTTACACCACCATCACATGAAATGCGTATTTGTGTTTACTTAAATACTTTATTTATGGCCTCAATTTTTGAGTTTACCTGAAGCTTAACGTAAATATTACGTATGTGGGTGCGCACGGTATCCTGACTTATAAAAAGTTGATCTGCAATTTCTTTGTAACGAAATCCTTTTGATAACAATTCCAGCAATTCCAATTCGCGCTTAGTCAATTCCTCAGATGTTTTATTTACCCTGGGCTTATTAAATGATGCCACTACTTTACGGGCAATTTGTGCATTCATGGGCGAACCACCACCTACTAAATCTTTTATGGCATCAACCAATTGTGCAGGAGAAGTTTTTTTAAGCAAGTAACCTGTTGCTCCGGCCTCTAACGAACGGAATATTTTATCATCGTCTTCAAACACGGTTAGCATCATGTATTGCGTTTCGGTGCATTTTTCTTTTAGTAATTTAATACAATCAATGCCGTTCATTTCAGGCAGGTCAATATCCATAAGCACCACATCGGCACAATGCAAGGGCAAAATTTTAAGTGCTTCTTCGGCTGATGAAAAAGTTTGTCGGCATTCCAATTCATCAACTCCGTTTACAATCATCATCAAACCTGTTCTGATGTCGTGGTTATCTTCTACTATGGCAACTTGTATTTTAGACATAATTTAATCATGTAAATTAACAACTATACTCAGGCAATTATAATCGCATAAAATGCGTATTATCTTAATTGCCATGTAAGCATGGTTGTGGTTCCTTTTCCAAACATTGATTGAATTTGATAGTCTCCGTGTATGGCTTCCATTCGTTTTTTCATGTTTATTAATCCATTGCCAAAACGTCTATTATTCTGCAAATCAAAGCCCGAACCGTTATCGGTTATCGTTAATTTAGCTGTTTGCTGTGCTAAGCTAAACTCAATATTTACCTGATTTGCTGCAGCATGCTTAAGTGTATTATTTAAGGTTTCTTTTACTACTAAAAAAATATTGCGCCTTTCTTGTTGGTTCATCATTATTTTCCGATTTACCTCACCAATTAATACCTTACATTCAATATCAGTATCATCAAAAAAATCTAAGGCATCTTCTCTGATGTAGGCCAGTAAACTCTCTAGCGTATCATTATTGGCATTCATCGTCCAAACAATTTGCCCCATATTATCCACCAACTCTCCTGCTGTTTGTGATATTTTTTCAATTTTACGTGTCAGTTCATCATTACTTTTTACAGCAGGTTTTAACAACTCTGTCATAATAGCTATTTTGGATAATCCGCTTCCCAAATCATCATGCATATCTTTTGATATACGCGTGCGTTCTTTATTTACAGCCTCTAACTCTTTTAGTCTAATTTTTAATTTGCGTGTACTCACATACCTGATAGTTAGCACTGAAACTGCTGCAACAACTGTTATCAAAAGCGCAAATGCCCACCAGGTTTGCCACCATGCCGGTTTTATGGTAATGGTAATTAATTTGTGTGGCTCACCCCATACACCATCATTATTGCAAGCCTTAACCCAAAAAACGTACGTTCCGGTACTTAAAGAGGTATAGCGACTAAAATGTCCGGCACCGCTATAAACCCAATTTTCATCAGCACCTTCTAGTTGATACTGATATCTATTTTTTGCAGGATTGGTGTATTCCGTTGCGGCAAAATCAAACGAAAAAGTATTTTGCTCATGAGTTAGCGTTAAAGCATTAAGCATAGCTGCATTTCCATAACGCTCAACTTCTTTGTCCTGAATTTTTAGTTGTGTAAGTACTACATTGGGCTTGCTGTTATTAAACCTTACCTCGTTAGGATAAAAAGCATTAAAACCATTTATACCACCAAAAAATAGCTCACCACTATTGCTTTTAAAAAAACTTCCGGTGTTAAACTCGTTAGATTGTAAACCATCATTTTCGTCAAAGGAAATTACTTTTTGGGTTTTGGTATGATAGCACATTAAACCCTTATTGCTACTTAACCAAAGTTCGTCATCATTACCCTTTAAAACACCATATAAATAATTATTTGATAGCCCTTGTTGTGTTGTAATTACCTGATGGGTATTTGTTTTTAACTGATACGCTATTAATCCTTTTTCAGTAGCCATCCAAAGTATATTGGTAATAGTATCTTCATAAAAACTCTTTACATTATAACCATTCAGCAGTTCCTTTTTCACCACAAAAACTCCATTCACCCTTTTTATTTGTAACAAAGTACCGCCAAGTGTGCCAAGCCAAATAATACTATCGCGCGTTTGATACATATGCGTACACATGTGTGTAGATACTTCTTTAATACGTTTAGTTGAAACGACATCATTTGCAGAAACCTTGACTAAAAATAAACCATGTAAGGTGCTTACCAAAACCTCATGTTCAGATAGTTTAAGAAAGTGGGTTACCTGATACGTAGAAGGATTAGATGGTACTTTCTTTAATGAGTGTAATTTACCTCCTTGTAAAGTGTTTACATCAACCACAAAGACTCCGGCCATACAACCCACCAGTATCTTGTTTTTATTAAGTAGAATAAAACTACTTACAATGTTAGCATTGGGTTCGTTGCGCGTAATTTTTTTAACTTCGTCTGTTTTTCTGTTCCAAATATGTATGCCATCGTTATGGGTACCTATCCAAATATTTTGGTTTGAATCCTCAAAAAAACATTTTATAAAGTTGGTGCTTAACTTAAACTTGTTGTTATATCCCGACCGGTAAAGCCTGAATTTATTGGTAGCTAAGTTTAGTTTTGAAATACCTTGTCCATCGCAGCCAATCCATAAATTTTCTGATTGATCGATGAACAAACGCGTAGTAATGTTTGAGCCTAAACTTTCTGCATTATTCGGATAATGAATATAGTTGGTAAGTATTCCATCTTTTTGATATCGGTATAAACCCGAGTTGTTGCTGCTTATCCAAACGTTACCTAACTTATCAATTACTGCGTTATGAAATAGCTTTGTTTTGTCGTCAATCAAAACCTTATAGTTACCCGTTTTAACATTTAAACGTACCACAAAACTTTCGGTGGTAACCAATACATCATCATTTACATTACACTCTGCAAAACCACTAAATAAAGTAATCCCACGCTTTTTAAACTCGTTGTGCAGGAAAAATTTAACCTTGTTTGTATTGATGTTATAACAAGCTATGCCTTCACTTAACGAATACCATATTCTATTCTTACGATCCATTTGCGCGTGTCTGAAAAAGGATTTCTTATTATATGGATCAGTTAGTTCAATTTTTTTTAGATGCTTGTTTTTTAGGTTGTAAACATAAATGTATGCGTGGCAATCAAAGAGATAAAGATTGTTGTTTACAATGCCCAATACCAACATCATTTTATTAAATCCTGTGGTATCGTTTTGCGGATAAAACAACTCAATTTTATCCTCTTTGGCCTTATAGCGAACTACACCCGTTCGTCCGCTAAAATAAATATCATGGTTTGAAGCCTCGGCTGCACCATTATCATAAAAATTGCCGTTACCTTTTACACGTGGATTAAATTCTGTTTTATACACCTTAATGGTGTGTCCATCATATCGGTTTAAACCATCGCCTGTACCTATCCAAATAAAGCCTTTGCTATCGTTAAAAATGGTGTAAACAGAACTTTGGGAAAGTCCATCAGACAGGCCAATACGGCTAAACCGAGGTTGCTGTGCAGAGGCATCAAGCAACAACAATAAAAAGATGTACAACAGGGCTTGCTGCAATTTCATACATTAGGTGGCGGGGATTCAATAATACATATTATTTATTACCGACACAAAAAATCCCGCACCAAACAACTTGATGCGGGTAAAGGGACTAACTAAACACACAATACTTATTCTCTTATTTCTTCTAAGTTTTGTTGTGCTATAGATGATTTGTAAGCGTGGTAAAAAAATGCAGGTAAGTAGGCAAATACCAATAGTAAAAAACCAATAAGTGTAATCATGTTTGCACCGGGCCAATGTAAACCCTTAAACATGCTACCTACCGAAATAAAAAGTGCAGTAAGGCTACCCGCGTATAACCTAAGTAAATCGTTACGTTTGGTTTGGGTTTTGTTTACATACCTGTTGGCCACAATAATTACACAACATAAAAATAAAAATGCATAGCCTACAAAACTAATGGCAAGTGCGCCAGGCCAATGTAAAATGCGAAACACAAAACCACTTGCAATAAACATGGCCGATAAAAATCCGGTTAAATACATCATCTTTTTCATTTGAATTTGTTTATTAAAGTTTAACATAAAAAAAAGCTCATTTTCAATTTCTACTAAACCATTCGGACTAATAGATTTCCATGCGGTTTTATAGGCATCTTCGAAAGTAGCACCCTTATCCATTTCGGCCTCCACCACACAACAGTAATGGTCTAACATATCGGCAATAAGTTGTGGGTTACTTAAACCCGATTGCTTAATGCGCTTTTCGATAACAAGCACATGTGTTTTGTTAAATACTTCCATAACTAAGGGTTTTATTTGGGTTGATGATGAGGTGAACGGTTTCTAAAAAACTAATTAATTCTTTTGATGCCTGAACCGATTCTTGTTTACCTTTTTTGGTTAGCTTGTAATACTTACGTAACCTTCCGCCCACTTCCAGTTGTTCGCTTTCCAATAATCCATCGGCCTCCAACTTATGCAGTGCCGGGTATAACGAACCCTCTTTAATTAATATTTTACCCTCACTCAGTTCTTTAATATGTTGGGTGATTTCGTACCCATACATTTTTTTATGCTCGGTAAGCAGGTTTAATATAATAGGACCAAGGGTTCCTTTTAATAATTCTTTTTGTGTAAACGACATATTTAGATTTGTAATGCATCACAAATCTATGTATTATTTTTTAGAAAACAAATTTCCTTTAAAATGGCTGTAAATACATTTTAAAAAGAGCTTTATACCTATTATGTCCTAAATCAAAATAATTAAACCTATTTTATTAAGGTTTTGATTTTTAATAGTCTATCTTCCCTATATGAGTAAACATCCACAAAAAAAAGAAGGCAAAAAGGCTAAACAAGATAAGCCTAAAGTAAAATCTGCCTACAAACAAAGTGACAACATCATTGCTCCAATAAATCCGTTTGCTAAAAAGAAATAGCCAACGTTACATTATCTATCAAACAAAACGGCCTAAGCAGAAATTGCTTAGGCCGTTTTTAATATTTAAAAAATTACTACACGCCCAACTCTATCTCGCCTTTATCCTCTGCTTCTTTTAGTGCCAAAATTTGGTCTAAAGCATCCGGAACAACATCACTACAAATAGTTAAAAACGTTCCTTTACGTGCATTTTTAATGGCAAAATCAATGGCATCTGTTTCGCGTTTAAATGAGGTTACTTTTTTGTTTGGGTCCACTTCTCTAATACCGCGTGTTATTAATTCAATAATTTCATCTTCGGTACGGCCGCGTAAATTTTTATCCTGACGTATTACAATTTCGTTAAACATTTTTGCGGCTTGTTTACCCAAGGCAATGGTGTCTTCATCTCTTCTATCGCCCACACCTGCAATTACACCTACATGATAAGCATCTATTTTACCCAACATTTCACCGATGGCTTCGAAGCCTGCAGTATTGTGGGCATAATCAACCATCAACTCAAAGTTTTTAAAGCGGAAAATATTCATACGCCCAGGTGTTTGCACCGGACCCGGAATAAAAGTTTGTAAGGCCACGCGCATATCCTCAACCTTAAAGTTGCGTATAAATCCGGCCAATAAAGTTGGCAATACATTGGCAATATTATAAGTAGCTCTACCACCAAAAGTAAGCGGAATATTTACGGCTTTTTCAACCCTAATTTTCCAGGTGCCTTTACAAATGGTAACATAACCGTTTTCGTATATTGCAGCTAAACCTCCTTTGCTAATATGTTCTTTTATTAACGGGTTATTTTCGTCCATACTGAAGTATGCAATGTTACATACACACTCTTTAGCCATGCTTACCGTGTATTTATTATCTGCATTTAAAATGGCATAACCACCTGGTAAAACACTTGCCGGCACAACAGCTTTTACACGTGTTAACTGCTCAATGGTATCAATATCTTGCAAGCCCAAATGGTCTTCGGCAATGTTGGTTACAATAGCAATATCGCAATTATGAAAACCTAATCCGGCACGTAAAATTCCACCACGTGCAGTTTCCAGAACAGCAAAATCAACTGCAGGATCTTTTAATACAAACTCGGCACTAACCGGACCGGTACAATCACCACGCATCATTAATTGGTTTTGAATATAAACACCATCTGTTGTGGTGTAACCAACTTTATAACCCATGGTTTTTACCATGTGTGCCATTAAACGTGTGGTAGTAGTTTTTCCGTTAGTACCCGTTACGGCAATAATTGGAATACGTGCACTGCTTCCCGGAGGATACAACATATCAATTACAGGTTCGGCTACGTTACGTGGTATACCTTCAGCCGGATCAATATGCATCCTGAATCCCGGTGCTGCATTTACTTCTAAAATTGCACCGCCATTATCTTTAACAGGCTCGGTTAAATTTTCAGCCATGATGTCAATACCACAAATATCCAAACCAATAATACGAGCAATGCGTTCACACATAAAAATATTATCGGGATGAACCAAGTCTGTTACATCTGTTGCCGTACCTCCTGTACTTAAGTTTGCTGTTGGCTTTAAAAATAACTCTTCGCCATTCGGCAAAACACTTTCTAAAGTATGGTTTGCTTTGGTCAACATATTTAAAGTGAAGTCATCTACCTTAATTTGTGTTAATGTTTTTTCATGTCCATAACCCCTGCGTGGGTCTTCGTTGGTTTTATCAATTAACTCCTGAATGGTACTTTTTCCATCGCCAATAACAGAAGCAGGTTTACGTATGGCAGCAGCAACAAACTTATAATTGATTACCAATACACGGTGGTCTTGTCCGGTTATAAATTTCTCTACAATTACACCACGCGAATATTTTTTGGCAGCTTCTAATCCACGAACTGCATCTTCCCAATTGGTAATGTTTGTTGTTGCTCCTTTGCCATGATTTCCATCAACAGGTTTGGTTACAATTGGGTAACTGATGCGCTCCAATGCTTCTTTCAAACCTTCTTCACTGTAAACAATTCTACCACGCGGAACCGGAATTTCTGCCGCTTCCAGTAAGTTTTTGGTTTCTTCTTTATCGCAAGCTATATCTACAGCAATGCTACTTGTGGTACTGGCAATGGTAGCTCTTATTCTTTTTTGATTCATGCCATAACCCAACTGCACCAAAGAGTGTCTGTTTAACCTGATGTATGGAATACCACGAGCAATGGCTTCATCAACAATACAACCTGTACTAGGCCCAAGTCTTTCTTCCTCGCGTATCTCGCGCAGGTTTTGAATATCTTCTGCAAGGTCGTAATCGTTTCCTGCAATAAGTGCCTCTGCAATTCGTACCGATGCTTTTGCCGTGTATATTCCGGCCTTTTCTTCCATGTAGCTGAACACTACATTGTAAATGCCTTCTTTACCGGTACTGCGTGTTCTGCCAAAACCACAAGCCATTCCGGCCAATGTTTGCAACTCTAAAGCAATATGCTCAATTACATGGCCCATCCATGTACCTTCTTCAACCCGCTTAAAAAAACCACCGGGTGTACCAATAGAACAACGGTGCGAATACATGGTAGGAAATAGTTTTTGCAAACGCTCGCCAAATCCTTCTATTTTGTTGGTTGGAGATTGCTCAAGCTCCTCTAAATCAAGACGCATTTGGATTAATTTATGCCTACGGATACTCCAGTAATTGGGGCCGCGCATTACTTTGATGTCGAGAATTTTCATAACAAAATATATAAGGATCGGGATAATTTAATTAAATGCAGTTTACGTAAAAAACCCGAAAAAACTAAGGGTCTGTTTTTGTGGGCGTAATTAATTTTTACGTTGGAAAATAAAGTTGTGAAACAAGGTCATGGGTTTATATTTGCCGCTTCACTTTTAAATTAACATTGTTTTGGAATTACCTAAAGGAAAGCTGATTTCGGTGGGGGGGGCAGAAGACAAAGGAACTGATTTAGAACAGGGGTTTATTCAGCGTAACCGCTTAAATTTCTTTGAACTTGGCATTTTAAAGCGTTTTATTGATGAGGTTGGAGGTGTTGAAAAACGCATAGAAGTTATTACTACTGCATCTTCTATTCCGGTTGAAGTAGGCGAAAACTACTTAGATGCATTTGGTAAAATAGGCTGTAAAAACATTGGTGTAATAGACATTAGAAAACGAGAAGATGTTTTTGAAGAAGAGTTTATAACGCGTGTTAAAAAAGCAGATGGAATTATGTTTAGCGGTGGCGACCAACTTAGGTTAACTTCAATTTTTGGTGGTACTGAAATTTATAATGTGCTTCACGACAGGTATATGAACGAAGAAGGTTTTGTAATTGCAGGTACAAGTGCAGGGGCAATGGCCATGAGCAATACCATGATTTATCAAGGTAAAAGTGAGTTAGCACACCTAAAAGGCGAGGTTAAAATTACAACCGGTTTAGCCTTTATGGGTAATGTAATTATCGACTCGCATTTTGATAAACGCGGACGTTTTAACCGCTTGGCGCAAGCTGTAGCCAGTAACCCGCAATGCACAGGTATTGGTTTGGGTGAAGATACAGGTGTAATTGTTACCGGAGGTAATAGCCTTGAAGTAGTAGGCAGTGGTGCTGTGGTTATTGTTGATGGAAGAGACATTCGCCATACCAACATCACTGAAGTGGGCATGGGTGAACCTATTGCGTTAGATAATTTACGTGTGAGTATTTTGGTAAGAGGTAACCTATACTTACTTAAAGAAAGAAAGTTTATTGCCAGTGAAACGGCAACGGTATAAAAAGAGATATTTCAACAAAAAGGAGGCTAACTGCAAAAGATAGCCTCCTTTTTTATTGGTGCGATGCGTCTTATAGATTGAGTTTATATTTTGTCATTTCAGAGATTATTACATTCATTTTGTCAGTGTGGTAAAACAAAATAATACTCTGTAAAAGTTGATATTCATGTGGTTGCACCCAAACCCGCGTCACTTTTTTCTTAGATAAAAAAGTAGCCAAAAAATCAAGGCTTATGATATTTTCGCTACAAGTTACGCTTGTTGTATGCCACGCAATCCAAGCCATTTCGCTGTGCTTCATTTCCGGATTGCTTACTAAACCCAACGCAGATACAACTGCACTTACTTGTTACGCAAAAATATCATGTGCCGTATGGAGTCCTTCAAGCATGGTTCAGAGATCAAAAGCAGGTGTTTACCAAATGTTAAAACAATCAAACCTGCTTGAATGATTCAGGTGCGGTGGGTGTCCACGAATGGTGTGAAATACGACTGATTCGGACCTAGGGGCGGTTGGCTTGTGCGAGGAATCAGGTCGGATTTGGCATTCGTGGTGGGCTTTTTGGTTACTTTTTACCCAAATAAAAAGTGACAAAAAATTGTTAACTCACATCACTAACCAAATTTATCTTATGGTAAAATGAGTAATAAAAACAAAACCCCACTAAGCAAAAACTTGATGCTATTTTAATTCATGTGTTTGTTCTATTTTAGAATTAAAGTTATTTTGGTTGTGTTAATGATAACCGAGAGGAAAGTATAGCTATGTTACGGGATATAAAGACAATCATGTGAAATGTTTGAACGAGTTAAAAAATGTAATCGATAATCATGAAGGAGATTAAAAGTGGAATTAGAAAATAAATTATTAGGCTTACTGATTTTAGTTATAGGTATAGTAGCCATTTACACTTGCTTAAAAAACCCATCAAAAGATTTTGATCCAGCGTTAGCTGATGAAGGGCTCGTTGTTTTCGGGATTATTTCAATTTTTATGGGATTAGCAGCATTGTTTGGAGCGATAGATTTTTTTAATTTTATGACTAAATGAGTATTCCTCCCTAAAGCCCTTTTCTCAGTCAAAACATTAACCAATAATAAGTAAATCAGAGGTTACTCCCAAAGAGTTATCTTCTGACTGTCTTCTTTTTTATTAATGCGATGAGCGTTGCTCATCGCAATTAGATTTCGCCCTTTCAGGGCTTGTTAACTAAAATTATCGTTAGTCTTCGTAAATTTTTATTACTGCATCTGCATCGCCTTTTTTATAGCCACGGTACATACCTTCGCTGTTAAAAGGCAACTCAATATTCCCTGCTGTATCAATGGCTATCAAACCACCTTCTCCACCAAACTTTACCAGTTTATCTTTTACTACAAAATCGCAGGCTTGTTTTAAGGTGTAACCCTTGTATTCCATCAAACAACTGATATCATAAGCTACAACTGCACGTATAAAATACTCACCATGTCCGGTACAACTTACTGCACAAGTATTGTTATTGGCATAAGTTCCGGCACCAATAATGGGGCTATCTCCTACCCTACCAAAACGTTTGTTGGTCATACCACCGGTTGATGTTGCAGCGGCAATATTGCCGTTTTTATCTAAAGCAACTGCCCCAACGGTTCCAAACTTTTTTCCTTCGCCACTATTTATCGTGTGATCCAATTGGTAACCATCACTATCTTTTACTTCTTGCCATTGTTTGTATCTACTTTCCTCATAAAAATAATCATCCGGTTGCATGGGCAACTGCATCAATTTGGCAAAGGTTTCCGCGTCATTGCCACATAAAAAAACATGTCCGCTTTTATCTTTTATTAACCGAGCCAAAGCCACCGGATTTTGCACATTACTAATACCGCTTACTGCCCCTGCTTCAAGGGTTTTACCATCCATAATACTGGCATCCATTTCGTGTGTGCCTTTATTGGTAAAAACTGCTCCTTTACCGGCATTAAACAATGGGAAATTTTCTAAGGCCACAACCGCTGCCTCAACAGCATCAATACTTGAACCACCGTTACTTAAAATTTTATGTCCTGCATCAATGGCTTCTTGCAAACCTTTAATGTACAAAGCTTCTTTTTCGGGGGTCATTAAACTGCGTAAAATCGTGCCTGCACCGCCATGCACTGCAATCCCAAAATTATTATTCATGCCGCTAAAATAACTTAATTATTAAGTCTTTTACACCTCAAACAATAACCTTACTTTCGTGGTTAATTATATAGCTGCTTATTGGGGCTGATTTACTTTCATGGCAAAAACAAAAAAAAGCGAATCTGTTGATTCGATTAACGAAGAAGAATATATAGAAGTATTGGGCGCACGCGAACACAATTTAAAAAACATTGATGTTCGTATTCCGCGTAACAAACTGGTTACCATAACCGGATTAAGCGGCAGTGGAAAATCATCTTTAGCTTTTGATACCATTTTTGCCGAAGGCCAACGCAGGTACATGGAAAGTTTTAGTGCTTATGCTCGCCAATTTATTGGTAACATGGAGCGCCCCGATGTAGACAAAATAAATGGCCTTTCTCCTGTAATTTCTATCGAGCAAAAAACGGTTAATAAAAACCCGCGTTCTACCGTTGGTACCATTACCGAAATTTACGACTTTATGCGTTTGCTTTATGCCAGAGCAGCTGATGCATACAGTTATGTAAGTGGTGAAAAAATGGTGAAGATGACCGAAGAGCAAATTGTATCGGGCATTATACAGCAGTTTGAAGGAAATAAAATTGCCATATTAGCGCCATTGGTTAAAGGAAGAAAAGGACATTACCGGGAGTTGTTTGAGCAGATACGCAAACAAGGCTTTACCAAAGTTAGGCTTGATGGTGATGTGAAAGACATAACACCTAAAATGCAAGCCGACCGTTACAAAATTCATGATATTGAAGTATTGATTGATCGGGTTGATGCAAAAAAAGACAACCGATTTAGAATTAACGAAAGTGTTAAAAGTGCGCTGAAAATGGGTAAAGGCACTTTGGTACTTTTGGTTGGTGATGGTAAACAAGAGAAAGCCTATCACTTCAGTAAGTTTTTAATGGACCCTAAAAGTGGCATTAGTTATGATGAGCCACAGCCAAACACATTCTCATTTAACTCGCCTTATGGTGCATGCCCAAAATGCGATGGACTTGGTGTGGTAAGTGTGTTGGATGAAGACAACATCATACCTGATAAAAAATTGAGCATTAACAAAGGTGCGATAACACCATTAGGTGAACCAAGAGAGAATTGGACTTTTATGCAACTGCGTGAGTTGGCAAAAAAATATAAGTTCAGCTTTGCTGATCCAATTGAAAAAATTAGTCGCGAAGCACTGGATGTTATTTTACATGGTAGCGATGAAACCTTGGTTATTCCTTATCAATACAACAGTGGGTATACCCAAAACTACACTGCAACATGGGAAGGTTTAATTCCATTTATCACGCGCCATTATCATGAAAAAAGTAGTGATGCTGTGGTGAAATGGGCTGAAGAATTTATGACCATTGATGCTTGCCCGGAATGCGGTGGAGCAAGGTTAAAAAAGGAATCATTACATTATAAAATTGGCGATAAAAATATAAGCGAACTTGCTGCTTTAGAAATTACAGCACTTGGCGAATGGTTTGATAACATTGAAAAACATCTAGACAAAAAACAACAAACTATTGCTTCAGAAATTCTAAAAGAAATCAGAAGTCGTATTAAATTTTTATTGGGTGTTGGTATTGATTATCTCACGCTTAATTCGCCTTCGCGTACATTAAGTGGTGGCGAAGCTCAGCGCATACGCTTGGCTACGCAAATTGGCTCGCAACTGGTTGGTGTTTTATATATTTTAGATGAGCCAAGTATTGGGCTTCATCAAAGAGATAACAACCGATTAATCAACTCGCTTAAAGAGTTGCGCGATGTTGGCAACAGTGTAATTGTGGTTGAGCACGACAAAGACATGATGGCCGAGAGTGATTACATTCTTGATATTGGCTACGGTGCGGGTGTGCATGGCGGACATATTGCAGCACAGGGAAGCTGGAATGATATTTTAAAATCAGATTCTGTAACTGCGCAATACCTTAATGGAAAAAAGGAAATTGAAGTTCCTAAAAAACGTAGAAAAGGAAATGGTAAAACATTGTCGCTTAAAGGAGCAAGTGGTAACAACCTTAAAAATGTATCGGTAGATTTTCCTTTAGGTACATTTATAGCGGTTACAGGTGTTAGTGGCAGCGGAAAATCGACACTAATAAACGAAACCTTGTATCCAATTTTACGTCAGCATTTTTACAACTCACACCAAAAACCTTTAGCCTACAAAAAAGTTAGCGGATTAGAACACGTAGATAAAGTAATTGATATTGACCAAAGCCCTATTGGTAGAACACCAAGAAGTAATCCGGCTACATACGTAGAAGTTTTTTCTGACATTAGAAACCTTTTTGCCAATTTACCTGAAGCTAAAATCAGGGGTTATAAACCCGGAAGGTTTTCGTTTAATGTAAAAGGTGGAAGATGCGAAACTTGTCAAGGTGCAGGTATGCGTACCATAGAAATGAACTTTTTACCAGATGTGTATGTTAAGTGTGAAACCTGCAATGGCAAACGATACAACAGAGAAACCCTTGAAGTCAGGTACAAGGGAAAATCAATAAACGATGTGTTGGATATGAGTATTGAGGAGGCTGTTAAATTTTTTGAAAACACCCCACAAATACTCAGAAAAATTGAAGCACTTAATGATGTTGGTTTAGGTTACATTACATTAGGACAACAAAGCACTACGTTAAGCGGTGGTGAGGCGCAGCGTGTAAAACTAGCAACCGAACTAAGTAAACGCGATACCGGAAACACTTTTTATATTTTAGATGAACCTACTACCGGACTTCATTTTGAAGACGTAAAAGTGTTGCTGGATGTATTACAAAAATTAGTTGATAAAGGAAATACCGTTTTGGTAATTGAACACAACCTTGATATGGTTAAAGTTGCCGATTACATTATTGATATTGGACCAGAAGGTGGCAAATACGGGGGCGAAGTGTTATGTGTTGGCACACCTGAGGAAATCTGCAAAGAAAAACGAAGCCACACCGGACAATTTCTTAAAAAAGAACTTTAAAAAGATTTAAAGTGCAGGTATGATTTTTTATTCCGGAATAAATGACTATTTTTGTCATGACTTATTTTGTATATCATGAAATCACTACTTAAAAACGCCAGAGAAAAAAAAGGGTTGATGACACGTGAAGTGGCTCAATTGCTTGGTATAGACCAAGCATTGGTAAGTAAGTTTGAAACCGGAGCAAGAAAACCAACGCGTGCACAAATTGTAAAGCTCTCTGAGATACTTGATTTAAATACAGAAGAACTGCTTGTTGAGTGGCTTAAAGAAAAAATACTTTATGAAATTGGTGATGACGAATTGGCACTAAAGGCAATTATTGCAGCCGAAGAGCAAGTTAAATACAAAGCCAGTCAAACAGTAAATTATGAAGCACCCAGAGGTTTAAAAACGTTATTAAGCCAAATAGATAAACTTAAGAAAAAGCTGGATAAATTCAGGGCATTTGATAGCTACAGGATAGCACAGGCTCTTGAATTGGAGTATACCTTTGAAAGCAACAGAATAGAAGGAAACACGCTTACCCTTAAAGAAACTGATTTGGTTATAAATGAAGGTTTGACCATTAGTGGCAAAACCATGCGCGAACACTTAGAAGCCATTAACCACAAGGAAGCCATAAATTACGTTAAACATTTAATTGATAAAAAATCGGAAGTAAATGAACGAGAGGTTTTATCTGTTCACAGTTTAATTCTTAGAGGAATTGACCAACAAAATGCAGGTAAATACAGAGGTGTTCAAGTGATGATTAAAGGCAGCGCACATGTTCCACCTGCACCATACCTTGTTGCTAAACAAATGGAAGAGTATTTTATATGGTATCAAATTAATAGAACAAAAGTACATCCTGTAGTTTTAGCTGCCGAGATGCACGAAAGATTGGTTACCATACATCCATTTATTGATGGAAATGGCCGTACCTCCAGGCTAATCATGAATTTAATTTTATTAAAGCATGGTTACGTAATTGCTAATATAAAAGGTGATGCCAACAGCAGAATGGCTTACTACAACGCACTTGAAAAAGTACAAACCACAAATAGTAAAAATGATTTTTTATTGCTTGTGGCCGAGGCAGAACACGATGCTTTATTAAGGTACATCAATATCATAGGGAAATAAAAACGGGAAGCAAATTGCTTCCCGTTTTTATTAAAATCTTAAAATTAAATTGGCCAAAATATTGGTACCGGCTTGTGGGTAATAATAGTTAAAGTCGTATCGTTTGCCTCCCGTAATACCACTAAAGGTATATCCGTTTGGTTCATATGCTTCATTAAAAATATTATTAACTAACACGCCAACTCTTATAGAATTGAAAAAATAAGTAACCGGCAATTCATAATTTAATCGGATATCATTTACCAAAAATGCATTTAACTTTCTGTTTGCATTCTCTGTATTATCCAAGTATTGCTCTGATACATACTTGGTAATTAAATCAAACTGCATTTGTTTTAAAGGCGTGTATGATAAAACTGATGATGCAATCCAATCAGGCGAAAATCCAATTTTTTTATTGTTATGCACTTCAGAAACTTGTGTCCAATTATCCCAATCATCAACATATTCGGTAAATTGTTTTATGCGGTTTTGACTAAAAGTAGCAGTTGCTTGCCAACGAATATTTTTTGCTAATTGTACACCGCCTACCAGTTCAATACCTGCTCTGTAACTGCTTGCAACGTTTACACGATTATAGGCACCCACATCATTAATTTGTCCGGTATTTACTAACTGATTTTGGTAATCCATGTAGTAGGCATTTGCTTCAACACTAAATTTATTCATGTGTTTTCTAAAACCCAACTCATAGTTAAACAACCTTTCTGATGTTGGCACATTATTAACCGGAGCTTGAATGATGTCTTTACGCTCAGGCTCGCGATTGGCAATACCAAAGTATGCGTAAACATTAGTACGCTGATTAAATGCATAAGACAAACCCGCCTTTGGATTAAAGAAGAAATAATTCAGGTTAAAATCGTAAGGGTTATAGCTTGATCCATTCAAATCAACACCCTTTAAATCGTAATTGATAGAACGAACTTGTAAATCAACAAAAGAGCTAAGCTTATCGGTGAGCTGATAGTTTGCTTTACCATAAAAGTTCACTTCTTTTTTGGTTGAGTTACCATCATAAAAACGAGTTCCTAAAAAACCATTACTTGCATACTGCGACCATACCAATTCCCCAAAGTGACCTCCTTCGTAAACATTAGCTCCACCGCCAAATGTGGCCGTTAACTTATTTTTCTCGTATAGGGCAGAAAACACCACGCCATAAAAATCATTATCTAACCAACGTCTTCTTACAATGTCACTTCTTCTTACGGTGTCATTACCTATAATCACATCATTAAGTTTATATTTTGATAATCGCTCACCCGGTTTAAACTCTTCATAATAACCACGACCATAAGTATAATGTGCACCAATATTCAGCTTTAAATACTTATTGGGTAAGTAGGTATAAAACATTTGGTAATGGTCTTGTTGGTAGTTGTCTACCTGGTTTTTATAGGTGAATTCATTGTAAGTTCTGTTTCCTGATTTAAGTAAATGATCAAGGTCTGTTCCAAGCAAATTGGCGTACTCATTCATACCTTCTATATTATTTCTTAAACGTGGTTCAGGAATTCCATTCCATGCCTGGTATGTAACTTCCTTTCCCGAAAATACATTTACCTTAAACAAACTTTTCTTACCGTACCTACTTGCACTGGTAAAAAATGATTTTAAATCAGATGAGGCTCTATCTATAAATCCATCTGAATTTAATTTGGATAGGCGTAAGTCAAAAGCCCATCCATTATCTAACAAACCCGTTCCAAACTTTACCGTATGTTTTCTGGTATTAAACGAACCCAATGAATTAGCAATTTCAGCAAATGGTTTGTGCGATAACCCATCAGTTTGAATATTGATACTTGCTCCAAAAGCCGCAGCACCATTTGTTGAAGTGCCAACACCACGTTGTACCTGAATGTTTTCTACTGATGAGGCCAAATCAGGTGTATTAACCCAAAACGTTCCGTGCGATTCGGCATCATTAACCGGCACACCATTTATGGTTACGTTTGTTCTTGTTGGATCAATACCACGAATACGAATACCCGTGTAACCAATGACTGCACCGGCATCAGAATTAATGACAGTTGACGGTGTAAGGTTTAACAAAAAAGGTAAATCTTGACCATGATTTTGTTTGGCCAACTCTTGCTTGTTGATGTTAGTAAAAGTGGTGGCGCTATTTTCTTTGGCACGTATAGCCTGTACAAGGGCCTCACCATTTAAAACTGTGGCGGGTTCGGCTAATAAAACCAAATTCGATACACTATTTCCATTAATAACAATAGTTTGAGTTACATTTTTAAACCCAATGAAACTGACGGTTAACGTGTAATCACCATTATTTAAGTTTTTAAAACTGAACTCCCCCTTTTCGTTGGTTAATGCAGTACGGATTACACTTTTAGAGGAGCTCAGGTGAACTGATGCATCCGACAAAGGAAGTTGTGTGTTTGCGTTTTTTACTGTACCGCTAACATGTTGTTGCGCGTAGGCAAATGTTTGCAATCCAATTGCAAACAGCAGCCATAATAGCTTTTTCATGACATAAATTAATTAAGGTTAAACAAAAACAGCAACCGGGGTAGGTTGCTGAAATCAATTGTTTTACCTTCTTGGAATAGTTAATATTTATGGTTGTGCACCACCTAAATAATTAACTATGAGTTTGTCTACTCCCTTCGCGAGCATTATCTCGGCAGGTTCCAAGGGTATGATCTCAGGCAATATGTTGTTGGCACATCACCACCCCAAAGACAGGTGCAAATGTATACTTAGATTTTTGATTTATACAAATTGATTTTAACAAGTACCATAATCAAAATAAATATTACTTAGTTTTGGCTCATGGTATTTACTAATTACCTCGAAATTTCAGGAGCAGGTTTAAGTATATTGTATAGCCTTTTTTTGATGCGTGAAAAAACGATTGGTTGGTGGTTTGGTATTGCATCATCATTAATTGGAGTTATACTTTTTTATCAAACCAAAATATATGCGCAGGCCATTATTAGTTTATACTTTGCTTTAGTTGGGGTATACGGTTTATGGTATTGGAAAAAAGCTGAAGAAAAAAACGAACACATAAATAATTGGCAAATTATTACCCACGTTAAGGCCATTATTTTATTTACCGTATTAAGTTTAGTAAGTGCAACATTATTTGAAAAATACACAGACAGTGCAAGCCCATATTTAGATAGTTTTATTACACTTTTTGGATTACTTGCTTCAATAAAAGAAGCCCGTAAAATTTTAAGCAGTTGGGTGTATTGGTTTATTTTAAATGCGTTTAGCGTGCTACTTTACTACCAACAGGGTTTAGTTTATTATGCGGTATTAATGGTGGTGTACACCATAATTTGTATTGGCGGATTTTTGAGCTGGCATAAAATTTACAAAGAGAATAGTAACAAATAAAAAAGCCGCTAAATAAAGTTAGCGGCTTTTACTCTTTATCAGTTTATCAATACTTTTACGGTGGTGTATTTGTTACTTTCATCCTGCACAGAGATAAATAGCATGCTGTTTTTACTTGCCTTATCTCTTATATCTATCGGTATTTGATTGTTTCCTTTAACAACATTTGTCTCTTTACTGTAAATAAGTTTACCTAAAACATCAACTGCACTAATGGTAACTTTTCCTGTTTGGTTTGATGTAAAATCAATTGTAAAAACGCCTGTGTTTGGATTTGGATAAACACTGAAATTATTGGTTGATTTAACTTGCTCTGTTAATCCGGTAACGGTTGGCACAAAACTTAAACCACCTATAGCTACATCAATCGTTTCCATACCAGATGTAGCTTGATATCCTCTTGCAAAGGTTACCATACGCACATCAACAGGATTTAAACCGTAAGAAATAGAGTCAGATTTAAAATCACTAAATGGTATGTGATACAGCCTACCTTCAGGTGTTAAATCCACCGTTACGTAAAATTGACTTCTCCAGTTTACAATGCTGTCTCTTACCAAAGTTAAGTTGGCTTTACCGTTACCACTTGCGTAAAAATCAACATGTGTATATGGAGTTAGGTTTGCAGGTACATTACCTTGCACCAATCCTTTAAATAACATTACATAATCATCAGAAACGGCAGTTACGGAAGCATGACGGTATACCGAAAGGGCATTAGGGTTATAAATACGTGTTGGTTCGTTACTGGTAACATAGCGGGTAATTGTGGTATAATTTCTATCATAATCTAAACCCCAGTTTGCATCAGCCATGTAAATTACATCTGTTACAAAAGTGTCTATGGTAATGTTGGCACTGTATTCGTAACCATCATTAACAACCAGTTCAATAATTTCATCATCACCCTTTGTTAATGTTTTTAAATAATTGCGTTGGGTTAAATTAGATTGTTCGTTTAAGCGTTCCTCCATGGCCAACTCAATAGTTACCGGTTTGAACAGATTGCGAAAATGTAACTTTAACTTCGAACCATTTCTGTAACCTTTTGTAACATACACTTGTGGAATTACAACTTCATTAATTTGTTGAACTGCCGCACTTGCACTAACAAGATTGATGATATCAGTAACAAGCTTGTTGGTGTTTTCGGGAGTTGACGACCATACTTGGAAATTATATAAAGTATCTTCTTGACTCATATCGGCCAACAACCAATTTGTTTGTAACGAATAATTTGTGTTTCCATCTGTTTTACCAATAACAAACGAAACACCAAACTCCATAGAGCCATCAGGCTGTTTAAGTAAGTACCTTACAAATTTAAAACCGGCAAGAGAAACAGAATCTACGTTAAGTAAAGTTGCACCTTTTAACCTATCACAAATATATTTGGTATGAGAGTATGGCTTATTTTTAGTTTTAATTCCTAAAACAACTGCTTTAGGTACATTGTTAACCAAATAATCTACGGACACAACCTCAAGTGCGTTTGTAATGTTTACTAAGTCTGTAGGACTTGTTACACGAGCAACATCACCCGTTGTTAAAGACGTTGGAATCATATCTGACAATGATAAGTTTCCGGAGCGTTTACCAAAATAACTCGCACCTCCTACAAACAAAGGTGACATTTCGTAATTTACTTTACGCGGAATACTATTGCGCGATTTATTAAATTCACATAATCCAACCAAACCACCCAGACTTTCACTTTCTAAACCCCCGCCATTACCGGAGCCAACACTATCTGATGTAACGATAACCCAAGCAAATGCGGTATCTAAACAACCAATTGAACTTTTTACAATTTGACATACAAAGTATGGACCAACAGCCTGATAGGTTTTGGTGGTATTTACTGTTGTACCGGGTGTTGAACCATCACCATAACGCCAATCGTAAGTGTAACTGTTGTTCGGGCTAGTGGTTGTAAAAACAAAGTTGTTACCTGTAATTTCTTGTATACTATCATTGATACTAAAACCAATTACCGGAGCTGTTTCAACTAAAACTTGCTTTGTAATGCTATCTACTCCACCCACTGCGGTAACCTTTAATTTAACTTGATAGGTACCAGCCATTGCATATATCTTATTGGGGTTTGCTAGGGTTGATGTTGTTCCATCGCCAAACTCCCAAAGGTAACTCATAGGTGCGGTACCGGTACTACTTGAGGTGAAGTTGAAACTATTGTTGTAATCACATTGCTTATCGCTATTCACATCTATACGAGCTTTAGTTACAGCAGCACAACCGGCAATATTTGGCACAAATGGATAATAATGGTTTTCGCCACCGGCATGGTGGTATGATTGCCCGATAACTTGACCTTGGATATTAGATTGATTTTGGGTTTTAACAATATCGGCAAAAGGAGCAAATACAGTTCCTTGAATTGTGCTATTACCTTGAATGTTTAAGGTTGTTGTATTGTAAAAATTGTAAATAATGTACGGACAATTATTCCCGCCAATACCGGCTTGATTCCATACATTCCAATTAAAATTACCAGGAGCATTTACGTTTACTACCAAAACCTGACTTGCACCTGGTGCATTGGCATAAGTAAATACATTTACACGGTTTAAATCAGCCCCGGAAATATTTAAATAATTTATTCCCGGCTTTAATGTAATTCTCACTTGAGAAGGCAAATTATTAGGACCAATTACCAAACCATTTGGTGTTGTTAGATAAGCATTGTGGTTGCAAATACTCATTTTAGTGGAGTTATTTTTGAGTGCAACAAAAGCGCTATTAAAATCAATTAAGCCACTTTGAAAAACTGGATTATTTGTTGCCGATACACCCAAATTTACAGCATTGGCTTGCAACTGAATTCGGCCCGAACTGTTATAATTTCCAAAAGGAGTAATTCTTATTGGTGATGCAGCATTGTTTAAATCACGATACCACGTGGTTAAGTTACTACTGTCGCCTATTTTAAGGTAACCATTTCTGTTTACCTGCAGTACGGAATTATTCTGAAACGTAACTCTCCCACCTACCAAAAGTGTAACGCTGGTTGATGAAACACTATACGTTCCATTATGATTAGTTGATACCTGATAGTTTCCGCCAACCCTCAGTTGCCCGCCAATAGCCACCGGGCCTTCGGTTTCGTTGGTTACCAACAATGCGTCCTTCTGCAAAAACACGTTAAAACCGAGTGCAGGGGCTGTTGGGCTTTGTGCATAAGTTGCAGAAATAAAAAACAGTAAACAGATTAATAATTTTGCTTTCATAAGTTGTTAACTGCCCGAAAGTTATTACCCAATGCCGGTTTGGATTGTTAATTTATTTATGCAGTTACATTTAAAAATTTATCAGTTAATTAATGGTTTGAATGGGGGCTGAAAAATTACCCGATTGATTTACCATTAATTTGATTGTTGTTTATAAGAACCTTTTAATTACATTTAAATAACTAAACCATATAAACATGAAATATTTCTTGGCCTTAATTATTACTTATTTTTTATTACACAACAACGCAAAAGCACAGCAGCTCGTAATTAAATGTAGTGATAATAGTATTACCATTGATTCTACCACCAAAATGCAAAAATCATTTTTTAGTTGCGACTCAATTGGCTTTATGATTATAGGCTTGCAGGGTGAGTATAAAATGCAGTTGAGCATTATTAATAAAAAGATGTCAGCTTGGGTAGATAAAGTAAAACAAAACAACACTAGCACTTACTATCTTGACAGCAGGAAAATAACCGAGGACTACATAAACAATACAGATATAATTGTTAATGTTAAACAAGACGATAAACTGGTTAAGTTATTCAAGATAAAACTTAACTATAAACAAGAAACTTATTGAAAAACTACTTTATTTTAATACTACAGCTCACCATTTTATGGTCGCTGAACTCAAAAGCTTTTGCGTAATAGTTGTAAAAAGTAAAACGATTATCGCCTAAAATATAATCTATCCTAAAACTTGGCATAGCCCCTACGTAAGTTCTACCTAAACCACTACCGGCTTCGGTAAATGCATCTTTCATTTCGCCTTTAATGGTGCGATATGCGTATGATAATGGTGAGTCGTTAAAATCACCGCACACAATAATTTTATATGGACTTTGTTCTATGAAATCGGCAATGCTATCGGTTTGTTTGGCACGCATTAAAAATGCATATTTCATTTTAGAAACTATGCTTTTGTAAGCATCAACTTTTTCGGCATCATTTTCTAACTTAATATCTTTTACCGCTTCATATTCTCTGCGTTCAAATTTTATGGATTGTAAGTGAGTTGCTATTACACGAACTGTGTCGCCATAAGCAACAATATCGGCAAATATGGTGTAGTTACCACTGCTCATATCATGTTCTACCACACCTTTGTTTACAACCGGAAATTTTGTTAATATACCAATGTTATCACAAAGCCATCTGCCTTTTTGCAATTTGATATTAACACGGTTATACTTTTCAAACTTCTTTTTAAAAGTAGTGAAAGCCGTATTAGAATCAGGTACAGAAATATTACTTAATTCCTGCACACAAAGTAAATCCGGTTGAAGTTTATCTAACTTTTCTGAGAACAATTCAACATCTTGATCTCCTTTGCCATCAAATAAACCAAAATAACGCGCATTAAACGTAATTACATTGATGCTGTTTTCTTGCTTTTGCTCAAATTTTTTGGCGTTTAATTGTATAAATTTTGTGATGTGGTTCCAGCCTATTACGATAACAGCAAGCGAGAACAAAAACTTCATATTAAAAAATATCAACCAATAGATAATAAACAATACGTTTAATAATACCACTGCCGGAAATGCCAAACCCAAAAATGCAACAGGCCACAATAAATCAGGACTTATGTATGGTGCGGCATAAGTAGCCAGCAGCGCTATAATGGCTATACTGTTTAATATAAATACAATGCGGTTAACAATAAACATAACTAATCTTTACTTGCTTTAAACAATATTTCTTTCTCGCGTTTACTTAAACTTTCGTAACCACTTTTTGATATTTTATCTAAAATCAAATCTACTTCCTGTTGCGATACTTTTATATTCACGCTATTTCCGTTTTGCGTGGTTTTGTAATGAACCTTTAGCCTTGATTTTCTTGAAAATAAGTTTCCAATTTTATCAAAAAATTTATCGAAAACAGTATTGGTGTAAAGATATTTTATAAATAGAAACCCAAACAATGCACCGCCTAAATGTGCTATATGTCCACCCGCATTGCCGTTGGGTATACTAATTAAATCAAGTACCACACTGATTAATGCAATCCATTTTAATTTTACATCACCAAAAAATAATAAGCGTATCTGGTAATCCGGTAAAAGTGTTGCAGCAGAAACCACCACACTTAAAACTCCGGCTGATGCGCCCAATGCATAAGAAAGATGTTTGGCTTCGCTAAACGCAGGAAATATATTATAGGCAAGCATGTAAATAATTCCGCCAAAAATCCCGCCTAAAAAATAAGATTGGTAAACACGTTTATTACCTAAATACTCATGCAAAATATTTCCCATCCAAAACAGCCAAAGCATGTTAAACAAGATGTGAAAAAAACCATCGTGCAAAAACATATAAGAGATCAAACTCCAAGGCTTGTATATAAATGCTGATAAGGTTGCAGGCAAAGTAAAATAAGTGGTAAATGATTGCGTAGATACACCGCTTCTTAATAAAAACGAAAACACATTAACCACGGCAAGCACCAAAAAAACGGTAACATTTATAGCAATAATGCGCTTTACGGCATGGTTACTTTGTAAGTAGTTATATTTAATTTCCTGAAATAAATTCATACCCTATTCGCTGTTTAGTAAAACGTATCTCTGCGTGTTTTATTCCAATATTTAATCAAGAAAAAGCCAAAAAGCATACCGCCCAAATGCGCAAAGTGTGCTACATTATCTCCCGGGTTATTTGATATACCTTGGTACAACTCCAACAATCCATAAAGCATTACAAAGTATTTTGCCTTAATGGGTATTGGAATAAAAATCATAAACAATAAGGTATTTGGAAACAACATACCAAACGCCAACAGCAAACCATACACGGCACCACTTGCACCAACTGTAGGTACGTTTAATTTACGTTGCAAAAGTGCATCAGCAATTTCGCGCGAGTATTGCATGTATTGCGGATTGGTTTTATCAACGCTCCAGCCTCTTATAAAATCTTGCAATTGTGCGCTATCAAAAATGCGAGTATCAATTTGTTGAATCTCGTAAAATGCATCGTAGCTCGGGTTAGCCAAGTATGCATTAATTACTTCTTTAACCTGGGCAATTTCGTAGGCGTTTACTCCTAAATGCAAAGCTGCTGCGCCAAATCCTGTAGCGAAGTAATAAATAAAAAATCGTTTCGGACCCCAATAATTTTCTAATGCACTACCAAACATCCACAAACTAAACATATTAAAAAACAGGTGCATAAAGCTACCATGCATAAAAATATGTGTTATAAGTTGGTATGGCCTAAACTCTGTTGATTCGGGATAATACAAACCCAGCTTCTGATTAAGGCTGTAACCGAAACGACTTTCGAAAACAACATTAATCAAGAAAAGTAAACCATTTATTATAATCAGGTTTTTAACTATGGGGGGTAATATACTAAAGCCTTGTGGCCTAAAATTATTTTGCATGTTTGGTTTGAATCAAAAATTACACCCAACTATTAAAATGGGCTTTGAACCTGCCAAAAATAAAAAACATCTGCCGTTTTGTGGCAGATGTTTTAAATGAATTATAAACGAAAATTTGTTTAGTGTTTATCCTAAATACGCTTTTAAGATTTTGCTCTTGCTAGATTTACGTAACCTGCGCAAGGCTTTTTCTTTAATTTGGCGAACACGCTCACGCGTTAAACCAATTTTTTCGCTAATATCTTCTAATGTGTGGGCCGGGCCACCATCTAATCCGTAGTAGTATTTCAACACATCGCGTTCTTTTTCGCTTAAAGTTGAAATTACACGGTTAATTTCTTTTTGCAACGATTCGTTAATCAGTTGCACATCCGGTCTTGGCTCGTCATTGCTGTCTAAAATACCTAAAAGCGTATTGTCTTCGCCTTCGGTTAAAGGAGCATCAATAGATAAGTGCCTTCCTGTTGAACGTAATGCGTTTTCCACTTCTTGTAGTGGTAAGTCCATTTCAATGGCAATTTCTTCAACAGTTGGCTCACGCTCTAATCTTTGCTCCAATTTAGCTGCAACACCACCAATACGACCAATTGAACCTACTTTGTTTAATGGCAAACGAACAATACGTGATTGATCGGCTAATGCCTGCAAAATAGATTGACGAATCCACCAAACCGCATATGAGATAAATTTGAAACCGCGGGTTTCGTCAAAGCGTTTGGCAGCTTTAATAAGTCCTAAGTTACCTTCGTTAATTAAATCGCCTAAGGTTAAACCTTGATTTTGGTATTGTTTTGATACCGAAACCACGAAACGAAGATTTGCATTTACCAATCGTTCTAGCGCTACCTGATCTCCTTCGCGGATTCTGCGTGCAAGTTCCACTTCCTCTTGGGCATCAATCATGGGAACTTTACTGATTTCGTTCAGATACTTGTCTAGCGATTTACTCTCACGGTTGGTAAATTGCTTACTAATTTTTAACTGTCTCATTGTTGGATGTTACTCCTTACTTTTAAATTTAAAGGGATGCAAATTTGGTGAAATATAAATGATTTTACAGTATTATCAACAAGTTTTTTACATAATTGGTTTTTTTAGACATTTTCACCCAGCACCAATTTTTATTTTACTGATATACAATATACTATCAAATCATAACGTCAACTTAATTTTGGTTGATTAACCTTTGTAGGCTTACTAATGACAAAAATCATAACCATATGACTTACCTAAAATCAATTTTGTTTGCTGTTTTTACCCTTGCCTCATCTGTTTTGTTTGCCCAAAAGGCAACTGTGCTTGCCGGACCAATGCCCGGGTATATGGAACACAGAGAAACGGTAATTTGGCTTCAAACCCAATGTGCTAAAAAAATAAGCCTACAATACTGGTTATCAACCGACAACCCCAAAAAAGCATCAACCTTAACCAAAAACATTAATAACTGCGAAATTACCAATCACCATTTTGTAATTGGCAATTTAGCTATGGGTAAAACGTATAACTACCGTATTTTATTGGATGGTAAACCGGTTAATTTTCCATACGCACTTTCTTTCAAAACCAAACCTTTGTGGGAGTGGAGAACCAACGCACCCGATTTTAATTTTTTAGTGGGAAGTTGCCTTTATGTAAATGATACTGCCTACGACAGACCCGGAAAACCATACGGACAAGGCACCGATATTTTATTGAAGATGAATGAAAAAGCCAGTGATTTTATGTTGTGGTTGGGTGATAACACCTACACACGTGAGGCTGATTATGGAAGCATAAGCGGATTACATTACAGGTACCAACATACACGTGCAGATAAAAACTTGCAACCCTTTTTGGCATCGCGTAACCATTATGCAACGTGGGACGATCATGATTTTGGAAGCAATGATGATTGTAAAACCTATCCGTTAAAAGAAACTACTTTAAACTTATTTAAAAGTTATTGGGCCAACAAAACTTATGGCGAAAACAACCGGGGTGTATACAGCATGTTTAGTTTTAGTGATGCCGATTTTTTTATGCTTGATGACAGATACTTCAGAGATTACCAATTTTTAAACGACTCTTTAAACCCTGATAAAACACAACTTGGCGAACAGCAGATACAATGGTTGTTTAATAGCTTAGTTTACAGCCGTGCACCGTTTAAATTTATCGCTATTGGTGGTCAGTTTTTAAATGAAAATACAGATAAAGAAAGTTACAACTTTTACAAAAAAGAACGCGAACGCATCATTAATTTTATAGTAATAAATAAAATTAGTGGCGTAATATTTTTAACGGGCGACAGACATCATACCGAGTTAATTAAAAACACCAATATTGAAACCAAACTTGGTTATGCTTTATACGATTTAACCAGCAGTGCCATTAGTAGCCGAGCCAGCGATTTATCAAAAAGTAGTGAGTTTAATAATCCTATGCGAGTTGCCAATACACTTGTAATGGAAAATAACTTTTGTAACATTAGTATAAACGGCACAAGGGGAAAAAGGTTATTAACCATGCAGTGTTTTGACAAAAACGGTGGACTGAAATGGGAACACAAAATGAGTGAGGATGAACTTAGGGCGAAAAAGTAATATCCCTTTATAACAGACCTTTAATGCACATGCATTGAATAGCATTTATTTGCTGTTTTATTGTAATTTTAACGCAACTTAATTACAATGAAAGCACGCTGGTTTTGGTTTGTACTCCTAAGCACAATAACGGCCTATGGACAGGAGCCGTTTATGTGGCATATTACCGATGATGATGGTTTACCTAGTATGGAGGTTTACAACATCATTCAAGACAAAAGAGGCTTTTTTTGGATTGGAACTGATAATGGTTTGTGTAGGTATGATGGTAGGAATTTTAAACAGTATTATCATCCTAAACAACGTGGTAAATCTTTTTCCAGATTTAAAACAGATAACCGCGGGCGCGTTTGGATGGTTAACTTTGCCGGACAAATTTTTTATGTAGAAAACGATTCTCTCAAACTTTTCGAACCTTTTGAAAAGTATTTTAAGCAAGATTTTCCCCGATTTGATTTAGATGAAAATGATGACCTATGGATAACCTCTATGGGTAACAGCATTATGAAATACGAGTTTAAAAACAACCAAATGGTTGTAGATAAACAGTTAACCGGAGAATATGTATTAAACATTATCAAAAACAAAGACTTTGATATTGTACATTATCCCAATAAGTTGGTTAGCACCAAAACAAAAAAAGCATTTAGTAATCAATCATTTTTTGGACTTGAGTTTACACCGAGGTTAAATAAGGCTTATTTAATTGCAAATGGTAATCGCAACGATTCGTGCGAAATTTTTGAGATAAATCCATCTAATGAAATTAAAGCTACAGGTGTTTCAAAAATATTACCCCAAAAATTAGCCCGTATTACTGACTTTATTGTATTTGCCCAAAACGATCAGTGGTTGTTGACATATGATGGCATGTACCATATTGATAACAGCGGCAAAAAGCCGAAACTACTTGGTTATTATTTAAAAGGCAACGCCATATCGTGGATGATAAAAGACCACGAAAATAACTACTGGATATCAACCCTAAAAAATGGAATTTTTATGATTCCTTCTCTCGATGTTTGGCATGCACATAAAAACAATTCGATACTACCAGATAACCGTGTAACAGAACTTGCAAGAGGCGATAACAACACTTTGTATTTAGGAACCGGGCAAGGTAGCATTGCCGTATTTGACTTAACATCAAAAAAAATTAAACGTGTGCTAAAAGTGGATGGAACACGTAAAGACTTTGAAGCGATGGAATACGACCAGCCTAATTCCACTTTGTACGCACAAACGGCAAGCTTATTTCATATAAACACAAAAACAGAACAAATATTAAAGAGTGATAATATATTTTCTGCAATAAAAGAACTATCTGTTGACTGGTATGGTAATATACTACTGTGTAATACTACGAGCGGAATTTTTGTGTTAAAAAACGAATCAGGAAAAAAATCTCCCTTTTTCAATTTTCACAACTTTCAACCATACTTGGGTTATACCATTGCATACTTGCGCCAACAAAGAACTACTACTTGTATTATAAACCGTTTTGATACCACACTTTGGATAGGCTATACTGATGGTTTGTTCTATTACAAAAAGGGGAAACTATTTGAGTGTAAAGACCCCAAAAACAATACTCCAATTTTTGCCACTAAAATTATTCAAGACAAAACAGGAGTGATGTGGGTTGGAACCGTACAAAATGGTGTTTATGGGATTAGAAACGGAAATGTGATCGCACACTTTTCAAAAAAAGACGGCTTGGCATCAAACTTTATACGTTGTTTAGCTGCAAGTGAACATACACTTTGGTTAGCAACAGATAAGGGTTTACAAGGATTAAACACAAAAACTAATTCCATTATTACCTTTAAGCGTAATAACGGCTTGGTAACAACTGATGTGTTAGATATACACATAGAAAATCAACACATTTACCTTGCTACATCAAAAGGTTTTCAGTGGTTATATATTCCATCTTTAAAAAAGAATACAACCGAACCATACATTTATATTAACCATGTTAAAATAAACGATAAAGACACAAACGTACTGGCTTTATACAACTTAAAAAGTAATCAAAACAACATTACAATTTCTATAGTAGGCATTGCCCCACGTGCAAGAAACAATATACAATACAAGTATCGCATGTTGGGATTAGATAGTAATTGGTTTAGCGTAAACAGTTCACAAAATGAAATTAGGTTTAATGCTTTAGCCCCGGGCAATTATACTTTTGAAGTTAAAAGTATGAATGAAGACCTGATAACATCTAAACAAAGTGCAGGCGTATCAATATTTATTGATGCACCTTATTGGCAAAAGTGGTGGTTTTATGTTTTATGTGCTTTGGTGCTGATAGGTGGGGTTAGTTTACTTTTTATGTTACGTATTAACATCATTAGAAAAAGAAATGCTTTAGAAAAGAAAAATGTAAAGCTTGAACTCGAAAAAAATATAATAGAAAAAGACCTACGTTCGTCACAACTATCGGCACTTAAAGTGCAAATGAATCCACATTTTATTTTTAATGCATTAAACTCAATACAAGAATATATACTTACAAACGAGAAAAAACTAGCCAACAGTTTTCTTGGCAAATTTAGTGATTTGATGCGCTTGTATTTAGACATGAGCAATAAAAAATCTGTTTCGTTAGGTGAAGAAATAAAGGCCATGCAATTATATCTTGAGCTGGAAGCCATGCGTTTTGAGGATAGTTTTGAGTTTAACTTACATGTTGATGAAAATTTGCACACAGATGATATTCAAATTCCACCCATGATTATTCAGCCTTATGTAGAGAATGCAATTAAGCATGGTTTGTTACATAAACGTACCGAACGAAAGTTAGCAGTTAGGTTTTTATCCGGTGAAAATGGTGCACTTATTTGCGAGGTTATTGATAATGGAATTGGCCGAAAACATTCGCAGGAATTAAATAAAATAAGAACTAAAAAACACACATCTTTTGCTACAGGTGCAACACAAAAACGCTTAGAATTACTTAACTATGGCTTAGAAAGAAACATAGGTGTTACTTACCATGATTTAACAGATGTGCATGGAAATGCTGCCGGAACCAAAGTGGTTATAACCATTTAGAAAATTACTTAATACCAAAGGTTGCATTTTATATAAGCAAAACGCCCTGCACAAGGCAAGGCGTTTTGATTAAAAACTTGTATTGCTAAACTATTGTTTAATAAACTTATCAAACAATGTGGTTTGCGTTGCTGTTTCTACCATTAGTATATACATGCCCGGAGTTAATGTTTCAATTGAAATTTGTTGAACCTTATCCGATGCATGATGACTAGAGATTAACTTACCATCAATGCTCATAACTTTAATGATTGCACCTTGGTAAACTTCCATTTCAATAGTTAAATGATGTTGTGCCGGATTTGGATACCACCTGATTACTTCTGCATCAGCCTCGGTTAAACCTGTAGGCGTGTAGTTATAGTTTGATGAAGTTGCAGCACATCCATTTTGTGACACTTCAACACTATAGTTACCACCCTGTGTTGCGGTATATGTTTGTTGATTAGCTCCACTGATATTAGTTCCATTTAATCTCCATTGGTAACTATCAAATACTTGGGTTGATAGTTGATTACCATTGGCCGTAATGGTTGGCAGTGGTATTGCGTTTACTGTAACCACCATGTTTAACGAAACTAAGTTACCACAAGCACTTGTTACATCACATGTGTAAGTTCCGTTATCACTATTAGTAGCATTGGTTAACAATAAAGTATCATTATTTGCACCCGTAATGTTTACACCATTTTTTTTCCATTGGAATAATGAATTGGCAACGGAAGGATTTACATATAACAATACATTTTGTCCTGCACACGAGGCAATTGTTGCCGGAGATTGAGATAACATGGTATTTTGACTATTTACAACCACCGATACAGTTTGAGTTTGTTGTGAAGCACCACAAACTGTGGTCGCTAAATAATAGTTACCATTATCTGCAGCAGTTGCATTGGTAATAACTAATGAATCTGTAGTAGCACCCGAAATATTTATACCATCATTTAAAGGTGAGCCATCTTTAAACCATCTGTAAGGGATACCTGAATTGCTTTGTACTTTAGCAAAAAGATTTATTGTTTGGCCGCTGCATACCGACTGACTTACCGGTTGCTGATTAACAACAGGCAAGGTAATTAACGTGTAGTTAATATCGGCACTATTAACCGTATCGCAAGTACCATATACTTTACAATAAAAAGTACCTGACGTAACTTGTAAACGATTAAATGTGTATGTTGAACCCTCTGCACCTGCAATAGCAACACCATCTTTATACCATTGGTAACCCAATAAACTACCGTTTGCATTTACAAAAAGATTTACCATTGGGTTTGGTTCATTAGGGCAAAGCGTTAGGTTAGTTGCTGTTTGAGATGAAATAGCTACAGGTGTTGTATTTGATAACACTGCACTGTTTGACAATAAACTATTACATGCACTACCAATAAAGCATGTGTAACTTCCCGAATCATTACTACTGTATGAATTGATGGTGTATGTAGCCGAATTTGCACCTGAAATATCTACACCATTTTTACGCCATTGGTATGTTAAATTTATACCTGATGCAACTATAGAAAGAGTTACATTATTGTCTGAACATACTTGTTTACTTTGAGGATGAACAGCAATTACAGCATTTGCTTGCACATTTAACGTTACTGTGTTTGAAACTAATGAACCACAAACACTGGTAATTTGTACGCTATAGTTTGCAATGTCTGCTGCAGATAAATTATTTAAAAATAAGGTATCATTATTAGAGTTATTTATGTTTTGTCCGTTTTTACGCCATTGGTAAGTAGCATTTGGATCTGATGTAACAACCACCAGTTGTGCATTTGCACCAGCACAAGCAGTAACATTAACCGGTTGTTGTATAATTTGTAAACCTGATGTTAATGAAACACGCACAACATTTGTAGTAACATTACCACAGCTGTTTGATATAAAACAAGTATACTCACCAGTATCTGCTGCAGCCAAATTACTAATGGTTAGTACAGCCAAGTTTGCCCCTGAGATGTTACCACCATTAACCAAATTATTTGCACCTTTACGCCATTGGTAGGTTAGTCCTCCACCCGAAGCCGCTACATTTAAAACCACACTTCCACCAGAACATGAACTTGCACCAATTGGTTGAACTGTAATTGCAGGAGTTGTTCCAATTGATAGGTTTCTGGTACTTCCTGTAACAACACTACAGTTATTCCATGCTTCACAAATATAGCTTCCTGTATCGGCTGTATTTAGGTTTATTATGGTTAATGTATCTTTGTTAATACCTATATATTTAATTGTATCCGTCAGGGCAATACCATTTCGTTTCCATTGGTAGGTATTACCCGTTCCGAATATTCCCGATGTAAATGACACATTAGCTTGTCCTGCACATACCACCCCATTACTAGAAGGAGCAAACTCACTATCTGTGTACATTCTTTTTGCAATAGCAGCATCAGAAAGTGCATAGCTATTGTAAATACGAACATCATCAATTTGACCGTTAAAAAATGCCCAACCAGCTCCATGTCCGGTATATGTTGGGCCATATGTTGCACCTATCGTAGGTATTAGGTTGGTTCCAGTTATGATTGAGCCGGTTGAAATTAAATCAACCAATACACCATCCAACCAAAGGCGTTGCATACCGCTTGAATTGTATGATAAAATTGCTTGATGCCAATTTCCATCATCAACACGAGAACCAATTAAAGCAATAGCGTTACCATTGTATATTTTCCCTGCTAGTAAGCCATTATTGTTTATATATAATATAGGACTATAAGAACTTGGAGTGCCGTTTGCAGGAGTTATATCTGAACAACCAAATAGTCCTTGTGCACCAGACGAAGGAGTTGTTTTAAACCATAATGAAACTGTGTAATTTGCTCGTGAGCTAACCCCAACCGATGCAGGTAATGTAGCATAATTTGAATTACCCGCTACAAAATTCATGGCATTATTGTTATTGCCAAAACGATTACTGCTTGGCATACTTCCAAAATTTGTTCCTGCGTTTAAGGTATTATTGGTAGGTGTGTAGTTACCATTTAAAGTATAAATCTCTGTAGCTAGCGGTAAAGAAGGTGGAGGGGTTGATGTAATATTTACACTTACTACAGTTGAAGAATCGATATTATTACATTGATCTGCGATACGTATTCTGTATTGAGCAACATCTGCGTAATTAATATTTTTAATAGATAAGGTTGATGTATTTACTCCTGTATACTTTGAGTTATTACTTAATGCCACATTACCTTTATACCACTGGAATGTTGGTGAGGCTGCATTAACTTGTACCCCAAATCCTATAGAATCATTCAAGCAAACATTACTAACCGAAGGAACTTGACTTTTTACAATTGTATTAAATATGCTAAGTTTTATACTATCACCCATTACCGAAAAACAATTCTTAGTAACCATTAATTGATATATTCCTGTATCAGCAGGGGTAATTGATGCTATTCTTAAAGTATCGTTATTTACACCAACAATGTTTGATGATGCAATAAGAGGATTTCCGTTTTTATACCATTGTAATGTAGCTCCTGTACCTTGAGGACGAGCAACTAAATTAACCAAACTATTGCCACAAACCCCAACTTGTTGTGTGCCATTTTCAGCCAAACCAATAGATTGTGACATTCGGGCAATTTCTTCGGCAGCAACTGCTCTATTGTATATTCTCACATCATCAATCTGACCTTGAAAAAGGTTCCATCCAACATTTGTACTAAACCAATTCGGACCACCAAATGCAGCTCCCACAACTATCGTACTACTCAAACTACTAGTTGTAGTGTTTAACGAACCAACCAATACACCATCAAGATACAAACGCTGAAAACCGTTATTACCTTCTATCACCAGTGCAGCATGGTGCCATTGGTTATCATTTACATCGTTGGTTGATGTGATTGCACTGCCATTTCCGTTCCATGATTTTCCGTGAAGTTTATTATCGTTACCAATATAAAGTAGTGCGTGACTAGAAGTTGGTGCTGCTGATAATAAAGAATTTGCACTGGTAATAATACCACCTGTTGCTTGATTTGATTTAAACCATGCCATTACGGTTAATGTAGGGGTATTGTTGGTTATGGCGTTTGATGCATGCACATAAGCAGATGTACCGTCAAAATTTATGGCTGCATTTGTTGCGCCAAATCTATCTGTTGTGTATGTTGTATTTACAGCGGTTGATGGTAAACGTCTAACGCTGTAATCTTGTGTATTACCATTAAATTTCTGATATAAAATCAAACTATCACGAAATAAACTTGGGTTATCTAATTGAATTTTTCCTGGATTAGTTTGCCAACTTGCACAAGTAACTTGTGCAGGAGTAATCCTCAGGCTGTATGACCCAGAATCAGCTGATGATACACCATTCACAAACAATGTATCACCGTTAACACCTTGATATTTTGCACCGTTGCTTATAGGAGTTCCATTAAACAGCCACTGCATGTTAAATTGTGTTGTATCTGTATTTTCGAAAGCCGCACTTAACATTACATTATTGCTTGAACCAATACATGCTCTTGCAGTAGAGGGTTGACGAGTAATATTAAATCTGCTATATATTGCTTTTACTTCAGTTGGATTTAGTGCTTTGTTATAAATAAACATATCATCAAAATTCCCGAACGAACGAGAATCACCTGTACTATTATTGGCAATACGTGCGAGAGCATTATTGGCAATACTGTTTAGAAAGGAGTTGTTTACGTCCATAATTAACTCCCCATTTAAATATATTTTTTGATTACTACCTACTTTGGTAACAACAAAATGACACCATGTATTTACACTAACCGCAACACCGGAAGAAATTGTGTTACCATTTGCAAGTCTGAACCCTACTTGATTGTTGGCATCAATAACCAAATGAGATGCGCTGCTATTATTAGAAGCGACTAAGGTGCGTAAACCCGACTGCATTACATAATACCAGAGAGCAACAGAAACGGTGTCGTTGTTAATTGGGGCAAATGCTAATGAATTAGCAAAATTATTGGCATTAAGCAATGTACCGGCCGAATTGCCAAACCTGTTGGTTCCACCATATATGGCACTCCCTGTTAGGTTTCTGTTTCCGGTTTGATCAATTACATTGCCATTAAAATTATAACTTGATAATATACCCGTATTCAAATCAGCTTGATCGAATGTAACCAACACCGAATCCGAAAACACATCAAAACAATCTCGTGTTACTTTAACATAATAATTTCCGGATTGACCTAAACCACCCGCAGTAATCGTTAAACTATCGTTGGTTACTCCACTAATTGATGTTGAATTATTGAGCAATACACCATCTTTATACCACTGATAAGTAAGATTAGAATTTGTATCTAAAGTAACCGGTATAACAGCGTTTTGTCCAATACAGCTAGCAATGTTTTTTGGTAAATTATGAATTTCTACTTGTTTTAAAATAGTAGTTATTTCGTCCAATCCAATTGCCGTATTATACACACGTACATCATCATATAAACCAAGCGCCCCTTGCGAAAAATTGGTTTGGCCAAACATTTCTGTTATTGTGATGCTTCCGGCTGTAAATGTATTTAAGCTATCAAACTGTTTAATGCCATTAATATACACCAAACACCTGCTGCTATCTTTAACAAACACAACATGATTCCATTGGTTATTGGGCAATGTAATTCCAAAACTATAAAATACATTATTTACATATGTTCCTAATACATTATTGTTTATAGCTAAAGTTCTATTAGTAGTATTAACGCCATTCCATAATAAAGTAGAAAGGGAATTGCCACCAGAAGCAGGTTGATACCAAAAAGCATAAGATTGTCTTGCTCCGGTAACATCAGGTATATTTAACGACATGTTAGAGAAAGTTATGCGGAAAGCTTTGTTAGGTGTGCCAAATCTATTTGCACCAAAATTGTTAGTTGTAGGAAAAGAAATGGTAGCATCACCCGTACCCACTTTGTTTCTTACGTTTCCATCCATAGTATAATGTTGTATGGCTTGATGAAATGAATTACCGGTAAGTGTTCCAACCTTAACTTGCAAGCTCACAGAAGCACATCCCGCACGGGTAATATCTAAACTATACATACCTGTATCAGCTAATGATACTGATTGTATAGATAATGTATCGGTGTTTACGCCACTATATTTAATTCCGTTTGATATAGTATTACCAAACAATTTCCATTGTTTATTTAGGTTATTACCCAATACATGGTTATTAAGCTCGATGCTTTTACCCGCACAAACAAAAACATCAGTGCTTGTTTTAATAATATATGGACAAATGGTATTATACTTAATCAGCACAGCATCGTTACCTCCACCTTGGGTAGTTATGCTTGAATACCCGGGCGCAAACTCCGTTTCTATTGGTGATGAAAAGTTTACTGCCACATACAAGTTAAACGAACTATCCATGGCTAATGCTGTTACATACTCATTACCATTGCCACCAAATTTATTCGCAAAAATATTGTTACCACTTGAATTGTATGCTACTAAAAAACCATCAGCAGTACCTGATGCACCCGCATTAATTAAATTATTTTGATTGGGTGAACCAAAGTTTACGGATAACGAGGTAAAATAACCACATCCATATACGTCACCATTATTATTCATTACAATACGTGAAAATCTCTCGTCTTGTGCACCACCAAATGATCTGCTCCAAATTAAGTTTCCCATTGCATCCAGCTTTAATAGCAATGCGTCAGTTAAACCCGATGAAGTAAGGTTATTTACACCAACGGCAGGATTTGCATCTATTGTTCCGCTATAATATCCTGACACATAAACTTCGTTGGCACTATTTACTATGATATCGTTTAGTACATTAGCAGATGTACTTGCAATTGACCAGGCATTAACGAAATTTCCTGCAGTATCTAGCTTTAAAATAAAACCGTTTCCGTTTGTTGATGGTGTTTGCAAAAAGAAAGTATCCGCAACAAGTGTACTTGGGTTAAAATCTACTTTTCCGGTGTAGGTACCTACAACATACAAATAATTTCCTTTAACAATAACGCGGTTAATTTCATCGTAGCCTGTTCCACCAATTCTTTTTGCCCAAATTGCGGTGCGGTTTGCATGATGTTTTACTATCATACCATCTTGACTTGATGATGCCAAGCCAGCGTAAACTGATGTACCACGAGAGAAGTTAAAATCGGGATCTCCTGAATACAATCCGGCACCGTAAAAATTACCCGACTCATCAATTGCAACGCTATTAAACCTATTTACTAAATTTCCGTTTGTAGAGTTGTTTGATGTTAAACTACCTGTTAAAGGATTTATTTGCGTTACTAAAGTATTTGCATGCGCAAATCCACTAAAGCCTGTGTTATCTCCACCAACTGCATATGGTGTATTGTTTGCGGCAACTGCAATATCATAATAAGCATCGTTGTTGTTTCTATTATATCTAGATGCCCAATTCACATTACCCGTTTGGGAATAACTGATGGCAAAACCATCCGAGTACCCTCCTGTTTGAAATAAGAAGTTTACATTTGCCGGAAAATTGACGTCAACACTTGCTCCTAAATTAGTAGTAGTGTACCTTCCTGCCACTACAACATTGCCATTGGGTGATATTGCAATACCACTGATTAACTCATCTCCGGCTGTGCCGCGAATGTGCTTTTTCCAAATTTGTTTCAATTGTAAATCATTTTGTGCTGTTGATAAATTGGTTAACAATAAAAAACAAGCAACAAAACACAACCACCGATTGATAATGAACGTTTGCATAATTATAAATATTAAAGGTTCGAATTTGCAGACGATATTTCGGGTAACATCAGGATACTTTATGAAGCGAGGTTATTGTTTCATAAATAAAACGTTGGTGGTGTTAAGTACAATTCATGAAATGAAATAAGCATTTCATAAATTACCTAGGATAAATTATGCTCAAAAAATAAACTTGCCGAAAAAACTAAACTTTGATAAGCCAAGACGAAAATATAGATTGCAATAAAGATGTTATGGGCAAAGCATGTACCGCTGTAATTATTGATGATGAAGCAAAGGCAAGGCGTATTATGGAAACCTTAATTACCGATCATTGTCCGCAACTTGAAGTTGTTGCTACTGCCGAAGATGTGCTTACCGGAGTAAAGGCCATACAAAAACATAAACCCAATATTGTTTTTTTAGATATTGAAATGCCCGGCTATACAGGCTTTCAGCTACTTGATTTTTTTGATGACTTAGATTTTCAGGTAATTTTTGCTACAGCATACAGCGAATATGCATTGCAAGCCTTCCAGGTTAGTGCTGTTGATTATTTATTGAAACCCATACAAATAGAACAACTACAAGCTGCTGTTGATAAAGCCATAAAACTATCGGGTAACTCGCAAATGAAAGAACGAGTATCAACCCTAAAAGAAAATATGGAGGGCAACTCGTTAAAAAAAATTGCTTTACCCATGTCAAATGGCTTAACATTCGTTCCTATCAAAGATATTTTATACTTAGAAGCAGATGGATCATATACACATATTTATTTGTGTACAGGTGAAAAATTACTGGTAAGCAAAAAAATTAAAGAATTTGAAGGCACACTAAATGCCGAGAATCAATTTTTTAGAACGCACCGGTCTTTTATTGTAAACATTCAGCGCATCAAACAATATATTAAACAAGATGGCGGGCATATAGTAATGGAAAACGATAGTATTGTGCACATTTCCCGCGAACGTAAAGATGACTTTAACCAATTAATCCAATCATTAAAGGTATAATTACACCCCAAACACTTTTTGTATATCAGCTTTAATTACCTCTATGTTGTGGTATCGATTTACAAAAGTAGGACCGTTTTTACTTAAAGCAATTAACTCGTTGTATTGGTTTAACAAGATTTGTTTGATGCTTTCTGCATCTTCTTCGTCTCCTTTTATATCATAAAGCATTCCCAGTTTTCCGTTTTCTACTTGTTCTCTAAAACCAACTATGTTTGCTGCAATAAAAGGCAAACCAATAAACGCGCACTCAATACCCACCAGCGGATAACCTTCGTATTTACTAGGAAAAACTGCAACATTAAACATCGGAAAAACCTGCTCAGGATTTTTTGTAGCACCAATATAAGTTAGGTTTGATAGCCGTTTTATTCTGTCGGCTAAACCCGCATACATATCGCCATCACCGGCCATTACAAAATGATAATCTGAATTACCCTGCATAATTTCGGCAAGTCTTACAAAAATATCCGGACGTTTTTGCCATTGTAATCTACCTAAAGAACCAATTATTTTTTTGTTGGTATCAACACCATATTTCTCTAACAATTGATTACGTGTAAATGCCTTCTTGCTGAAACGTTCATAATCTATCATGTTATGAATAACATCTATTTTACTCGCACGTTCGCTGTATTTTTTAATCAATACTTCCTTCCAAAAATCGCTGGTTACAATGCGCCTGTCAATATAGGGCTGAAACTGATAAGCAGCCTCAAACCAACCATTATCATCGTAATCTTCACAATGCAATAAATCGTAAATGATGGTATTGGGAAATTTTTCTTTAATAAGCGGAGTAAGTATGTAAAGCAAAGGATTACTCATGTTTAAAATAATACCCGGCTTTTCTGTTTTAATAATTTCCCACAAAGCCAATAACATTGGATAAGGTCCTTGTGCCACATCTTCTAGAGCATACTGGCTTTTAGTATGTTTGCCAAACTCACTTTTTATAACACCCGCTGTTCCTTTTCCATTTATTACCACATCAATTACATCTCTGTTTTTTAGCTTAAGCTCTTTGATGTAACTCAATAAAATATTTTCAGCACCGCCTACATGCCACCAAAAATGTGTTACTAAAACTTGGTTTGATGGTGTAGTACAAATCGGGAATTTTTTATCAAAATCTAACCTGAAACCTTCAATAAAACCGGCCATTTTATGAGCCTTTGTGTACTTTACTTCAGGATTAATTTTTTGTTCAACAAACTTTGATGTCCAAAACAAATACAACAACAAATCTTTTGGTTTGATGTTGGCAAACTTACGTTTAATGGTAAATTGTGTGATTTTTTGAAACACCTTGTTAGCTAAAGATCTATTTACAGTATGGTTATCATTTATAAGTTGAAAAGCATGTTGTGATTTCTTAATTCCCAATGCACTCTTCCAATTTTTTTTATACGCTAATAAACTTGATAAACTGCCCTCCTCCTCACTACGTGTTACCAACGAACTGATATTTTGACGGTAATTAAAAAGTACCTTTTTCATGGGCACCCCAAAAGCTCCTTTACCAATTGCACGTTGCCAAAAATCCCAATCTTCGTACAACTTAATTCCATTGGCTAAATGTAATGTGCGTTGTCCGTTTAGTTCATTCCAAAGCGAGCGTTTAACAGGCGACACGGCAACTATATAGTTTTGTAAAAACAAATTTTTGGCACTGTAAAAAGGTGCTTCATCAGTTTGATTTTTGTATCCAAATTTTCTTACACTCGGGTAAACCCAAGATGCAGTTGGATAAGCCGCAAAAGTTAAAATGCTTAGTCTCAAAAAATCGGGTTCAATGGTATCATCACTATCCAAACAAACCAAGTACGTACCAACAGCCGATTTTGCGCCAATATTCCTGGTTTCGGCAAGCCATTTATTGGTTTGGTTCTGAATAACTTTTAAGTTAAAATCTTTATATCTGCCGGCTTTTTCTAATTGCTTTACAATAGCATTGGTATGTTCGTCTGTTGAGCAGTCGTTAACCACAATAACTTCAACTTTATTTAAGTCGAATGTTTGGTTATTGATTGAATCTAACGTTTCAAACAAATAGTTTCCCGTATTGTACACCGGAACTATAAAACTAAATGTAATGTTTTGCTTTGCCATACTATGCATTGTTTATCTCAAAATACTTTGAAACCTTGGTTAAGTTTTTACTGTAAAACGGGTCATTTTTAATAAGCTCGTCCCACTTATGTTTAAAGTATTGTTTCTCTATAGACTGTTTAGCTATTGATTGGCTGCTAATAATAGGATTGCCACGTGTTAAACATTCGTGGTGGTACATCTTAACCCAAGGAACGTAGACATTGTTATAACCTTTACTTAATAACTTACAGCACAATTCTAAATCATTACAATCAACAGCGAGATTTTCATCAAACCCACCAACTTGTATAAATTTATTTCGTTTTATCATCATACAAGCGCCTGTTACAGCACTGTAATTGGTTAGGCAATTTACATTATTATAGTATCCGGCAGTATCTTTATGCGCGCCAGAGTATACATGTGCACCTGTTTCATCCAACGATAAAACAATGCCTGCATGCTGTATCGTGTTATTTGGATATAATAGCTTAGGACCAACTGCACCTACATTATCGAGTTGTGCAATTTTAACCAGCTCTTCAATTAAATTTTCGGATATCAGTTGTGTATCATTATTTAAGAACAATAAATACTCTCCTTTAGCATGTTTTACAGCATTGTTATTAAGTACCGAGTAATTAAACGGAATATCCATGCGGTAACTTTTAATAATGCCAGGATAATTATATTCCCATTGAGCTACTGAGCTAAAAAAGCTTTTTTCTGAACTGCCATTATCAATAATAACAATTTCGTAATTTTTATATGTTGAAACACCAATTATAGATTGCAAGCAAGCATCTAAAATATCTGATTTATTTTTAGAAGGTATAATAATTGAAACCAATGGCATTTCTGTTTTAAACACAGGTTCAAAACAGCCAAAAGATGCATCAGAAACCCTTGCATAAGCACCGTTATAATTTGCACTTAGGTAGTAATTTAATGCTATGTGATTTTGATGAATTTTATCAATAGTAACTTCTTCCTTATGCTCATGATACAATACTTTTGATATGTGTTTTACAGTTGTTTGCCGATGGGTAAATCCTAAAATTAAACCATAAAAATTATCAAAATTTGAAACAGCAACTTTGTGGTATGTATCTTTATGTACCAAAAATAAATTGCCAATATAGTTACGCGATAAAATGGTATGCGGACTCCAATCGGGTTTAAAGTATGGGTTGATGGTGTCGTTGACGTTTAACGGATCAAAAAAATCATTATCGGTATAAATAAATTGTGGTTTGCCCGATTTGTTGATTTCATTTATAAACTCATACAAACAATCGGCTCTTAAAATGCAATTTAAAGAAGTAAATAAAGCGTAATCGCAAATCAACTCGGGTTTGTTTTGGTTGGATATGATGTTATACCTAAAATCGTTTTCAATGGTTTTATTAAGTACGTAGTTTATCATATCCGACTCATCACTGACAATAAAACTTACAAAAAAATGCTGATAAACTTGGTTTTGCAAGGCGTTTAAAAACTGATTCAAATACGACAAGTCTTCATCATCAACCTTTACAAAAATTTGTACGTGTGGTTGTTGTTTAAAGTTAACAATATTTTGTGCCATGGCTTCTAAATCCACCTCACGCGGAAAACGCCTTTGTTTAAAAGACTTATACCCACTTTCGTCATCATCCTTTTTTATACCCAACACATAATTTACCGCACCTAATAAAATGGAAAACAACTGCTTAAAAAACTTGTAAATAAGCATTAAGCCCGGTTTAGAAAATAAGAAAAACAACCTTTGTATAAAAGGCCAACGGGTATCTTTTAAATAACTATCGCTGGTTAAAATGAGTTTGGTTTTGGTAAAAAACAAATACATTTTCCAGTACGAACTGCCTTCAATTTCTTTGATACGTTCTTCGTAGTTTTTTACCGTGTTTAGTAAGGCTGTGTACTCTGCCCTTTGTAAACTATTTTTAGGCAGTATGTTCTTTTTTCCCATTTGCTGCGCTAAAATAATTTTGAATATCGTTCACCTGCTTCTTCAATATCACCAATAAAATCAATGGTTCCGTTGTTTACCAATACACCTTTGCTACACATACTTTTTACTTCGTTAAAGTTATGAGACACAAAAACAATGGTGGCACCCTTAGCTTTAATTTCTTCAACTTTTCTTAAACACTTCTTTTGGAACCCCACATCGCCAACAGACAACACTTCATCAATCAACAAAATATCAGGTTGTTTCATGATGGCAATGCTAAAAGCAAGGCGTGTCATCATGCCCGTGCTGTAGCGTTTAACCTGCCAGTTAATGGCTTCGCCTAATTCAGAAAACTCAATAATTTCGGGGGTGTACTTTTTTATTTCTGCTTGCGACATGCCCATTAAAGCACAAAGTAACTTTACGTTTTCAAGGCCCGTCATTTCATATTCTAACCCTACACCTAAACTTAATAAAGGAGCAATGCTCCCGTTTACTTCTACTTTGCCTTTTTCAGGTTCTATAATACCCGATAACACCCTTAACAAAGTACTTTTACCTGAACCATTTTTACCCAACAAGGCAATACTCTCGCCATGTTGTACCTCCAGGTTAATGTTACGCAATACAAATTTTTTATCTAAAAAAGTACGCTTGCCTAAACTAAACAGCACTTCTTTAAAAGACACGGCACCGTTTTCTCTAACATAAAAACAAACGTCTACATCTGTTAGCTTAATTGCAAAGTTGTTATTGCCTATCATATGTTAGATATAAAACCCTTTCTGTACTTGGTAAATAAAGTATACCCAATGGCAAAAGCTACAACAGCCATTATTGTGCATACTAAAAAATTAAATCCATCAGGGTGTTTAAACCTGTAGAAAATATCATGAAACGACTCTACAAAATAATAAAACGGATTAAGTTTAAGCAGGTGACGGGTACTTTCGGGCACCAAATCAGGTGTGTAAGCTATGGGTGTAAAATAGAAAAAAGCCGGAATAATGGTGTTCCAAAGCAACTGTATGTCCCTAAAAAACACATTTAGTGTACCCAACATCATACCAAACCCCAACACAAATATTGCAGTAACTACAATAAGCGGAATAACAAAAATGATGCTGTAGTTTAACTGGAAATTGAGGAAGAACATGATGACAAAAAACGGTATAAATGTGAGCAGTAAATTAATAACCGCTGCAAACATGGCCGAAAGCGGGAAACTAAACGGATGTAAATTTACCGATTTAAGAATAGACGCATTATCTATAAACGAAGTGAGCACTTGCAGAATGGATGCCGAGATGAAATTCCAGAATATCAATCCGCTAAGCGCATACAACGAGAAGTTCTCGATATGGTTGATTTCTTTAAAAACCACTGTTAGAATAAGTAAAAACAACAGCGGATTGAGCATGCTCCAAAAAATACCCAAAAACGAGTTTTTATACCTTAACTTAATGGTTTTCAGGGCTAAGTTAAGTACCGCATTTCTAAATCCTATATTTAACAGTGTTTTTTCCAACGTTTAAATTTTTACAAAAGTAGGTATTTACCCAGTTTATTCCATGCATATACATTGTACGGGTAGTTAACCACTTAGGAGGTATTGTGTTGATTTTATGGTTAAAGATGAAAAAACGATTTTATAAACCCATTCGGTTTACTATTTTCGCCCATGGTATGGTCTCGTAGTTCTCCCGAGCATTCGGGAGGATAGAATAGAAACAGTTATTTTATGAATTGTTTTAAACGATTACTTAAAATTCGCTCTTTATAAAAATGGTCTCGTAGTTCAATGGATAGAATAGAAGTTTCCTAAACTTTTGATACAGGTTCGATTCCTGTCGAGACTACAAACTATAAAACATACAACAATAGTCTGGGCTCACAACGCATTTCAATTCACCTGTCTTATTTTCAGATCCTTTAACCATTATTCTTTCGTATCTAATTATATCGTATTGCAATTAATTAACTAAGGTTAAGTAATTATTTACAGACACAAAATCGTTCACATAAATACTTGTTTCATTTATATTTGACCCATCCAAACTTTTTTATGAAACTTAAAATTATTGCCGCAGTTTTTTTAGTACTGCTTGGTATTAAAACTACAAATGCTCAGGTAAACCTTAACGACAGTCTTTTAGCTTATTTACCACTAAATGGAAATGCAAGTGATGTGAGTGGACAAAATAACAATGCCAACTCAACACTAAATGGAGTTTACCCCGGCTTAAACAGACAAGGAATACAAAATCAATCCTTATTTTTTAATGGTGAACACGAACAAGGGCTATTAGATTTTGGGGTGCCTTTGCTAAACGGAAGAACTCAACTTACCGTGAGCCTTTGGTTCAATATCAGTAGTTTACTAAACGGAATGAGTATTTTTGGACAGGATAACCTTTTTGAAATTGGTTTTTACACTGGTCCGAATCGTTTAAGTATATTTCACCCAACTTCAGGAACAACAAACGTTAGCCTATCCGCTACCTTAAATACTTGGCAGCATTTAGCAATAACTACTACATCAAGTCAAATGCGTATTTACCTCAATGGTATTTTAATGAATACCATCAATGGAAACCACGTTATTGGAACAAACACTATCAACACAAGAGTTGGAGGCAATGTAGTTAATCAGTCAAACAACTCATTTTTCAGAGGTTTTATTGACGAATTACGTTTATACAACAAAGTGTTAAATACACAAGAAATAGAAATACTAAGCGCATCCTCGCCTATTACAATTCTTCCTCTTAATTTAAATACCACAGAGCTGTGTGCAGGCAAAAGCTATTCTTTACCATTAATGATTTTTGGAACAGGACTACAAAGTGGCAACCTATTTACTGCACAGTTAAGTGATGAAAATGGTAATTTTTCTCAACCTCTTACTATAGGAACAAAGTTGAGTGTAAACAGTGACACCATACAAGTTACTATACCCGATTTTGTAGCAACCGGTTCTAACTATAAAATCAGAATTGTATCGAGCTTTCCTCAACTAATTGGCAACACGAGCATACAAACATACACCTTAAACAATGCAGGTGATGGATGGACAACCCTGAAAAGAAATCGCTTGCTTTGGTATCAATTTAACACCAATGCCGGAGACTCATCAGGTAACGGATTTCATGCCACACTTAATGGAGGGGCAAGTTATGGTGCTGATAGGTTTGGTAATCCAGTTGGCGCACTTCAGTTAAATGGTGTAAGTGCTTTTGCAGCCGCACCTTCAGGGGTATGGTTTAACGGTCCATTTACAGTGAGTTGTTGGGTAAAGCCAAATAGTATAACCAATTGGGCAAGGTTGTTTGATTTTGGTAATGGTAGCGCTAGTGATAATGTTACCGCTACATTGTTTCAAGGTACAGCAAACAGGCAACAAGCTGAAACATACATTAGTAATTTAAGTTCAGGTTTTGCACTTACTAATGCCCCGGGGTTAAGATTAAACCAATGGAACCATTACCTCGTTCAGTTTGATGGCACTACTATTAGAATATTTATTGATGGGGTGCTGGCTGCAAGCGCAAACTCCGGAATTCCTAAATTTATTACACGCCTAAACTGCTGGATAGGAAGAAGCAATTGGGCTGCAGACGCATTCTCAAACGCATCATTTGATGACTTCATGTTGTTTAACCGTTCACTTACTACAAACGAAATTCAAGCATTGGCAAATGATGGATTGATTATACATAATCCAATACCATGTGCAGGAAATGTATTACAATTAAATGCACCGTTTTTAACAGGAGCAACATATCAGTGGAGTGGACCAAACGGATTCTCCTCTACTTTACGTCAACCCATAATAGCAAATGTTGGTACCGCAAATTCAGGCACCTACCAACTGGTTATTAAACAAGGATTGTGTGATAGTATTGTTACTACAAAATTGATTACTATTAACAACCTTGCTGTTCAGCCAACCATTACTTTTAATTCTTTACCTCCGGTTTTAAACACAGGTAGTACCCCAATTAATCTGAGTGCTACACCAACAGGCGGTACATTTTTTGGGAATGGCGTTACCGGTACAACCTTTAATCCAACATCAGCAGGAGAAGGCGATCACATCATATTGTATAGTGTATTAAATGCTTCAGGATGTTATACCAATCGAGCAGATACCACTACAATTTACCCATCATACCCAATGACCAATACTGTAACAACAGCTTGTAATGGTGGATTTTATGATGCTGAAGGTCCGAATCAAAACTACAGTTCAAACCAATCTATTATTCATACTTTTTATAGTGGAAGTAACCAAAGGTTACAATTTAATTTTAGCGCTTTCGGTTTGGCGCAAGGCGATACCTTATTTATATTTGATGGACCGGATACTTCATCATTTCTTATTGCCTATTACATTCAAAATTCAGCACCCGACATTATTTGGAGTAAGGATTCTGCGCTTACATTTTGGTTTAAAAGCGATGGTGCAAATGTAGGCTCAGGTTGGAATGCAAGTTTTACTTGTATGACAAATCCTATAGTTTCAGAAAATACCGCTATACGCTCCGGTATGCACCAAATTTGTAATGGTGTATTGTTAGATCCGGGTGGAACTGGAAATTATGGATATGGATATTGGCAACAAACCATCAGAGCAAATGAAGGAACCAGGCTTAGGTTTAGCTATACCCAATTTAATGTAAATGGAAACAATGGTGGACATTGGTTAAGTATTTATGATGGACCAACAACGGCTTCTCCGTTAATTGGTTCGTATAATAACTTTAATTTTATTCCTGCCATAATTGAAAGCACCGGAGAGTACTTAACTTTTGTATTTAACTCAAACAATACGAACGCTTCTTTACAAAGTGGATTTAGCGGAAATTTAACTTGTACCACTCCTATTTTACCTGTTATTGTTATGGATGATAACATCCAGCAAACTTGCAGCGCAGTGTGGTATGACCAAGGAGGGCCTACAAATAATTATGCAAACAATTTAAATCAAGTACAAAGTTTTGTTGTAACCAATGGTAAACTACGTTTTACTTTTAACCCAAATGAATCGCAACTTGGTAGTGGAGATTCTTTATTTGTTTATGATGGGATTGATACTACAGCTCAACTCATTTCGGTTTTGGTAAATGGCAGTAATTTTGAACCAATAAAAAGTAAAGACAGCACGCTAACTTTTAAATTTACCAGTAACTCATCTAGCACAAATAAAGGTTGGCAAGCTTATATATCGTGTGTTCCTATTCATTTTAACAAAGATACCTTTGCATTGAGTAGTGGTGTACGTTACACTTGTGATGCCATTATACGCGACCCGGGTGGAACAGGAAATTACGGTTATGGTTTTTGGAGACAAACTTTTGCTTCGTATAACGGAAACAGAATTAGACTCAACTTTACTGAGTTAAATGTAAATGGAAACAATGGCGGACATTGGGTTACTGTTTATGATGGACCTGATGCAACTTTCCCTGTTATTGGTAGTTACAACGAATGGAGTTGGCCACCTAACAGTATGGTGGAATCAACAGGAAGATTTTTAACTGTTGAGTTCAACTCCAATAACACCAATGCTTCAACTCGACCAGGGTTTACAGCAACACTAACTTGTACAACACCTGTTTTGCAAGTAATAAACATGAGTGATACTGTTATGCAAGTGTGTGATGCGATTTTTTATGATAATGGAGGTGCCTCTGCAAACTATTCTGATAACAGAACCATCACACAAACATTGTGCTCTGACAGTAACCAAAAACTACAATTTGTATTCAACAATATAACTACACAGTTTGGAACCGGTGATACACTCTGGGTATATGATGGTTCGAGTACAGCGGCTCAATTAATTGCAGTTTATATTCAAGGCTCTACAATTGAACCATTGTTGTCTAATGGCTCTTGTTTAACTTTTGTTTTCAAATCAAATGCAACAAGTAACGGTAGAGGTTGGCAAGCCAATGTAAGTTGTGTAAATACCAATCCAACCCAACAAAACTTTGCGCTGAGTAGTGGTGTACGTTACACCTGTGATGCCATTATACGCGATCCGGGCGGAACAGGAAATTATGGTTATGGTTTTTGGAGACAAACTTTTGCTTCGTATAACGGAAACAGAATTAGACTCAACTTTACTGAGTTGAATGTAAATGGAAACAATGGCGGACATTGGGTTACTGTTTATGATGGACCTGATGCTACTTTCCCGGTTATTGGCAGTTACAACGAGTGGAGTTGGCCGCCTAATAGTATGGTAGAATCAACAGGAAGATTTTTAACTATTGAGCTCAACTCCAATAATACTAATGCTTCAACTCGACCAGGGTTTACAGCAACACTTACTTGTACAACACCTGTTTTGCAAGTAATAAACATGAGTGACACTGTTATGCAAGTGTGTGATGCGATTTTTTATGATAATGGTGGTGCCTCTGCAAACTATTCTGATAACAGAACCATCACACAAACATTGTGCTCTGATAATAATCAAAAACTACAATTTGTATTCAACAATATAACTACACAGTTTGGAACCGGTGATACACTCTGGGTATATGATGGTTCGAGTACAGCGGCTCAACTAATTGCAGTTTATATTCAAGGCTCTACAATTGAACCTTTGCTATCTACCGGCACTTGTCTAACTTTTGTTTTCAAATCAAATGCAACAAGTAACGGTAGAGGTTGGCAAGCCAATGTAAGTTGTGTAAACACCAATCCAACCCAACAAAACTTTGCGTTGAGTAGTGGCGTTCGTTACACCTGTGATGCCATAATACGCGACCCGGGTGGAACAGGAAATTACGGTTATGGGTTTTGGAGACAAACTTTTGCTTCGTATAACGGAAACAGAATTAGACTCAACTTTACCGAGTTAAATGTAAATGGAAACAATGGCGGACATTGGGTTACTATTTACGATGGACCTGATGCTACTTTCCCGGTTATTGGCAGTTACAACGAGTGGAGTTGGCCGCCTAATAGTATGGTGGAATCAACAGGAAGATTTTTAACTGTTGAGTTCAACTCCAATAACACCAACGCCTCAAATCGACCAGGATTTACAGCAACACTAACTTGTACAACACCTGTTTTGCAAGTAATAAACATGAGTGATACTGTTATGCAAGTGTGTGATGCGATTTTTTATGATAATGGCGGTGCCACAGCAAATTACGCTGACAATCTGAACCAAACATTAACATTACAATCAGCCAGTGGATTACCACTGCAGCTTATGTTTAATAGCACAGTTACACAATTTAACACAGGCGATACACTACGTATTTATGATGGTAACAACACGACTGCTCCTTTGTTAGGAACTTATGTTTCAGGTTCTATACTTGAAACATTAACCTCCAGTGGAACTTCATTAACATTCAGATTTACATCAAACGGAACATTAAATTCCAGAGGTTGGCAGGCTTATGTAAGTTGTGTGAACAATTCAAATACAGCAGTAAATTATGTGATGAGTAGTGGTGAAAGATTTACATGTAATGGCGTATTTACAGATCCCGGAGGAAATGGTAATTATCCTTATGGTACATTTGTACAAACATTCACTTCATACAGTGGTCAACGTATCAGAGCCGTTAGAACATTATTCAACATCAACCAATTTAATGGAGGTCATTTCTTAGACGTGTATGATGGAACCTCTATTAATGCTCCGTTAATTGGAACATACAACAATGGAAATTTACCACCGACAGCTATACAATCAACAGGCGGGTCGCTAACATTCAGACTAAGGAGCGGTAATACATCTGCAAGCACGCAAGCAGGGTTTTCATTTAACTTATCATGTTTTACAGGCAGTGCGGTTGACGTTAGCTGGTTAAACTCTCCAATTTGTCAGGGGGGCAGTTTACAAGTTCCTTTTGTAAGAAACAATCCGGTTGGTGCAGGAAATGTGTACACCGTTCAGCTCAGCGATTCGGCAGGAAATTTTGGCAACCCGGTAAATGTTGGAACATTCAGTTCAACAGACAGCGTTGGTAACATTGCAGCAACCATTCCAACAAATACTTTACCCGGAACCAACTATAGAATCAGAATTACCACATCTAATCCTATTGCAAATGGAGCATCTTCGCCTAATGCAATTACCATTAATCGGCTACCTACACAACCTACAGGTATAAATGTTAACGGAAGCACCAACTTTTGTTTTGGTACCGGAAGTACTCAACTTAGTGTAGCAACTCAACCGGGTGTTACTTACCAATGGCTAAGAAATGATACTGTTGTAGGAGGTAATGCTCCAACATACACAGCAACTTCACCCGGTGTTTATAGGGTTAGGCTTCTTGCAATTTGTGATACCATTACCTCCACTTCATCCGTAATCATCAATTCAATTTCTACTCCATCAATCCCAACTATTACCACAAATGGTTCAACCCAAATTTGTAGCAACGCCAATGTGCAATTAAGTATACCAAGCCAAACTAATGTTACCTATCAATGGAAACGCGACACGGTAAATATTGGTTCAAATTCAAATGTATTATTAGCCAATCAGGCAGGTAGCTATACTGTGCAACTAACCAATACTTGCGGTACGGTTGCGGCTTTAAATCCGGTTAGTGTTAACATAATTGGAACACCACCTGCAACCCCTGTTATTAGTGCTGCAGCAACGAATATATGCCCGGGTGATAGCGTTTTATTGAGCACTACAGCCGTTTCAAACACAACCTACCAATGGAGATTAAACGGAGACGTAATAAGCAGTGACACCTCTTTTGTTTATGCCAAACAAGTTGGTAATTATACAGTAAGTGTTACCAATAACTGTGGTAGCGCAATAAGCTCAGCTATTACTATTAACAGCAACCAAACAACTCAAATTACAACACAGCCACAAAATGTAACTACATGTTTAGGTAATACCGTTAATTTAAGCGTAACAGCATTAGGGCAAGGATCGCTTACTTACCAATGGTTTAAAAATAACGTATCATTAACAGGTGCGCAAAGTAATACATACGCTATCTCGTCAATCACACCTAGTGATACAGGATTATATAAAGTTAGGGTAAGCGGTGGATGCGGACAAGTTTTTTCAAATGAAATACGAGTTAGTATAACGACACCCGGAGTGTGGCTTGGCACGAATAATACATTATGGACTAATACGGCCAATTGGAGTTGCCCTATCATTCCCGACTCAAATAGCCAAGTTATCATATCATCAACAGCGGTTAACATGCCGGCTTTAACAGAAGCAGTAAACGTAGGTAATTTAGTTATTCAAAACGGAGCAACCTTGCTGTTAAACCACCCGAATGCACGTTTAAATGTTTATGGAAATTTAACGTTAAACGGAAGCATCAATCACCTGCAAGGTTGGATTAGATTTGTAGGTAGTGCTCGTCAAATTATTCCTGGAGGAGTATATCATAAACTAGAAATAAGCAACGCACAATCTGTTGAATTGGGTGGTCAGGTGAGTATTCAAGATACACTACTCATCACAAATGGTAAGGTTATACTTAATAATTTCAACTTAACTTTAGCAGGAATTACAGGAAGAGTTGAAGGCCATAACAACGATAGATATATTCAAACCAATGGAACCGGTAGTCTAACTATTCAACAAATAGGCTCGGGTGCTCGAACAGGAAATGTACTCTTCCCTATTGGACGTTTAAACTATAATCCTGCAGTAATACAAAATACAGGAACAGTGGATGCCATTAGTATACGGTTGTTAGACAGTGTATTTAACCAATACAACGGATTTATTCCACAAGGCAATGCTTTGGTAAGCACAGCGGTAAGTAAAACTTGGTTAATTTCTGAAGGGGTGAATGGAGGAAGCAACATTAATATGAGTATACAGTGGAGCGCTACTGATGAATTAACCGCTTTTACCAGAACAAGTTGTCATATTGCTCAATACAACGGTAGCAGTTGGATACGTCAATCTTCAACTCCTGCAATAGGTAATAATCCTTACACCGTTTCACTAAATAACATTACGCAATTAAACCAACCATTTGGTGTAGGATCCGGAAATGTATTACCTGTTCAGTTAATTGCGTTTAATGGAAAATTAAATAATAACCATATTGAACTACATTGGAAAACCGCAAGCGAAAGAAACAACCAACACTATACGGTAATCAGAAAAAATGATGGTAAAAAAATTGGAGTGGTTTCATCCATAGGGAATAATAAAAACATAAAAGTATATACCCTAATTGACCACCAAATTGATTTTACTTTACCAAATTATGGTTATGAATTATGGCAGACAGATTTAGATGGTAGAACAAGCAAAATAGGAGAAACCATTGTTTCATTAGGGTATCAAGAAACATTAGAGATAAGCTGTTATCCAAATCCAACCAATGAAATATTAAACATTAAAATACCCGAAACACTTATAGTAGCTGAACTTAAATTGACTGATGCTTTAGGTAAGGAAGTATTTTATGAAAAATTAGAAAAAGACCATAACGGCTTAATTCAAATAAACATCAAACACCTAAACATAGGTATTTACACTTTAAGAATAAATGAAATAGGATACAAAGTCATTAAACAATAAAGTGATTTAGTTTTAGAACCTGAACAAAAACGCCTACCCATAGATGAGTAGGCGTTTTTAATTGGTATCCGGTAATTCAATATACTTTCAATTGCAAACAAATAATCTAAATAAAAATAACATTACAAGATAAATCACTTACCGTCAGCAGGCAGTCCTATTAAAGGTGTTTTACCATCTGTAATAATAGTTTTGGTGTTGGGTGAGGTTGATAAATCCTTAAAAGCTTCTATCTGTTTAAACTTCAAAATTTGAGGTGTTAAACTTTTTTCTAACATGTCGTTAGCTTTTGCATTGGCATCCGCTTCTATTTTAATGGCATTTGCTCTTCCTTCGGCTTCTAATTCAAGTATTCTTTTTTGACCTTCGGCTGCTATAATTTTAGAGTTTTTGTCTCCTTCTGCTTGTAGCACTTTTCGTTCAGCTTCTTTTCGCTCTCTGTCTTTTAAAAACTCCATGCGTTGAGCGTCTTGTTCTGCTTGCAGCTTTTCCTCAATTGCTCTAGATAGACCTTGTGGTAAAGTAATTGATTTTAAAAGCACCGCTTCTATAATAAACCCTTTAGAATCGAGTACCTGCATCATGCGTTCTTTAATCTTATTTTCAATTTGAGACCGTTTGGCACTGTGCATGTCTTTTGCATCAAACTCTGAACAAACATCAGCAGATGCAGACCTGAATACCGGCAATATTAGTACGCTTTGATAATTTAGCCCGGTATATTTAATAATGTTTTGTACTTCACTGGTTTTTATTTTGTACAGAATAGAAATTTCTGACTGTACAGTTAAACCTTCCTTTGATGGTAATCCTACATTAATTTCTAAATTAATAGTGTTGATAGGGACCCTTATCATTTTTGACAAAAACGGATTGTAAAAACGCAATCCGGAATGGTAAACATCATCGTTCAATTTACCTAAGGTTCTTTTAACAGCAACTTCGTCTTGAAGAATGGTAGCACAAGAAGTTAAAAATCCTATGCTGAGTAAAAAACAAAAACGATAAAACGATTTCATAACATGATGAATTAAAATGAGAACAATTTTAAGCATTATAAAGTTTTAATGCACATCAAATTATCATGGTTTACTCCAATGGTAACATGAGCAAACAAAAAGAGAGCCGCACAAATGTGCGGCCCCTTTATATGAACAGAAACCCCACTACTTATTTTATATTAACCACCTTGTGGGTTTTGGTATAAGCGGCTTGTGTAACTTTTACAAAATAAACACCGCCTTCAAAGTTCACCATCTCGTCAAGGCTTAATGCAGTATTGGTTGAGTTGGTTATTAAATTTTTGCTAAACAATAACCTACCATTTAAGTCCCAAACGGTTACCTCTACATTTTCATCTTTTGCTGATGTAATATTTAGAGTTACTTTATCAGCAAACGGATTTGGATAAATAGTGCTTGATGTGTTGCCATAAACATTGGTACTTACTTTAATTACATCACTGTGTTCAAACCTACCGTCTAAGTCTACTTGTTTAAGTCTGTAGTATGCTGTTTGTTGTTTGGTAAATACAGCAACATCAGTAAAGTCGTATGATTTTTTTGTGTTGCTGTTTATACTTCCTCTCACAAAGCCTATGTACTCAAAACTCAAACCATCAGTAGATCTCTCTACTTCAAATCCTCGGTTATTTCTTTCTGATGCCGTTGTCCAAGTTAGCTGTGCATCATTACCAACTGCTTTTCCGTTTAAGCTGGCTAATTCAACAGGTAATGGTGCATTTAAGTCTGTACCTGTAAATATACCAAACGATGAATTTGCTGTAGTAGTGGTAATGGTGCGTTGAGAGGTATTTACAATGCTTGCTGCATCATACAACCAACCTGGGCTCCACTTGGCCACACGTAGGTTGCTTTCACCTAGCACTGTTCCAATCAATGCCGGATCGTAATTTAATGTTGTTTGATAGGTATAGCCTGAACCGCCCGTAGCATTCATTTGTAGGTAAGCATTCATAGATTTTGTACCAAAACTAACAGATGGAGGATTTTCACCACTGTAGTAATTTGCGGTTAATGATGATGGTACTGTACCTGATGCTCCCCAGTTTATTGTTGCCAATGTTCTTCCTGCAAACAACACCGTAGTTGCACCATTTAAAGCAGGAACACCATTAATAGTAGCCGCTGGCGGAGTTGATGTTGAGTTAAATTCGTGTGAACCAATATCCGTTCCAAAACCTAATGTTATGGCTCTTGTGTTACCGCTATAATCAGTATTGATATTGGCTGATGTAACACCGGCAACGCCCTTACCATTTAAATACCAATTTTGAGGTGCTGCCGGATTTACGTTTAGGTTACCATTAGCAATATCTGTAAATAAAGCTGTTGGGTTCACTAACGCACTTACGTCCGACCAAGAATTTAAATTAGTATTGGTTGTGGCTATCCAAGAGGCAAAGGTATGGTCTGATGTTCCCCATAAGCCGACTGTAGAGCCAGCACTTGAAGACAATAAGTTATAGTTAACATTTAACCAACCAGACCCTGATGGTGTGCCCGAAACTTCGTTGGCTATTGCATAGTTTTTAGTTGATGCTCCTGATCGGTTATTGATAAATGCATTATTAATCAAGTTTACACCAGCTGTTACCTCTCCTGTAGAGTTAGCGCCTCTATGGAATGCATACGATGCCAAACTACCTGAAGTTACCGTACCAGTTATTAATACCGTATTGTAGTAAGCATTTACATCAAAACTACTGCTTGTTGGCATCCAAATACCATTAAACTGTATGTTGTTGGTTTGATTGTTACCTAAAGTAATTTGGTTGTTAATAACATCAACAAAATTTACCACATTAAATAAAACAACTCCTGAAGCGGTTGGCATAGGATTGGTTGAGTTTGAAGTGCTCAAATTACGAATATCATAAACTCTGTTGTTTGATATATTTACAGCGTTTGCACTTTGTACCAATAAACCGGATGCATTGCTTGTTATGGCAGCGTTATTAGCTGCAGTAATGTTATAAATTACATTATTGCTTACTGTTGGACCTGCATTGGTTGAACCGGCAAGGCTTATTCCGAATACAGCGCTTGCCGTACTCGACAATGAAGTGTTAGTTGATAACGTTGAAAGATTGTTAACGTTGTTATTGCTAATGTTGGCTACCGTTGAACCTGTCATTTGAATACCACCTAACGACACATTTGTTTGCGATCCGCTGGCATTGATATTTGTGATGGTATTGCCTGTTATTTGTACAGCAGGATCAATGTTAACAGGTGTGGTTACGTTAATACCTCTTGTTGTTCCACTCGCATTATTCACAATACTGTTATTACCACTTACCGTTCCGATTACATTGCCTGAGATTGTGGTGATACCACCGGCTACTGTAATACCATTAAACGAAACACCATTGCCTGGACTATTCATGAAAATTCCGACTATACGATTATTTAAAATATTAGTTGGTACAGTTACTGTACTATTAATTGCAATTGCATTATGTGTTGTAGGTGCTGCCAATTCAATAGAACCACTCACTGTGGAATCTCCAATCATATTATTTGTTACATTGGTTCTTCCGGCTGTAATAATAATTCCATTCCATTGTACACCCGAACTGGTTTGAATAAACTTCAAATTACGAATGATGTTATTTGAAACCAAGGTGGTTGAATTATTACCTACTGCTACCTGTATACAATTCCATGCTGCAAGCACACTACTATTCCACGATGAACCCGCGGCAAGAGGTGCAGTACCTCCGATGTGGTTGTTAGTTATGGTATGGCCTTCGGAAATTGCACCACCATTAAAACGAATTGATAATGGATTAGCCGTAACCAACGGTAGGTTATTGTAAAAACTATTATTACTTACAATCCAACCATTTCCTGACCCGGCATCAACATTTAAATATACAGATGATGCGTTTAAGAAATTACATCCCGTGATTACATTGTTTGAATTGAGTATAGTACCACCATGGAAACTGTTAACTAAACCTGCAGGAATACCTGAAGGAAAAGTTAGTGATTGATCATTTCTAATGGTACAGTTCGTAATACTATCCTGACTATTGCCAACTGTACCCGTATTACCTGCAAACGAAACCACTCCACCATTAACAGCTAAAGGAGATGTTGTGTTGGCAGATTCGATAGTTAAATTATTTAATCTACACTGAGTTGAACCATTGGTAAATAAAACTGCAGGTGCTGCGGTTGAGCTATTTCTGATGGTTAATAGATTTAAATTATTGTTAACACTTAAATCCGGTACACCGGTTATCTTAATCCTATCAGCACCATTTAACCTGATTAATCCTGAGGATGCATTTCCTGAAATTATTCTGTTTACTGTTGCAGAAGAATCAGGCCTGATAGTGATAGAGTATGTTCCTGCCCCTACACCATCCTCACCTAATTGATTTAAAGAAACGGTGCCGGGCTCAACAATATTACTTGTAATAACTGCTGTTACAGATCCGCCAATAGTGTTGTTATTTAAAAACTCAAATAAACCACCTGCTCCGGTAAGGGTTGTATATGTTTGTCCATTACCTACATAAAACTTACTTCCTGCAACAATGGTTGGTAACAAGTTATAAAAATCAGTAACGGCCGGTTCATTTATAATGGTGCTAACATTTGTGCCTATAGCCAATGGCCTATGTGAAGTAAGATTTCCACCCACACTGTCTTCTGCGGCAATGTAATAATAAATAGTATCACCGGTGCTTACACCACCAATTTGTCCATATAAAATGTCAAAAGTAAAGTTCGCTTGAGTTGGTGTTCCAACAGCACCGGATGGCAAATTACTAAACCAAGTACCTAATGCACCTTTTTTATAATAAACTCTAGGTGAATTCGCACTTAAGCTTAATGGTACGCCAATATTATCACTAATGATAACATCAGTAATTGTTAGTGGTCCGAACAAGTTGCCTTGATTATTAACCGGGGTGTAGGTTATGCTTGGCGGGAAAACATCAGCACTCAAAATAAAGTTACCTGCGTCTGCACCCACATCAGCTGCACCATTTGTTGAACGATTGTTTCCATCAAAATCTTCTGCAACAACAGCAGTAAGGGATACATCTCCGCCTGTTTCTGCCGGATTGGTTAATTGTAAATGCAAATCTACACTTGTTGCATCGCCTGTTGGATTTACAAATTGAGGATTAGTACTTCCACTTTGCAAATCGTAAGCTGTATTTCGTGCCCATCCTGCTAAACCACCTAACGTGGCGTAATCAATTAAGTTGGTTCCACCAATAAACCCACCTGTACCACTTGCTTGTAAAATGTTGTAGTTTGACACCAATGAGGCAGCATTTGTTGGGAAACCTGCAAACCTTAATGCATAGTGTTTACCATTTGCTGATACACCATTTGAAGTTGCATTTACGAAGATGTTATTACGAATATCATTAATATTAGTTCCTGTTGGTGTGCCATTCATTCTGATACATGCAGTTACCGCAGCGCCTGAAGTAGGTGCACCTCCAATGTAAACAGAGTTATGGAAATACTCAAAATTACCTGATGCATCATTTAAGAATCCATACACCTCGTACGCACCTGCATTAAGCGTACCCGCAGAGTCTACACCCAAACGAATCATATTGTTGGCATATCTGGTAAACGATCCTGAGTTTTGTTGAATACCAATCATTCGCCCCAACCCTGATGTTGCCAATTTAAAACTATGAACAAAGTTTCTGTTCACGTGATTTATAACATTGGTTGTTGTTCCTTGATATAAAATACCAACAATACTTAAGTTACCGCTTAAACCATAACCTTCTAGTGCATACACAGTATTTTGATTAATGTTTAATTGGCTTCCTGAACCATTATGCATAATTCCTATTATACCTGAACTTACGCTTGTGTTATTTGATGTGGTATTAGATTTTAGATTATGTACGGTATTGTTGTTTATAAAATGCCCGCTACCTGACGACTGCATGATACCGATAGTTTGAGTAGTATTAGGGAATAACATGTTGTAGTTTAAATGTCTTACCGTGTTATTGTTCATAACTTGACCCGGATTACTACTACTATTCCAAATACCTATTAAGCCCGCTAATGTTGTTGTTGAAGTATTCTGTACACTGGTGCGAATATCCTCCACTACATTGTTTGTGATACTAGCAAGTCCGCTGTTTGAAACTATACCTATAACTTGGTTGCCAGAGAAAACACCCGAGTTAATGTTAGATAAATTTCTGACAGTATTTGTGTTAACTTCAATACTTGTGGTTGAGCTTGAAATACTAATACCAATCAAACTAGCCGAAATACTTGTACTGGTTGATCCACTTGAGTCTCTTAGGTTACTTATTAAATTATTATTGATTTGTAATAACCCGGTTTGATTCCATGACCTGATTCCTTGAATAGTGGCAGTATTTGAAGCTGCTGAAATATTAGCCAAACCTGAAACAATGTTATTAATAATAACACTACTTGAACCTGTTTGGCAGCTTATACCCAACATGGTAGAAGTAGAACCCGAGTTAGCGATGCTTGTAGGGTTTAATGTATCACCAATATAGTTGTTAAGTATGGTTGCAACACCGCCTCCATTATTAACCTGAATACCGTTAAAGGTACTGGCCGAAGCATTGCTCATCAATACATTTGCAACCCTGTTATTGGTTATATATGTTCCGGTTATTGCACCTGCGGTTACGTTAATACCGGTAAATGTTGCACTTGGTGAAACGTGCCAAGTACTATTTAATCCATACCAGTTACCACCTATAACATTACCCGATATAGTATCATTATTTGATAAATTACCCGGAATAAAGTTGATTACAGTTGGAGATGTGGTATGAATATTTAAAGTGTCTTGGAAAAACACATTATTTTTAATTCTCAAATTATTACCCATACCCGAACCAATTGAAATGGCATTTAAGTTCATGCCATAAAACACCGAGTTTTCAATCAATATGTTTTCATTTTCTCTGCTAACTCCTGTTGTTCCTGATGCAGTTAGTAGTATTCCAGGTAAACTTCCACCACCTGTTGTTCTTCTAAAAAATGAATTACCGATGTATATGTTATCGTTTCCGGTAGTTATAGATGTTGGACTAATTCTTAAAGCACCACCTGTGGTAACTGCTGTTCCGGTGTTGCTTGTTTCAAAAATTACCCCTTGAATAAAAATATCAGTGGCATCATTTAAAATGGTTAAAGCAGGCTGAGAAGTGGCCGTGTTTCTTATAATTAAAGTGGTATCGGTAACACTTCCTGTACTGGCATAACCCAAAAGTCTTACTCTATCGCTACCATTTAGCTTTAATAAACCATCTGTTAAAGTTACGTTTCCGGTTAATATGGTTTGATTAGGTCCGGCAGGACGAATAGTTAAGGTATAACCAAAGTTACCTACAGTAGTACCGTTGGTCTCCAACCATTGGTTCAGTGCCACGTTTCCGGTTTCTGTAATGGTAGCACCATTCTCTAACACAACCTCTGTGTTACCTTGTAATAAACTATTATTTATTGCATTAAACAAACCTGTAGAACCAGTAAGTGATGTATAAGTTCCTGTTGGACCAACAGTAACACTAGCCGGTATAGGAGTTGATATTTGATACTGGTTTGGCGTAGTAACAGGGTTGATAATGGTATTTACATCAACAGCTACAGCGTATGCAGGCGAAGTACTATAATTACCGGCACTATCTTGCGCTGCAACGTAATAGCGTATAACATCATTTGGAACCACACCACTTAAAAGGTTGTAATCTATGGTAAACTCCCAAACACCGTTTTTTGAATTACCGGAAACCAGGGTTCCACTGTTACTAAACCATGTACCTGCATTTTTATTAAAATACAATTTAGGTTCAAAAGTTCCTGCAGCAACTCCACTGTTTCTATCTAAGATAGTGGCTGTAAAGGTTCTGTTTAAAACAGATGCCGTATTGGTTAAAGCAGTGTAATTAATTTCAGGTGCTACAGAATCAAAACTTAATGTATTGGTTGATGATGAGAATGCACCAATATCTACAGGCGTATTGTTACTTCTTGAATTACCATTAAAATCAATTGTTACTGTAGTTGCTTCTCCCACTCCTTCTGCAGGATTTGATGGTGCCAGATTTAAATCAATCAGGTTGGCGGCTGCCGCTGGTGCCACAAAGTTTGGATTGGCATGGATACTGTTTATATCTCTTAAAGACAATCTTTTCCAACCATTTAAGCCAGTCATAAAATCAGCATTACCAGGACCACCACCAATAAAGTTGTTGGCTAAACCACTACCCGCCCATAAGATGTTGTAGTTTGAGTTAAATAAGTTGTTACTTGGTGTTCCTCCGTAATTAATGGCATAATTATTACCGGTACCTCCGTTATTTTGAACTGCATTAACAAAAATATTGTTTCTGATATCCGACCAAGAAATAAATCCAATAGTTGACCTATATGCTGCAGTTATTGAGGTTCCTGATGTTGGCGCACCTCCAATGTAAACAGAGTTATGTAGTATTCTATTAACAAATGTTGTTGATGAATGCGAGCTGTTAATTCCGGATACTACAAACGGACCCGTAAATGCCGCACCTGTTGTATCAATACCTAGTCTAATTAGATTGTTGGCAACCACACCATGTAGTGATTGTAAATCTATACCAATCATATTGGTTGCAGTAGTACTTGCACTTGCAAAACTATGTATGAAGTTTCTGTTGCAATAAGATTCGTTTCCTGTAACAGAGCTGGATGCCGTATACCTGATACCGATAATACTACCACTTGTTGCTGTGTGCAAATTATACAAACCCCATACAATATTACTATCACACTCCTGGTTTAATACGCCCGAAATAAACTGAATTCCACAAATTCCCGGACTTGTTGTAGTAAACCTATTGTACAATGATTTAACTTGATTACCCGAAACCCTATTACCTGTTGTTCCGGAAACGATAATACCATTGAGTTGGTTGGTTGAAACAGTCTGAGGACTGAGTGCAAGGGAATCTATATAATTGTTTATGATTGTAGCCCTGCCTGAAGAACTAAAGTTAACTCCGTTTAGTGCAGAAGAAGTACTTGTACTGGTATTGGTGCTTCTACTAAACAAACCATAAACGATGTTATTTTGAATGGTAGTAAAGCCACTGCTGGTATAACAAATACCGTTTATTTGTGTAGTTTGTGTGGTTAAGTTAGAACGTTGGTATAGGTGTGTTACGCGGTTATTACGAATTACCTGACCAGCTATTCCGGAACTTGTTAATATACCATTTATAGCAGCCGAAGTTGTGGTACCCAAAGATGTACATCCGGTACTATCCATAAATAAACCATCAACAGTATTGTTTTCAATTGTAGCAACACCCGAAGTGCTTAGTATCCCTATTATTCTAACTGCACTTGTACCGGTATTATTATTACTTAATGGCTCGGTTAATGTACCTATTTGGTTTCCGCTTATTAATACCGAGTTGCTGCTTGATGCCGATCCAATACCAATTAACGAGGCACTGGTTGTAGTACCAGTATTTCCAGAGTTGGTTCTTAAACCTTTGATTATGTTGTTTTGGATATTTACAACCTGTCCGCTACTTGTAGTAATACCCCTAATAGCATTACCAGTTGAGGTGTTATATGCCGAGATATTTGAAATAGTGTTTCTGGTTAAATCGTAATTAGATGCGGGGTTTGCATTAATACCAATAATGATGGCGTTATTTAAGCTTAACAAATCACCAACATAATTACTGTCAATTTGTGCAACACCTCCGCTTAATTGAATAGCCGTAAACCCGGAAGTGGCTGATGTACTGCTTAACACCCAATTTTTAATCTGATTGCCGTAAACCCTGGTTGCCGTTCCGTTTGCCACAGTAACCTGAATAGGTACCCTGGTAACGGTAGTTCCATTGGTTAATGCGCCACCGAGGGCTTGTGCAGCATTACCTCCAATAATGTTATTTAATATCTGGTTATTGGTAGAGTTACTTCCGGTTCCCGGTACAAAGTTAATTGCCGACCATGTAGATACTTGAGTTGTATTGGCAGCAGTATCATAAAAATTATTATTGCTGATTATCCAATTAGAACCATTTCCATTATTTGTAGCCGTAACTGCAATACCATTAAAACTGAAACTATTAAAGTCGTTTCCTATTATACTATTATCATTGTTTTGTATGATGTTTGATTGACCTGTTGATATGATACCAACTGCAAACACACCTGCTGCTGAACGACCAAAATAATTATTCTGAATTAAGTTATTGTCGTTACCCGTTATTCCGGTTGTACCCAGTATAGAGATTGTACCTGATGTTGTTGAAGTATTTGCCGATAACAAATTCATGTTCATCAACACATTGTTTCTGGCATCGTTTTGTAAAGTGTAAATAACACCAGTAGTACTATAATTTTTAATCGTTAAATCCCTTGAATTACCGGTACCGTTACTACCATTAAATGTAACAAAGTTTGTCCCCGAAAAACTAAACATGTTATTGGCACTTGCTTCAATTAAAGGAGAAACTCCATTAGCCGGTTTAAATGTAATGGTATTGGTTGATGATGCACCCGGAATTGTGCCAAAATTAATTGGGAAAGATTCTCCGGTTGAAGTATTGTAATCAGAAGAAATTAAACTAAATACCACAGGACCGTTTACACCAAACCTAGTGGCTGCAGTTGCTGCTTCAGTTATCGTTAAAAAGTCTCCAGTTGTACCTACCGTAAATGTTCCATTTAGAGGTGACCTAAAAATAGCTGTAGCGGTATCATCAAAATTAACCGTATCGGGGTTGTTGTTTGGTAAAGAAGTGTATACCTTAACTCGGTATAAAATACTGTTTGCAAATGTAAAATTACCTAGTTGAATACTTTGACTGTTGTTTCCTATTCCACCTAAAGTATCAAGTAAGCCGGTAAATGCAACAGGCGTTTGCGCAACTCCGTTAATCTCCCAATTAACGTTTACACTGGTTATTTGATTTGTTCCTGCATTTCTAATTGTTGCAGTAAACAAATTGCTACCGGCTGTAAATGTACTTGGTGTATCAATAGATACCACGGAAGCATTATCAGTACCTGCAGATAGTTGTAGTACTTGTATTTCCCTGAAATTAGGATTTGTACCTTGAACGTTGTTAAATCTTAATCGGGTTGTGGTTACCGGTAATGTAAACGTAATGGAATCAACTTGTGCCGCTACACTTGTAAATGGGTTAGGAGCAAGTGCAACATACGAGCTACCGTTCCAAATTTCAATAACCATTGATGTAAATGGCCTATTGTCCTTGTAAAAAACGATGCGACTAAAAGTAACAGGATTTGCCCACGTGTACTCAATGTTGGCGCCTGTGTTTATCCAACCCCAGCCGCATGGTGTTGGCGTGCAGTTAAAGGGATTAATAATCCCATCATTGTAATTAGCCGGACCAAAACCCAACGCAGGATTTCCGCCTCCGCTGTGTGTGGCAACTGCCGTTAGTGCATGGTTTGTTTGTGCGTTAGTGTTTAAAAAAAACAATAACAACACACTACAAAACACAACCCTCTTTAATTGTTGTAATAGTTTGTTCATAATATATAATTTAGTATTTATCAATTGTTATCAACCTCAAGTATTATTTGTTTTACTTTTGCTTTCTTCGTTATAAATCCGAACAACAAAGCAACCTATTGCCGAAAAGATGCCTTGTTTTTGCATCTTGTATTTTATACCACATCATTATTTACATAACCAAAGAACACAACCACCACTTGCCCATTTTATAGTGCTTAATTACCCACTATAAATGCTTTAAATATTTTTTACTATTATCAATAATAGCTTTACTATTATTATGGTAGTAAAAAAATAGTTGATTGCAGAACAAGCTATTTGCCTGACACTTCTGAAACCAACAAGCCCACATAACATTATTTTTTTAGAACTATTAAGCTAAATTATGACTTTTATCAGAATTAAAAATCACATCGCTAAGGGTAACCAATCAATACACCAAGAAGCTAGTTCTATCAAGCATTAAATTTTTTTAATGTGTTAAAGTTTTACAAATTTTAATTTGCAAATAGCCTTTAACTGGTTCTTAATTTTTGTGTTTATCCCATCATATCTAAAATGTTACATGAATCATTTTCTCTTAGATTTGCTACAGTAGCTAAATTAGATTGTTACTTACTGTAAACATTACATAAAAACACTAAATGGATAACAACGAACAACTATTAAAATTTCAGGAAAAATTAATGCTGAGTGTACAAGAGCAAATTTGGGCACATAAATTTCATGATAGCATCAGGGGACTAAAAGGCGTAAACGAAGTTTCATATTTTATTGGCAACTGGGCCGGTAACTATACTTTCTTTTACTTATTAAGCAGGTTAATGCAAGAGTTTAAGTTTGAACGTATACTTGAATTAGGGTTGGGTGAATCATCAAAGTTTATTACCACGTTTTTAAATACACAACATACCCCCGACCATGTTGAGCATGATGTGTTTGAACAAAATGAAGCTTTTGCGCAACATTTTAAAAGCAAATGTGCGTTATGGAAAAACACCCACATACACATTTTAGATATTGTTGAAGAAGACATTTTAGGATACACCAACAAAGTATTTAACCTAAGTAATGTAGCTATTAACGATTACGATTTTTATGTAATTGACGGGCCGATTGGTTCACCAAGGTACTCAAGGTTTGATGTAATGAAATTGGTAAAACACAAAGCTCCCGGAAGCGAGTTTGTTATTTTGTTTGATGATGTAAACCGTGAAGGAGAAATGGATACTTTAAAATATTTAATGGGATGGTTTAACCAACAAAACATTGAAGCTGATTACCACATTTACTCAGGCGAAAAAAGTGTAGCTGTGCTTACTACACCCAAATACAAATGGGCACTGTCTTATTAGTTTATTTTAACAGTTGATTTATGAACCAATCCTACTGATTTTATTTTTAGTGGGGTTGATTGTTTTTGCTAGTACTTTATACCACAAGAGAGGTCTAGTGCCGTAGCGGGAAAAAGCTGAAGTAACATTACATAAGGTTAAGTAATAAATTATGTAAGGTCAAACCAAATTTCTATGAAAAAAATAACATATCCATTTATTTCATGTTTCTTATTTCCGTATTAGGGTGTCGTGGTAAGATTACAAATAATGTTACAGTGAATGATCGTTTATTTATCGTAAAAAACTTAGATACTATAAGTTTGAACGCTTATTACATATTTTACATGTATAATGATAAATACAAATCAGTCAAGGTTTTTTCAGAAAGGAAACAACCATTACCATGCGAAACGCCAATTGTGATAGGTGGTTCTTATGAATTAAAGCTAGACACTCAAGATACTTATAAGTAAGATACATCACTAAAAGATGGTGGTATATTCCGATTGAGGTATAGTGGTTTGAAAGTGATTTCTGACACAACGGTGCTTTTGAGTATTGATATGAATGAGGTTGTCTATAGCACAAAAAACATATATAACAACTGCTATAAAAAGTAGCTCCATTCACGCGCGTGTGTCGCCCGTGTGCAGAAAAACAAACTATAACGGTAAACAAACGCACCCCCCACTGAGTAAAAACTTTGGTGGGGTTGTGTTCTTGTAAAGTTTTATATTTGGGTATGTCTGAGTTTTTGAAAGACAACTTAAAGTTTTACCTTTAAGATAACATGAATGTGAAATTTAATTATGATAGAAAATTTAACGATACTCGGACGGTACGTATGGTGAACAGAGATCCTCAATGACCCAAAGCTAGTATTTCATCTACAGATGGAGGAGATATTAATCTTAAAGGAGAAGTTGTAGAAACATCCAAAATTAAAAAATAACAAATGCTATTAAATTTTATTAAATCGATTTCTTTAATTATTTTGATTATATTTTTCTTAATGAGTAATAACTCAGTGAGCATTAATTCATATTCTACTAAGGAAAGGAGTATTTATATAACTGACACAATGAATCTTAAAGGTTGTTTAGTTGTATATCGGAAAAAAGAATCAGATGATACTAATAGCAAAGGTATAAAGATTTTTATCCCTTATGAAGAGGTTGAAGCTGTAAAAAAAGAATCATTAAATAATCTTATAAAAAGGGGCTACGTATATGTTCATTCATCGCACTTCATTAAACTTCTTTACTTTTCCGAGGATAAAGAAAAATACAAAAACTTGAGTTACGACCAAGAGCTTTCGATAAAGGGGCATAAAGAGGAAGGTTCAGTTAAAATAAAGTCAGGTGTAATTGATTATTATACCGTTGAAACTACTTTCATTATTTCTTTAGTAAAGGAGAGTTTCTATAAGCAAATGTTCTGGAGTGACAATAGTTGGTTTTGTGATAATAGTTATATTAAAGTTATTTCTCCTAATAGCTTTATTTATTTAAAATAGTGCCCCCCCCCCCGCTACCGCGTGAACGGAGTAATTAAAAATTCACATAGCCACTTTCACCCAACTTACCCAAACAACTTTTGCAACAAGGTTTTCTTTTCCAACTTCTCCACCCAGGTTGTATAAAAGGAATTTTCCAACAAGTTGTAGGTTTTGATGTATAATTTTAATTGCCACGCAAATGCTTGCCTAGCCGATTGAAAGGGTTTGCTATATTTTTGCTTATTTAAGTAGGTCAACAACGAGTTCAGTTCTTCCTCATCAATTTGCCTGAGCTTACAAAAATTGTTATACGTTTCGTTTAGGTTATTGGGAATATTTAAACCCGCATATTGGTGAATCTCGTTTCTAATTTCAATGGCAAATTGCTCTTGGCTATCATCGGGTTTGGGATTATCGGTTACAAAATAAGATACCAAAGGTGTTTGCAGGTTATAAAATTGTAGACCGTTTTTTAAACAGGTTAACCAAAAACCATAATCCTGCGCACGCACATATTTAGAATTGTACTTTACTGTTTGTCCCCAGAAGTTTGGTTTGTTTCTTAAAATAATTGCCGGGTTTGCCATAGGGCTGTTAATTAACAAATAGGCCGCAATCATATCATGTGTTTCGTTTAATGGCCACGTATTATCGGTTTCGTTTACCACAAACATGGCCGAACAAATATCTATATGTGGATTGGATTCCATAAAAGCTACTTGCTGTTCAAACCTTGCCGGAAAAGATTTATCATCACTATCGTTATAGGCAATGTATTTTGTTTTTATCTGAGGTAAAATATAGTTCAACACATCAGATTTCAGCACAACTTCATCGGGTAAAATAATTACACGATGCGCACATAAAATTGTTTCTTCAACCGGTTTATGTGTTAAAATCAGCCACTCAAAATCGTTATAGGTTTGTCGGTTAATGCCCTGAACGCATCGCGTAAATTGTGTTTCGTTTTGATGCAGATAAGTTACAACAGTTAATTTTTTCATTTTGCTTTAAACCCAATACTCGAATAAAAGGTTTTTACTCCAGCTTTTATTGATGAATTGATAACATCCATAAAATTTAACGTATACTTAACTATGCCCATCAACCAAACATTATTTATTACATTCGCCATGTGATAAAAATAAAATCCCATAAGTTGTATTTAATAGTTTTGTTAACCTTGCTTGTTGGTTATAGCAGTACAGCCCAAAATGTGGATATTGATATATTACGTAACATCAACCATAACAGAAACACAACACTCGATCCTACTTTTAAAACCATAACCAACAGTGTGTTTCCTGTTGCTGTAGGAGTACCTGCTGTTGTTACCACATTGCATTTATTAAACAAAGACAGCTCAAGTAAACAACGCGCCATTATTATTGGTGGAACCGTAATCATATCATCTGCCATTACCGGATTGCTTAAGTACACCATTCAGCGCGAAAGGCCTTTTGTAACTTATCCCGACATTAACCACATTACTCCTGAAGACAGTTATTCCTTTCCATCAGGACATACTTCTACCGCATTTGCTTTAGCTACATCGGTTACCATTGCTTACCCTAAATGGTACGTTGCAACTCCGGCATACTTGTGGGCATCATCTGCGGCTTATTCGCGTATGCATTTTGGGGTGCATTATCCCAGCGATATTATTGCTGGAGCTTTAATAGGAAGTGGTTCTGCTTGGTTGTGTTACCAACTGAACAAACGTTTATTACAACGTAAATAGGTGCCAAGTGCACAATAATCCTTGTAATCTGTGGCGTTTGATAATGGTTATTGTTTGAGTTCAACCTAACTTTTACATTAAAAAATACCGGATTAAAAATGCAGCAACCAACAAGACATAAATACCTGCTGTTTGTTTATTAATGGTATTGCGCAGTTTAATTTGATCGGGGTTTTGGTTTGATGTAAAAACAAAAAGCGGTATTCCCGATTTTATTTTTGTCCAAACACTGCTTGCATCAGAAAGGTATTCGTTAAAAGTTAACTGCTTATCAGGATGCATGAAATTGTAATAATTCCATCCACGAGTATTCATTAATGTAGCGGCAATTAAACCCACAATAATCAAGAATATAAGCATACTTGTATTAACTAAAAATATTAAACACAATTAAGCTACTCACGTATGCAAGAGCAGTCATGTACACAAATTGTACAATAGGCCATTTCCAAGAACGCGTTTCTGATTTAACAATAGACAAGGTACTCATACATTGCATAGCAAATGCATAAAACACCATGAGCGAAAGTATAGTTGCAATAGAATAAAGCGGTTCGCCTTTTTCATTTGTTTCGGCCATCATTTTTTGTTTGATGGTATTTAAATCATCACCTTCCGCTCCGCCACCTACACTGTAAATAGTACTCATGGTTCCCACAAAAACTTCGCGTGCAGCCAATGAAGTTAGTAAGGCAATTCCCATTTTCCAATCGAAGCCTAATGGTTGAATAGCAGGTTCAATCCACTTACCAAACTCACCGGCATAACTGGCTTGCAAACGTTCTGCACTTTTTTGTGCAGCCAATTCTTCGGTGCTCAAAGTTGCATCAGCACTCATGGCTATGGTTGCATATTTTTCGTCAATTGCACGCATGTTACCACGTGGACCAAATGATGCAAATGCCCAAAGAATAACCGATACCGCTACAATTATTTTACCTGCACCAACCACAAACGCACTTCCTTTTTCGTATAAAGTAATTAGTAAATTGTTCCATACCGGTAATTTATAACCCGGCAACTCCATAATAAAATATGCCGAACCTTTTGTTTTAACGAATAACTTAAATACGGCAGCACTGGCCAATGCGGCAATAAAGCCCAATAAATACATGGCCATTAAAACTACACCATGCACATTAAACGGACCCCATTTGGCTGTTTCGGGAACCAACATACCAATTAATAAAGTGTATACCGGTAATCGTGCCGAACAACTCATTAACGGTGTTACCAAAATGGTAATCAATCTTTCCTTTTTATTTTCTATACTGCGGCTGGCCATAATACTTGGCACTGCGCAAGCCATACCACTAATAAGCGGTACAATACTTTTGCCATTCATACCAAACGGACGCATGATTCTATCCATGATAAAACCCACACGCGCCATGTAACCAACATCTTCAAGCACCGCAATAAATGCGAACAGAATAATAATTTGCGGCAAGAAAATAATCACACCACTTAACCCTGCTACCACACCATGCACCAATAAGTCGTTAAGCACACCATCCGGTAAAGAGGTTTCTATGGTTTCACTCACCCACGCAAAACCCATTTCAACCCAATCCATAGGGTAGGCACTCCAAGAGAAAATGGCTTGAAAAACCAAAAACAACAAACCTAAAAATATGACCAAACCCCAAATACGATGGGTTAAAATGACATCTGCTTTTTGCGTAATATTTTTTACAACATGATTGGTTTTTTGTCTGCGGCTTAAACGGACCGCATCATCAATAACTTTATAACGTTGTAAAATTTCTAACTCCTGAAATTGTTTTGAGTTGAAGTTATACTTTTCGAAAGCTGCATTAATTTGTTTGGCTTTATTATTTAAATAAACACCTGCATTAATGCCGTATTGTAAAGCAGCGTATGGATTTTTTTTATCGGTAATTTCGCCAATCTCATTCAATAAGTTCTGATCAACCTGATTGATATCGAAATAGGTAACCTTTTTGTGTTTGCTTTCATCAAGCAACAAATTTTTAATTTTTGATATGCCCTCTTTGTTACGTGCATTAATGGAAACAACAGGAATACCAAGCTCTTTGGCCAAAATATCCAACTCGTAAAAAATACCTTTGCGTTCGGCCAAATCAACCATATTTAAAGCTAAAATTACCGGCACACCTAAATCGGCAACCTGAGTAAGCAACAATAAATTGCGCTTAAGATTACTGGCATCGGCAATAAATAAAACCAAATCAGGAAAATTGGTTTCTGCTTTGTTTCTTAAAATATCGTAGGTAACCAACTCATCTGCCGATTTAGGATAAAGGCTGTACGTACCGGGCAAATCAATAATTTGAGCGCGGGTTTCGGCATTTAACTTACAATATCCTACTTTTTTATCAACGGTAGTTCCCGGAAAATTGCTCACCTTATGGTTTAAGCCCGTTAGGGCATTAAACAAACTGGTTTTGCCACTGTTGGGGTTACCGGCTAATGCAACTGTTATTTCCTGCTTCACTTTAGTTATTTCACATTAATATCAATACAATTGGCATCACTTAAACGCAGGCACATTTTGTACTCGCCAACCCTAATGGCAATTGGGTCGCCAAAAGGAGCAATGTTTTCAAGTTCCACTTCTTCGCCCGGTAACAAGCCCATTTCAAACAACTTTAAACTAAGTTCTTCGCCATGCACAGCCTTAACTGTAGCTATTTGATTAAACTGTAATTCCGATAGTTTCACCCTGTTGTTTGTATTGATTGCGGGCGAATTTAGATTATTTCTAAAGAAGGAAAAAATGATAGTTGTTGGAATTTGGAGGATTTTAGAACTGAGTAATTACGATATGTTGGCCTAATTAACAATTTTTTAAGTTTTAAATACCAAAGCAAAAATACTTGCGTTTACACAAGTATAATACCTAACGCTATGTGGTACAGAGTTCTTTATTTGATGTTATTGATGATGGTCGTTGGTAACATCCAAGCACAAATGCCTGTTCAGCCATTTAGGGTAAACTTTAATGTAAACGAGTTTGCTTTAGATCAACAGGACCAAAGTATCCTACTGCAAGTTGTAAATAAATACAAGGCATCGCCTTATGCCGAAGTAACTATTGCAGCCCACACCGACAATGATGCCGACCAAAACTTCAACCTCAACCTCTCAAAAAATCGTGCGAACGCTGTAAAACAATTTTTAGTCAAACAAGGTATTAAACCTACTCATATTTTAATGAGTTATTATGGCGAAAACAAACCTTTACTGGCTAACGATAATGCCAAAAACAAATCAGAAAACAGAAGGGTTGATGTGCAAGTAGACAACTACGCATTTAAAAACGTAAACCAAATGCTTAAGGCAGCAGGCGGCAATTACAAACAAACGTTTACCATCAATCCTGCTCAACCCAACACCATAAAAGGTAAAAACGGAACAACCATTTTTATTCCGGCAAACACTTTGGTTGATGCCAATAACAAACCGGTAAACAAACCTGTTACAGTAAATTTATCAGAGTTTTTAAACCCTAAAGATGCCATGCTGCAATCTTTATCAACCCAAACCACCAATGGACAACAACTGGAAACAGGGGGTATGTTTAGTATTAATGCGTATGCAGATAACAAAGCACTTAAACTAAAAAATGGTGCTGCGTTAAAAGTAGTCATGCCATCAAACAACATAAAAGACGACATGGAGATTTTTAGTGGTGTGGTAAACAACAATGGTGTTACCGAGTGGAAACCTACCGGAAAACCTTTTTTAGCCAATGGAGTACTTAAAGTGCAGCAATACGATTTAAAAGATATGCGCTTTTACTTTAATGTTCCACCACCACCAAAACTACCGGCTGCGCCTTCAACCCCTCATTTAAGTGTAGCAGAACCCGAGCGCAAATATTTTAACATCTGGGATAAGCTAACCTTGAGTAAGGCTGCCCGTTCTGAAAAATATGCATTGTACAAAACACAAATACAAGAAAACAATGCAGCATTGTTGTTACGACATAAAAATACGTATCTAAAATACAAGGCTAAACGAGCCAAGTATGAAGTTGATATAACAAACTATAAAAATGCATATGCTGCTTCATTCAACAATTGGGTTGAACAACAAATTAAGTTACAACAAATATTTTTAAAGTACGTACGCGATAACTACAAAGACAGTGTTGGCCTACAAAACTTGATTGCTGTAAGTGCAGATTACAAAGTGTTAAATAAAAAAGAAATAGACGACCTAAAACAAAAAATGCACAATGGAAGATACCGTCATTTAGCCGATAAACATGTGGCTGCCATGGGTTGTTTAGAAAAAATGAGAGATTTGGGGTTGGTTGAATCATACCACCGATATGGTTGGCGCGATTACATTTCTTGTGTCGACTTTCATGACAACAACTATTTAAGACGCAGTTTAAAAATAGCACCTGCATTATCGCAGGTAGCCATTGCAGAAGTAAACACTTTTGCGCAAGTTGCTCAGGCTAAAAACCCAACTGCTTTTGAGAACGAGTTGGCCGATTTAGAAAAAGAATTAACCTACACCGCTTATATTGAAAGTATGGGAACTATAAATTGTGATAGGTTTAGCCGCACACCGCCCAATCAGTTTGTAAACATTACGATACCACATGTTGAAGATGCACAAGTGGCATTTTACATTGCTTCACAAAAAAGCTTTTTATATGCCAACAAAACTGCCAATGGCTATCAGGTGCGTATTCCTAAAAATACAGATTACACCTTGTTTGTGATGAGCCTCCAAAAAAGCCAACCTATGTTTTACACCCAAACCGGAAAAGCAGAAACAGCACAAACTATCAATGCCAGTTTACAACCCATAACCATAGCAAAATTAAAACAGGCATTTGACACATTATAAACCCAACAATCATCCCGCTTAACAGGCATGTGTGTGGCCTGTTGGCGGGATTGGTTTTAACATCAAAACATAAATTTCCCCTTTAACAAATCATCCCGCATATTTGCAGCATGAGCAAACCAACTATTTGCGGATTTACCATGGTGCGCAATGCCGTAAAATTTGATTACCCCATTGTGGAATCTATTAAAAGTATTTTACCTGTTGTGGACGAATACATGGTGGCCGTTGGCAATAGTGATGATGGAACGTTGGAGTTGATTAAAAGCATTAACTCACCCAAAATAAAAATTATTGAAACCGTTTGGGATGATAACTTACGCCAAGGCGGACAAGTATTGGCGGTTGAAACCAATAAATCGTTTGATGCCATTGCCGAGCATTTTGATTGGTGTTTTTACCTGCAAGGTGATGAAGTGGTGCACGAAAAATATCATCAAACCATTTTAGATGCTTGCGCTAAATATAAGGACCAAAAAGAAGTAGAAGGTTTGTTGTTTGGTTACACGCATTTTTATGGCAGCTTTGATTATGTGGGCGACTCACGCACATGGTACCGTAAGGAAATACGCATCATTAAAAACGACAAAAGCATACGTAGTTATAAAGATGCACAAGGTTTTAGAAAAGAGGGTCGTAAGTTGCAAGTGAAACCTATTGATGCACAAATTTACCATTATGGTTGGGTGCGCGACCCAAGGTTTCAGCAAGCCAAACAAGAGAGTTTTAACAAGCTTTGGCATAGTGATGATTACGTGCAACAAAATGTAGCAACCGCAAACGAATACGATTACAAAACAATTGATTCACTCAAACGATTTGAAGGTACACATCCTGCTATTATGAAAGAACGTTTGCAACGCATGAATTGGGAATTTACTTGGGACATCAGTCGAAAGAAATTTACGTTTAAAGAAGGCTTTTTGTATTGGTTTGAAAAGCTAACCGGGAAACGTTTGTTTGAGTATAAAAACTATAAAGTAATATAAATAGCGCTCACAGAAGGCGCAGAATTACACAGAGGGTCTTTAACCACAAGGTGCACAAGGAATGGCGCTCACAGAAGCCACAGATTAGCACAGAAGATTTTTTATAAGCAGAACGCATTATTAATAGCGGTAAGAAAAAACCGCTGCGCTCTTTGTAATCTTCCGCTGTGATCTCCGTGGTTATAAACAAAAAACCACAGCACCAATAAAGTACTGTGGTTTTAAAATTAGTTATAAAATAGGTTATCCCATATTATTCTTTTGAAATACAAACAGAATAATCGATGTAAGAAAATCAAACTTTTGGCCATCCGCTACACTTCACCCAAAAGATGATTTTCTAAATCGGGATTACCCCAACTAATGCAGGTAGTTCGGCTAATTCTTCACCTTCTACTGCATAAATTGGGATTATTTAATTTTTGCAGTAAACGGGTTTCTTAAGCCGCTAAAGTCTGCTAAATCCATTTTAATTGAGCCCACAAATATTTCGCTTTCGGCACGTATTGGTACTTTGTTTTCGTCATCGGTTACCCAAAGTGTTAACGCATCAGTGTCTTTAAACACACGGCCTTCCAACAATTGTGGTTTTACTTTTAAGGTACGGAAGGTTCCTAAATCTGTTTTTAAAACTTCTTTACCTACGTACTTAAAACGTAACGGATAATTTTTCCCATCCATGTAAAAGTTAACCGGAAAAACATCACCGGGTTTTGCATTGGTCATGTCGGTTGAACGGGCAAAATAAATGGCTGAAGCAATGTCTTGCGTACGTTCACCAATTTCCAACTTACCCTTTACACTGCTGTTTGCAATACCATTTTCATGATCAAACAATACCAAATCAATGGCTTTGTATCCACCTTCGCGCACGTTTTTGGTAGCTTTCCAAGGTATTAAGGCCTCTTCATCCATGTAAGATTCAAACTGGTCTTTTACCTTAAACATCATATCAACCATACCGGTTGATTTACCATAAACTTTAATGTAGTATGTATTGCGGTTGTTAACTTTGGTAGGCTTGTTAGCTACTTCAAAATCGGCTGTGCCTCCATTAATTAAACCATAATACACCTTGTACTTTAGTTTTTCGCCATAGGTAAACGCGGTGTTTACTCTTTTAGAAATTTCGTATTTTTTTTCGGTAGGTTTAACCTCCTCCATAGGCGCATTTTGTGCCAATGCAGCACCTATAAATAAGCCGGTAGTTAATACAAATTTTCTCATAACAAATACTTTAGTACGTACGCGATTACAAAATGCTTGCCAAAATTAGATTTTCTCGCTTTTGGCAAAATACATTTCGTTTTTTATGGTTAAATATTAAACTCAATCCCTTGAGCCAAAGGTAGTTGTTTTCCGTAATTTATGGTATTGGTTTGTCTGCGCATGTACGCTTTCCAGCTATCGCTTCCACTTTCGCGTCCGCCACCTGTTTCTTTTTCGCCACCAAAAGCACCACCAATTTCGGCACCACTGGTTCCAATATTTACATTGGCAATACCACAGTCGCTACCGGCAGCACTTAAAAATGCTTCAGCCTCTTGCAAGTTATCGGTAAATATTGATGAGCTCAACCCTTGGCGAACTCCGTTTTGCAAAGTAATGGCCTCATCAATGGTATTGTATTTCATGATGTATAAAATTGGCGCAAAAGTTTCGTGCTGCACAATTTCAAAATGATTCTCAGCTTCAATAATGGTTGGTTTTACATAACAACCACTTTCGTATCCGGCACCACTTAATACCTCGGCACCACAAAGCACTTTACCACCTTCTTGTTTTGCTTTTTCAATGGCATTTAAGTAGGCATTAACCGCATCTTTATCAATTAATGGTCCAACCAAGTTTTTAGGATTTAGTGGATCGCCAATGGTTAATTGTCCGTATACTTTAACCAAGGTATCTTTAAATTTATCGTACACGCTGCTGTGCATAATTAACCTGCGGGTGGTGGTACAACGTTGTCCGGCAGTACCTACCGCACCAAACACCACGGCACGCACAGCCATATCTAAGTTGGCATGTTGCGATAAAATAATAGAGTTGTTTCCTCCTAACTCTAATAAACTTTTTCCCAAACGTGCACCCACTGTTTGTCCAACAATTTTACCCATACGGGTTGATCCTGTTGCTGAAATTAAAGGAACACGCTCATCTTTACTCATTAATTCACCAACCTGGTAATCACCATTAATTAAACAGAAAATACCTTCCGGTAAATTATTTGCTTTTAAAACTTGTGCCATTAAATTTTGGCAAGCCACAGCGCTTAGCGGAGTTTTTTCTGATGGTTTCCAAACACAAACATCACCACACACTGCAGCCAGCATGCTATTCCAACTCCAAACGGCAACCGGGAAATTAAATGCCGAAATAATACCCACAATTCCCAGTGGATGCCATTGCTCGTACATGCGGTGATCAGGGCGTTCGCTGTGCATGGTTAAACCATACAACTGACGAGAAATACCTACAGCAAAATCGCATATATCAATCATTTCCTGCACTTCACCCAAACCCTCTTGGTAGCTCTTGCCCATTTCGTAGCTCACCAATTTACCAAGCGGTTCTTTGTATTCGCGCAATAAATTTCCGTATTGGCGCACAACCTCGCCACGTTTAGGAGCGGGTAATTTTCTCCATGTTTTAAAAGCTTCGGCAGCAGTGGTAATTACTTTTTCGTACTCGGCAGGTGTGGTATATTTTACTTTACCAACCAAAGCACCATCAACAGGCGAATATATTTCTTTTACAATTGCGTTATCAGCACTAAAATGGTTTGTTCCGGTGGATGTACCGTGGTTTACATCATTAATGTTTAAGGCTTTTAATACGTCATTTATCATGGCTTTTTTACTTAGTAATTGAGGTGCGAATTTAGCCAAATACCTTAAACAACAAGTGAAGTGTATATTTTACCGTACGCATATTTATTTTAAAACCACACACATTTATTTATCAATTCATTACAATTTGTATATTGTACCAAATTTCAACCCTATTGAAAACCTGCATCATTAAACCATTGCTCGCACTAATAGTGCTTTTTATTGGATTTACGCTTAAAGCGCAAGATGTTGACATAGACTCACTAAACAGCGCTCTATTTAACCATATCAATACCCAGCGTATAGCTGCCGGTGTTGAAGATTTGGTACTTACTGAGGTAATGGAAAATACCGCACAAGACCAGGCCAATTATTGCACACAGGTTAAAACCGAAACCAATACCCAAAAAGAATTAAAGAAAAGTACTGCAGCATTACGTGTTACTTTTTTTGGTGGTATAAAAGATGGTGTACCGCAAGAAATTATTTTTAGCGAAGCCATTAAAAGCAGTCGTGGAATCGAATACAGTACAGGCGAATTGTTGGCTAAGCTGATTAAAAAACTAGATAAAACTTCCTTTAAAAAATTGTATACCCGCCCCGATTTGTATTATGCCGGTGTACGTGGTTCTTTTGACCCCATCAGCAATAGGGTTTATTTCTGTGTAATTATGGGTGATATTAATATCATTAACAACACATCGGCACACAGTAAAGATTTAGATAAAAACTACAAAGTTAGTACACATGGTTTTCATTGGTGGATGAGGCGTACAGGCTGTCGAATTAATTGTGTGCTCGGTAAATGCGATGAAGGAACCGTATGTAACGCTTATGATGATTTAAAAGAACTGTTTAGTAAAGTTGATATCGATAAAGGATTTTACATTAAAGACAAGAAACTTTACCTGCGCGAAGACTTTAAAAAATATTTTATCAGCGATGATAGAAATACCACCAAATTAATTGCCGATAAAAACGATCGGTTATTAATTTACATCATTGAAAAATCGCAGTTTCCTTGCAACACCTCATACAACATTTCGGTTGGTGCCTCAGCGCAAGCCGGTTTACAAATTGGTTTAAGGCCTATTAAATTAAGTGGATTAACGGCTAAAGGCGATTTTGCCATTGATAAATTACCCGAAGGTTTTTCAGAAAATTTTGAGATTGGCATTAAAGTAGTAAAGTACTGCGATGAAAAAGTAAAATGCGAAGTGTATGATTTTTACGATAAACTAAACCGTTTAAAACCATACTTTACTCCGGTTGCTTTTGAAGAGTTGCCCTTATTGCTAGACACACAAACCGCTAAAACACCAGAGCCATTTATTGAAGTTAAAACTTTAAGCTGGAACATCCCTTTTGAACGCAATAAGTTTGAATACAAACAAAGTGACATATCGCCCATTATTGATAGCTTAAACGAGCCTAAGTTTATTATACAAGAAATTAAAATTACCGCCTATTCATCTATGGAGGGCGACTCGGTTAAAAACTTTGAGTTGCAACAAAAACGTGCTGCAAGTATTGTTAAAGTTTTAGAGCTACAACAAGCGGGTACAAAAATTAAATACACCGTAAAACAAGGCAACTCGTGGGATATATTCCGCAGGCAAATTGTATTAACCAACTATTATTATTTAGCCGACAGTACACCTGCTTATGTGCGTGAGCGACTGAATAAAGACACCGCACTATCGCGTAAAATAGAACACCTGTTGCAAGCCGAACGTTTTGCAAGTATTGATATGCGCGTGGCTTTTGATTTAAAGAAATTAAGCGAAGACGACTATTGGGCTTACCGCATACAAAAAGCCATTGAAAAGAAAGATGTAAAACGTGCCTTGAGTAACCAAACGGCATTGATTAAATTATACCAATCGGGTAAAGTGAGTTACGAAAAGTTTATGGCCGTGCCTATACCTACCGATAAAAAGTACATTGCTTTATTAAACAATAAGTATTTACACATAAACAATGATGCCGAAAAACTGGCACGTTTTGATGAGTTAAGAACACTTGACCCCAACAACCCAATTATTAAGTACAATTACTTGGCATTAAAACTTAATTCGGTAAATAAATTAGATAACAACTCGCGCAGAGAAGAGTTGCAAATACTTTCTTCGTTGTTTAGTTCATTAACTGCAACAGCCATTCCGGTTGAGTTGTACAATACATTAAGATCACGTTTCCATCCAATAACCAACGATGCACGCAAATCTAAAAAAGCTGAAACGTATAAAAACATCAAAGAACTTTCGCAAAGCAGCCCAATATTAGAGTCGGTATTTTTGGCTGATTATTATGCCGAACAAAAACGATTTGACTTAGCTGCACAAATTTTATTCGACCATTACAAAGAGGTTGACGATGAAAATAAAGCCTTGTGTAAAGAGTTTTGTTTGCGCATGTTGTATTACGGCAAAGCCAGTAAACTAGAGGCTTTTGAAAAACAGTACCAAGGTGTGTTTAAAAAATTACAAAAAACAAACCCGGAAGTGTTCTGCGAAATTTTCGAAAAAGCGAAAGTGTCGTTTAAGTTTTTCGAGAATCTACACATCAAAAAAATGTACTGCGATGCTTGTGCATCTAAATAAGTAATTAAAGTTTTTGCTTTGGGGCTTTCCATAAAGCACACGCCACGCACTATCCAAGCAAGTGGCTTTATGGTCGGGCTTTCGCTACAAGTCCTCGCTCGTTCCTCACTGTGGGTTTACAATCCCGAACTCGCTTCGGGGCTTTCCGCATCAATCCCTAAGCCAAGCTTAACTTCCAGTAATAAGTGCTTCTTTCATTAAAGTTATTCCTTGTAATTGCGCACCTAATTTATTTACTTGGTTGTATTAAAATTTAATAACCAACCTCATGAAAATACACATTACCAAATGCCATACAAACTCGTCTATACATCCAATTCGGGGTGATAGACGAAGTAAACCTTCGTCTATAAACTAGTTAGCACCAACCATAATGACAGCATCCTTTAAACAAATAAGACACGACAAGGATATTTCCGAAAAAGAAGGTTTCGGAACAATAGTAATTTCATCTATCATTATTGTAGGACTTGGGATCTTTATGATTAAGGCATTAAATGTAAATCCATTTATCATAGGACTGACGATGCTTGCTTTAGGTTGGTTAGGAAGACCTTTGACTAGAAAACTATTTGGAGACTATGCAAAAAAGGGTGACATAATCGGTAAACTGACACTTGATACAACCTCAATGACTTCGACAAATGACAACTCTAATCAAGTTATAAATTGTGCTGACATAAGTTCACTTAATTTAAAGTACAATTATATACAGGGACAACAATTTACATACAAGGACATTATCCATAACGGGCTTGCACATTTGTCAATCCGAACTAAATCTAATCAAACTTTGCAATTCAAATTTTTAATTGAGACGGAAGAACAATTGAAAGCGTTAAAACCTATTTGGAAAGAATATTACAGACAAAGAATTAAGATTAGAGAAAGTATGGGCAAATACGACATTAAAACAATACTTTTTGAGAAGGACAATTTATCCTTTGACAAAATGCAAGAATTAAAAAAAGAACTGAATGTGGAGAGCTTTTACTGAAATGGCTGGTGCTAACATGGGGTTTGCGATAGTGGGGGTTCCGTGCTTCGCAGACACATTTGTGCAAGGTGGAAGTTCAGTTCTCCGAATAAAGTTTAGTGCTAAAACACCCCGCCATCGCAAACCCCCGAAACGTCAGGATGTGAAAAAACTACATTTTACTTTTACGTAATCAAAAAACGTGTTTACAACGTTTGGTTAGAAGCGTTTTGAAGCATTACAGCGATGCGTTTTTTATGCTGCTAAATTTTGTTGATGAAAAAAAGTGACTCTTATGCGAGCTAAAAAGGTCGGTTTTGTAGTAGCATGAGTTATCCCTTT
>FWPV01000137.1_pt1 | contig 102778 bp, 93 predicted proteins | sample 2228371 | NCBI WGS metagenome assembly FWPV01 (sample SAMEA103939776, study PRJEB20133) | metagenome
CTGTAGCGCTGATTTTTCTCGTTCAGCTTGAGTATGGCGCGGCGCATTGCCTGCTGGCGTTCAATTTCCTTGAACTTGCTTTCCCGATTGATGTAAGCAATGTAAAGAAGAGCGAGCACTGCAATTACAATAATCCCCGTCATAGCCTCTCCCTCCTTGTTTCAGGCTATTTTCTATATTTTACCTGAAATCAGCCTCCATGGTTCTTACGAATTTGACAGGCAGCTCGATTTTCTCAGCCCAAAACTGCGTCGGAAGGCAAGCCGAAGCGCTGATACTGCCAGGTACAACTCTGATGGCAGATTAATAGGTGCAATATTCGTGCCAGCTTTCCTCAGATGGCTGCGCTCAATTGCTATTAACGAACTCTATATAGGTGATTTTTTATCTGTAAAGGGTGAAAATCTAGTCGGTCTGGCTCAGCGCCTCGAGCAACGCCCGCACGGCGATCACCCCCGAGGCATGGCGGTGTGGTAACCTCCCCATCGGGCTGGCGGAGACCACCGTCTCGCTCAGGGTATTCAGCCGGTCGCCGCCCATCTCTTTCGCCTGCAGATACGCCATCCCCACCCCGAACAAGTATCCCATCCCCACCCCGGCAAAAGGTTTATTCTTCGCTCCGCTCTCCTGCTCCGATTCGACCTGCTCCCATTCCGCCAGGGCTGCCATCAACCCCTTCAGCACCTCACCCGAACCAGGGGCTTCTTCCGTTTTGCTCTCCTTCTCCTGACGCAGGTAGCCCTGCACCACTGCCAGCAAGTCACCCAGTTCAATCTGGCGCTGGCGCAGTTGGGTCGCCAGCAATTTCAATCCGCGGGCATAGACCTGGGCAGAACCGTTCCCCGTCATCTGGTGGAGCAAATCTGCGCCGTGTTCCATGGCTTCCCCCAGGGGAGCGCCTTCTTTCTCCTCCGCCGCTTTGGCTGCCAACTGGAAGATTTCAACCATGTGATCGCCATGATTGTGGTTGATATCGTCCATGGCATTGAGCTCTGCGCGTCGCTCTGCCAGTTTCTGGGCGACGGAGGAAAAAACATCGGTTAACTTTAATTCAGTATCAGACATGGTTATCTCGAAAGTTGCCCCCCGATATGCCCCCACCCTTGCCCCTTCTGGAGTAAGAGATTGGCAAGGATGGGGGACCGGGATCTGTCAGGCTGGTCAGGAAATCCCTTCGACCGGGATGGCTTCCAGTTGGTCGAGCAAGGCGGTGATGACATCGAAGCCGCCCTGCCAGAAATCGGCGCTATAGATGTCAATCCCGGCGTCGAGCAGGATGCGCGCCGGCGCATCCGAGCCGCCCGCCGCCAGGATCTTCAAATAGCGGGGCTTAAAAGGCTCGCCCTCCGCTTTAAATTGCTGATAGAGCGAGAGCACCAGCAACTGCCCAAAGGCGTAGGCGTACACATAGAACGGCACCTGGTAAATATGGGGGATGGACACCCATTCCCAGCGGAACTCGTCGCTCAGCTCCACCGAATCGCCAAATTGCTGGCGCAAGTTCTCCATGTATGCCTCTGCCAGTTCGTCCACCGTAGCCCCCTGTTGGATCATCTCATGCGCCTGGCGTTCGAACAAAGCGAAGAATGCCTGGCGCATGATCGTCGCATACGAGTCGTCCACCTGGCGGAAGAGCAGGTCGCGGCGCACATTCTCATCCGTTTCGCCGGCGAGCAGGCGGTCGATCAGGAGCATCTCGCCGAAAGTGGAGGCGGTCTCCGCCAGAGGCAGGGAGGAATGGAAGGTGAACAGGCTATGGTGAGCTGCCAGCATGGCGTGGATGGCGTGCCCCAGCTCGTGCGCCATGGTCGCCACATCATCGGCTCTTCCCTGGTAGTTGAGCAACACCCAGGGGGTGATATCCTGGGTGATGCTGGCGCAAAAAGCCCCGCCGCGCTTACCTTTGCGCACCTCGCTATCCAGATGCCCCTGCTCGAATACGCGTTGCGCCAGGCTGGCGATTTTCGGATCGAACGCCTCGAATGAGTTCAGCACCATCTCAGCCGCCTGGTCATAAGCGTAGCGTTTATCAGACTTGACCACCGGGGCATAAATATCGTAACGACGGATGCGTTTCATGTTCAGCCAGCGCGCTTTTAATCGAAAGTAGCGCTGGAAGACGCCTGCGTTGCGCTGGCAGACCTCGAGCAAGGTGTCCACCACCTGGTCAGGAATGTCGTTCGCCAGGTTGCGGGCTGCGATGGGGCTGCTGAATTTGCGCAGGTCCACCTGCTCATTGCGCCAGTCGCGCACCAGGGTCTGGTACATTTGCCCCAAAATCGGTCCATCGGCGCCGTAGACGCGGTACAGTTCCTGGTATGCCCGGGCGCGCAGGTCTGGGTCGTGATGCCGGGCGTACACCATCAATTCGCCCCGGGTCAGTTCTTGAACCTCGCCTTCCACCTCCAGCTTGAAGACATAGCGGTTGGTGATCGAATCGTAAAGATTGTGAAAAGCTCTGACGCCGGTGACATCTTTGATGTTGATGATCTTCTCCTCCGGCTCGCTTAAGGTGTGCGGCTTGAAGTGGCGCATCTCCTCCAGCCAGTAGCGGTAATCGCCGGCGCCTGCCATCAGGCGCGCCGCAGGTTCGTCCTCCAACCCCTTCCACCAAAGGCTGAAGAAAAGGGTGCGGTTTTGAATTTGCGCCATCGTCTGTTCCACCTGCCCCAGGAATGCCAGGGCTGCCTGGTCCTGAGTATCGGCGGAGAAGCTCAGCTCAGCAAAACCGCCGATGCAGTTTGCCAGGTGAGAGATGGCTTCAAGCTGGCGCACCATCTCCATGAACTCAGCGGCTGAGATATCCGGCGTCAATTGGGCACGCCGCGCTTCGAAAGCGCTGACTTGGTTGTTCAGTTCATCCAAAGCGGCTTTCATTTCTGGGGCATCGCTGGAGGGGAATAAATCTGCCAGACTCCAGCGGGTTTGAGTGTAGGGTAAGGTCATAATTGGGTCCTTTTCTATTGAGATGAGATCAATACCTTCTTTATTGGGTTACAGATTAAAGCGCACGTGCATGATATCGCCGTCCTGGAGCACATAATCCTTGCCCTCCAGGCGCAGCTTGCCTCTGGCGCGCGCCTCCGCCAGTCCCCCCAGGGCGATTAAGTCGCTGTAAGCGATGACCTCCGCCCGGATGAAGCCCTTCTGCAGGTCGCTGTGGATCACCCCAGCCGCCTCATAGGCAGTCGCCCCCCGCCGCACGGTCCAGGCGCGCACTTCATCTTCCCCCACTGTGAAAAAAGATTGCAGACCGAGCAGATCATACGATAAACGGATGACTTTATCCAGTCCCGGTTCTTGAATCCCATATTCCATCAGGAACATCTGGGCGTCTTCCTGGGCAAGCTGGACGATTTCCATTTCCAGCCGTCCCTGCAACAGGGCAACGCTGCAGTGTTGGTAAGGGCAGGCGACTTCGGGCGGTGTCTGCCCCTCAGCCACATTCAGCACCAGTAAAATCGGTTTGCGGGTCAGAAAGCCAAAACCCGAGATGATTTTTTCCTCCTCCGCCGTCAGCTCCAGATTGCGCAGAGGTTGTTCCGCCGAGAGCGTTGCGTGGAGCTTTTCGAACAAGAGGTTTTCGCGCTCCAGTGCGGCTTTCTCCCGCCCACCGCCCTTAGCCCGCTCCGTCGTCAGGCGCTCCAGCTTGCGTTCAACTGAAATCAAATCCTGCAGCAGCAGCTCGGTATCCACGATGGACAGATCCCGGCAGGGGTCCACACTGCCCAAAGAGTGAGGCACAGCGGGGTCTTCAAAGCAACGCACCACCTCTAAAAAACCATCCATCTGTGAGAGTTGATTGAGCAACGGACCGGAGAAGCCGCGCTTGCCTATCCCCGCCTCCAGCCCGGCGATATCGGCATAAGTCACTTTGGCGTAGGTGGTCTTCTGGGGTCGAAAAAGCGTCGCCAGCCGCTCCACTCGTTGGTCGGGCACATCCACAATGGCGGTATGGACCTCGAAACGGCTGCCGCTCATGGCGGTCGGTTGGTTGCCGCGGGTGAGGGCGTTAAACACTGTGGTCTTACCCGATTGGGGCAATCCAATTATCCCGAGCTTCACCGCGCGTTCGCTCCCCTGAATAGATTTGATTTCATGAGCCAAAGGCTGTTGATCATGTCTTGACCACGTTGCGTTCTTTCGATATACTTAATTTTGCAAACAAGAATTGCATAGCCGAAGTGGCGGAATAGGCAGACGCGCACGACTCAAAATCGTGTTCCCTCGGGAGTGTGGGTTCGATTCCCACCTTCGGCACCAGCCGATTATATCATGCCGGTTTGTCCGCCTCACCCGGGTAGGTGAGGCGGATTGTTTGCTCAGCAACGGGTAGTCATGGTAATAATCCCTCCTCAAACCAGAACTACTGTCGTTCAAAGAGCCAATGTCAAGCTCGACGATTTGAGTGGATGCTATAATTAAGCCAGAGGTTCAGGCAATTGCCTGAGAGCGGCGAATGATTTCCCATCTTGATCTGCGGGAGGAAAACCAATGCCATACTTATCCGATGTCCTGGCTGTTATCCTGGGTGGCGGGGTTGGCAAGCGTCTCTATCCACTGACCAAACAACGCGCCAAGCCTGCCGTGCCCATCGCTGGCAAGTACCGTTTGATTGATGTGCCCATCAGCAATTGCATCAATTCAGACATCAACCATATCGCCGTCCTGACCCAGTTCAATTCCGTCTCGCTCCACCGCCACATCACCCAAACCTACACATTTGACGACTTCCACGGCGGATGGGTGCAGATACTGGCGGCGGAGCAGACGCCGCGCAGCGTTGATTGGTATCAAGGCACTGCCGATGCGGTCCGCAAACAGTTGTTCGAAATCAAGGCAACCCGCGCTCAGTATGTGCTCATCCTGGCAGGCGACCATCTCTACCGCATGGACTACGCCACCCTGGCGCAATTTCACTGGGACAATGACGCTGAAATCACCGTTGCCGTCCAACCGGTGCGGGCGAGTGAGGCTTCCCGCTTTGGTTTGCTCAAACGCAACCCGGATTACCGCATCGCCTCTTTCGTTGAAAAACCGCGTGACCCAGAGGTGCTTACCCAGTTCGTCAGCCGGGATGACCCCGAGCGCCCCTACCTGGGCTCCATGGGCATTTACTTCTTCAACACTGAGGTGCTGATTGACCTGCTGGAAAACTCAACCGCCCAAGATTTCGGCGGGCAGATCATCCCCAACGCCATCCACAGCCACAGGGTGTTCGGTTTTGACTTCGATGACTACTGGGAAGACATTGGAACCATCCGCTCTTTCTACGAGACAAACCTGAAGCTCACCCGCCCTGATGCCCCCTTCAATTTTTACGACCCGGTGCGACCGATCTACACCCGCCCACGCTATCTGCCCGGTTCGGTGATTGATGGCGCCACCCTGCGCAATGTGCTCCTGGCGGATGGCTGTCTGATTGGGCGGGCTGAGATCAACGACTCGATCGTGGGCGTGCGCAGCCAGATTGCCGATGGGGTTCGCCTCCGGGACACCATCCTGATGGGTGCCGATTACTACGATGTCCCCGGCGCGCCGCTTCCGGGTGGCATACCGATTGGGGTGGGAGCAAATTGTGAGATCGAAGGCGCCATCATTGACAAAAACGTGCGCATTGGCGAGGGTGTGGTCATCAAACCCTTCCCGCGCGGGGTGGAGATGGATAACGGTAATTGGGTGGTGCAAGACGGCATCGTTGTTATCCCCAAGAGCACCATCTTATACGCCGGCACATATATCGGTCCGGATTAGTGGACGATACAGGATAAACGCCGATAAGCAAAGCGAGCCGCTGGTCTTAAGTTCTTAACCAGCGGCTTTTTCAATTTTGCCCCTAAGGGTTTGATTTCAAAACTCAGGCTTCTACATTCTCAACGGTCTGAGTGTAAACATTGAATTCCGGCGGGTTCTCAAAATGCTTCTTCACCGCGCACAGCTCCGCCGCCCGCACCAAAGAAGGCAGATACTTCTCCGGGAAAGTTGGCGGCACCTGGATTTCCAGGTCAATCTTGCCCACCATACCGGTCATCATGTTGCTATGCATGCGCTGGATAATCCGGATGCCCTCGGTGGGCAGACCGCGCTGCTGACAAAAACCGAGCACGTAAATCCCGGCGCAGGTGCCGATCGAAGCCAGGAAGGTGGCGAAGGGCGTCGGTGCGCTGGCGGAAGGTGGCTGGTCGGTTTTGACCGTGAACGGACCAAAATGGGCATCTACCCGCGCCCCACCCGGAAAGTCAATCATCATCTCCATAGATAAGTTCTCCTTTTACCTCTTTTTTTCCATGATACTCACAGCTACTTAGATGCACAATTTAGCCGAAGGTTGCACAGATCCCGGCAGAGATGAAAACTGCCCCGGTTGTTCGCCTGCACAGACCGGAGCAGTTTCCATAGGACTTCAAGGAGGATTAATCCCCAGGGACGGGCGCCAGGGCTTCTTTGGGGCTTTGACGCCAGAAGAAATACCAGTACAGGAATACCGAGATGGTATAGAGAACGATGGTGCCCAGATACGGCAACCCAAAACCGTAATTGACCTGCAACCAACCGCTGATCATCGGGCTAAACGCCCAGCCAAAATTCCACGACATGCTCACCAAACTGGCAACCGTGGCGCGCGCCCCCGGCTCCACCTCTTCCATCACAAACGTCTGGTACACCGGTCCGCTCATGTTCATCAACGCCAGACGGATATAGTAAGCCGCGGCGCTGACCCAGAACCAGGGGGCATACCCCAGCAATATCAGGAAGGGGATGGATAACCCCTGGGTGACCACCACCAACTGGATCTTGCCCATTCGATCTGCCAGCGGTGGGGCAATCAACAACCCAAGCCCCATCGCCAGCGACCCCCAGGCGAAAAGCGACCCAATCACCGGATCGGGCTGGTTGTGCACCACACGGAAAAAGACGTTCATAAAAGGCATGATCAAGCCGGCGCCGATGGAGGTGAGCAGCATGGGCAGGATCAATTTGCCCAGGTGAACGGGGTGTTTGGCAGCGTATGACAGCGGGGCGAAAACCGAACGTTCGGAGCGCGCCATCTTTTGCACGCGTAATATCAACAAGGGGATGATGCCCGCTGCCATCGCCAGCGCGATCACCAGCAATGCCCCGGAGTACGCTGTGCTGCTGGTCGCTAAGACACCCCTGGATTGCGCTACCCAGGTCGGCAGGTAGCCTCCAATCCAGTTGCCCACCGACGCCATAGCCATCTGCAAGCCCGAACTGAAGCTGAACAGGTAGGTGCGCTCCTCTTCGCCGCTGTTTTCCATCAGGAAGGGCGCCATGGTCACCGCCGCCAGGCTTTGCGCCAGCCCGGAGACGATGTTCATGGCGTAGAACATGCCTTCAGAGGGAAAGATGACCATGGCAAAGATCGAGAGACTCGCCAGCGCCCCGGAGATGACCAGCGCCATCTTGCGCCCAATCAGATCTGCCAGATAGCCCATGGGTAATGCCGCCAGCAGGGCGGTCAGGCTGCTGACCGTGATCAGGCTGCCCAGCAAGGCTTCATCGAACCCCAGGCTGAGCACGTAGAAATTGAAAAGCAACCGATACACGCCCATTGCCGCGCCGGTGATGATCACATTCAACAGGTAAAGGCGCGCGTTCGGCTGAAATGCCCGGATATGGGTGGCATATTCGATTGAAAGTTGACGGATTGAGCGGAAGATATTCAAACGAAGTTACTCCCCAGGCTGATCCGAGCCGCTGGTCAGATACTTTTCCAGGGTAGCGCACATGGTTTGGATAGCCTCGAGACGGGCAGCGTAATATCGCTCGCCGCTGCTCTCCAGGCTGACATGAACCAACCCTGCCAGGCGCAATTCGCCCAGATGATGGGTCACCGTCGGGGCGCGCAGGCGCAGGCGTCGGGAGAGTTGCGCCGGCGTCAGCCTTTCCTGGCTGAGGTAATGGAGGATGCGCAGTCGCGTGGGATCGGCGATGGCTTTCAGCACGCGCAGCAGGGTGTCTGGCACAGGTTCGCCCGGCACCAGCGACATATCTGCCGGGCGGACGCCGAACATGAACAGCATCTTTTTCGGACCGATCATCGGGAAGACAATCAGGGGGGTGTTCCAATACCCTGGCACCAGGACGAGTTCATCCACCTCCAGCGGACTTTCGAAGTGAACTCCCTGGGAGAGTTCAACCAGCAAATCCGGCAGAGCCATCTGTTGCGCCAACTCTTGCGCCCGCTCCAGCCCCTGGCGTAAGACCGGTAAAATCCTTCTCTCTTCCTCAGCGAAGAAACTCTTGTAATACGCCTCAAGCGCCGAGAGGTAGAGCTCCCCCATCTCTTCAGGGCGTGTCAACCAATCCAACAAGGTGGGGAGGTTCTTTGCCAGGTGGGCTTTCTTGTGTTCGCTGAGCACTGCGCGGAAGGTATCTAAATCTTGTTTATCCCAGGAGCGCTGCTCGATCACCTTTTTATAGACCTCATTGACCTTGCTATCGGTCTCATAGGGGTTCGCCATTTGCAGCGGGCGCTCGCCTGCCCGTATTTGCCGCAATGCCCAGATGACCGTGGCGGCATCCTTGGGTTCTGGCAGAGCGTGGATCCACTGCATTGGTAGCCACAGGAAATCCTGTATCTCCTCCAGCAGCTTTCGCTCGGCAAGCGGCAGGCGCGAGCGAACGCCCGCTGCCCAGGATGCACGCAAACCGTAGGTTTCAGGATGATGCAGCACCTCCAGACTTAAGAAGAAGTCATAAGCGGTGCCGATGTCCCAGACCAGGCGCAGCGGTTTGCTTTCAACGGTTTCTGGTTCGCTTTGCCTCTGCTTGGGATCAGCGTCCCTCATGCGCACTCCTTCGACAAGTCAGGCAGGTTGTTGTAATCACTGGCGGAGCGGAGCTTTTGACCCAGGGTAATCAAAGCATCGCCAGCGCGCAGCAGGGCGTAATCCCACAGATTTGGCTGGGAACCGTTCTTGTACGTCCGGATTAAGCGAGCCTGGTTGGCTTTTTCCAGCATTTCGCGCTGGTATTGCTGAGCTAAGAACAAATCCCGATCTATCATGGCTTCCTCCTTCCAGTAGATACCGGTCTAACTTAGACAATTATCTAATTAGATTATAGTCTAATTTCGAATTTTGTCAAGTACCTATTTCTGGCGTTCCTATTTGGCGCACGCCTGAATGGGTTGAGTACCGAGCACTGGGGTATCTCAATTTGGGTGGAAAGGTGAGGGTGGCAGCCCCACTGGATAGGGATGGCTGCCACCCTTGTCTATTATTGAGCTTTTGCCGGCAATTGAATCATGTCTGTTGGCAAAATTTGTTTTGTCCGTCATCACGCTTTCGGGGTGATAACGAAGCAGCGCTGGCTAAAGGCATGGATCGCTTTAGAAGTCGGGCAGGTGAGCTTCCAGGAACCACAGCCATTTATCTAAATCCCGCACGACTTCGATAAAAAGGTCGTTGGTCCCCATATCGCCCAGTTCTTCAGCCTGGTCGGCGGCGGCGCGGGTTGTGGCGGCAAGTTGCGCCATCTGATCAGCCAGAAATTGCACAGTCGCCATATCCTGCACCAAATCCGCGGGATAAACCTCCAGGCGCGAAGCTGCTGCAGCCATGCGCACGGTCCCCATGGCTGTGCCGCCCAGGGCAGTGACGCGTTCTGCCAGCATGTCCACATAGCCAAGCAGACCATCCGCTATTTCATCGAACAGTTTGTGCAATGCGATGAATTGAGGACCTTTGATATTCCAGTGCGCCTGTTTGACCAGACTGAGCATATCGAAGGTATCTGCCAGTTGAGCGTTGAGGATATCTACCATCTGTTGACGGGTGTCGAGCGCAATATCTATGCGGGTCTTGTGAAGCATCTTAACTGAGTTGTTCATGTTATCCTCCAAAAGAAACAAGCAACTTATCAATAACTTATACATATATTATACAACTATTTTACTTGATTGTCAATATATTGTATGATATAATTAAACAAATTATGATTGTGTCTGCTCTTTTTGGTGAGAATCCAGCCCTCCCAGCGGCTGGATAAGCGGTCACAAACAGAATACAATGAAACCATGATCAATTGGGAGTAAGAATGAACAAGAATGCTTTGATTTGGGGTGCAGATGGTGGAATTGGGCGAGCGCTCGCCAGGCGTTTGTTGGATGAGGCTTGGACAGTGGTGCTGACCGGCAGGCATCCTGAGCGCATGGAAGACCTGGCAGGGGTTGTGGTTGAGGCGGATGTGAGCGACCCATTCTCGGTGCAAAGCGCGGTCTCTGCTATCAGCCAGGAAGTGGATGAGGTGCAGCTATGGGTGTACGCCGTGGGAGACATTATCTCCTCACCCGTCAATCAGATGAGCATTCAGGTCTGGCGGCGCATCCTGGATGCGAACCTGACCGGCGCTTTTCTGGCGACGCACTACAGCCTGCCCTTGCTGGCTCAGGATGCCCACCTGTTCTATCTCGGTGCGCGCAGCGAGCGCCTGCGGCTGCCGGGTCTGGCTGCTTATGTGGCGGCAAAGGGTGGACTGGAGAATTTCACCGAGGTGGTGCGTAAGGAAACCCGGCGAAAGGTGACCCTGGTGCGTCCGGCGGCGGTGGATACGCCTCTCTGGAGCAAAACGCCTTTCAAGCTTCCACCGCATCCCCTTACCCCGGCTGATTTGGCAGACGCCATCCTGCATGCTTACCAGGATGGCTCCGGCAGCGTGCTGGACTTGTAGGCAGGAGAAACATGCGCGCTTCCGTCTGGATTTTGGGTGATCAGCTTTTGGAGAGGCATCCGGCGCTCCTTGCAGCCGAAGCCGAATCTGGCAAAGATGACCTGCGTGTGGTGTTGGTGGAGAGCCAAAGGCGGGTTCAACGTTTGCCCTATCAGCGCAAAAAGCTGGTGCTGCTTTTCAGCGCTATGCGCCATTACGCCGTCGCGCTGCAAGAGCGGGGCTATTCAGTGGAACTTCTGCGCGCCGATGATATGGTCAGCGGGTTGCGCCACCATGTCGCAGCCTGGAGACCAGAGCGCATTTATTCTATGTCAGCCAGCGAATTTAACGGGCGCAGTTTTCAGCGACGGATTGAGTCTCTCTTGGGCGTGCCGATGACCATTTTGCCCAACACTCAGTTCCTGACTGGTCGGTTCTCCCCTATCCCTGAGCCTCAGGCGGGGAAGCGCTACACCATGGAAAATTTCTACCGCTCCATGCGACGGCACTTCAACTTTCTGATGGAGCCAGATGGCAGCCCGGTCGGAGGTCAATGGAATTACGATGTTCAAAACCGGCGACCGCTCCCGAAAGGGCTTCAGCCGCCAGAGAGGCTGCGCTTTGAACCAGACGACATCACCCGGAAGGTGATGGTGGAAGTGGCTGATTTTGGCTCAGGTGTTGGCAGCGTTGATGGCTTTGACCTGGCGGTCACCCATCAGCAAGCCCAGCAGGCGCTTGCAGACTTTCTCGATAACCGCCTGGATAATTTTGGTCCCTACGAAGATGCAATGCGCAGCGACTCCGACCTGCTGTTTCACTCCATGCTCTCGGCGTATTTGAACATCGGTCTTCTGGAACCTGTACCGGTTTGTCGGGCAGCAGAAGCGAGATATAAAAATGGCAAGGCAGCACTGCAATCGGTCGAAGGGTTTATTCGCCAGGTGATTGGGTGGCGCGAGTTTATCTACTGGCAGTATTGGCGACAGATGCCGGAGATGAAAGCCGCCAATTATTGGCAGGCTCAGCGCCCTCTGCCCGATTTCTTCTGGAATGGAGGGACGGAGATGAACTGCCTGCAATCGGTAATCAGGCGCGCCTTGAGCACTGGCTACACCCACCACATTGAGCGCTTGATGGTGTTGAGCAATTATTGCCTTTTGGCGGGCATTTCACCCCAAGAGGTCAATGATTGGTTCACGGCGTGTTTTGTGGATGCCTATGAGTGGGTGATGGTGCCAAACGTGCTGGGGATGGGTCTGTACGCCGACGGCGGCTTGACTGCCACAAAGCCCTATATCGCCTCAGCCAATTACATCAATAAAATGAGCGATTATTGCGGCGGGTGCCGGTATGATCCTAAAAAGCGTGTGGGGGAGGGTGCCTGCCCGTTTAATGTGTTGTACTGGAATTTCTTGATCCAGCATGAGCAGGTTTTGCGGCGCAATCCACGCATGGGGGCTGGCGTGCTCAGCCTTCAGCGGATAGAGGTTGAAGAGCGCCGCCGGATACAGGAGCAGGCGCGCAGCCTTTAGTGCAGCCACGGCTTTTTCAACCCCGGCTTTTACAAAGTAGCTTGACAAAATGAGTCTGTCATTGCATACCCAATGTTCTTTGCTGGATGAAGCAGTACAACGGTCATGAATGGGCTGCTTCGTCGCAAAAAACGCTCCTTGCAGCGACATATTACCTTCTTGTGAAAACCCCGTCCTTTCAGCGTGAGTGGATTGTCACGCGTTGGTGGGCGTGGTAGAATGATTAAAAAACGAGTCGAAATCAGACTCAGGAGGTAGTTATATATGGAACAACAAGTTGCGACTTTTGCCGTTAAGAAGGGTCTGGCGCAAATGCTTAAGGGTGGGGTGATCATGGATGTGGTGACCCCCGAACATGCCCGTATTGCGGAGGATGCCGGCGCGGTGGCGGTGATGGCTCTGGAGCGCGTCCCGGCGGATATCCGCGCCCATGGCGGAGTCGCTCGCATGAGCGATCCGGAGTTGATCTTGCAAATCATGGATGCCGTCTCCATACCGGTGATGGCAAAATGTCGGATTGGGCATTTTGTCGAGGCGCAGATTCTGGAAGCCATCGGCGTGGATTACATAGACGAATCTGAGGTGCTCACCCCCGCAGACGAGGCGCACCATATCAATAAGCACGCCTTCAAAGTGCCCTTTGTCTGCGGTTGCCGTAACCTGGGCGAGGCGCTGCGTCGGATTGGTGAGGGCGCGGCGATGATTCGCACCAAGGGTGAGGCTGGCACAGGAGATGTGGTCGAGGCTGTGCGCCACGCCCGGGCGGTGATGGGTGAGATCCGCCGCTTGCAGAATATGCCAGAAGAAGAGCTGATGGCGTATGCCAAGGAAATTGGCGCTCCCTATGAGCTGGTGCTGGAGACTCGCAGCCTGGGACGCCTGCCGGTGGTCAATTTCGCCGCAGGCGGCGTAGCCACGCCAGCCGACGCCGCTTTAATGATGCAACTGGGCATGGATGGCGTCTTTGTCGGTTCGGGCATCTTCAAATCGGGCGATCCGGCGCGGCGGGCTGCTGCCATCGTCAAAGCCGTCACCCACTACAACGATCCGTACATCCTGGCTGAAGTCAGCCGTAATCTGGGCGAACCGATGGTTGGACGTCAGGTTTCCAGCATACCAGAGACGGAGTTGATCGCCGGGCGAGGTTGGTAGTTTTGTCGGTAAAATAAAACATTGGATGTGGCGTCTTCTATGAAAATTGGCGTACTCGCCTTGCAGGGCGATTTTGCCGAGCATAAAGTCATTTTGCAGCGCCTGGGTATGGAGGTGGTGGAAGTCCGCTTGCCAGAGCATCTCCAAAGCCTGGATGGTTTGATCATCCCGGGCGGCGAGTCCACCACCATCGGCAAGCTGGCAGTGGATTTCAATTTGATGGAGCCGCTGCGCGATTTTGGAAGAGAGAAGGCAATCTGGGGCACTTGCGCCGGGGCAATTTTCCTCTCCAAGGACGCGCGCCGACAGCAGCCCTTGCTTGGGCTGATGGATATCAGGGTGGAACGCAACGCCTTTGGGCGTCAGGTCGCCAGTTTCGAGACGGACCTGCAGGTGCCGGCTTTAGCCAGAATCGGAAGCGATGGGCGACCCTATCACGCGGTCTTCATCCGCGCGCCCCTGATCGAGTCGGTGGGCGCAGAAGCGCAAATTCTGGCTACCCTGGAGGATGGTCGGATTGTGGCAGCCCAACAGGGGAGATTGCTGGCGACTTCGTTTCATCCGGAGCTGACCGAGGATGACCGTTTCCATCGTTATTTCCTCTGGTTGGCGTCTGGCGAACGAACATTGGTCGGTGGGTTGGCTGGCGGTGAATCAGCCACATAGGAGATTGGGGAAGCGAAGTACGATTTACAAATGAGCATTCGTCCTTTCGACTGGCGCGATCTGCCGGCGCTGCATCGCTATCGCAAACAAAGCGTTTTCTTGAACAATGCTTTGTTGCTGACCCGCGGACCCTTGTTGGTTGCCGGGTCCATGCTCTCCTCTGTGGCGCCTGCGGTAGGCATCTTCACCAGTGTCAGCACGGATAATGGGGATATCCGGCACTCGCTCATTGGTCAGATCATCCACACCCAGGGGGCTCAGGTCGCTCAGCTCACCTTCTTATCCCCTGAGGATGCGATGGAATCGCCGGCGTTGCCGGATTTACTGGAGCATCTCACGGCGCAGACGATTGAACGAGGGGCGATGCGCCTGCTGGCAGAGGTGGTTGAAGGGAGCCGGGCGTATGAAGTCTTGCGGCGCGCCACGTTTGCAGTCTACACCCGGCAGCGCATCTGGCGCATTGACGGCAACCCCGCCAGTTTGCACACCGCGTTGCCCTGGCAGGTGGCGACCGAACGAGACCTGATTGCGGTGCGCTCACTGCACAACAATGTCGTGCCGGGGCTGGTGCAGCAGGTGGAACCTTTTTCTGAAGAGCGCCTGCATGGGATGGTTTATCGGCATAAAGGCGAGCTACTGGCGTTCGTGGAACTGAAGTACGGGCATAAGGGCATCTACGCCCAGCCTTTCATCTACCCAGACGCCGAGCAACTGGTGCCAGAATTGATGGGCTGGCTGCGCCATGTGCCCAACCGTCGTTCTCGCCCGGTGTACGTCTGCGTGCGTTCCTACAACTCCTGGTTGGAATCCGCTCTGGACTCCATGGCGGCTCAGGAAGGACCGAGGCAGGCGGTGATGGTCAAGCACCTGGCGGTGCCCCAGAAGGCGCTGCGGAACTATGTCATCCCAACCCTGGAGAGCGGGCATCCTGAGGCAACTGTGCCGATGATTCACTCAGGGGCTGCTCATTCCCGGGTTGTGCAATCTGATCATAACGGGTATTTATGACACAAAGGAAAATTACAGACGATTTACAGGCATTGCTGGACGTTTTACCGCCCGAAATTCACCAGGCAGTGGAGAGGGCGGATGACTTTGGCAACTTATTGGAGATCATTTTAGATTTAGGCAGGGTGCCTACGGCGCGCTTTGTGGATCATGAGCTGGTGCTCAGTCTGAGAGAGGTCACCCATGACGAAATTGCCTATGTGGTTGATCGCATCGGGGAATTCGATACCGATAACCGGGCAGGCTTAGAGCGCACGCTGCACCGCATTTCTGCCATCCGCAACCGCCGTGGTCACATCGTCGGTCTGACCTGCCGGGTCGGGCGCGCTGTTTACGGCACCACCGACATCATCAAAGATCTGATTGAGAGCGGAAAAAGCCTGCTGCTTCTGGGCAGACCCGGCGTGGGCAAGACCACCATGCTGCGCGAAGCGGCGCGCCTGTTGGCTGAGACCAAGCGGGTGGTGATCGTGGACACCTCCAACGAGATTGGTGGAGATGGCGATGTGCCTCACCCGGCGGTGGGGCGCGCCCGGAGGATGCAGGTGACCACGCCGGTGTTGCAACACGAGGTGATGATCGAGGCGGTGGAGAATCACAATCCGGAAGCGATTGTAATTGACGAGATCGGACGAGAGTTGGAGGCAGCCGCCGCTCGCACCATCGCCGAGCGCGGGGTTCAGCTCATCGGCACCGCCCACGGCAACACCCTGGAAAACCTGCTGCTCAACCCCACCCTGTCCGACCTGGTTGGAGGGATCGAGTCGGTGACGCTCTCCGACGAAGAAGCCCGACGACGGGGCACCCAAAAGACGGTGTTGGAGCGGCGAGCGCCGCCCACTTTCGATGTGTTGATCGAGATACAAAGCCGAGACCGGCTGGCAGTGCATCCAGACGTGGCGGCGGCGGTGGACGCCCTCTTGCGCGGCTATCCGTTGCCGCCAGAAATCCGGGTGCGAGACGAAAAGGGCTTTCATATCGAACGCCCCGCCGCTGCCCTGCGTCCTGCCCAGCAGAACCAACAAGGCTATCGCCGTATGGGCAACGGTGGTCAGCCCTCCGCCGGTGAACAGGTCGGAGGCGCTGCGCCTGCCCCATCGCGGTTTATGGTCGAGTCGAGCGCAGAAGCGCCGCGCAGCCAGCTTCAAACCGTGCGGATTTATCCCTACGGCGTTGCCCGCAACCGACTCTTGCAGGCGACCAAGCGGCTACGCGTACCTGCCCTGGTGGTCGCCGAAGCCGGGGAAGCAGACGTGCTGGTGACGTTGCGCGCTTATTACCGCAAGCGGCAGCGCACCATCGTTGAGGCAGAAAACCGGGGGATGCCAATTTATGTCCTGCGCGCCAACACCATCAACCAGATGCAGCAGTTTCTGAGCGACCTGTTCAATCTCTCGGCGTTCCCATTCGATGATCAGAGCGAGGATCTCATCCGCAATGAAACCCAGGCTGCCATCGAGGCGGTCTTGAATGGGGAGCGTTGGGTAGAGCTGCAACCTGCCTCGGCGGCGGTGCGCCGCCTGCAGCATCAAATGGCGCGTCAGGCGAACCTCGCCTCGCACTCGTATGGCAAAGAGCCTTACCGTCGGGTGCGCATCTTCAGGGAGTAGAAGAATAGCGCTTGGACGGTGCTCCGATGTTTATCACCTTTGAAGGGTCGGAGGGGTGCGGCAAGACCACCCAGATGGCGCTGCTGGCTGAGTATCTGAGCCAGCAGGGTTACCCTCTATTAACCACGCGTGAACCGGGCGGGACACCGATTGGGGAGCAGGTGCGCGCCATCCTCTCCGATTTAGGCAATACCGCCATGCACCCGCGCACCGAGATTCTGCTCTTCCAGGCTTCCCGCGCCCAACATGTGGAGCAAGTTATCCGCCCCCACCTGGAGAAAGGCGGGATTGTTTTGTGCGACCGCTTTGCCGATTCGACCATGGCGTACCAGGGTTACGGTTACCGTCTGGTGGATCTGGATTTATTGCGCACGATCATTGATTTCGCCACCGGAGGCTTGAAGCCAGACCTGACCTTGCTTCTGGATTTGGAAGTGGAGGTTGGCTTGCGCCGCAGGGCGCTGGGGGGCGAATGGAACCGCCTGGATGCCTATGACCTGGATTTTTACCAGCGGGTGCGCCAGGGGTATCACACGATGGCGCAGGCTGAACCGCAGCGCTGGGTCATCGTGGATGCCAGCCAGTCGCCGGAGCGGGTGCAGGGGGATATCCGCCGGGTGGTGATGGAACGTTTGCGGCAGACCTGGGGGCGAGCAGAGAGTTAAGTTGTGATAGAGGGCGGGCGAGAGCCCGCCCTTTTTGCCTGAAAATTAAAATTCTTCGTCGTAACCCCCAAGACCGCCGCCTGCGCCCGCTTCGTCTCCTCCCAGGTCGGGGATGGCTTTTTCTATTTCTTCCGGCGTCTGACCCGCCTCCAGGCGGTCCACCACCTCGTCGAACTCCGGACCCAATTCTTCACCCATCTCGCGGCTCATCTGGCGCATCATCCGCCCCAAAGCCCGCGGGTCTTCGTCCAAGCCGTCCAGATTGCCAGGGTCCGCCAGAGATTCGAGACGGCTCTCCTCCGAGCGAGCAAAGCGCACCCGGCTGATGCGCCGTTGTACCTGATCGCTCTGGCAGTGGGGGCAACGGACCGGGAGGCTGCCGTATTCGCTGTAGCGCATGAAGATTTCGAAGCGTTTCTTACAGTTCTTGCATACAAACGGATAGTATGGCATAACACCTCCGTAGAAATGGCGATAAAGAAATTATAATCAGAAAACCATGAGCGATACAAATTTTATCTACCCAGGCGAGCATTCCGCCCTGTTGATCGTCATCTCCGGACCTTCGGGGGTCGGGAAGGATACCGTCATCCAGCGCATGAAAGAGCGCGGTTTGCCCTTCCATTTTGTCGTCACTGCGACCACCCGCCAGCCGCGTCCCGATGAACGGCACGGGGTGGATTATATCTTTGTCTCCCATGATGAATTCGCCCGCATGATTGAGCAGGATGAGCTGCTGGAGTACGCCATTGTGTACAACGACTACAAGGGCATCCCCAAGCAGCAGGTGCGCCAGGCGCTGGCTAGTCAGCGAGATGTGATCATGCGGATTGATGTCCAGGGGGCGGCGACCATCCGAAAATTATATCCAGAGGCGTTGCTCATCTTTTTGACCGTAGAAAATGAAGCGGAGCTTATCCGTCGCCTCTCCATGCGCAAAACGGAGACCCCTGAAGGTTTGAGTTTGCGCATCGCTACCGCCCGCCAGGAAATGAAGCGCATCCAGGATTTTGATTACGTGGTCGTGAACCGAGACAACCAGGTGGATCAAACCGTGAATACAATCCTGGCAATCATCAAAGCCGAACACCATCGGGTTCACCAACGAAAGGTTACCTTATGAACCAGGGATATCCACCCTCCTCAGACTATCCGCCGGAGATGCCGCAGCCGCGCCGGGTGTTGGTGCAAGCTCCGCAGGGAAAGCCGATCGTCACTTATACCATCCTGGTCATCGCCATCCTGGTATTCCTGTTGCAAATGGCAACGCCTTCTCTGTTTTCCGGTCAAGACCTGCCTGCCGTGTGGGGGATGAAAATCAACGAGTTAATTGTGCGGGGGCAAGTCTGGCGGCTGATCACCCCCGTTTTCTTGCATGGTTCGATCTGGCACATCGCCTTCAACATGTACGCCCTGTTGATCTTCGGACCCGGGTTGGAGCGCTTCTACGGGCATGGACGCTACCTGGCGTTATTCTTCATCAGTGGTTTTGCGGGCAACGTGATGTCGTTCTTATTTTCATCCGCGCCATCCCTGGGTTCCTCCACTGCCATCTTTGGCTTGTTGGCTGGAGAAGCTGTTTTTCTGTATTCGAACCGGAATTTATTTGGCGCGGGCGCTCAGGGTGCCCTGATCAACCTGCTCATCGTGGCTCTCGCTAATCTCTTTATCGGTGGAATGTCACCCGGGATTGACAACTGGGGGCATATTGGCGGCTTGGTTGGCGGCGCTTTGTTCGCCTGGTTTGCCGGACCGATCATGCGGGTTGAGGGGTATGCCCCGAATTACACCTTGGCGGATGGGCGCGGCTCAGGCGACGCCTGGCGCGCCGGGATTGCGGTGACCGCCCTGTTTGTGCTGCTGGCTGTGGCGGGGATTTATTTCAAGGCGTAAAAATCCGGCGGGCGCTTTTCCAAAAAAGCCTGCAAGCCTTCGCTATGTTCCTCTCCCCTGGCGGCGATGTCTTGCAGGTGAGCTTCGTAGTCCAGCACGGCTTCCAGGTTGGGCAGCACGGCTTTGTTGAAGGCGCGTTTGGTCAGTCCGATGGTGTGAATCGGTCCTTTAGCCAGGGCGAGTGCCCAGGCGAGCGCCTGATTTTCAAGCTCGGCGAAGGGGACCACCCGGTTGACCAAGCCCAGTTCCAAAGCCTGATGGGCTTCGATGGGGGTATTGGTATAGGCATATTCGCAGGCGCGACCCAAGCCGATCAGAGCGGGCAGGAGCAGTGAGACGCCCGAATCCGGCGCCAGCCCGACCCCCACAAACCCCACCACGAAACGGGCAGTATCCGCGGCGATGCGCAGGTCGCAAGCCAGGACCATCCCCAGGGCGGCTCCCGATACCGGACCATTAATGGAAGCCAGCACCGGCTTCTCCAGACGACGAATCTGAAGAATCAAGGGATTGTAGGTGCGCAGCAAGTGGTAGCGGAAGGAGGTGCCCTGAGCGGCTTTGATCTCTGCCATCTCTTGCCCGGCGCTGAAGACGTCGCCGCGGGCGGCAAGCATAACCACCCGCACCTCGGCATTGCGCTCGGCTTCCGTCAACGCCTGGCGCAGCCCCTGCAGCATCTCGGCATTGATGGCGTTCACTTTGGGGCGGTTGAGGGTGATCGTCAACACCCCCTGAGATAGTCCCGTCTCGACGGGCGATGCGGTTGTGGTCATTTCGCCTCCAGACTGGAATCTTGGTTAAGGATGTGTCAACCTTGATTCTAACCCAAGGCGGGAAAAAATAAACCCCAGGGCGATCACCCTGGGGTTTTACGTCAGCGCGCTGGATCTTATTCGGGTAAATCGGGAAAATCGTAGTCGTCGTCCGATTCCTCGTCAGATTCGTCTTCATAGCCAAGCTCAAGTTCGACCTGATCGTCCACCAGGCGAACCCATAGGAGCAGTAATTGCCCTTCCTCCACATCCACATACCGGGCAGCCACGATGGGCGCCTGGTTTTGCAGCCCTTCAGATGTGCGGTATTCGAGATTGATGGTTTGCTTGTTATGCCAGGCGCGATAGCAGCGCTCAACCAGCGAGGGACCGTTGAAGGTGCGCAGGCGGGTGACGGCGATATCTGCCAGGTGTGGACCTTCGCCGAGACCGAGCGCCCAGCCATCGGTGATGGCTTCGAAGGTGGGAGGAGGACCCTCAATAATTGTAATCTTGTCTTCCATGGAATACCTCCGGTTTGGCGAATCATACCATTAAAAATCTGAGCGATGATGAAGCGATTCTTAGAGCTTACCAAGATGTCAGCCGTAAATGCTTGTCGGTCAATTTGGCGAGTATAATGGGCGCTGGAGAGACACAGATGTACAAACTGGTGATTATGGTCGGTCCGCTGGAGGATTGGGCTGCTTTTGAAGCCTCCTGGGCTGATTTTTTGCACCTGGCGGAAAGCATGCCGGGGTTGCAGCGGGAGGCGACCAGCCGGGTAGATACGGTGCTCTACGGTTCGGTGGGGTTCTCCCTGGTGCATGAGCTGTTTTTTAACTCGCTGGAAGACGCCAGACAGGCGATGGCTTCACCGGCTGGGCGCTCTGCGGGTAAGTTGCTGCAAGAGATGACCCACGGCAAGGTGACGCTCTACCTGGCGGATCACAAAGAGGATGATATCGAGAACATCCTCAGATACAAAGTCTCACCGGCGGATACGCCGGACGAGAAGGGGGGAACTGCTCAGGCATGACCTCCGCCGGGAGCAGATTGCGCCCCGCCTGTTTCGCCCTGTTAATCCTGCTGCCGGTTGCAGGATTTTCTCTCTATCGCTACTTTGACAGGAGCGAATGGAATACCCCCCTGTCGCGGTTCGCCCGCTTGAGGCAATGGTTTAACGACCCTGCCGGTCATGCCGATTGGGCGGTCCGCGCCGGGGAGCGCTGCGAAAGCGCTGCCTTCGTCTTCCCCACCAGCGGCTATATCGGCTTCATCTGGGGCGACTCCTTCCGCCCGGGGCACCGCCACCAGGGGTTGGATATCTTCGGCGGCGAGCAGGTAGGGGTAACGCCGGTGGTGGCAGCTTACTCGGGGTATCTCCATCGCCTGCCAGACTGGAAATCCTCGGTTATCATGCGCATCCCCGAGGATCCGCTGCTGCCGGGTCGCCAGATCTGGCTGTATTACACCCACATGGCAGACGCCAACGGCGCTTCGTACATATCTCCCGAGTTCCCTCCGGGGACTACAGAAGTCTTCGTCGCAGCGGGGACTCTGCTGGGGTATCAGGGCAACTATTCCGGCGACCCCAATAACCCCACTGGCGTGCACCTGCATTTCTCCATCGTGCAGGATGACGGTCGGGGCGGCTTTCGCAACGAACTGGAGATTGACAACACCCTGGATCCCTCGCCCTATTTTCAGCTTCCATTGAACGCAGCGACCAACCTGGACACGATTCCCGTCTGCCAGAGTTTGCAGGTTTTAAGCCAGACAGAGTAAAATATAAGACTTGTCCATTTGGACGGTTTATCTCCTTTGAGCGGATAGAGCAGCAACGATGTTCGATTTTAGAGACAAAATTGTGTTGGTGACCGGCGCCGGGCGCGGCATTGGACGTGCGATCGCTCTGGGATTCGCGCGGCAAGGCGCATGCGTCGCGGCGAACGACATCACCCCGGTGAATCTGGATGAAACCCTGCGCGTCATCCGGGCGATGGGTGGGCGTGGCAAAGATTACGTGTATGACATCGCCAAGAAAATGCCCGTCCAGGCGATGGTGGCTGAAATCTTACAGGATTGGGGCAGGATTGATGTGCTCATCAACAACGCCGGGGTGGAACCACATGCTTCGATTCTGGAGATGGATGAATGGGATTGGCTCAGGACGATGGACGTCAACCTGAACGGCGCATTTTTTGCCATGCAAGCCGTGGGGCGGGTGATGCGTGAGCAGGGCGGTGGCGCCATGGTCAATATCGCCTCCATTGCCGGACGAGCGCATGGGCTAAAAGATCGTTCTGCCTATGTCGCCAGCAAGATGGGGCTGATCGGTCTCACCCGCGAGGCGGCGCGGGAGTTCGCCGCTTATGGCATCCGGGTCAACGCCGTCTGCCCGGGGGTGATCGAGACCGAGATGACCGCCGCCTTGCGCCAGGATGAAGCCATGTTGCGCAAATGGCTGGAGGATATCCCCCAGGGTCGTCTGGGTACCCCCGAAGACGTGGTCAACCTGGTGCTGTTCCTGTGCAGCGAAGGCGCTGCCTATCTGACCGGTCAGGCGATCAATGTGGATGGTGGGAAGGTAATGTGCTGACGATTCCCACCAACAATCTGCGATAACCCATTCAAGCCGATGCATCTTCATATCCCCGCCGCTCTTTATCACCGCCGTTTTCGATACCTGTGGATGGGGACGACCATCTCCATCGCCGGGACGCAAATGCAGACCTGGGCGCTGTTCTGGCACATCCGCAACCTCACCGACCAGCCGATCGCCCTGGGCGGGGTCGGGCTGGCGCGCATCCTGCCCATCATTGTCTTCTCCCTGATTGGCGGCGCCGTGGCGGATACCGTCAACCGGCGCAAGCTGCTTTTCTTCACTCAGAGCAGCATGGCGTTGGGAGCCGCGGCGCTTGCCTGGCTCACCTTTAGCGGACGGATTGAGCTGTGGCACATTTACCTGCTGACCGCCATCCAAGCCACGGCGGTGGCGTTTGACACGCCCTCTCGCCAGGCGCTCATCCCCAACCTGGTGCCTGCCAACGACCTGCCCAACGCTTTCAGCCTGAACTCTATCGGCTTCCAGGCGGGAGCGATCGCCGGACCGGCGCTGAGCGGCTTGGTGATCGCCTATTTCGGGCAGGGCTACACCTACTTTTTCAACGCCATCAGCTACCTGGCGGTCATCCTGGCTTTGTGGGTGATGGGCGCGGTCACACAACGGTCAGACCCGCTCAAGCGCCCGGAGGTGAGCCTCAAGGCAATCCGTGAGGGCGTCCAATTTATCCTCAAGACGCCGATGATCCTCTCGACCATGCTGCTGGACTTTTTCGCCACGTTCTTCTCCTCTGCCAACACGCTGATGCCGATTTACGCCCGAGACGTGCTCAAGGTGGGCGTCGTGGCTTACGGCTGGTTGTCTGCAGCGCAGGCGATTGGCGCCACAGCGGCGGCGTTGGTGATGTCACAGTTGGATGAAATCCGCCGTCAGGGGCAGATCTTCCTGTGGGCGGTGGTGGCGTTTGGCTTGGCGACCATCACCTTTGGGCTGGCGCGCAGCTTCCCGCTGGCAATGGCGGCTCTCATCAGCATCGGCGCCTCCGATTCGGTCAGCACCATCATCCGCAATACCATCCGCCAGATGCAGACGCCGGATTACATCCGCGGGCGCATGATCAGCGTCAACCAGATCTTTTTCATGGGCGGACCGCAGTTGGGGGAGGTGGAGGCGGGGGTGGTGGCGCAGCTTTTCGGCGCGCCGTTCGCCATTGTCAGCGGCGGGGTGGGGGCGTTGCTGGCAGTGGCGTGGATCAGCCGACGTTACCCGCAGTTGCGCCGTTACAACGGGGACGAGCCGGTGGTTGCGGGAGCAACCGCCGATTAATCCGGTTTATAACACACCAGTATTTGCTACGCACCCTGTAACGACAGGTGTAAATCTTCCCACTCCTGGATCAGATTCTCCAGCGCGCTCTCCAGACGCACATACTCGCCGCCCAGGCGTTGCACTTTCGCCGGGTCGGACGGCGGGTTCTCGAGCTGGCGCGAGAGGGCGGCTAGCTGTCTCTCCAGATTGGCAATCTGCTCTTCCACTTCCTTGAGCCGCGCCTTGCGCCGGCGCTCATCCTGCGAGGGGCGGTCCTGCTCGCGGCGCTTGCCGACAACCGTTTCCTGCTGACGGGCGCTGGCGGTTCCCAGGCGCTCCGCTTCCAGTTGAGCGTGGTACTGGGTGTAGCTGCCCTCGAAGATGCGCATGGAGGCTTCGTCGGGCTGAATCTCCCAGATTTGGGTCGCCAGGGCGTCGATTAAATAGCGGTCGTGGGAGACGAGCAGGATGGTGCCCTGGTAATCTTGCAGCACCTCCTGCAGGATTTCCTGCGAAGGGATGTCGAGGTGGTTGGTCGGCTCATCCAGCAGGAGCAGATTGGCGTCGCTCAGCGCCAGCTTGGCGAGCGCCAGCCTGCCCCGCTCTCCGCCGGAGAGGGTGGAGACCTTTCTGAAAACCTCCTCGCCGGTGAACAGGAAGCGCGCCAGGTAATCGCGCACCTGCGCCAGCAGCATGCCCGGCGCCACCGCTTCAATCTCCTCCACCAGGGTTCGCTCTGGGTTGAGGTCCTCGTGCGCCTGGGCGAAGTAGGCGATTTTCAGGCTGGCGCCTAGCACGATCTCCCCCGTCAGAGGCGGTAAAAACCCGAGCAGGGTTTTCAGGAAGGTGGTCTTGCCCGCCCCATTCGGACCGATGAGGGCGGCGCATTCCCCCCGGTGCAACACCAGATCGGGGACGTGGAACAGGGGGCGACCTTCATCCGGGTAGCCGATATCCACACCGTAGGTGCGCAGCACCAGGTCGCCGGAGCGCTGGCTGGCTTTCAGATTCATGTGGAGCTGGGGAGGGCGGTGGCTGGGCGGGCGCAGAGCGCGGATGCGCTTTTCCACCGCCTCCACCCCCATGGTGTGGGTGGAGATATCTGCCTGGGCGCTGATCTCCATCCAGTTCTTACCTTGAATTGCGTCCAAGCCCAGGCTCTCGATCGCTTCCACCTGGCGACTCAGGCGGCGCAGCCTGCCTTTGGCTTGCAGGGTGTTCTGCCCGGAGATGTTGCGTTTGACGTAATCCAGCTCTTTGAGCAGGCGTTCCTTCTCAGAGTCGAAGATCTGCTGGCGCAGCTCCCAGCGCTGCTGGCGTTGTTGGACGTAGGCGCTATAATTGCCGCGATAAATCTCCAGCCCGTCTTTGCGCATCTCCCAGATGTGGTCAACCACCTTATCCAGAAAATAGCGATCGTGGGAGACGATCAGCGCCGCCCCTTCCCACTGATTGAGATAGCCCTCCAGCCACTCAACCGCGGCGATATCCAGGTGATTGGTCGGCTCATCCAGGATGAGCAGGTCGGGGGAGGCGAGCAGCAGGCGCGCCAGCACTGCCCGCGTGCGCTGACCGCCGGAGAGCTGATTCACGGAGCGGTGGTAGTCTGCGCGGTCGAAACCCAAGCCGGTCAGTATCTGCTCGATGCGCGTCACGTAGGTGTAGCCGCCCAGTCGCTCGAACTCCACCTGGAGCGGACCGTAGCGCTGCAGGGCGAGATCTGCCTGAGTGTGGTCGCTCATGGCGGCTTCCAGGCGAGCCAGTTCGGATTCTAGCTCCAGGACATCCGTCAGGGATTTCAGGCACTCTTCCCACAGGGTATGCGCGCCCTCCAGCCCGGCTTCCTGCGGCAGGTAACCCACTCGCAGGTTGCGCGCTCGCTGCACCGAGCCGCTGGAAGGCTCGTCCAAGCCGACCAGGATGCGCAACAGGGTGGTTTTGCCAATCCCGTTAGGACCGACGATGGCAATCCGCGCCCCAGGGGGGATGTTGAATGTCAGGCGCGAAAAGATATCCACCGGTCCGAAGGATTTAGCCAGGGATGAGACACTGATAAATGACATCTGGAAGAAGATTATACCGTGTTATAATCGCGCCCGCTGCGCTTCTGTGGACGCCATTTTCGCCTCGCCCTCAGGGTGAGGCGCGGGAGCCTCGGCTGATGAGTCAGACGCTAACCGATAAGCCCGCAAACTCAAGCGTCGCCGGAAGCTGAAGATTATGGAACAAACACAGAACACAAAAACAGACTATTCAAAAACAACCCGCTGGTTGCTATGGGCGCTGGTGATCGCCTTCGCAGTCGCCGCTGTGATCACCGCCTATTTGACCTTCATTGCCATGCGTGACTTCGTCTCGAGCTGGGAGATGACCTCCCTGCCCGGCATTTCCCTGTCTCAGTCACAGCCGACCTCTACTCCGGACGCGTCTGGGGTGATCCGCGATGTGCAGACGCCGTTGCAGGCGCCCAGCGGTCCTCAGCCAGAACCCTGGGATGGCGCCAGCCGGGTGAGCGTGCTGGTGATGGGCTTGGATTACCGCGACTGGGCTGCGGGCGAGGGGGCGCCACGCACCGATACAATGATATTGCTGACGGTAGACCCGCTGGCGCGCACCGCAGGCATCCTCTCCATTCCGCGCGATCTGTGGGTCAACATCCCCGGCGGCTTCAATTACGGGCGCATCAACACCGCCTACAGCCTGGGCGAGGCGTATAAATATCCCGGTGGCGGCGGTCCAGGGCTGGCGATGGCGACGGTGGAAGAATTGCTGGGTGTGCCCATTGATTACTACGCACAGATTGATTTTGGCGCCTTCGTGCGCTTTATTGACGAAATCCATGGCATCAAGATTGATGTTAAGGAAAAGATGAAGGTGGACCCGCTGGGTGATAACAATGTCAAGACCCTCAGACCCGGCGTCCAGACTTTGAACGGCGAACTTGCCCTGGCTTACGCCCGCACCCGTAAGACGGAAGGCGGCGATTTCGACCGCGCTCAGCGCCAACAGCAGGTGATCCTGGCGATTCGCGACCGCATCCTGAGCGCAGACATCCTGCCCACCCTGATCAAAAACGCCCCCAGCCTGTACCAGGAGCTTTCAACCGGGGTGCACACCAACCTGACCCTGGAGCAGGCGATCAAACTTGCCTGGCTGGCGCAGCAGATACCGGAAGAGAACATCAAGCGCGGCGTGATCGGTCCACCTGACCAGGTGCTGCTGGTGAAATCTCCCGAGGGAGACGACGTGCTCAAGCCCATTTCTGAGAAGATTCGCGAGCTGCGCGATAGCATCTTCTTTGAAGCCGGTCCTGCCAGCCCGGTGGCGAATATGCAGCCGAGCGAGGTGATTCAGGCTGAAAATGCCAAATTGACCGTGCTCAACGGCACAGCCACGGCGGGGTTGGCGGCTCGCACCAGCGATTACCTGAAGGGATTGGGCTACAACGTCACCGAGACCGGCAACGCCGAGCAAATCTATGCCAACACCACCCTGTTCGACTATACCGGCAAGCCCTACACGTTGAAGTTCCTCTCGCAGCAGATGAACATTTCCCCCAACCGCATCTTCAGCCGCTATGACCCAACCAGTCCGGTGGATGTGGTGCTCATCCTGGGCAACGATTGGGCTGCCAATAATCCCATGCCCTAGCCAACGCCCGGCGTCGCTCGCCTTGCGCAGGTGCGCGCCCCTGGGCATAACCCCTGCCCGGGGTATATCCCATGCCCTGGGCATTTCCCTGGACGGAGAGTGCGCCCCTGGATAAGCAACCCTCCGAGACGTTAACCGGTTCGGTCGAGCGCCTGACCTACTATAACCCGGAGACGGGGTATAGTGTGGTGCGCCTGCGACCGGAGGGCAGGGTCAGGCTGCCCGGTGTCAGCCGAGACGGGCTGGCGACGGTGGTGGGCAACCTCCCCGAGCTTTCGCCGGGCGAGCACCTGCGCCTGAACGGGAGCTGGGTTCATCACCCCAAACACGGCTTGCAATTTCAGGTGGAAACCTGCGAACAGATTTTACCCGCCACCCTGGCGGGCATTCGGCGTTATTTGGGGTCGGGGCTGGTCAAGGGCATCGGTCCGCGCCTGGCGGAGCGCATCGTCGCCCATTTTGGCTTGAACACTCTGGAGGTCATCGAGAGCCAGCCCGAACGTCTGCAAGAGGTGAATGATATCGGTCCCAAGCGCGCCGGGCTCATCGCCCGCGCCTGGCAGGAACAAAAACAGGTCAAGGAGATCATGCTCTTTTTGCACAGCTATGGGGTGAGCACCAGCCTGGCGATCAAAATTTACAAACAATATGGCGATGAAGCCCTGGCGGTGGTGAAGAACGACCCTTATCGCCTGGCGAGCGATATCTACGGTGTGGGTTTCAAGACCGCCGACCGCATCGCCCAGGCTTTGGGGCTGCCCGCCGACCATCCCTCGCGGATTGAGGCGGGTCTGGTGTACGCCCTGAACGAGATGACCGACGAGGGACATGTCTATTGCCCGCGCCCCTTGCTGGAAGAGCGGGCGGTAGATTTGCTCCAGGTGGCGCCGGAGTTGATTCAACCCGGGCTGGAGCGCCTGGCGCGGGAGAACCGCGTGCGGGAGGAGACCCTGCCCTATGGCAAGACACCCGCCGCGCCGCAGACGTCCCCTCGGGGTGCCTCGCAACCGGCGCGCATCAGCGAAGGCGGCGCAGATTACGGTCAACCAGCCATCTACCTGACCCCGCTCTATCACACCGAGGTGGGCGTCGCCGAGCGCCTGCGCAGCCTGGCAAACGCCTTGCCACCGCGCCTGGCAGACCTGCCGCCGGCTTTTATCAGCCTCGACCCGCAGCTTACCCCGGAACAGACACGCGCCATCCGCACCGCTCTGAGCCAACCGCTGAGCGTCCTGACCGGCGGACCGGGCACAGGTAAGACCACCGCCCTGCGCGCCCTGATTGGGGTGGTGGAGGCGGCGGGTAAGCGCTATGCCCTGGCTTCACCCACCGGCAGAGCCGCCAAACGCCTTGCGGAAGCTACCGGACGTCCCGCCAGCACCATCCATCGTTTGCTTGGATACTCCCCCGGCGAAGGGTTCAAACACAACGCCGATAACCCCCTGCCGCTCGACCTGCTGGTGGTGGACGAGGCGTCGATGCTGGAGCTTTCCCTGGCGTACAGCCTGCTCAAAGCAATCCAGCCGGGGACGCACCTGCTGCTGGTGGGGGACGTGGATCAGCTCCCCTCGGTGGGGGCGGGCGATGTGCTGCGGGACGTGATCGCCAGCGGCATCGCCCCGGTGACGCGCCTGAACCTTATCTTCCGCCAGGCTGCCGGTTCGCAGATCATCACCAACGCCCACCGCATCAACCTGGGGCAGATGCCGCTCATTTCCAAAGACAGCCAGGATTTCTTCCTCTTCCCGGCGGAGACGCCCGAGGAGGCGGCGAATTGGGTGCAGGAGATCGTCTGCCAGCGCATCCCGGCAAAGTTCGGCTTGCACCCGGTCAGGGATATCCAGGTTCTGGCGCCGATGTATCGCGGTCCCGCCGGGGTGCACGCCCTGAACGAGGCGTTGCAGGCGGCGCTCAATCCCCCCGCGGCGACCAAAGCCGAGAAGCGTCTCTTCGGGCAGCTCATGCGCCAGGGCGATAAGGTGATGCAGATTCAAAACAATTACGACAAGGATGTGTTCAACGGCGATATCGGGACCATCGCCAGGATAGACCTGGTGGAGCAGACTTTGAGGGTGAGTTTCGAAGAGCGCCAGGTGGAGTACGACTGGAGCGAGGCGGACCAGCTCACGCTGGCGTACGCCGTCTCGGTGCATAAGGCGCAGGGCTCTGAATTCCCGGCGGTGGTGGCGCCGCTGCTGACCTCACATTACCTGATGTTGCAACGCAACCTGCTCTACACCGCCGTGACCCGCGCCAGGAAGCTGTGCGTGCTGGTGGGTAGCCGCAAGGCAATCGGCATCGCCGTGCGCAATAACAAGGTGGCGCAGCGCTTCACGGCATTGGATTGGCGTTTGCAGGGGTAGCCCTCACCCGCTGCTGCGGTGAGGGAGGAGGTGGGAGGGGGAGACAGAGAGCTGCGGCGGGAGACAGCCCCAGCGGAGCAATTCTTTTGGGATCGCCTGTGTGCGCGGGGCTTGAATGGATTGATATATATCATATAGTATAATATATACGATATATACATCATTGATGAGGTGTTTCGATGGTAGAGATAAAAAAGAAACCCTTGCAGATTTACCTGCGCGATGACCAGGTCCAGGCATTGAGGGTTGTGGCAGAGCGTCGCGGCGAATCGATGGCGGCTCTGATCAGGGAGGGAGTGGATATGCTCCTGGAGCGCCTGCCGCCCGAAGAGGACCCCCTGCTTGACATCCTTGGTCTGTACGATTCGGGCATTGGCGACCTGGCGGAAAAGCACGATGAGCGCCTGGCGCAGATGATCCGTGAAGAGGGCGCTCCGTGAGCCGTGAAGTGTTCGTGGACACCAGCGCCTGGATCGCCGTCAGTGATGTGAGCGATAAATACCACCCTGCCGCCCGGGAGGCTTACCAACGCCTGATCGCCGAGCGGCGGATTTTTGTCACCACCAACCTGGTTGTCGCTGAGACCTATATCATCATTCGCCGCATGGGGGGACATGCCCAGGCGATGCGCTGGCTGCGCTCGCTGGGCGGCAGCCCGCGCCTGCGGCGGATCTGGTCCGACGCCAGCCTGGAAGTCGAAGCGGAGGGGATTCTGGCGCAGCATGCCGACCAGGATTTTAGCTTCACCGACGCAGTCAGCTTTGCATTGATGCGAACGCAGGGAATCGAAGAAGCGTTCACCTTCGACAACCACTTTGCGGCGATAGGCTTTCGCATGATTACGGGCTGAGGCGCAACCTGAATTAAACGAACAAAGCCAAACTCGCCTGCCACCTGGGGCAGGCGAGTTTGCGCTGGCGGCGCGCCGCTGGTTTTACCATCCCGTCTGCTCAGGGTAGATTCTTCACAATCTCAGCCAGTTGCTCCCGGTTGAACGCTTTCAGGGTGGTGGTGCGCACGTTTCCAGCCATCCCCAGGCTGATCAGGTAGGTCATCGCGACCTCGTCGCTGGGTCCTTCGGCAATGCTCACATAATCATATTCCCCCATGGTCAGGTAGAATGCCAGCAGCTTGCCGCCCACGGCTTCCAGGGCTTTCTCGGCGCTGTCAATCCGAGCCGGGGCGTTCTTCATGTCTTTGATGCCCTGCTCGGTCAGCTTCATCAAGGTGATATAGTATGGCATGTCACATCCTCCTTTGGGTGTAAATTCGGTTTCAAAATATTCGGGATCGGCGCGCCGCGCCGGGCAGTTGTGGTTTCGGTCTGGGAGGCGCAAATAAAAAAAACCGTCAACAATCCGTCAACGGTTTCAATGAACACCCTGTTGTTTTCAGTCTCCTCAGAGACCGCTCCCCGCCAGCAATGATTGCAGCCCTGCTGTGGATATTTTACAAAAACATTATAACGACAGATTGCCCGCCGGTCAATTTTGGGAAATCTGTCACAAAATCAGGCGGTTTCACAAATCCATTGGTAGATGAGTATTCTTCTGCGCTCCGTGCGCCTCCATGACCAGGATATTATTTCTTTTCCTGTTGTTGCTCCCAAACCTGGCGCCAGGAGTCGTAGGCGTCGGCGCGGTTGTTTTCATCCACCACCAGGGTTTTGTCCAGCCCATCCCGGTCGAGGATGAAGAAGGTCAGTTCCTCTTTGCCGTCGTCGCTCATCTCGACCACGCAGTCAATCGGGGTGATCTCTTCCCGCAGGAAATGCCAGCCGAAGTGGGTCTCGCACGCCTGCTCATAGCACTTGCACGAACGTCGGTCCAAAACGATTTTCATCTCTACCTCCAGATACCGCTCAAGGTTGAACGAAGATCAGGCGCCAGGAGCCCCAGTAGCGCGTGTTGCCGGAGCCTTCGCACTCGCTGGGCGTCAGCCCGGGGATGATCTGCCCGCCGTCAGCCAGGCGCAGGGTATAGACCACCCCCGGGGTCATGACGAAATCGGCGTAGCCGAGGCTGATCTCGGGTTTGAAGCCGGTGAAGAAGTGGTTCTCTCCACCATCCCAGTTGATCACCACCTCGACCCCCGGCACCGGCTGCCCGGCTGAATCAAAGACCTCCACCTGAATCAGGCTTTCTCCCAGGTTGGGGTTGCACACCAGTTGCTGGCGGTCGAGCACAAAGGGCGCCCCCGGAGTGGGGGTGGGGCTGCGGGTGGGCAGGGGGGTGCTGGTCGGGCGCAAGGTGGCGCTGGCTCTGGGGCTGCCGCTCACGGTCGCCTGCGGCGCGCTCGCTGTTGTGGTGGTGATGACAGCGGTCTCCGGGGTTAGCGTTGGGGATGGAATGATGACCCGGGTTGTGGGAGAAGCGGATGGCGCTGCCGGGGAAGTGGGCGTCTCATTTGCGGCGACCTGTGTGGCGGGCGTCTGAGTGGGCGGGGGAGGGGCTTGCCCCAATGCCACCGCCAGCAACCCAAGCGCTCGCGCCTCTTCAGGGTATTTGCCCTCCGCCAGCTTGCGCTGCGCCTGTTCAGCCAGGATGCGGTACAGGTCCTGATCCTGCAGCAGTTCCAGTCGGGCGCGGGCGCGCACCAGGTCGTTGTTTGCCAGATAGGCGAGGGCGATCATGGTGCGATACTGCTCTTTGAAGTCTGCCCGCAGCGAGCTGGGTGGGGTGTTGGTGTACTGCACCGGTTGGATGATCCAGGCATAGACCAAGCCCAGAGCCACCCCGATAATCAAGCCGGTGAGCAGATACCACGGACCGCGTTTTTCGTTCATGGGGTTTGACCCTGCAAGGCGGGCAGGAAGGTATCCAGGTCGCGCCCCAGCCTGCGCATGCGGGCGATGTCGGCGTCAATGTAGCCGTGACTTTCGGCGAACAGGATGGCTTCGCGCACGCTTTGGCTGGGCGGGGCGCTCCCCAGGAAAGTCAGGCGACGCACGGCTTGCGCCAGGTCGTTATCGACGCTGTATGCCTCCGCCACCATCAGGACGTAGTCGCTCTTGTAGTCCACCCGCAACGAATCGGGGGTGGTGTCCACATACTCCACCGGGTTGACTCTCCAACCGTAGAACAAACCGGCGGCAATGCCTGCCAGGATTGCCAGAATGAAGCCGATCCAACGCGACATGGTTGATGTATTGTGCCATACTCCGCCGCGCGTGGCAAGAGGCGGCGGAAGGCTCAGTTTTGTTTCAGGATTTGCTCCAGCGCTGCCAGGAGCAGGGTCACATGTTCGCGGCGGCTGCTGTAACCCATCAGCCCGATGCGCCACACCTTACCTTTGAGCGGACCGAAGCCGCCGGCGATTTCGATATTGAAATCCTTGAGCAAACGGCTGCGCACGGCGAGGTCATCGGCGGAGGGGGGAATTTGGGGGGTGGTCAGGGTGGGCAGGCGATTTTCGTAGGGCACCAGCAGGGGCAAATCTAACGCCTCCAGACCCTGCCAGAGCAGCTCGGCGTTGGCGCGATGGCGGGCGAAACGGGCTTCCAGTCCCTCCTCCATCACCAGGCGCAACGCCTCGCGCAGGGCATAATTGAGAGAGATGGGGGCGGTGTGATGGTAGGCGCGCTCTTTGCCCCAGTATTTTTCCAACCCGCTCAAATCCAGGTACCAGTTAGCGACCGGCGTGCGGCGCTGGCGCAGCACCTCCAGCGCCCGCGGTGAGACGGTGATCGGCGCCAAGCCGGGCGGGGCGGAGAGGCTTTTTTGCGAGGCGCTGTACGCCACATCCACCTGCCAGGCGTCAATCTCCACCGGCAAGCCGCCCAGGGAAGTGACCGTATCCAGCACCAGCAACGCGCCGTGACGGTGCGCCGCCGCGGCAATCTCGGCAATCCCCGGCTGGCAGGCGCCGGTGGAAGTCTCGGCGTGCACCATCGCCAGCAGCTTGTATGCCTTCTGGCGCAGCGCCGCCTCGATTTCGTCGGGGTCGAACACCTGCCCCCAGGGGCGTTCCAGGCGGTCCACCTTTGCCCCGTAGCGCCCGGCGATCTCCTGCATCCGGTCGCCAAAATAGCCCATCGAGGCGACCAGGACGTTATCGCCGGGTTCGATGAAGTTGCACAGCGCCGCCTCCATCCCGGCGGTGCCTGTGCCGGAGATGGCGAGGGTGAGTTCGTTTTTGGTCTGGAACAGGGCGCGCAGCAGCTCCTGGATTTCGCTCATCAGCGCGAGGTATTCGGGATCGAGGTGACCCAGCAGGGGGGTCGTCATCACGCGCAGCACCCGGGGCGAGACCATGCTCGGTCCGGGTCCCAGTAGAATGCGCGGGGAGGGGTCAAGATCGCCAAGTTCAGGCTTATCCATTTCTGTATCTCCTTATTGAGCGTCCATATCGTATCTGTGACAGGGATAGTTTACAACGAATTTTGAGTTTTACCAAGATTTGGTCATTTAGTAGTTGCTTGTGGAGAAAAATTCTTGTAGAATCTATTCAGAATAACTCATTATATCGAGCAATGCTGCCAATACGGCTAGCGCGATTGGATTTCGGGGAGGATGGGGCACATGGACGTCATCAAGGTATCTGGAAAATCGCGCACGTCTGCCGTCGCAGGTGCAATCGCCGGCGTATTTCGAGAGAATAAGCACGTCGAAGTGCAAGCGATCGGGGCTAGCGCGATCAATCAGGCTGTCAAGGCAATGGCGCTTGCGAAGAGTTATCTGGCAGAGGATGGTTTCGAGATCGTTTGCATCCCTGAGTTTGTGGATGTAGAGATTGATGAAAAAATTCGCACTGCCATCAAGTTTGTGATCGAGCCGCGTTAACCCGGCTCATATTCTCAGGCGCGCCGGATACTGGCTGATCAGGGGGAATATTTACATGCCACGGACTGAAGCAGGACGTGGCGTTTGTTTTCTCTGTGTGGCAGACTCTCGATCTACTTCCCTGGCTGGCGCTCAGCGCTTTTTCCCCAGGTGGGTGGACTTCCGAGCGCAAATTTGTTACACTGGGGCGCGATGAAGCGCTTATGGGTAGTATCATTGGCGCTGGCGGCGTTCCTTTGCGGTTGCAGTTTGCCGAAAGCGCCCTCTGTGGGGACGCGCGGGCAGGAGACCGCCCCCACAGCCCTCGCCCCGACCAGCTCTGCAACAGGGACGATTCAGGCTGTAAATACGGCGACCACAGAGCCCCCTCACCCGACTCCGGCGCCAAGCCGGACCACCACGCCTGCAAATACGCCGCTCCCCACACCCACGGCAAGCCCCCTGGCTTGTTGGGACCAGCCTGGGCGGGTGGAGACCGGCAGCCTGCGCTCGGAACAGTTGAAGTTACCCCTGGATTATGCAGTCTATCTGCCGCCCTGCTACGACCAGCAACCCGAGCGGCGCTATCCGGCGCTCTATTTGATTCACGGGATGAACTACAATCACGACCAGTGGGATCGGTTGGGGGCGGACGAAACCGCCAATCGCCTGGCAGCGGCGGGGGAGGTCAGCCCGTTTATCATCGTCATGCCCCGCGACCGCTCGTGGGAGGAGCCAGAGCTAGACCCCTTTGGGCGGGTGCTGGTGGAGGAACTGATCCCCTTCATTGACGCCAACTATCGCACCCTGCCTGAGCGCAAATACCGGGCGGTTGGCGGGCTATCGCGCGGGGCGGGCTGGGCGGTGCATCTGGGACTCTCGCGCTGGGATTTATTCGGCGCAATTGGGGGACATAGCCTGCCCGTCTTCTGGACTGACACCAGCCGGGTGCGCGGCTGGCTGGCTTCTATCCCCCCCGATTCTTACCCGCGCATTTATCTGGATATCGGCGAGAAAGATCGCCCCTCCATCCTGAATTCGGCGCGCTGGTTCGAGAACCTGTTGAACGAGGAGGGGATTCCGCATGAATGGTACCTCAACACCGGCTACCACAATGAAGAGTACTGGTCGGCGCACGTGGAGGATTACCTGCGCTGGTACGCCCAGGATTGGTGACGGGCAGCGCCGGTGATATAATTTTGGCATGCCCCTGACCATTGCAGAAGTCGAACACATTGCGGCGCTGGCGCGGCTGGAGCTTTCGGCGGAAGAGAAAGCGCGCTTTCGCGAGCAGCTCTCGGCAATACTGGATTACTTTGCCCAACTACAGGAACTAGACACGGGTGATATTCCTCCCTTTTTGGGGGTGATGGCGGAGGGCAGCCGCCTGCGGGCGGATGAACCCCGTCCCGGCTTGGCAGTGGATGCCTTGCTCGCCAACGCGCCCCAGGTGGAGCAGGATCAGTTTCGCGTGCCGCCGGTGCTGGAATAATCTGTTGAATGACTGAATTGACCGACCTGACCCTGCTTGAGGCAGCCCAGGCGTTGCGCGACGGCGAGACCTCCAGCCGCGAGCTCACCCGGGCGTGTCTGGCGCGCATCGAGCGCCTGGAGCCGCGCCTGGGCTGTTTTCTGACCCTGACCCCTGAGCTGGCGCTGGCGCAGGCAGACGCGGCGGATCGCCGCCTGGCACAATGGCGCAAGTCGCCCGAGGCGGAGCAGCCGCCGGTTCTGGGTATCCCCATCGCCATCAAAGACGTGCTTTGCCTGGCGGGTGTGCCCTGCACCTGCGGTTCGCGCATTCTGGAGAATTTCATCCCGCCTTATCATGCCACGGTCGTCCAGCGCCTGTTGAGCGCCGGAGCGGTAGCCCTGGGCAAGACCAACACCGATGAGTTCGCCATGGGCTCCTCGACCGAGAACTCCGCTTACGGCGTCACGCACAACCCGTGGGATATGGAGCGGGTGCCGGGCGGGTCGAGCGGCGGCAGCGCGGCAGCCGTGGCAGCCCGCCTGGCGCTGGCTGCTCTGGGCACCGATACCGGCGGCAGCGTGCGTCAGCCTGCCGCTTTTTGCGGCGTGACCGGGCTAAAACCCACCTATGGGCGCGTCTCGCGCTTTGGGCTGGTGGCGTATGGCTCATCGCTGGACGTGGCGGGCGTGTTGGGGCAGGACGCGGCGGACGCCGCGGCGATCTTCAGCCTGATCGCCGGGCTCGATCCACAAGACGCCACCTGCGCCGACCTGCCTGTGCCGGAATTGCGCCTGGAGAGCGAAGGCAAAGGGGAATACCCTCTCAAGGGATTGCGCCTGGGCGTGCCGGACGAATATTTCGTAGGCGGGCTGCATCCCGAGGTGGAGGCGGGCGTGCGACAGGCGATCGAGATGCTCGCCTCCCTGGGGGCGGTCATCCAGGCGGTGAGCCTGCCCCACACCGCATACGCCCTGCCGGTCTATTACCTGATCGCCCCGGCGGAGGCGTCTGCCAACCTGGCGCGCTATGACGGCATCCGTTACGGACCGCGCCAGCCCGCCGAAGACCTGCTGCAGGTGTATCGCCGCACACGCGGCGAGCGCTTTGGGGCGGAGGTCAAGCGGCGCATCATGCTCGGCACTTACGCCCTCTCCGCCGGCTATTATGACGCCTACTACGGGCAGGCGCAGAGGGTGCGCACCCTCATCCGGCGCGATTTCGAGACGGCGTTCAACCAGGTGGATGCCATCGCCGCGCCGGTGGCGCCAACCACGGCTTTCAAAATCGGCGAGCACGCCGAGGATCCCCTGGCGATGTACCTGGAAGATGTCTATACCCTGCCTGCCAACCTGGCTGGTTTGCCGGGACTGGCGTTCCCGGTGGGCTTTGACCGCCAGGGTCTGCCCATTGGCATGCAATTGATGGGCGCTCCTTTTCAAGAGGCAACACTGCTGCGCATCGCCTATGCTTACCAGCAGGCGACCGACTGGCACAGGCGCAAGCCTGCCCTCTGACACACATTGCAATCATTATTATCATCATCACCTCGAAAGGATCGGCTTATGTTTGCTTCTCTCCCCAAAACCAGCCAGGAGTTTATGCGATTGTCCTGGTCGGAGATTGCCCCCTTTTACCAGGAGCTTGCCCGGCGCAAATTAACCGCCTCGAATGTGGAGCAATTCCTGCTGGATTGGACCGCCCTGACGCAATTATGGCATGAGACCTTCCAGCGCCTGTACGTGGGCATCACGGTGGACACCACCGACGCCGAGGCGGAAAGGCGTTACAGCGCCTTCCTGGATGAGATATACCCGGCGGTGCAGGAGGCTGAGCAGCGCCTCAAACAAAAACTGCTTGCCAGCGGGCTGGAACCGGCGGGCTTTGAAGTCCCTCTCAAGATCATGCAAACCGAGACCCGGTTCTTCCGCCCGGAGAACCTGCCCCTCCTCGCCGAGGAGCTGAAGCTGGCGGAGGAGTACGAGAAAATCACCGGCGTGCAAACGGTGGAGTGGGAAGGTAAGGAATTGACCCTCTTGCAGCTTCAACCGCTGTACCAGGAGCCTGAGCGGGAGCGCCGCGAGCGCGCCTGGCGTCTGGCAACGCAACGTCAGCTTGCCGACCGGGAGGCGATCAACGACATCTGGGTCAGGGCGATGAAAGTCCGCCGCCAGCTCGCCGCCAACGCCAGCCTGCCCGATTACCGGGCTTTTATGTGGCAGAAGCGCCTGCGCTTCGATTACACCCCCGACGACTGCTACCGCTTTCACCGCGCCATCGAGGAGGTGGTGGTTCCAGCCGCCAGCCAGCTCTACGAGAAGCGCCGCCGCAGGCTGGGCGTGGAAAGCCTGCGCCCCTGGGACCTGGAGGTTGACCCGTTCAACCGCCCGCCGCTGCGTCCCTTTGAGACCATCACCGAGCTGGAAGAAAAAACCTCCGCCATTTTCCGGCGCGTTGACCCTACCCTGGGCGAATATTTCGAAATCATGCGCCGCGAGCGCCTGCTCGATTTAGAGAACCGCAAGGGCAAAGCCCCTGGCGGTTATTGCACCGAATTCCTGGTCATCCGTCGCCCCTTCGTCTTCTGCAATTCGGTCGGCGTGCATGATGATGTGCAGACATTGCTCCACGAGGGTGGTCACGCCTTCCATATTTTCGAAGCCAGCCGTTTGCCGTTTTATCAGTATTTCCAGTTTCCCTATGAATTTTCCGAAGTCGCCTCCATGGCGATGGAGCTACTGGCGTCGCCCTACCTGAGCGCCGATCACGGCGGTTTCTATACCCCGGCGGAAGCCGCCCGGGCGCGGGCTGAGAACCTGGAGCGCAGCCTGCTCTTCTGGTCTTACATGGCGGTGGTGGATGGTTTTCAGCATTGGGCGTACCTGCACCCCGACGAAGCCAGCGACCCCGCCAATTGCGACGCGCACTGGGCGGCGCTATGGAGGCGCTTTATGCCCGGCGTGGATTGGTCCGGTTTGGAAGATGAGCTGGTCACCGGCTGGCAACGCAAAGCCCACATCCACACCGACCCGTTCTATTATGTGGAGTATGGGCTGGCGCTGTTGGGGGCGGTGCAGGTCTGGTATAACGCCCTCAAAGACCAGGCGGCGGCGGTGGCGGCTTACCGGAAGGCGCTTTCCCTGGGTTATAGCAAACCGCTGCCCCAGCTATTTGCCACGGCGGGGGCGCGCTTTGCCATGGACGCCGGCACGTTGGGCAAAGCGGTTGATTTGATGTTGGAAGCGATCGAAGACCTGGAAAGCCGGCAGGCATAACGGGTCTTTGCCGTGTATCTGGTGAAGATTGGCGAGGAGCAGAGATGTTTCACTCTATCCCTGAAGCCATGCTCGAGCGCATGGCATATCTGGAAGCCATAGACGCCCGTGATCGGCTGGACGGCACGCCCAAAGCGCGGCGCATGCGCCAGATACCGCCCGAGACGGGGCGCTTCATCGCTCTGATGGCTGCCAGCGCGCCGCCCGGGGCGGTGGTCGAAATCGGCACCAGCGCCGGTTACTCCAGCCTGTGGCTGGCACTGGCTTGCCGTCAGCGCGGCGACCGCCTGATCACCTTTGAGGTTGACCCATATAAGGTGAATCTGGCGGGTGAGACCTTCCGCCTGGCGGGAGTGGAGGATCTGGTGCAGGTGGTGCAGAGCGACGCCCGCGCCCACCTGGCGGATTTTGAGCAGGTGGCTTTTTGTTTTCTGGATTGCGAGAAGGAGCTGTATTCTGAGTTATATGATCTGACCATACCCAGGCTGGCGCCCGGCGGTCTGTTCCTTGCCGACAATGTCATCAGCCATCGGGATGAGTTGCAGCCGTTCCTCGAGCGCGCCCTGTCCGACCCACGTCTGGATGCCGTCATCGTCCCCATCGGCAAGGGCGTGCTGTTGGGGAGAAAGATATAAGAGATTTTCCGAAAAAGGGAGTTCTGGCGCGAAGCGCTAGAACTCCCTTTTTCGGTCTCTATTGCTTGCGCACCATCGGCAGGAAGATACGCTTGTTCAAACCGCTGGTCAACAGGTTATCGCCAGAAGCGACCAGGGCAAAAGGCTGAGGTCCATTAGGCACGTTGTAACCGTGGACATACACGGTGTACGTGCCGTACCTGGCGCTCGGGATGTAGACGCCCTCGACGTTGTTGCAGGCGTCCCATTTGCCTGCTCGCAGGCATTGCCCGGTGGTGTACAAGCCCTGGTTGCCGTAGTAATGCGTGCCGTCCGGACCCACCACCTCCAGGTCCAGGTCGTTGACCAACGCCTTGCCCGCGCCAGCGGCGCCGGGGTAATCCGTCCACACCAGGGTCAGGCGCAGCGGACCGCCCACCACCGGTGGGGGTGTGGCGGTGGGAGTGGGACCGGGCGTGCCGGGTGTGGTGGAGGGGGTTTGGGAGGGCGTGGGCGAGGGGGTAGCGCCGCTGGTGGTGCCGTAGCCGCGGATCATCCAGTTGCCGCCGGGCATGATGACGTTTCCAATCAAGGTCAGGGTGTCATCCGTGGGTAATTGGGGCGGGTCGGGCGGTTCGGCGATCCACCAGCCAACCCAGGAGCGGAGCTGGTCGCTGGTCTGGTCAATTGTGGCGGGGTAGCTGATGGGCGATGCGCCGTCAATCACATAGCGATTGATCACTGCAATCAGCACATCGCCGGGGGAGGTGATCGCCACGGGTGAAGCCAGGTTATACACCGACCAGGTCGAGCCATCCACGGCTTTGACGGTCTCATGAATAGTCCTTAACAGGGTCGCCCCGTTGGCGGGGTTCGTGTCGTTGTCCTGGTACACTACCAGGTCGATATCTCCATTCAGCGGCACACCCGCTGAACCATCGAACAGCACCTGAATTTGCTCCAGGTTGAAGGGGATGTCGCTTGGATTGGGCGTAAAGCGGTTAAACCAGATGAATTGGAAAGAGACGCCAGCGCCGCTATCTACCAGTCCCAGCGCATCCTCATAAGAGCCGTCGTCCAGCGCCAGCGATACACCCGCAGCGGGCGCAAGCGGGGAGGTTAGCCTGCTACCGCCGCCTTGCCCCATGTTGCTCAGTGTCAGCTCCACCGTGCGAGAGGTTACGGAGGGCTGAGGGGTGGTTTCAGCCAGGGGCTGGGTCTCCATGGCGGGGCTGATCTCGATGGAGAGCGGGCTTGCCTCCGCCTGCGCTGAGGCGCCGCCCACCCTGAGGGTATAGGTGATGGTTTTCCCGGAGTCTGTCAGCCCGCCGGTGTTATCCTGCAACCAGACCTGGCGCGGGGCGGTTGGATTGATACTGGCTTGCAGGTTCACCCGCCCCCAGCCGGAGACGTTGTTGGGGCGCATGGCGGGGATTTCCTGCGGGTTGGTGTATTGCCCGGGGTGGATGTCGCTGGCGCCGTTGATCAGCACGGCTTTCATCAAGGCAGCGCTGGGGTTGCTGATGCCGCGCAGCCTGGTCAGCCATTCGCGCGCCAGCGCCGCCGAGCCGGCGGTGAGCGGGGTTGCCATGCTGGTGCCGCCGTTGTAGGTGTAGTGTTCGTTATATGCAAGCCAGCCCACCTTGGCAGACGGGTCGTGCGAGCGCGCGGAGAGGATAAAGGTGCCCGGGGCGACGATATCCGGCTTGACCCTGCCGTCGTCGGCGGGACCGCGGCTGGAGAAAGCCGCCATGCCGTTGGCGTTATCTGCCAGGAAATCGCTGGCGATCGGCTCGGCGAAGAATGAGAAGTTATCTCCCCAGTTATACTGAGTGAAATTGGGGCGGTTGTTCTCGGTGGCGCCCACCGTCATCACGTTTTTGGCGGTGGCGGGGGAGAGCAGCGAGTCGCTGTCCACCAACCCATCAAAATTCTCGTCTGTGCCGCTGTTTCCTGCTGCATACAGGAGCAGCATGTTCTTCAGGTTCCAGGCAGCCCAGTCCACCTCGCGCGCCTGCAGGTCATAGCCGCCGTAGGGGTTGGATTGGTCGCCGCTGGGACCACCCCACGAGTCGCTGTGGAGGCGAGCGCCGGCGTTATAAGCCGGCTGGAACAGGTCAGCGTAGAGCGTATCGGGGATGCACTCCAGGTAGTCTGTAGATGGATCGTCAACCGCCTGAAAGATTAACCGGGCTTGCGGGGCAACGCCGGCGAATTGCCCGCCGGAGAGAGCGCCATTGCCCAGGGCGCTGCCGGTAACGTGCGTGCCGTGCCCCTGGAAGTCGTTCCAGGCGGTGCGCCCGGTGAAGGGCGGACAAAGCGAGGAGCCAGAGATGATACGCCCTTCGAAATCGTCGCTCATGGCGGCGCCGGTGGTGCCCACGTCCAAGCCGCTGTCAGCAATCGCCACCACCTGGCTGCCGCCGTACAGCCCCAGCACGCTGCGCACGGGGGTGACGTTCATGATCCCCTCGCCGATGTCATTCAGCAACCGGCGTGGCTGGTAAGTCTGCACCCACACCACGCCGTCCAGCGCCGCCAGGGCGTACACCTGCGAGACGGGCAGGTTCAGGCGCAGGTAGCCCGCCAGGTCGCCGCTGGATTTGGATTGCAGGCTGCCGCCCAGCGCTTCCACCTGCGCCGCCAGGCTGTCCAGGTCGGTGTCGGGCAGGGCAGCCACTTCCAGCGTGAGTGGCGCATCCCCGCTTTCGACGGCATTGGCTGCCTTCTGGCTCAGGCTGACAGGCAGACGATAAGCCGGCTGGTAAGCCCCCACCCAGCGCACGAACGGCAGGTCACGCAGCGCCTGAGCGGTGTTGCCATCTATGCGGGTCAGGAAGGCGTAGTCTGGGATGTAGTCATACAATGGCGCTCCGGCGGCTTGCACGGCGTCTTTCCACGCCTGTTGCACCGGTCCGCTGAACTGCACCAGCATCATGGCGGGTTTGCCCGGCTCCACCTGCATCTGGAGCGAGGCGGGCAGGCGCGGCTCAGCCTTGAGCGGGTCGAAGCTGGCGTACTGCAGGCGAATCTGGGGCGACTCCGCTGCGGGCTGAAGGGCAAAAGCGCTCAGCAGGGGGATGGCAACCAGTAAAAGCGCCGCTGCCAGCAGCAAAGGGAGGGTGTAATGATTGAGTATGGGTTTGCGCATGGTATTCTCCTGACCCATAGCGGGGGGCGTTTGCATTGGTGAAAGGCGCTGCAGGCGGCTTTCACCTTGCATAAACGGTTATAATAGACATCGCCCGTGCAATGTTTGTGAACTTTCAGGCATTGCAGGCTGGGTATGGGCTTATTTTACTTGATAAAACCCTGTCCCAACATTTACTTAACTGTTAGGGGAAGTTAAGCTTTGATGAGCCAACCGTTGAAAGTCGTCATTCCCATGGCGGGGCTGGGCACCCGCCTGCGACCGCACACCTGGAGCAAGCCCAAGCAGTTGATCAGCGTGGCGGGGAAGGCAGTGCTGGACCACGTGCTGGAGACGTTGAAAACCCTGCCCGACCCGCAGAATATCGAGCTGATCAACATCGTGGGCTACCTGGGGGAACAAATCGAAGCCTATATGGCTGAGCGTCACCCTGAAATTAAAGCCCATTACGTGGTGCAGGAGAACCCACGGGGTCAATCCCATGCTATCCATCTGGCGCGAGAGCACCTGAATGGACCGATGCTGATGGTTTTCGCCGACACCCTGATTGAAACCGACCTGTCTTTTCTGGAGCGCGAGACGGCGGAAGCGGTGGTATGGGTGAAGCAGGTTCCCGACCCACGCCGCTTCGGTGTGGCGCAGGTGGGGGAGGATGGCTGGGTGAGGCGCATGATCGAAAAACCGCAGGACCTGGAGATCAACCTGGCGGTGGTGGGTTTTTATTATTTTCAGAATTCGCAAGACCTGCTCTCTGCGATTGAGGAACAAATGCGCCGCAACCTGCAGCTCAAGGGAGAGTTCTTCCTGGTGGACGCGGTCAATATCATGCTGGAGCGGGGTCTGCGCATGCGCGCCGAGAAAGTGGATGTCTGGCTGGATGCCGGCACGCCGGAAGCCTTGCTGGAGATGAACCGTTACCTGTTGGAGAACGGTCGCAGCAATTGCGACGGGGAGGACCGTTTTGAAAACAGCGTGATCATCCCGCCTGTTTTCATCCATCCGACGGCGCAGGTGCGCAATTCCATCGTCGGACCGCATGTCTCCCTGGGGTCAGGCTGCCTGGTAGAAACCAGCATCATCCGCAATTCGATCCTCGAAGACGAAGCCTGTGTGGATGGGGCGGTCCTGGAAGGCTCGCTCATCGGGCGGCGCGCCCAGATTCACCGCCGCGCGGCGACCATCAACGCCGGCGACCAGACCACAGTGACATTGTAAGCGTAGGGGCTTAGTGCGAGTGGATTCCGCATGGACGAGTTGACCCCTGCCGCCGATGTCGAGTGCCGTTCGGATGCCGCCTACGCTGAGCGCCCGCTGGCATTTATCTGGCAAGGGGCGCGGCGGGAGGTGGCGCAGGTGCTCCAACGCTGGCGCTCTCCGATGGGTAGGGGTTTTCGCGTGCGCACCTGGGATGGCGGCGTTTTCAAGCTTTTATATCATGAGGACAATGACACCTGGCAAATCTTTGAGGAATAGCAGGATAACCAGCGCGTCTGCATTTAACCTGTAGGCTAGTGAGAAGGAGCAAAATTGACCAGGCAATACGTTGCAACCCGCGTGGCGGGCTTAAAACCCTCTGGAATTCGCAAGTTTTTCGATATTGTCGCCACCATGCAGGATGTCATCTCGCTGGGCATTGGCGAACCAGACTTCACCACACCGCCGGGAATCCTGCAGGCTGGCATCCGTTCCCTGGAGCGAGGCGCGACGCATTACACCTCCAACGCGGGGTTATTCGAGCTGCGTCAGGCGCTCTCGGAGCACCTGCAGCGGTTGTATGGCGTTTCCTACAATCCGCAGAGCGAGTTGCTCATCTCGGTGGGCGTCTCGGAGGCGCTCTACCTGGCGATGACCACCCTGCTCAACCCGGGGGAGGAGGTGATCGTCCCCACGCCGTGCTTTGTCGCCTACCAGGCGGAGGTGATTCTGGCGGGCGGGGTGGCGGTGGAGGTGCCCACCCATGTGGAGGACGGCTTCCAGATACGCCCGGATGCTCTGGAGGCGGCGATCACGCCGCGCACCAAAGCCATCCTGATCAGCTCTCCCAACAATCCCACCGGCGGGGTGGCTACGCGGGAGGTGCTGCTCGAGATCGGGCGCATTGCCGAGAAACATGATTTGGTGGTGGTCTCCGATGAGCTGTACGACCAATTGGTGTATGGCGTGGAGCACGTCTGCTTTGCCAGCCTGCCGGGGATGTGGCAACGCACCGTGTTGCTGGGGGGCTTCTCCAAGAATTACGCCATGACCGGCTGGCGGGTGGGCTTTGCCGCCGCGCCGGAGGAGATATTGCGCGGCATGCTGCGCGTTCACCAGTACACCATCATGTCGGCGCCTACCACCGCCCAGGAGGCGGCGTTGGAAGCGCTCAAAAATGGCGCGCCTTATGTGGAAGAGATGCGCCAGGAATACGACCGCCGCCGGCGCCTGATTGTGGCTGGTTTGAACCACTTGGGTTTGCCCACCTTTGAACCGCATGGCGCCTTTTACGCCTTTCCGGATGTCCGCGCCAGCGGGATGGATGAAGAAGCCTTCGCTCAGCGCCTGCTGCAGGAGGAGCGGGTGGCAGTGGTGCCCGGCACTGCTTTTGGTCCGGGAGGCGAGGGCTACGTGCGTTGCTCGTACGCCACGGCTTACGAGAAGATCGAGGAGGCATTGAACCGCCTGGAGCGCTTCATGCGGCGCTATGGGTAGTAGGGAGGCTCATGCCTGCTCAGGAATTTGAAGCGGTCATCGGTCTGGAGATTCACGCCGAGCTGGCGACTCGCTCCAAGATGTTTTGCGCCTGCCCGGTGGTGGATTCGAGCGTGGCGAAGCCGAATATTGCCGTCTGCCCGGTGTGCGCCGCCATGCCGGGCGCGCTGCCGGTGGTCAACCGCCAGGCGGTGGAATATGCTCTGCGCGTGGCGCTGGCGCTGGAGTGTGAAATCAACCCGGTCAGCATCTTCGCCCGCAAGAATTATTTTTATCCCGACCTGCCCAAGGGCTATCAGATTTCTCAATATGAGCAGCCCCTGGCGCGTCACGGACGCCTGAACATCCTGACCTCCGAGGGGGAGCGCACGGTGCGCATTCGCCGGGTACACCTCGAGGAGGATACCGGGAAGCTCACCCATGTCAGCCAGGGGGGTGAGGTGTATTCGCTGATTGACCTGAACCGGGCGGGTGTGCCCCTGCTGGAGATCGTCTCCGAGCCAGACCTGCACAGCGCCGAGGAGGTGCGCGCCTATGCCAGCGCCTTGCGCAGCATTTTGCGCTACCTGGGCGTCAATTCCGGGGATATGCAAAAGGGTGTGATGCGCATCGAGCCGAACGTCTCGCTGCGCCCGGCGGGCAGTCAGGAGTTCGGCACCCGAACGGAAATCAAGAACCTGAACAGCTTTCGCGCCCTGGAACGCTCGGTCGCCTATGAAATTGAACGCCAGAGCCAGCGTCTGCGCCAGGGGTTGCCGGTGGTGCAGGAGACGATGGGCTGGGATGACCTGCGCGGGGTGACCATCCCGCAAAGGGGTAAAGAAGAAGCGCATGATTACCGTTATTTTCCAGAGCCGGACCTGCCCCCCTTGGTTGTGAGCCAGGAATGGGTGGAGCAGGTGCGCGCTGCGCTGCCGGAGCTGCCCGCGGCGAAGCACCGGCGCTTTTGCCAGCAATATGGCTTGGGCGCTTACGACGTCGAAGTGCTGGTGGCGGAACGCGCTGTGGCAGACTACTTTGAGGCAGTTGTCGCAGCCTCGGGGGTCTCTCCCAAAATGGCAGCCAACTGGATCACCGGTGAGTTATTCAGCCTGCTCAATCAGGCTGGAGATGATCTTGAGTCGCCGCGTATCAGCCCTCAGGGATTGGCGGAATTGCTTGAGCTGGTGGCGGCGGGCGAGATCAATCAGAACACCGCCAAGTTGGTGCTGGCGGAGATGTACCAGAGCAAGAAGACGGCGCAGGAAATTGTCTTAGAGCGGGGGTTGCGCCAGGTTTCGGACGCAGACCTTATCTCTGCGCTGGTGCGCCAGGTGTTGGAACAGCACCCAGCCCAGGTGCAATCTTACCTGAGCGGGAAGCAGAGCGTGGCGGGTTGGCTGTTCGGGCAGGTGATGCGGGCAGCCGGAGGGCAGGCGAACCCACAGGTGGTGCAGCGCGAGCTGACGCGCCAGTTGACAGAGAGAAGGAATCAATGAGCCGGAATATGGCATTTGTCACTTGACGAATTGTCAGACATTTGCTATGGTTAAAACAACCCTGGATTTGGAGCGCGAGGCGCAACAATGAGCTCCCTGGCTTGCATATCCCCTGCACCGTCAGGCAATTGAGCGGGCACGCGTCCGGTGTGCCCGTTTATATTTAAACAAGGCTGAGGTATAACTCAATAAGCGCTTTTTTAGAACAAAGATCACAGATTCACGAGATTAGGAGAAAAGACTTATGGCAGAAACAATTAACGCTTTTCAGATGGCACAGGCTCAGTTTGACCATGTCGCCGGACTGCTCAATCTGGACCCACAGGTGCGCGAGATGCTGCGCTGGCCCAGCCGGGAATTCAAGTTCATGATCCCGGTCACCATGGATGATGGCACCAAACGCGTCTTTTTCGGTTATCGCGTGCAGCACAACGATGCCCGTGGTCCAGCCAAGGGCGGCATCCGCTTCCACCCCTCGGAGACGCTGGACACCGTGCGCGCCCTGGCGATGTGGATGACCTGGAAAACCGCCGTCGCCGATATCCCCCTGGGCGGAGGTAAGGGCGGCGTCCCGGTTGACCCGGCGACCCTGACCGTGAGCGAAAAAGAGAGGCTGGTGCGCGGCTGGGTTGACCAGATGTGGCGCAACATCGGTCCGCGCCAGGACGTGCCTGCCCCGGATGTTGGCACCACCCCGCAGATGATGGGCTGGATGATGGATGAATATTCCAAGCTGGTTGGGCAGTACACCCCGGGCGTGATCACCGGCAAGCCGGTGGGCGGCGGCGGTTCTCTGGGGCGCACCGAAGCGACCGGTTTTGGCGTGATCTACGCCGTGCGCGAGGCGATGAAGCACCTGAAGATGGACCCCAAGAAGTCTGTGGCGGCGGTGCAGGGATTTGGCAATGTCTCCCAATATGCGGCGATCGGTTTTGTCGAGCTGCTGGGCGGCAAGGTGGTGTGCGTCTCCTATTGGGATCGCGATGATCGGGCGGCGTACACGGTCAGTAAAGAGGACGGCGTCAACCCACGCTATTTGCAATCCATCACCGATATCTACGGCTCGATTGACAAAAATAAAGCGATCAAAGAAGGGTATAAGATCGAACCCGGCGAGGACTGGATCAGCAAGGATGTGGATGTGCTCATCCCGGGCGCGCTGGAAGGGCAAATCACGGGGGAGACGGTCAAGCGCGTCAGCGACCGGGTGCGCCTGGTGGCGGAAGGCGCCAACGGTCCCACCACGCCCGAGGCGGACGAAGTGCTCAAGCGCAATGGCGTGTTCGTCATCCCCGACTTCCTGTGCAACGCTGGCGGCGTGACCACCTCTTACTTCGAGAGCGTGCAAAATGATATGAATTATTACTGGACCAAGGAAGAGGTGCTGCAGCGTCTGGATACCAAGATGACCCAGGCGTTCCATAGCGTGCTGGAGATGTCTGAGAGCCAGAAGGTGTTCATGCGCGATGCGGCGTACATGGTGGCGATTGACCGGGTGGTCAAAGCCATGGAGCTGCGCGGCTGGGTGTAAGCAAATTTGGGTGTTCAAAAGCAGACAGTTTGTGGACGGCTATCCACAAACTGTCTGTTTTTTTCTCTCCACATGACGGAGGCTCGCTTTTCTCTATTCCTGTGCGCTGATATGCAAGATGTATTGAATGATGGTCTGTTCAAACGCCGGATGGACACTGCCCTCCACCCAGGGCATGACAAAGGTACCGTAGCTGTTGAAAGGATAGACGCCCTGGTCGTTGATCGGCGTTGTCCGACCGACGATGGCGTAATGCCCGTCGTCGCTGAATGACGGCGTGAGTTCCAGTAAGCGGACGTCCCCCTCCTTGGTCAACTTGCCCGAAAGATTAACCTCGGCATCGATATTGACCGAGCAGTCTAATTCACCGCCAATGGTTGACTGCTCTGCGTAGCTGATTTGACCCGTGCCGGTTAACTCTAACGGATCAGTGTCCGGCACGCTTTCGAAGTCAATCCCACCCGCGATAACCCAGTTTTGCGAGCAGATGCTAAAAATCCGGATGTCCAACCGACCGGCGACGCGGCAGGGCGGCACGTCTTCCAGCAGGCTGGATGATAAGCCCCTGTCTCTGACATAGGCGTTCCATTGATGGGCGAGAGCCTGTTGGGCTTTGGTCTTGACCGCTTCATAGCGCTCTTCACCAGGCTCCAAGCCTTCCACGCCGAGCAGGGTGGCTTTGGCAGCGGTGTTCAGCAGTTGTTTGACCGCCTCTCGGTCAGCGTTACAGGGGTCGAAGTCCTCGATGGTGGCGTCAATCATCTCGGTCGCGATCTGGTTGACTCGCTGGCGCGCCATCTGCTCCACGTCCTCTATTCCAAACAGAATCGCCTCTTCTTCGATCCGCAACGATCCGAGCAAATCGGCGTTTGCCAGTTCCTGGGCGGCATGCGTCCTGACGATTTGCTTGGCTGCGTCGTGGAAAGGCTGGAAGTCGCCGTCGAGATCATAGACAGCCGCTGCCATCCCCAGAATATCGCGGACAACCCCACGCCAATCCGTCTCCTGGAAGCGGGGAATTGCCAGCCGTCCATGGCTGACTGTCCCTTTGATTTCCTGTAACCGTTGGCGCAGTATCTCCAGGGCTTGGTCCTGATTACCGCCTTTGGCGAGCTCATCCGCCTGCCGGATGACGGTCTGGGTGCTGGCGGAGATAGTATACGCGCACAGGGTGAGGGACGGCTGCAAGGCGTCCGCCAGTTCCTGTGCGGCTTGCCTGCCGCCGGGGATGAGCGAGGGCGGCTGATCGGCGGGGGCGTTGATTGCGGAAGGGAACTGGGCTGCCCCCTCCAGATTTAGTGCGAGCGTGAGGGGCGTGGCGCAGGGATCTGGATAGGGCATTTGGCTGGCAGGGATTTTAGATGGGGGTTGACTGGGAGGCGGCGCAGAGCCGGGTTGGGCAGAGGCGCAGGCGACCAGAAGCAAGGTGAGAAGAAGGAACAACCCGACGAACTTGTTGTTCATGCGAACCTCCTTGATAAGCGCTGAGGTTGGTTCCTTATCCATAATTATTATAGCCAAGAATCGCCTTGCCTGAACGAGGAGAATAATGGCGGCGGGTCATGTGAAAAATGCCGGAGGGGAGACGAGACATTGCAGTTCGGGCTTGCTTTTCTCGCCTTAATTCTATACAATCAACTTAACATGCCCCTCCCCGCCGAAATAATGCGCTACTTGCTCGCCGCTTTCCTGATCGGTATGGCGTTATTGGCGCTACTCTACCTGCGCCGGCGTGATTTGACCCCGACAGAGATCATCGGCTGGGGGTTGCTGATCATCCTGGTCCCCCTGCTGGGACCTTTCCTGGTGATTGTACTCAAACCAGGGGCAAAGCGCCGCCGAGCGCCGCGGCGCTATCCTTTCCTTGGGCGTAAGCTCTGAGACCCCGCCAGAGCGGGCGTCTTTTTAACCCACTTCCAGGAAACCAATCTCATGCAGACCTTAAGACGCTTATACCTGTACGCAGTCGCTTTTGTCAGCCTGGAGACCGTCTTGTGGGGATTGATTGGGCTGGCGCGCTCATTCTTTACCCGCAGCCCCGAGGTTGGCAATACCAATCAACTAGCGCAGGCGCTCTCGCTGATCCTGGTGGGGGTGCCGGTCTTTTTGTTGCACTGGTGGCTGGCGCAACGGCAGGCGTTGCGTGATGCGGGCGAACGCTCGGCGCTGTTGCGCGCCATCTTCCTTTACGGGGTGCTGGCGGCGACCCTGGTGCCGGTCGCCAATAATACCCTGTCGCTGCTTGACCGCCTGCTGGCGCTCGTCTTTGGCATCCAGCCGTCCCTGGCGCCGCTGGGCGGGATGCAGACTCTCAGCGACAACCTGATTGCCATGGTGTTAAACGCCCTGGCGGGGGGTTACTTCTATACGGTGTTGCTCTCCGATTGGAAAGCCGGTCCGCTAGGGGATGACTTCGGTGGAGTGCGCCGCCTGTATCGTTACCTTGCTTTGCTCTACTGGCTGGTGCTGGCGGGCGTCGGGGTGCAGCGCATCCTGGAGTACCTGCTGCGCCTGCTTTATCCGCCGCTGAGACCTGATCTGGCGTTGCTCTCCAGCGGCTTGGCATTGCTGCTGGTGGGCGTCCCACTCTGGTTGCTCAGCGGATGGATCATCTCCCGCTCACTGGATGAGGCAGGTGAACGCCGGTCGCTGTTGCGCTGGGTGGTTTTGCACGCTTTGGTCCTGGTGGGGGCGGTGGTCGGGCTGTTTTTTATGGTGGTCGTGGGTCAGATTGTACTGGAGCAGATTCTGAGCCGGTTCGCATTGCCGGAAGAATTGATCGAGCAAATCGCCATACCCCTGTCCACCGCCATACCTTTCGGGCTTGTCTGGCTTTATTACAGCCGCCCGCTGGATGAGGAAAAGGCGTATGTCTCAGGGCTGCCTGAGGTAGAGACCTATCGCTTTCTGTTGCTGCGTCGCATTAAAGCCTACCTGATGACCCTGTTCGGGCTGGCTTTGGTCCTGATGGGGTTGCAGATACTCCTGAATGGGTTATTGGATTTGGCGCTGCCGGGCGGCGAAGACTGGGAACCGGCGCTGAAGGAAGGCATCTCGTTTGGGATAGCGGCGCTGATCATCGGGTTGCCGGTCTGGATCTTGAACTGGCGCCCGCTGGAGCGTGAATCTACTGCCGAGGGCGAAACGGGAGATGAGGCGCGTCGCTCAGTCATCCGCCGCGGCTATCTCTACCTGGCGTTGTTTGCAGGCGTGATGGGGGTGATGTTCTCCACCGGTGCCCTGATCTATCAGCTCTTACGCGCTTTATTGGGCGAGTCGCTGCCAGACTTGCTGTTCCAGGCGCTGGCGCAGCTCAAGACCATGCTGGTCTTCGCCGCCCTGTTGGTTTATCATGCCTGGGTGTTGCGCCGGGATAACCGTCAGATTGAGCGCCTGCTGGCGCGCCGTCGCGCCCAGTACCCGGTGCTGGTGCTGGCGCCGCCGCAGGAGGGCTTTGCCGAGGCATTGGTGGCTGCCCTGCAGCGCGAAGCCCCCGGTGTGCCGGTGGCGGTGCATCCCATCGAAGCTGGCGCGCCGGATGAGACCTTCTCGGCGGCGAAGGCGGTCATCTTGCCCTCCGATCTGCTGATCAAGCCCTCCGAAGCGCTGCGTCTGTGGCTGAGCTCGTACGATGGCAAGCGCCTGGTGATCCCGGTATCATCTGAAGACTGGCAGTGGGTGCAGGGCGGGCAATCGCTGGCGGCGCAGGCGCGCCGCGCCGCCCGCCTGGCTCGGCGCCTGGCAGAAGGCGAGGACTGAGTCAGTCCCCGTCAATTTGCTCTGCCAGCTGCACGTAGGCGCTGTTTTTATCCCCCAATACGCCGGCAAGCAGGTGATAAATGGCGTAAAGCTCCAGGGCAAAGGGCAGGTATCCGCCGTAGCCCAGCAGGGGCATCTCGAAGATATGCCAGAAGCCCCCCCAGGGGACGGTGTACACCCATTTGGGGTAAGCCGGGTAGTTCCACATCTCCCAAAAGAAAGCGGTTAGCAGCACCCCCAACCACAAGGAGATTACCGGTCGCCAATCGCCGCGCCGGGTATAGCGCGCCAGGTTGCGGTTGCCCAGCCAGATGTTGATTGGCTCGGTGATGAAGTAGATAGAAATCCACACAAAGGGGAAGAAGAGCTCAGGGAAGAGCAGCATCACTGCCAGCATCAGGATGCCGGTGAAAAAGAAGGTCAGGGTGGTGCTGCGAGTGTCGCGTACAACCGGACCGCGCCCCAGGCGTTGGACGAAAGCGAAGCTGGAGAATAATTCGGCGCTGCCAAAGACCGCCGGGATGACCGTGGTGAAGCTCAGGGTCGCCCAGAAGGCGTAGACCAGGGGGTGAAAATGCTCTGCGCCCTGGTAATGCCAGTTCTGCAGGCGGGTGTTGAGCAGCTCGAACAGCCACCACACCGGAGCGGAAACCAGGAACAGCCCGAGATACTTGCTTTGACTACGAGTGAGCAGCGATGTGCCGCGCCGCAGGAAAACCAAGCCGTCCACCGTCAGGCAGTAGCCCAGCCAGAGCGGGAAGAATACCCAGTGGGTGCGCAAACCGGGCAAACACCAGTTGAGCGTCCAAAACACGCCAATCAACGCCAGCCCCAGCCAGCCGTGCGTGGGGAATACTCTTCCGCGGGGTCGTAACGCTGTCCGTTCGCTCATTTCGATGATGCGCCTTTGGGGTGCCCCATTAACCCTTGGGGAGCTGGTACAGTTCCACCAGCACTCCATTGGCGCTCTTGGGGTGGATGAAGGCGTACTGGCGTCCATCGGCGCTCAGGCGGGGCTCTTCGTTGATGAGCTGGACGCCTTTATCTTTGAGTTGCGCCAGCATACCGGCGATATCATCCACCTCCAGGCAGACATGGTGCATGCCGGGTCCTCTCTTCTCCAGGTATTTCGCCAGCCCCGAATCGCCGGTGGTGGGTTTCACCAGCTCAATCTCGCTGCCTCCGGTGGGCAGGAAGGCGATTTGCGCCATCTCCGCCGGGATGTCCTGGATGCCGTGCAACTCCAATCCCAGGGCGTCCTGCCAGAATTCCAGGGTTTTCTCCATATCGTCAACGACGATGGCGATGTGGTCAATGCGGGTGACTTTGGGCATCATCTCTCCCTTCAGGCTTTATAAGAATGCTGGTGGTTGGTACTCGCCCCAGGCGTGGCGCAGCACCCGGCAGATCTCGCCCAGGGTAATATCATTCTCGACGCACTCGATGAAGAGCGGCACCAGGTTTTCATCGCTGGTTGCAGCGCGCTCCAGTCGGCTGAGCAACGCGCTGACCTTCTCCCCCTCCCGCCGGGCGCGCAAGCGTGCCAGGCGAGCGCGCTGCTCGGCTTCGATCGCCGGGTCAACCTTTAGTCGCTCTAACTCGATCTTCTCCTCCATCTGAAAGGCGTTGACGCCGACCACAACCTGATCCCCGCGCTCCACCCCCTGCTGATACTCATAGGCGGCGTTCTGAATCTCGCCCTGGATATAGCCGTTTTGGATGGCAGGCAATGCCCCGCCCATGGCGTCTATCTTCTCGATATAGGCGTTTGCCCGGCGCTCGATCTCGTCGGTCAGGTGTTCGATGAGATAGGCGCCTGCCAGGGGGTCAATGCTGTCGGCGACGCCGGATTCATAGGCGATGATCTGTTGGGTGCGCAATGCCACGCGCACCGCTTTTTCGGTGGGCAGCCATAATGCCTCATCCATGCTGTTGGTGTGCAGCGACTGGGTGCCACCCAGCACCGCCGCCAATGCCTGCAATGCCACGCGCACCACGTTGTTCTCCGGCTGTTGGGCGGTGAGGGTCGAACCGCCAGTTTGGGTGTGGAAGCGCAACATCCAGGAACGTGGGTCTCTCGCTCCAAAGCGCCCGCGCATGATTTTCGCCCACATGCGGCGGGCAGCGCGGAATTTGGCGATCTCCTCCAGGAAGTTGTTGTGAGCATTGAAGAAGAAAGAAAGCTGGCTGGCGAAGCTGTCCACATCCAGCCCGGCATCCACCGCCGCCTGCACATAGGCGATGGCGTTCGCCAGGGTGAACGCCACCTCCTGCACCGCGGTCGAACCCGCCTCGCGGATGTGGTAGCCAGAGATGCTGATGGTGTTCCAGTGGGGGACTTCGCTCTGGCAATAGCGGAAGACATCGGTGATCAGGCGCATGGAGGGCTGCGGCGGGAAGATATAGGTGCCGCGGGCGATATATTCCTTCAAAATGTCGTTCTGGATCGTGCCGCGCAACTGGCGCGTCTCCACCCCCTGGCGCTTTGCCACGGCGATGTACATCGCCAGCAAGATGGAGGCGGGGGCGTTGATGGTCATCGAGGTCGAGACCTTGCCCAGTGGGATTTCTCTAAAGAGGATTTCCATGTCCTCCAGCGAGGAAATCGATACGCCGACTTTACCCACCTCGCCCTGAGCGAAGGGGTCGTCGGCGTCGTAGCCAATCTGGGTGGGCAGGTCGAATGCCACCGAGAGCCCGGTCTGCCCCTGTTCGAGCAGGTAGCGGTAACGGCGGTTGGACTCCTCGGCGGTGGCGTAACCGGCGTACTGGCGCATGGTCCACAGCCGACCGCGGTACATGGTAGGCTGGACGCCGCGGGTGAAGGGGTACTCGCCGGGGAAGCCGAGCTGCTCCATGTAATCCGGGTCTGGGTCTTGCGGGGTGAGCAAGCGCGGCAGACGGATGCCGGATGAGGTGGAGAACTCTGCTTTGCGTTCGGGGGCGCGCTGGAGCGCAGGCTTCAGGACTTCTTCTTCCCAGCGTTTTTGTTCGGATTCAAGTGTCATGTTTGCCTCAGGGAATTGCTTTTGTTGAATTTTTCAGGAAGTATACCTTAACCGGCGTCGAAGCGGGCAGCCTGGCGAGAGAGCGTGATAGCCCGTCTTGGTGCTGAGTGGATGGGTCACTTTTGGGTGAGGCGCAGGATGACAGAGATGACCAAACCTGCCAGCAAGAGCCAGATGAGGACAATCACCACCGCCGCGGCGCGGTTGACCGGCTTGCCCTGGCGCATCACCTCCTGCGCCTTGATCCGGCATTCCGCCATGACGGGGGGTGGAATCATTTTCAATGCCACTGCCACTCCCAGGGGGATAAGCACCAGATCATCCAGGTATCCCAGAACAGGGATGGGGTCCGGTATCAGGTCAATCGGGCTGAAGGCATAGGCGACCACCAGGGCGGCAAAGATACGGGCGTAGAGCGGCACGCGCGGGTCGCGGTACGCCAGGTAGATGGCATACACCTCGGTTTTAAGCTCCCTGGCGCGCTGTTTCCAGCTCTCGAAGTAGGGATTCATACTTTGAACCAACCCATAGCAGATAACAGGATTATAAACGCATTACGCCGGGTTTTTTAAGTTTGCAATTAACAAACGTCAGGATACATTTATAGATACTCGTGGTTTAATAGAAGAATGGTAAATGGGCAATCGAAAAATCAAAGGGAAACGTTCAGGAGCGGGTCATTTCTAATCGGTTCCACCTTCCTTATTTTCTACGCGACTTTGCTTGTCATCCAGTCGCTTGCCCTGTTCGGACGGATTGGTGTGCGCCATGAAGGAGTGCTTTTATCTATTACCCTGACTGCTCTGTATTTTTGGTGGACAGGTGCAAAAATTTATCGTCTGGAGAGGCGCTGGTTTGTAATTTGTTTGCTGATTGTTCTGTTCAGCAGTATCCTGGTAGGGTTGGTTGCAGGGTATTATTTCGATCTTTCTTGGGATGGAAGGGATTACCAGCAGCGCGCGGTGTTTAAATTAGCCAGCGGTTGGAATCCGGTCTACACCGTCCTGCAGCCGGACGATATCTATAAGAATGCCTGGCTCAACCATTATCCCAAAGGTCCTTGGCTTGCTGCGTTGTCCGTCGCTTTAATTTTCATGGACATTGAAACTGGCAAGATTTTCAACTTGCTTCTAATCCTGGCAGTATTTTTTATTGCTCTAACCTACTTTCTCTCAATAAGCCGATTCTCTAAGTGGGAATCGGTTATCCTTTCATGTTTCCTGGCATTCAATCCGGTAAGCGTATCCCAATCGTTAAGCTATTACACAGATGGGCAGGTCAGCTCAATCCTGATCCTGTTGATCTTGATAATGCTCTTGTGCCTGAAAAATTCCGACTTAAGCTATCTCGTTGCCCTGGCTGCAGTCCTGATTACAGGCTTGAACATCAAGTTCACCGGGACAGCTTACATCCTGGCGTTGCTGGTTTTATTTATCCTGGCTGGTTGGCATCTGAAGAGAAGCGTTCGGTCGCTCTTGCCTCAATGGATAACTGTCTTTGCAGGCGTTTTTATCGGGATTCTTATTGTGGGATACAACCCATATATCACCAATACGCTTTATTACAAGCACCCTTTTTACCCTATTTACGGTAGCGGCACGCTAAACAAGGAGTTCATCCTGAAGAACCAGATGCCTTCAGACTTTGAAGGCGTGGGCTGGCTGGAAAAGCTATTTCGTTCAATTTTTTCTCCGGCTCAGAACACCATCGGAAAAGAGTCTGGTCCGTTAAAATTCCCGCTCAGCATTAAACGCTCTGAGATCATCGCCTTCGCCAGACCAGATGTGCGTATTTCTGGTTGGGGACCGCTCTTCGGTGCGCTGGTGATCTTCGCATTGCTCTCCCTCCCAATCCTGGCTTTTCTCTCTCGCAGAGTTTTTTTGCTGGCTGGCTTAATGCTCGGGCTGGTATTCGCTCTTTCATTTTTCAATAGCGAAGCCTGGTGGGCGCGCTATACGCCTCAACTCTGGCTGATACCGGTGATTACGTTGGGCGCACTATGGTTTGTTGAGAATAAACATGCCCAGTGGGCAGGTAATGTGCTGGCAGTGTTGATCTTCGTAAACATTTTTCTGGTTTCCGGAGCGTACATCGGCTGGAATACGTTAAAATCAAGGGAATTGAGAGCTACCTTATCTGAATTGCAGCAAAGCGGTGAAGAAATATTGTTATACTATGGACCTTTGGAGGCTGTGGGTTTACGAATGGATAGATATGGTATCCCATATCAAAGGGTAGAGCGGCTCAAAGACCTACCCTGCCCAAGGCAGCTTGAGATTAATGTCTATTACTCTCCATTGGTTTGCCCTTCTGTACCGCCTTAAAGTGGTCAAGCAGGGTTGCCCCCGGGGTTTTTGGTGAATATAAGGTATGAAAATATTAACTGTAGATATTGGTACCGGAACTCAGGATATTTTCCTGTACGACTCCCGCCTCGACCTGGAAAACGGCTTCAAGCTGGTGGTGCCCTCGCCGACGATGATGGTGCACCGCCGTATCAAAGCAGCCACCCGGCGCCGCCAGGCGATTCTCCTCCGCGGGGTGATCATGGGCGGCGGACCCAGCCAGTGGGCGGCGGAAGATCACATCCGCGCTGGCTTGGCGGTCTATGCCACGCCGCAGGCGGCGCGCTCCTTCAACGATGACCTTGAGGCGGTGCGCCAGATGGGCATCCAGGTGGTGAGCGAAGACGAGGCTGCCCGCCTGCCGCAGAGCGTCTTGCGCCTGGAACTGCGCGACTTCGACTTTGGCGCCATCGCGCGCGCCCTGGGTGAGTTCGGTGTCGCTCTGGATGACCTGGCGGCGGTGGCGGTGGCGGTCTTTGACCATGGCGACTCGCCCCCGGATTACTCCGACCGCCAGTTCCGCTTCGATTACCTGGATGAGCGCATCCGCGCCGAGAACCGTCTGAGCGCCTTCGCTTATCCCGCCGCGCAGGTGCCGCCGATCATGACCCGCCTGCAGGCGGTGGTCAACTCGGCGGACGGGGTGGATGCGCCGCTGGTGGTGATGGATACCGCCCCGGCAGCCGTGCTGGGCGCCACCTTCGACCCGCGCCTGGCGGCAAGGGAGCGTAAGCTGATTGCCAACGTGGGTAACTTCCACACCCTGGCATTCCGCCTGGGTCCCTCCGGCATCGAGGGCGTTTTTGAGCATCACACCGGGCTGATTGACCTGCCCAGGCTGGAGTCTCTGCTGCGCCTCCTGGCGGATGGCAGCCTCAAGCACGCCGATGTGTTCGATGATCACGGGCACGGGGCGTTGATTTATCGTGGCGAGCCCTTGCGCCTGGGCGAAGGCGAGTACGATGTGGCGGTCACCGGTCCCCGCCGCAACCTGCTGCGCGGCTCTTCCCTGCGACCCTATTTTGCCGTGCCTTTTGGGGATATGATGATTGCCGGTTGTTTCGGTTTACTGGCAGCCGTGGCGGATGTATTGCCCGAGTTGGGCGAGCCAATCCGGGCTTCGCTGGCGGGCGCAGGGGGCAGCGGCACCCCACCCTGGGAGATCGGCTGAACAGAGGGCAGCGATGGATACCCAACCGCCCAATCGTTTCCTATCCCTTTTAGAATCATCCCCTTTGCCCTTGCTCGGCGATGGCGCCATGGGCACCATGCTCAACGCCCGCGGCGTGAGCTTTAACCATTGCCTGGACGCCCTCAACCTGGAGCAGCCCGCCCTGGTTGCCGGGATTCACCGCGAGTATATCGAAGTCGGGGCGCAGATTATCCAGACCAACACCTTTGGCGCCAACCGCTACAAGCTGGCTGCTCACGGGCTGCAGGGGCAGGTGGCTGAAATCAACCGCGCCGGGGTGGAACTGGCGCAGCGGGTGGCATTGGCTCCTTTCAAGGATGTGCTCATCGCCGGGGATATCGGTCCACTGGGGGTACGCCTGGCGCCTTATGGTCGTGTTCAAGCAGAAGACGCCCGTCGCGCTTTTGCCGAGCAGATAAAATCCCTGGCAGAAGCCGGCGCCGACCTGCTCATCATCGAGACCTTCAGTGATGTAAACGAGATAAAGGAAGCCGTAGCCGCTGCTCGGGAGGTATGCGACCTGCCATTGGTCGCCTCGATGACCTTCACCCGCGACGACCTGACCCTGTTGGGCGACCCGCCCGCCAGGGTCGCCCGGGAATTGTGGCAGGCGGGGGTGGAGGTGATTGGCGTCAACTGCTCGGGTGGTCCGGCGCAAATCTGGCGCATCCTGCGAGAGATGCGTCGGGCGCTGCCGCCGGGCGACTTAACGCGCCAGCCTTGCTTCTCGGTCATGCCTAACGCCGGTTTCCCGGAGCGGGTTGGTGGGCGCTTCATGTACCCTGCCAACCCGGATTACTTCGGCGAGTATGCCCTGGCGTTCTGCGAGGCTGGTGCCAGTCTGATTGGCGGTTGTTGCGGCACCACGCCTCGGCACATCGCCGCCATGCGCCGCGCTTTGGATAGCGCCGGGACCGGTTGCGCCCCCAGCCCGGCGGAGCTGACCCTGCCGGTCGAGGGCGATGATCGCCTGGCAGCCTCGGCGCAAATGTCGCCTCTGGCGCAGAAACTCACCGAAGGTCGCTTCGTCATCTCGGTGGAGATGGACCCGCCGCGCGGACTCTCGGCGCACAAGCTCCTGGCAGGCGCCAGTCTGCTGGCTGAAGCGGGGGCGGATGTGATCAATGTGGCAGATAGCCCCATGGCGCGCATGCGCATGAGTCCCTGGGCGGTATGCGAGCTGTTGCAACGCACCCTCGGCGTGGACACCACCCTGCACTTCCCCACCCGGGGGCGCAACCTGCTGCGCGTCCAGGGCGACCTGCTAGCCGCCCACGCCCTGGGCATCCGCAACGTCTTTGTGGTCATGGGTGACCCGACCGCCATCGGCGATTACCCGGAAGCGATGGACAACTACGACCTCGTGCCCTCGGGGTTGATCAAGTTGATTAAACAGAATTTCAACGCCGGGGTGGATCACGCCGGGGCGGAGATTGGTCAGCCGACCTCCTTCTTTGTCGGTTGCGCCTTGAATCTGACGCCTCAGGATGTGGAGCGGGAGATCAAGAACCTGCAGCGCAAGATCGCCGCCGGTGCTGACTTCCTGTTGACCCAGCCGGTATATGAACCGGCATTGGCGGAGTCTTTCCTGCAGCGGTACGCTGAAGAATATGGGCGGTTAGAACAGCCCATTCTGGTGGGGGTGCTGCCGCTCTACAGCGCCCGCCATGCCTCCTTCTTGCACAACGAGGTGCCGGGGGTCAGCATTCCGGAAGAGATCCAAAAGCGGATGCAAGGGGCGGGGGAGGCTGCGCCGCAGGTAGGGGTGCAGATTGCCCTGGAGCTGGTAGAGCAGATGAAACCCTGGGCAGCGGGCATTTATCTGATGCCCCAGTTCAGTCGCTACGATTTGGCGGCTGAAATCATCGAAGGGCTGCGTCGTTAACCTGCTGAACGAAAAAAATAAAACGGGGGATGTCCGGCAGCAAAAAGAAAGCCGGACATCCCCTGGGCGTTTAAATCGCGGGTGGGATGGGTTCCTCTGGGGTGGTGGGTTGGGCGGGCAGCTGCGGCTTTTTGCGCAGGGTGAAGACGCCCACCAGGATGGGGATGATCACAAAGACGACCCCCAGACAGACCATCCCAATGCCAGCGCCCAGGGCTGCCTGGGGATCATTCCTGCCGAAGATGTCAATTTCTGCCCCAGGCACTTGGCTGACTAACGCCGTGATCGTTCCCGAGAACATGCAGATTAGACCCGAGCAGCCGCAGAGCAGGGCGGTGATGATGGTGGCGATGATGCCGGTAGTGCGGTTTTCCATGTTGTTTCCTCCTCCGTGCGAGATGGATGATGCAGGCAGTAGATCGTCTGCCTGCTCCCGGCAATGATACTTCAGCCTCTCAGCTTTGCGCCCAAATCCTGTTCGAGCTGGCGGATGATGCGCTGGCGGATTTTCGCTGCCTCGGCGTCGGTCAGGGTGCGGTCGGGCGCCTGGTAGGTCAGATTATATGCCAGGCTCTTCTTCCCGGCGCCGATTTGATCGCCGCGATAGACATCGAACAGGCGCAGATCGGCAAGCATCGCGCCGCCGGCGGCGCGGATAGTCGCCTCAACTTTTTCGGCAGGTAACGCCTCATCCACAATCACTGCCAGGTCTTCCAATACAGGTGGAAATGCCGCTACGGGGGTGATATCGAACCGCTCCGGGATGGACTCCAGGATGGCTTCCAGGTCGAAATCGCCCGCCAGGAGGGGGGTTGGGGGCAGTTCATAATTCGCCCGCACCTGAGGGTGCAGTTCGCCGATGAAGCCGAGATGGCGCTCGCCTGCCGTCACCCGGGCGCATTTGCCGGGATGGAAGCTGGGGTGCGTGGCGGGCTGATAGCGGACATTGGCGATTTTCAGCCCTGTCAGCATCTCATGGATGACGCCTTTCAGGTCGTAAAAATCCATCGGGTTGGTATCTCCCGCTTGCCAGTCGGGCAGGTTGCGCGGACCGGTCAGGGCAATCGCCAGGCGTGCTTGTTCCTCGGGCAATTCGTCCTCCTCTTCTGAGCTGATGAAGACGGGGCTGATCTCAAAGATGGCGATGCGCTGGCGGATGCGGGCGTTGCGCTCGACCACTTCCAGCAGGCTCGAGAGCAAATTTTGGCGCAGCACGTTGCGGTCGCCTACGATGGGGTTGGCGATCACCACGTAGGGCTTGTCATTGGCGGGCGTACCGGGCGCCAGGCGACGGGCTTCGCGCTCTGGTGAGGTCATGCGGTAGGTGATCACTTCCTGCAATCCCAGGTTCACCAGCAGGTCTCGCAACCGCTCTTCTTTCTCCAGGGCTGGATTGCCCAATTGAAGCGGCAGCTCGTCGGTGATGCGCGTCTCGGGGATGCGGTCATAGCCGTAGATGCGCGCCACCTCTTCCATCAGGTCCGCCACGCCGGTAACGCCGGTGCCGATGTCCAGGCGATGGTCAGGCGCTGTGGCGCGCACTTTCTGCCCCTCCACCTGCACCTGGAACTCCAGGCGGCGCAGGATGTCTCCGATTTCGTCCGCCGTCAGTTGGATGCCCAGCCAGCGCTCCACATCGGCGGTGGTGATCTCCACCGTGGGGTCTTCGGGTGGCAAGGGGTAATTATCCACCAGCCCCTGGCACACCACGCCACCCGCCCATTGGCGCATCAGCTCCAGGCAACGACGCACGCCGCGCTCCGCCTGCGCCGGATGGACGCCTCGCGAGAAGCGGTATGCCGCCTCGGATTGCAGGCGTTGGGATGAGATGGTCTTGCGGATGTTGATGTAATTCCAGGCGGCGCCCTCCAGCAGCACGTTGCGGGTGTTGGGGTTGACCTCGGATTCCTGCCCGCCCATCACCCCGGCGATGGAGAGCGAACCGGCGGTGTCACACACCAGCACGGTGAAATCGTCCAGGATACGCTCCACCCCATCCAGGGTGGTCAGGCGCTCGCCGGGCAGGGCGGTGCGGGTGATGATGGTGGGGGCTTTGCCACCGGCGCGCTGCACCAGGACATCGTAATCGAAGGCATGCAGCGGTTCGCCGATCTCCAGCATGGCGTAGTTGGTGGCATCCACGATGTTATTGATGGGGCGCACCCCGCACAGGCGCAATCGGCGCTGCACCAGGTAGGGGCTGGGTTTGATTTCCACATTTTGCACCAAGCCCAGGACGAAGCGCGGGTTCAACTCCGGGTTTTGAATCTGGATCGAAACCATACCCTCGATTCGCGGTCCGTTCGCCTGCACTTCCAGAGACGGCTGGCGCAAGGGCTGATTGGTCAGGGCGGCGATCTCGCGGGCGACGCCCAGGATGTTGGCGTTTCGGGCGATGTTGGGCGTGATGGCGATATCCAGCACGGCGTCGCCCATGTAGTCCACAAGGGGCATGCCCACCGGGGCGTCATCGTCCAGGATGATGATGCCCTCATGCTCATCCGAAATGCCCAGCTCTTTCTCCGAGCAAGCCATCGAGTAAGACTCCACGCCGCGGATGCGGGCGCGCTTCAGGGTGGTCAGCACCTGCCCTGGTTGATGCCCATCGTAAATTTGGGCGCCCTCCCGGGCGTAGGCGACCTTGAGCGGTTTGGCTAACACCCCCATCCCTTTGTAAGGGAAGAGGTTTGGCGCGCCGGTCAGCACAATGTGCTCGCGCTCGCCATCGTCCAGACGGGTGAGCACCAGGCGGTCGGCGTTGGGATGCGGCATCACCTCCAGGATGGCGCCCACCACGATCTTCTCCGGGTCCCAGGCAAAGCCGGAAATCTTGGTCTGGTGGGGCGCCCCACCCTCGCTTTTTCCAGCCGGCAGAGGCAAGCCCACAAAGCGGATTTCCTCCACCTCCAAGCCCGCCATGGTCAGGCGATAGGCGAGGTCTTCAATGGGAAGGTTGATCTCGACAAATTCACGTAACCAGGAAAGAGGCGTTTTCATCTCAGAATTGCTCCAAAAATCTCATATCGTTTGCCCAGAAATAGCGGATGTCGTCAATACGATGGCGTAACATGGCGAGGCGCTCAGGACCCATGCCGAAGGCGAAACCGGTATAGCGGGCGGGGTCGTAGCCGCCGTTCTCCAACACGACCGGGTGCACCATGCCGCAGCCCAAGATCTCCAGCCAGCCGGTGTATTTGCACACCGAGCAACCCTCCCCGCCGCAAAGGAAGCATTCAAAATCCACCTCGGCGCTGGGTTCGGTGAAGGGGAAATGGGCGGCGCGAAAGCGGGTGCGCACGTTGGGGTTGAACATGCGCCGACCAAAGTCGCTGATGGTGCCTTTTAAGTCACCCAGGGTGATGCGCTTGCCAACCACCAGCCCTTCTACCTGGTTGAATTGAATCTCGTAGCGGGCGCTGATCTGCTCATAGCGGTAGCACATGCCCGGCAGGATCAGGCGTATCGGCGGCGGATCGCTCGGGTTCAGGGCGGAGAATTCACGCATGGCGCGGATTTGACCGGGTGAGGTATGTGTGCGCAACAGCACCGGGTTGTCGCCGCGATCGCTGCTGGTGGCGATGTAATACGAATCCTGCATCTCGCGCGCCGGGTGGTTGGGGGGAAAGTTGAGCAACTGGAAGTTGAACTCATCCGTCTCGACCTCCCGCGAGCGATAGATTTGGAAGCCCATTTCGTTGAAGATACGGTAGATCTGGCGCAGGGTCTGGGTGGCGGGGTGGAGCCTGCCACGCCGCACCCACCGTCCGGGCAGGGTCACATCCAGGCGCTCGGTCTGCAGGGCGGCGGAGAGGGCTGCCTGTTCCAGAGCTTTATCACGTTGCGTCAGAGCTGCTTCCAGGGCGCGCTTGACTTCGTTGGCGCGTTTACCGATGAGAGGTCGCTCCTCTTTGGGTAACTGTCCCAGCCGGTCGAAGACCTGCATCAAGGCTGAATTGCGCCCCAGGTAGGTCACCCGCCAGCTTTCCAACTGCGCCCGGTTGTCTATCTGTTCCAGAGCAGCGAGAGCGTTTCTCTGTATTTCTTCGAGTTGTTCCAGCATAGAAACCTCCAAATATCGTAGAGAGAGCATCATGGTGAGAGCTCAGCCCATCGGACAATCGCCATCTCCTCTCTCCCGGTAGATTAACCAAAAAATCCCGCCCCAAAAGGGACGGGACGACAATCCCGCGGTACCACCCTTCTTGTCGCACCAGGCGACCAGCTTTGGCGCCCCTCATAACGCTGGGGAAGCGTCCCAGGCTAATTGACCGGTCAGGTCGGTTCACCTGGGCGGCTCGGGAGTGAAATTCAGCCGGTTTCTACCGGGCGGGGGTTTCAGTCTGTGCCCGCGCCTCCCTGTCGGCAGTTTTGCCCTGGCTTACTCTGCTCCGTCAGAGCTTTCTGGTTCGGTTGATGCCTCTATTATCTGCAAAAACAAAGATCTGTCAAGAAGCCCATGAGAGAATGGAGAGCGAGAGAAGATGTCCCTCTTGGGCAGGTGGGTTGCGCAGCAGGTTCTTGAGATGATGATTTTTCCCAGGGGGATGTCTGAATTAGCCGATAACCTCGGTTTGAGCTTCTGCCGGACAGGGTTGGGCGAGGCTCTCGGGTTGGGAGAGGATTTCTGCCAGTCTGGGGTGATCGGCATAGACGCCCCAATATTGGGGTGGAAGCATGGCAGCAATGCGGCACATGATTTCGTCTGTGTTGCGGCGCAGGCATTCCTCGCGGTTGCGCCGGTCAATCGGTGGCAGAGTGAAGGGTTTACCGAATTGAACCCGGATATGTGGGCGACGAAAATGCAGCAGTTGCTTTACAGCCGTTTCGGTGCCGCTGATCGCCACCGGTACGATGGGCACCCCGGCTTTATCCGCCAGATAGGCGACCCCGGTTTTGGCGCGAATCAAGGAGCCAACCCGGCTGCGGGTGCCTTCGGGGGCGATCCCCAACAAGCCGCCAGCTCGCAGGTAATCTCGGGCGGCGCGCAGCGCGTCGATGTCCGCTTCCTCACGATTGATCCAGATGCCGTTCACGGCGTTGATCAACGTGCGGAAGAAGGGATATTTCTTGTATTTATCCGCTGCCAGCACGGTGGCGTCTGTGCGCTTCAGCAGGATGTAAATGAGGGGCGGATCAATCCGGCTCATGTGATTGACAGCCAGCAGGACGCCGCCCGTGGCGGGCACGTTTTCCTGACCGCTCACCTCGACCCGGCTGCATAAACGAAAAATCAACTTCAAAATCCCACCCAGGATCTTGCGCAGCATGTTCCTGATGCTCCTTTAGATGATTGCTCGGTTGTTAATATTTTATACCCTCTTTTGCCTTTTTGCTTTAGTATTACAGCGCAAGGTTGGCTGAAAGCCGCTCCAAATGACCCTTGCGGTGAGACAGATAGGCCGCGTAATTCCTACGCTGATAATAACGGACGATACGGATAGCAGCCGCGACATCGAATTTGGGCATCGGTAACACACTCAAGAGCAGTAAACGAACTTGCGGGACGGTCAGAGCCGGAGCCCGTTGTTTGAAGAAGATGCGCATGCGAACGAGAAAGAGATGAGCCAGGAAAGCAAAGAACATATGGTGATGCCACCCCTGCCAACTACGCAGTTCGTAGTGGTCGAAACCGACTTCGACTTTGCCGGCCCGGAAGATGATCTCGACGGGCCAACGCATGCCGCTGATGCGCACCAACTCCAGCGGATCGATCTCCGCAGGAGCATTGCTGAGGTAATACTTGATTTCAGAGGGATCTTCGATATTGCGCCGGATGATGAGCCAACTCTGCGGTCCAGGCAGGCCATCGCGGACTTCGACCACTCGCAAGCAGGCAAAATCACAGACCAGCGCTCCCTTGGCACCTTCTTTGATCTTGGCTCGTATCCAGGCTTTGGCATGAAGTTGTTGCGCCAAGGTATCCACACGCTGAGACTTCTGCTCCGGATTGCGCAAGCGCAGGCGAGTAGGCTTGCGGCCGCGGCCTTTCCAGGCAGGAATATGTACCTCCGGTTTCTCCAACCAGATATGGCTGGAACAACTGACTTCGCCGAAATACCACTTACCCAAATCGGCGACACCATCCCGAAAAGCAGGCGAGTCGCCATACAATTCATCAGCCGCCACCCATTGGCAGGGCAATTCACCCCGCTTCAGCGCCGTTTGCAGCAGTTCCAGGGCAATTTCGGGCTTGGTCTGATAGCGGATCTCTTCCGGAACACCACAGGCCTGGCGTTTCTCGCTATGTGTTTCCGCAAACCAATGCTCCGGCAAGAACAAGCGCGCATCCAAAAAACTGTGCCCCTTGCGGCTGGCATACCCCAGGTAAACACCCACCTGCGAGTTGGCCACCTTGCCCACCGAACCACACCACTGCCAGGCGACCCCCACCGAGTGTTGTCCTTGTTTTACCATGCCAGACTCATCGATCAACAAAACACCATCCGCTTCTCCCAGCGTTTCCACCACCAGCCCTTGATGGATCTCCAGCATGGGTTCACACGACCAGGGACTTTGCCCCATGAAGTGCTGCAGACTGCGCACATTTTTCCCAAACCGCAGCGCAATCCGCTCCGTCACCTTGCGCGGCAAATCACTCAGCAATCCTTTCAGATACACCCAGCCATGGACCGCCTGATCGCTGCGCTCAAAAGCGGGATGGTAGATCTGATAGGTTTCTTCCAAAGCATCAACCATTTTGTGAATATCTCCTGCCGCCAAATTCCATTCCGGTGGCGGGCAAATATCCGTTACAATTTCAGTGGACATGGTAACTCAATTCTCCTTTCACTTGCCGGTGTTTTGGAGAAGCTTACCATGTCCTTTTCTGTTCTAGCGCGCGACTTTGCGCTGTAATATTAGTCGGGGGGAGATATGCCCGAGAATCCCCGTAGCCTGTGAATACGGGTATAATCGGTGCAATGAAATCTGTATCTCTCCAATTTCTCACAAGGCGGCTTGGCGGTATGATTTTGTGTGCCTCCCTCGTCCTGGCTGCCTGTCGGGGGGAAAGGATCTCCCCGACCCCCTTGCACACCTCCCAGGTTACGGTAAATCCCACCCAGACGGCGACCCCATTTCAGCCTTCGCCTACGCCGCAGCCCTTAGCCGCCATGGTGAACGGCGAGGCGATCACCCTGGCGCGCTACCAGGCGGAACTGGCGCGCTATCAGGCGGCAGTTGGCACGCAACTGGCAACGGAAGATGAGCGGCGCGTCATCGCCGAGATGGTGGATCAGCTCCTGCTGGCTCAGGGCGCGGCGGAGGCTGGCTATCAACCGGACGCGGCAGCGATTCAGGCTCGCCTGGATCAGTTGGTCGCTCAATTGGGGAGCGATCAGGCTCTGGTGGATTGGATGGCGAACAACGGCTACACCCAGGATAGCTTTCGGGAAGATCTGGCGCGGTCTATGGCGGCTGCCTGGATGCGCGACAGGATTGCCGCCAGCGTCCCGGCAGCGGCGGAACAGGTGCATGCGCGCCAGATTTTGCTATATAATTCTGAAGAAGCATCCAGAGTGTTTGCCGATTTATCTTCGGGTAAAGATTTTGCGGCGCTTGCCGCACAGTACGACCCTGTGGCAAAAGGGGATTTGGGCTGGTTCCCCCGTGGCTACCTGACCGACCCGAAACTGGAAGAAGCGGCTTTCAACCTGCAACCGGGTGAGACCAGCCAGGTGATTGAAACGAAAATCGGCTTTCATATCTTACAAGTGATCGAACGCGACCCAGCCAGACCGCTCGAACAAAACGCCCGATTGACCCTCCAGATGCGGGCGCTGGAAAAATGGCTGATGGATCGCAGGGCAAACAGTGATGTTCAAATCCTGTTGCCGTAGAATCGTCGCCAGACGGGAGAAATGAACATGGATAGCTTTGACTATCAGGATCACGTCCAGCCAACCCGCGATGTCTCCAGCCTAGTCTGGAATATTCTCACCGTGCTCGTCCTGATGGCAGTGTTGTGCGTGGCATTGGGATTCGGGATGATCTTTATCAATCCTTATACGGCATTTAACCCCTTCCCGCCTCCCACCCTGCCGCCGACGCTCGCCTTTCCGACCCTCACCCCCACACCCCTGGGCGTTCTGCCCCCCACCTGGACGCCGCTGCCCACCGAGGAGCCAACGGCGACGAACACCCCTCGACCGACGTCCACGCCATTCCCTACGGAGACGCCCTTCAGCCTCTTCACACCGACCGAAACCTCCGCCGCAAGCCCAACCGTTGCTTTGGGGATGCCGTACAACGTTGCTCCCGGCAGCCCGGTTGCCATCTCCAGCGTCGCCTTTCATCCGGAGGCTGGCTGCAACTGGATGGGGGTCGCCGGGCAGGTTCTGGATTTGAGCGGCGCGCCGATCTCCACCGGCATCGTGATCCAGCTTAGCGGCGTGTATGGTGGCGCCTTCGTTGAAAAAACCAGCCTGACCGGCATCGCGCCCCAGTATGGTCTGGCTGGCTATGAGTTTTACCTGGGAGATAAGCCCATCGCCTCGAACAAGACGCTCTGGATCCAGTTACTGGATCAGGCGGGAGCGCCCCTCTCCGAGAAGATCTTTTTCGAGACTTTTGGGGATTGCGAGCGCAATCTGATTTTCATCAATTTCAAGCAGGTGCGCTGATCCGGCTGCTTAAGCTCACCCCTCTCCGCTGATCTCCATCCAGATTTGCCTGGCTTTCAGGGCGTCGTCTTCCAGGATGGGGCTTTCGCACAGAATCCGCCCCTGACATTTGAAATCCTTCAAAGCGCGGAAGATCGCCTGGACGTTCAGGTCGGCGTCCTCCAGCGTCAGATGCTCCCGCTCTCCTTTTGCAGAGTATTCGATGCCCGAGATGTGGCAGTGCAGCTCCTGCAGCGCCGCCTCGCCCAGGGCTTTGGCGTAAGTCTCCAGAATGGCGACCCACTCCTCATAGGTGTTGATTGAACCATCGCCAGCGCGGGCGTGCAGGTGGGCGAAGTCAAGGCAAGGCTTGACTCCGGGGATCGCCCGGCTCATCTCCAGGGTGTCCTGGAGTGAACCGATCATGGCTGACTTCCCCATCACCTCCGGACGCAGGATGACCGGGTTGCCGGCGGCGCGCAGCTCATCCACGCAGCCTTGCAGACGACGGATCACGCCGGGCAAGACCTCTTCAGGGGGGCGCTCAAAATATGAGCCTGGATGGAAGACGATGTCGGTTGCGCCCGCCAGATAGCCATAGTGCGCCGCGTCCATCAGGCGCTGCCGCGACTTGAGCCATTCTTCGTCATCGGCGTTGAGGTTGATGAAATAGGGGGCGTGCACGCTGATCGCCACGTCTTTCTCCGCAGCGACGGCTTTAATTTCGGCGCAAGTCTCCGGCGTCACGCGCACCGCTCGCACCCACCCCAATTCCATGCCAAACAAACCCAGTTCTGCGCTGCGCAGCACCGCGCCCACGCTCCCGCCGGGCTTTTTCGGCGTGGATTTTGGCGCTCCAACCGTGCCAAATCGAAAAGAGAGTGATGTCATAGCTGACCTCGAGTAAATGGGATATCACTCCAGCAATCTTTGCCGGTTCGCTCTTATACCAATAGCTTTCAGTTCGCCGCTGTGGATTAAAACAATGCCTGCAGGCGCTGCCAGAGCGGTGGACCCAGAATCAGAAAGCCGATGATGGCTGAGGCGACGGCTGCGATCAGCACAGCCGCCGCGCCGACATCTTTACCCACCCGGGCGAGGTCATCCTGCTCATGTTTGCTGGCAAGATCAACCACCGCTTCCAGGGCGGTGTTGATGAACTCCGCCGTCCACACCATGGCGATGGCGATGATGATGATCGCCCAGTTTTGCGGCGACAGCCGCAGCCAGAAAGACACCAGGATCACCAGCAGGCTGAAGACGGCGTGAATCCAGGCATTCCTCTGGGTGCGGATCACAAACCACCAGCCGGAAAAGGCGTAGCGGAACGAATTCGCTCGGGAACGGAAGAAGGATGACATGTGGGGTCGGTTGCTCCGCTTCAGGATACTGCTTCACCGCCTCCTGGCTCAGCTCTCCGCCTCAGGGGGAGTGGTGATCGAGCAACCCAGGCGGCGCAAAATTTCGGATTGGATGGACCACATCCGGGCTTGTTCGGTCTCGTCGCTGTGATCGTAACCGAGCAGGTGCAGCACCCCGTGAACCACCAGCAATTGGAGTTCATCCGCCAGGGAGTGACCACCAGCCTGCGCCTGAGCCTGCGCCCGCGGGTACGAGATGATAATATCACCCAGGTAAATCCCTCCACTCTCCGGGTCGGTCTCGTTGGCTGGAAACGAAAGCACATCTGTGGGCGCCTCGATCCCAAGGTACTGCGCATTGAGCGCCTGAAGCTGCTCATCATCGCTGATGACGATGGTCAATTCGGTTTCGGGCGGCGAGCCAGCCGCTATCAAGGCTTCTTGAGCGCTGTGTTCCAGCAGCGCCATCTCAATGAATTGTGCATCGCTCTGCTCAGCGATTGCCTCGGCAACCTGTACGTTAATCATCTCAGGGTCTTGGAGAGTCAACCGGAGAAGGGGGATTGATTTCCGCCGGAGAGCGCAGAATGGGGATGGTTTCCGCCTGGGATGTCGCGCTTGTCTCCAGCTTGGGGTATTCGATGCGTGGGTGATAGATGCCGCGCAGGGTGGTGACAAATGAGTTGGCGATTTGATCCAGGTCGCGCAGGGTGAGGTTGGTGTTGTCAAGTTGTCCGCTGGAGACACGATTCTCGATCAGGTTTTTGATCACCTTGCGTAACTCCTCCTCATCCTTGGGTCCTTCGGCGCGCACCCGGGCTTCGCTGCCATCGGCGAGCATGAGAATTGCCGTCTCGCGCGAACTGGGGCAGGGTCCGGGGTAGCGAAAATCGTCCTGGCTGATTTCATGCTCGTTGCCGTTGGCGGCTTCTAAGGCTTTGGCGTATTGATAACGGGTGATCATGGTGCCGTGATGTTCAGTGATAAAAGCCTGAATCCTTTTAGGGATGCGATACTTGTGCGCCAGTTCCAGACCATCGGGCACATGTCGGATGATGATGCGGGCGCTGTCTTCTGGTTTGAGCTGTTCGTGTGGGTTTTGCATCCCTGGCAACTGATTCTCGATGAAGAACATCGGGTTGAGCGCCTTGCCGACATCGTGATAGAGTGCCCCAACCCGGGTGAGCAGGGGGTCGGCGCCGATGCGTTCAGCCGCCTGTTCCGCCAGGTTGGCGACCTGCAGGCTGTGTTGGTAAGTTCCCGGGGCGTTGCGCAAGAGCATTTGCAGCAGAGGGTGGTCGGGGTGGGAAATTTCCATGAGTTGCAGAGCTGTGGTCATCCCCAGGATTTGAGCCAGGAAAAATTGTAAAATCACCGTCAGGCTGGCGGAGGCAATCCCATTCAGAAGCGCCGCGCCGATGAGAGGATAGACGACCCCTGCCTCGGAAATTGACCCGGGCAGGCTGAAGGCGACGGCGATCAGGAGACTTGACCCGGCGACCGCCGCGCCGGCGCGGAAGAAGGCAGTCAACCGCCTGGCAGCCCCTAATGTCAGAACGCCAAAGTAACAACTGATGAGGTAATACAGGTTCAACTCGGCGGCGTTCGGTTGACCCAACGCAACCAGGAACACCAACGGCAGAGAAGAGATCAGCGCCAGGTCGGTGCGGAAGAGGACGGCAATGGTCATGCTGTAAGCGGCGATTGGCAGCAGATAAGCCACCATCGGATCGGAGTAAATCACCAGCCGTCCACCCAGCAAGAAAGCCAGGAACAGGACCACAAATACGGTCAGCCCGCGCGGGTCGTTCAGCAGGGTCGCCCTGCGCCGCAAGTAAACCACAATCATGGTGATCGACAGCAGCGCCACCCCGGTTGCGCCAACCAGGGCTTTCCAGTCGAACTGAGGCTGCACCAGACCCATCACCTGCAGGGCTTCCAGGTTGGCGGGGGTAATCACCTGCCCGCGCTGGACGATCGTTTCCCCGGCTTTGTAGGAACGCGTCACCGGCGTGACCGCCTCGCGCGCCTTCTTGCGCGCAATCTCGGTCAGCTCTTCACTGTAGATACTGTTGGGGGCGACAAAAGCCGAGACCAGGCTGACGACGATATCCGCCTGATCTTCGGTTAGCGAGAGGCTGACCAGGGTGGGGATGGTGCGGCGCGCATCTTCGATGCGGTCTTCACGGATTGTGCCGCGCATCACCTGCTCCAGGACGCCGATTGTTTCCTGGTAGATTGCCTGCCAGCGTTGATCGCTGAGGGATAAAATCGCCTGGGCGGTGTCTCGATCAAGGTTGATTTGCTCCAGGGCTGCCAGGTCAGCCAGTTTCTGTTCGGTTGAGGCGTAAGCATCGGCGCGCACGTTGGTGATGAAAGTCAGCGTGGATCGCAGGCTTTCCATCTGGCGGCGGGCGATGCTTGGGTCGGGAGGCGTGTAGATGGGAGAAACCATCCGCTCCGCGGCGTCGCGTTGCTGTTCGGTCAACACCCCGCTTTCGTAGGTGATGCCGGTTGGGGCGACGATGTCCTCCGGGGCAACCTGACCCACCTGCAGGGACGGATAAGACAGAGGCGCGATGATCGGAATCGCCAACGCCAGCAGCGTCAGCAGGGTGGTGACCAACAGAAGCAGCAGATAATAGACTCTGCGCCGGATGGGGTTGGGTTGCACAGCCTCGGTCATTATCTATCCATACTCACCCGTGAGCAGGGTGCGCGCTAACGTCTGAAAGAAAGCCCATACGTTTCAGGCGCCTAACAGCCTGCGCACTACCTGGCTGGCTTCTGCGCCGCTGGCGCGCCCCTGCAATTGCGGCATCAGAACTTTCATCACTTGCCCCATCTCTTTTGGAGAAGTGGCGCCGACTTCCTGAATCGCCTGGCGCGCCAGTTGTTCCAGCTCTTCTGGCGAGAAAGGCTGTGGCAGGTAGCTCTCTAGAACCTTAATTTCAGCCTGGGCTTCTGCCAGCATATCTGCCCTGCCGGCGCGTTCCGCGTCCGCAATCGTCTCGTGGCGGGATTTGATCTCTTTCTGCAACACCGCCATAACGCCTGCATCGTCCAGTTCGCCGCCTTTTTCCACCTCTGCCAGGCGAATGGATGAAAGCGCTGAGCGCAAGGCGCGCTTGCGAAGCTCATCTTTGGCGCGCATCGCCTCTTTGATATCGTTTTCAAGCTGTTGTTTTATGCTCATAATGCTCATTATACCCATTTTTCTCTACATTAAACAACAGGGCTGCCACCCGGCAGCCCTGCGTCATTCGATATCGGTATTCAGTTTTTAGAGCGGCGTCACGGAGGCAGCCTGCAGTCCTTTCGGACCTTCTTCGATGGTGAATTCCACCTTTTGGTCTTTCTCCAAACGCCGGTAGCCGGAAGCCTGTATGGCTGAGAAATGGACGAAAATATCATCGCCATTCTCACTGCCAATGAAGCCGTAGCCTTTGGCTGCGTTGAACCATTTCACGGTTCCGACATAACGTTTATTCATATTTTTTCTCCTGCTTGATAGGCGGGGCATATTTCGCCCACGCGCGATCTTTGTCTTGCACCCTCGTTAAAGGGTCTTAACGAGCGTTAATTTATCATTGAAGAATCCGGGTGTCAAGGATTATTTTTCTCACTGTCAGATAATTAAAAGCTAGTCTTAACCTTCAACGGTGCCGCACGTTGACTGCGTGAAGACCATTCCCCCTCGTTGGGATGAGGGGGAATGGGGTGGTGAGATCAGGTTATTTGGCTGGAGATCATTTGCCAAGCTTTTTATGGAATGCTTCGGTCAGGTGCGGCAGGATGGTGAACAGATCGCCAACCACGCCGAAGCGCGCCATGCGGAAGATGGGCGCCTCAGGGTCTTTGTTGATCGCCACGATGATCTTGCTGGTGCGCATACCAGCCTGGTGTTGGATCGCGCCGGAGATGCCGCAGGCGATATACAGGTCTGGGGAGACCACTTTCCCGGTTTGCCCCACCTGATGTTCATAAGGGATGTAGCCGGCGTCCACCGCGGCGCGGCTGGCGCCAACAGCGCCGCCAAGTACAGCAGCCAGATCGCCAACCAACTTGAAGCCCTGTTGCGCCTTCCAGATTTCGGCTTGTTTCTCATCCAGACCGGCAGGCGGGGTCAGCGCCGGGTTATTGGAGACGCCGCGCCCACCAGATACAATCACCGCCGCGTCGGTCAGGCTGACGCCCCCGGTGGATTCGGAGTAACCGATCACCTTGGTCGGGATGGCGCTTTCGTCCAGCCCCGCCGCGACCTGGGTGGGAGTGCCGCTGCGTGCCGGGTTCTGCTCTGGCTTGGGGAAAGCCCGGATACGGGTGGTGATGATGGCGGGAGTGGTTTCGCAGAAAGCCTGGGCAAATAACTTGCCGGCGTACACCGGACGCGTCACCACGACCTTGCCGTCCTGAACTTCCACGGCGGTTACGTCCGGCATCACTCCGGTCTCCAGGTCAATGGCGGTCATGGCTGCCAGCTCGCGCCCACGGCTGGTGGTGGGCAGCAAAATCAACTGCGCGGATTGCTCTTTTGCAATGCGGGCAAGGAGGGTGGCATAGGGTTCGGCGCGGTAATCCGCCAGGCTGGCGTCGTCTGCGTAAAGCGCCTCGGCTGCGCCGTATTGGAATGCGCTTGCCGCCACTTCCTTAGCCTGTGGACCAAAAACCACGGCAGTCACGCTGCCGCCCAGCTTCTCTGCCAGGTTAAGCCCGACCCCCAGGGTCTCCCAGGAAGCGGGGTGGGGATTTCCCTTGAATTGATCAATGTAAACCAGAATTTTGTTGCTCATCACAGCACCTTCTCCGCCAGGATTTTGTCGGCAAGTTTTTCGGCAATCTCTTGGGGGGTATCGCCGCTGATGATTTCGGTGGCGACTTCACGCACCGGCGCGTTCATCAGTTGGGGCCATTTCACAACCGATGCCGGGGCGCTGATGCCCAGGTCCGCCAGCGACCAGGTAGGGATGGTGGCGCGCGATGCCTTGCGGATACCCATGAAGGAGGGATAACGCGGTTCTCCAATATCCTTTACCACGCTGACCACCGCCGGCAACCCGGCTTCGACCACCTGACGACCTTCCTCGGTGGAGCGTTCCACCCGGATTGTCCTGTTGGCAGGGTCCAGAGAAGAGATGACGGAAACCAGGGTCAGGGTAGCCCAACCCAGGGCGCGCCCGGTTTGAGCGGCTGTGACGCCCATATCGCCATCAATTGCCTGCCTGCCAAAGAAGACCAGGTCCACGTCGCCGATTTTTTTGATCGCCGCCGCCAGCGTGCGCGCCACAGCCTGGCTGTCCGCGCCCGCCAGAGCGGGATCAGAAATCAAGATCGCTTCGCCGCAGCCCATCGCCAGGGCGTGCTTCAGAGCTTCTTTCGAGCTTTCATCGCCCAGGCTGACTACGGTGACTTCTCCGCCATGGGTCTCTTTTTGCACCAGCGCCGCTTCGACGGCAAATTCGTCCCAGGGATTGATCACCAGGGGAGCATCTCCCCAGGTCACCTTTCCGTCTTCTACGACAACTTTGGCGGCGGAATCGGGCACTTGTTTAACGCATACTACGATTTTCAATGTGACCTCCTTTTCTTTTTGTATCATGGGTTGTTGGATTTTGGATTGGGGATTTTGGCTGTTTAAGTTGGTCAACCTCCTGTACTGCTGTTCCTGGCGCATAGGGTTGGCTACTCTTGCCAAAAACTGGCGTCGTAGGCAGGCAGTTCGCAGCGCAATGGGGGGTCCTGGCGGTAACCCAGGGCGTATCCGGCTTGAATGAGCTGGTGGATCTCGCTCGTGCCTTCGTAAATCATGGCGCCTCTCGCGTTGCGCAGATAGCGTTCCACATCGTATTCGTCGCTATAACCGTATGCGCCATGGATTTGAAGCGCCTGGGAGGCGGCTTCGAAGGAGGCGTCGGTTGCGAACCATTTTGCCAGGGATGTCTCCCGCGAGTTGCGCAGACCCTGGTTTTTCATCCATCCCACCCGTAAATAGAGGAGCCGCGCTGCGTCATAAGATTTTACCATGTCGGCAATTTTTTGCTGCACAAGTTGGTGCCTGCCGATTGAGCGCCCAAAGGTCTTCCGTTCGTGGGCGTAGCGCAGGCTGGCGCTCAGGCAGGCGCGGATCAAACCGGTGGCGCCGGCTGCCACGGTATAACGACCATTATCCAGGCACGACATGGCGATCTTAAAGCCTTCCCCTTCTTCGCCGATGCGCTGGTCTGCCGGGACGATCACATCTTGAAAAGCCAGCCAGCCGGTGGAACCTGCTCGCACCCCAAGCTTGCCGTGAATATCGCCGCGGCTGACCCCAGGACTGCTCAAATCCACGATGAAAGCCGATAGCCCCTCGTGCGGGTCGGCGGCTTCGGGATTGGTGCGGGCGATCACCAGGGCGTGATGGGCTTTGGTCGCCAGTGAGATCCACATTTTCTCGCCGTTCAAGAGATAATCGTCCCCCTGGCGGCGGGCGGTGCTACGGATGGCTGCCACGTCTGAGCCGGCGCCGGATTCGGTCAGCCCAAAGCAGGCGATCTTTTCGCCGCGCGCCTGGGGTATCAGCCAGCGTTGTTTTTGTTCTTCGGTCGCCCACTGGAATAGCCCCATGCTGTTCAGCCCCACATGCACCGACATGATCACCCGCAGCGAGGAGTCCACGGCTTCCAGCTCTTCGCATGCCAACCCAAGGGAGATGTAATCCATCCCCTGTCCGCCATAACGCACCGGCAGACAGATGCCCAGGATGCCCAGTTCTCCCATGCGTGGCAGGATGAAAGGCGCCATTTCCTGCGCCCGGTCATATTCCTTGATGATGGGGGCGACCTCTTTCTGGGCGAAATCGCTCACCAGGTTCTGCACCATGCGTTGTTCGTCGGTCAGTGTAAAATCCATGAGCAGCCCTTTTGCTCCCTTTGTTCCTTTATGCTGGTTTCATTATATTCGAAATCCGCCAAAAAACAACAAAACCTTGCATATTCATTCAAAATCTGAGTTGTTGCCCTCCCCATAGGCTATAATTTTACCCGGTGCTTGCCCATCCTGACCTGCGCCTCTTGTTCAGGGCGTTGATACCGTTGATACTGCTGCCCTTGCTGGGAATCGCTCCACGCGACCAGGATTTAACGCGCCGCCTGCAATACGCCCGGGAAGCGAGCCTGCCCGCCGCCGTAGCCGAAGACCTGATCTGGATCGCTGAATTTGAGCCCTGGCGGACCGATCTATGGGAACTGGCAGGGATGTTTGCCTTGCAAGGCAATCAACCCCAAGCCGCCATCGAATACCTGGAGCGAGGGCGAGGCTTGGGGGAATTATCGCCAAAGGGTTATCTCTCCCTGGGCGATGCCTACCGACAGGTGGGCAATCAGCAAGCAGCGCAAACTTTCTGGCGGGCGGCTTTGGATCAGGGCGCTCCGGCGCAAGAGGTGTATGAGCGTCTCCTGGCAACGCACCGCGCGCAGGACGATTATGCGGCAGTGATAGCCGACCTGCAAGCGCTGATAGCTTTAAACACTGCGGATGCCGGCTTGCGCTACCTGCTGGGGGTGTATCTGGCGACCCAGCAGCCTGAGGCTGCTCTGGCGCATCTGGCGCAGGCGGGAGAGATGGATCCGAGTCTCAAGCCCAAGGCGGAGGCATTGGTGAGCGCCATCCGTTCTGCGCGGCGCGCGGATGACCCGGCTTACACCTTCCTGGAAGTCGGTCGGGCGTTGGCTGCGTTGGGGGAGTGGAAACTAGCCGCCGAAGCCTTTCTTCAGGCTGCCGAACAGCGCCCGGATTTTGCGGATGCCTGGGCGTACCTGGGTGAGGCGCGTCAGCAGAACATCGCCCAGGGTGAGGCGCTTGCCGAGCAAGGGCTGGCTGAGCTGGAAAGGGCGTTGGATTTAGACGCGCGCTCGCTGGCGGCGAACACTTTCATGGCGCTGTACTGGGAAAGGCGCGCCGAATACGAGCGAGCGTTGCAAGTGCTACGAGCCATCACCGCGATCTACCCGGACAATCCCGCTTTGCAGGTCGAGTTGGGGCGCGCCCTGGCGCTGACGGGCGATTTGGCGGGGGCGCTTCAGGCGCATCAGCGCGCCACCGAATTGGCGCCGCGCAACGCCGATTACTGGCGCCTGCTGGCAGATTTCAGCGTGCGACATGAATACCAGGTGCGCCAGGTTGCCCTGCCGGCGGCGCGTCAGGCGGCTGCTTTGAACCCAAATGACCCTGCCAACCTGGATATGCTGGGTCAGGCGCTGCTCATATTGCAAGACCTGACCAGCGCCGAGCGCGCCTTTCAACGGGCGGTGCAGGTGGATGCGGAATATTCTCCGGCTCATGTCCATCTGGGTCTGGCGTTTATCCTGCGCGGAGAGCGCACCCGGGCTTTTCAGAAATGGGCGCAAGTGCTGCAGGCAGACCCGGCTTCCCCGGCGGCAGACCAGGCGAGGCGCCTGATGAGAAATTATTTCCCCTGATTGTGCTAAAATAACCCCATTCCACCTGTCGGGTGACAAGGAAGGAACTTCTCTGATGAAACGTTTCATCCCATTGGTTTTATCTGTTTTGCTACTGGCTTCGTTATCCTGTTCCATCCCTTTTATCGGTGGGGACGACAGGGGCGATCCAACCTCAGCTCCACTGCCGAGCAATGTCCTCTTCCAGGATGATTTCTCCGACCCCTCCAGCGGATGGGACCGGGTTAGCGAAGCGGCAGGTATCACCGATTACGCCGATGGCTCTTACCGCATCTTTGTCAACACCATCAACACCGATATCTGGTCCAATCCGAAGCTGAACTTCAGCGATGTGCGAGTGGAGGTGGACGCCACCAAAGTCGGCGGCAGCGATAACAACGATTTCGGCGTGATCTGTCGCTATGTAGATTCGGATAATTACTACTTCTTCATCGCCTCATCTGATGGTTATTATGGCATCGGCAGGTTTTTTGAGGGAAAGCAGGAATTGATTGGGGTCGAGTCCATGCCGCCCAGCGAGGTCATCAATAAGGGCAATGCGACCAATCACCTGCGCGCCGATTGCATCGGTTCTAAGCTGAGCCTGTATGTCAACGGTGAGTTCCTGACACAGGTTGAAGATACGGCTTTCGCCTCGGGCGACGTGGGCTTGTTGGCAGGTTCGCTTGATTCGCCCGGGGTTGATATTTATTTCGATAATTTCAAAGTGCTCAAACCGTGAAAGTATTCCTGGATAGCGTTGGCTGTCGCCTGAACCAGAGCGAGATCGAGACTTACGCCCGCCAGTTTGTTGCTGCCGGACATACCCTTGTGCCGGAAGCCGGGCAGGCAGATCTGGCGCTGGTCAATACCTGCGCCGTGACCGCCGCGGCAGCCTCTGATTCGCGCAACAAAATCCGCCAGGCAGCCCGGGCTGGGGCGGGGGAGGTTGTGGTCACGGGTTGCTGGTCCACGCTCTACCCGCAAGCCGCGCAAAACCTGCCGGCTGTCGGTCGGGTAATCCTTAACGCCGAAAAAGACGCCCTGGTGTCGAATCTGCTGGGTTTAACCCCCGAAGTTTTCGATCTGGAGCCTGTCGCCCGCCAACCGGTGCCCGGGGCGCGCTTGCGCACGCGCGCTTTCATCAAAGTGCAGGACGGTTGCGATAATCATTGCACATTTTGTATCACCACCGTGGCGCGCGGGGAGGGTCGCAGCCGCCCGCTGCCTCAGATACTGGCGGACATTCAGGGGGCGTTGGATGGCGGTTGCCAGGAGATCGTCCTGACCGGCGTCCATCTCGGCTCCTGGGGGCAAGACTTCGCCGAAAAGCAGCGGCTTGACCATCTGGTTCAGGCTATCTTGGCTGAGACGGATACGCCCAGGCTGCGCCTCTCCTCCCTTGAACCGTGGGACCTGGATGCCGAATTCTTTCGCCTGTGGGAGAACCCCCGCCTGTGTCGTCACCTGCACCTGCCGCTCCAATCTGGCTGCGCTGCCACCCTACGCCGCATGGCGCGCAAAACGACGCCGCAGGCTTTTGCTGCCTTAATTGCGGCAGCCCGCCAGGCAGTGCCGGATATGGCGATCACCACCGATATCATCACCGGTTTTCCGGGCGAGAGCGAGGCTGAGTTCGCTGAAAGCCTGGAGTTTGTGCGCCAGATGGAGTTTGCCGGTGGACACGTCTTCACTTATTCCGCCCGCCCCGGCACGGCGGCGGCGCGCATGCCCGGGCAGGTGGATTTCAAGCTGCGCAAAGCCCGCAACGCTCGAATGCAGGCGGTCTTTGCCGAGGCGGCGGCGCGCTACCAGGGGCAATTTATCGGGCAGGTTTTGCCGGTGCTTTGGGAGAGCGCGGTTGCGCTCGGTCCCGATGGCTGGCAGGTGAGCGGGCTGACGGATAATTATTTGCGCGTCCGGGCGCAGGCGCCGCAGCGCTTGTGGAACCAGATCACACCGGTGCAACTCCTGCGCCGGGATTCTGGCAGCCTGTATGGGCAACTTCTGGGGATTGCTGGCGATTGAGTCTGGTTTGATGGATGTGCCGGGGAGGAGCGGATGAGAGACTGCATTTTCTGTAAGATCGTCGCTGGCGAGGCGCCGAGCGATACGCTCTACCAGGATGAGCAGGTGACAGCCTTTCGCGATATCCACCCGGTCGCTCCTACGCACGTGCTGGTGGTGCCGAACAGGCATATTGCCTCGGTGAACGATTTGAGTATCAAGGATGAAGCGCTGGTCGGGCATATGTTCAGCGTGGCGCGCCTGATCGCTGAGCAGGAGGGGATAAGCGAGACGGGCTATCGCCTCATCGTCAATACCGGACCGCATTCCGGGCAGTTGGTCTATCATCTACATCTGCATGTAATCGGCGGGCAGCGTATGCGCTATCCGATGGGATAGCTGTGGCAGTCCGACAACGCGCCGGTTGTCTGACAGGGCTTCGTCTGGCGCCCGTTGAGGGGATACCCTCAGGGCGTTTTTTGAATCACGCCCAGGTAAAGGGAGGCGTTGGTGCTGGTGATGCCCGGCAGCCAGGGCTCGCCTGGCATCATCCAGCCGCAGGTTTCGAAGATGACCTGCGGCAGATCGGGGTTGACCGCTCCGCTGAGCGAGGGGTTGAGTTCGGCAGCCAGCTCTAGAGCCTCCGGCAAAGGCGAGTTGAGGTAATGCCTCAGATACCTGGGCGGGATTCGCCCTGCACCTGTCAGGGTCAGCCCACGGATGGTGGTCTCCCCCTGGACGATCTCCACCCGCGCCCCTTCCAGGGCGCGCAGGTGAGCCTGCACCTGGCGCAGGCTGTACGCCGCCTGATCAAAGCCCATGCCTTCCACAGCCTGGCGGAAGGGTTCGGCATCGGCACCCACCCCGGAGTGGATGGTCAGGTAAGTCACCCTGCCGCCCGCCTCAGCCGTAAAGGTGTTGACGCAAGCGGTCTGCTCGCGATAATCGCAGGTTGCGCCGGGTTTGAAGGCGATGACGATCGGCTTTCCTTTGTTCACTCGCTTATCGGGCGGGTATATCTTGATCCGGATGCGCTCCCAGGGATTGTTGAAATCAATGCCGGTAAAGACCTCTTCTGCCTGGCTGGCAGCATCGGCTGCTGCGGTGCCTTGCAGGGTCGGGTTTTCCGGGGTTGGGGTGTACGCCAGGGGCTGGAATGGGGTTGGCGTCGCGCCCAGCCTGGCAATCCGGTTCCACAGCCACTCCAACAGCCCGCTTCCGCCTGGGGAGGGACGTTGAATGGGGGTCGCCACCGGCTGCGTCGGCACAGACGGAATCGAGGTGGCGCTGGGGGTGGCTGTGGCAACAACTGGCGACCCGGTTTGAGTTGGCAGGGGGGTCGAGGGGGTGGCGGTGGCAGGCACCAGAGTTGGGGTGGGGCTGGGGGTGCTGGTGGCGGTGCTAAGGGGTGTGGGAGAAGGGGAGGGCGTGGGCGTTTGCAGCAGCGCATACTGGCGCAGGTTTTGGATGCCTTCTCCGCACCAGAAGGTGTCGCTGTCTATCAAGGCGCACGCCGCGCCGACTTCAGGGGCGGGCCAATTGGGCTGCAGGCAGTAAGCCAGGATTTCCCAGCCTTCATTATGGCACACACGGAAGCGCAGGCGCGGTTCAGGCACACCTGGAACCGGACCCTCGCCCAATATCTCGCATACGAACCATTCGTACACGGGTAAATCGTTTATCTCCAGGGGTAGATTCTTGGGGAGTGGTCTGGGGCGTCTGGATACGGATTGAAAATAGATCGAGGCGGCGATGACGCCAACCAGGAACAGGATTGCGCCGACGAAGAGCAGATACCGTTTCATGCATTCACTCCCTTTCTGGATCAGTCCCTGGGGATGAGGGGGTGTGCCGGTTTGCTAATGACCAGAGTATACCATCAGGCTGAGCAAGATTCATGCCGAAACGGGCGCATACTCTTGGCTTATCCACGTTTCAGCCGGGCAGGCAGGTCTCTAACCAGCCGCTTTGGCGCATCAATTGAGCTTAGCCAGGTCTCTGGCAGCTTCCTCCAGACGCAGGCGCACCAGACGGGCGTCGGGCGCGGTGGGGGCGCGGGAAAGATATCTTTCGTAGGATTGAATTGCCAGCCGCAGCGCGCCCTGGCGTTGGTAAATCCAACCCAGATCGCGCAGCAAATCGGGTAAATCGGGATGGAGCGCCTGCAGATGTTCGATAATCTTCAGCGCCAGCTCCCATTGCTCTTGCTGGAAGTAGACATTGCGCAGGTTGTTCAACATGCGGGTCAAGATCGCCCGCGGCGAGATGGGCTGCAGCCAATCCCTTTGCAAAGGACCGGCATAACCGGTGGCTTGCTGCACCAATTCGGAACAATCCTCTATCGAAAGGCGGGTGCCGCCGTGGAAGGGGTCCAGGAAATACATCTCTTCTGCGACGGGGATGCCGACGATGAAATGCCCTGGCAAACCAATCCCCTGGGCGGGTATCCCCAATCGCTCTGCCAGGGCAAGATACACGACCGAGAGGCTGATAGGAATCCCCAAACGACGCTCCAACACCTGGTTCAGGTAACTGTTGCGCGGGTCGTTGTACTCATGCACATTCCCCTGAAACCGTTTGTGGACGAATAAAAAGTCGCCCAGGGCTTCCGCCTGCTCAATGACTGACTGGCTGGGCTGCAGGAAAGCTCGTCCAGCGTCCGCCAGATCATCCAGATATCCCAGCCAGACCTCCACATCCAGGTCTGGATAGGCGATCTCCCGGGCGAAGAGCAGGGCAGCGCGCGGGACATTTATCTCTGGCGATTGTATCTCGTCGTTAAAAGTGCGCTCATCCATCCTGTCTTGAAATATATCCTGAGGTCAAACTGCCTCCAGCCAGGCTGAAAGCATCCGTCTGAAATTCGCCGCCTGGCTCAGATGGTTTCGGTGATCTTTTTCAGGCTGCGCGGCGCGTCGGGGTTATAGCCTTTTATCAGCGTCAGATGATAGGCGAATAGCTGACCGGGAACGATGCAAATGATGGGCGTGAGCCATTCCGGGATGCCTGCCGGCAGCGGGATGGGCGATTGCGCCAGTTCCAGCGCCTGGCGCGAGTCAGAGATGATCACCAGCTCGGCGTTCTTGTCTTGCCTGACGCGTTGCAGGACCTCCATCATCGAAGGGAAGACTTTGCCCTCAGGCGCAACCCCCATCACCGGGAAACCCGGCTCGATGACCGCGATCGGACCGTGCAGAAAGTCGGCGGTGGAGTACGGCTCTGCAACCACATACGCCATCTCTTTGAGTTTTAAAGACCATTCAAAAGCAGTTGAGTAGTTGAAGCCTCGCCCCAGGACAACGCAAAGCTGCATATAACGATAGCGCTGCGCCATGTTGGCGATGGCTTCGTCCAGCCTGAGCGCCTGATCAACCCAGGCAGGTACACCTTCCAGCTCTTGCCAGGCAGCTTCGCTCTCTTGCAGCGCAGCCGAGAGCATGGCGATTGCCATCAATTCAGCCGTGTAGGTTTTGGTGGCAGCAACCGCAGTCTCCTTGCCTGCCATGATATCCAGAACCAGGTCGGCGCATTGCGCCAGGGGCGAATCGGGTGAATTGGTGATTGCCAGCGTCAGGCAACCCTGGCGTCTGCCCTCTTCCAGGACGCTGACGATATCCGGCGATTGCCCGGATTGGGAGACGCCCACCACAAGCGCCCCGTTCAGCCGAGGGGGTTGCTGGTAGTAGGTGAACAACGAAGGTGTGGCAAGCGCCATCGGTAGCCCATTGCGAGCTCCCCAGAGATAATTGGCATAGCGACCGGCGTTGTCTGAGGTGCCTCGCGCCGCCAGGAACATGTATTGAAAATCGCGCTGACGGATCACCGCAGCGATTTCCTTCACCCATTCTTTCTGGTGTTTCAGCAGGCTTGCCAGGCGACCTGGCTGTTCAAAGATTTCAGAGTGCATGCTCATCGTTTTTTACCCTGAGATGTAATTGAGATGTCCTTGTCTGAGATGATTATATCCACAATTACTCCTATTCTATCCCCATTCATGAGGAATTTTTGCGGCTCATTGGGAGTTACCGTGATTCGGGCAGATATGGTGGTGCGCCTACAAACAGGCGATAGCCTTCCAGATCGAGGAAGATGCGTTGAAAAAGATGCTTCAGATTGAACAAACCATAGCAACGCCGTTTGAGCACCTTGAGTTTGTTGTTCAGACCTTCGACAAAGCCGCTGTTGTCTCGGTCGACGAAATAGTTGATGATTTCCTGCCACCACCGGCCCAGGGTGTGGATGAACTTATCGAAGCAGCGCAGCCCACTTTTGGCGACGCGTTTGATCCAGGCTCGGATTTTGGTTTTGGCGAGGGCAGGAGAGATGTGCTGGTCAAAAATCTGTGTCAATTGCTGCTGCAAATCGTAAGCCTGCTTCAATTCAGGCGAGTAGCGGAAAAGAAGCCTGAGGGTGCGTCTTTCTTCGGGGGTCAGAGCAGCGGGCTTCTTGCGCAAGGCCCACATACTACCCTTCAACTGCTTGTACTCCACGTCTGGAAGCTCCTTTTTCAATCGTCCCAGTTCTTGTTTACGCAGGTCGTCCAGACCATCTCGGTAAGCTCGGGCAACATGGAAACGATCAATCACAATCCGCACGTGGCTCAGTTCCTCGCGCACTGCTTCGCTAAAACCTTCGTACATGTCACAACACACGCTATGGATGCTCTGTTTCAAGCTTTCTGGGATCGACCGCAGGAATTCAACCACCGTATCCTTCTGGCGATCTGGCAAAACGGCCAGGATCACCACTCGATCTTTCGCCAAGCGCGCCGTCACAATCACCACATAGTTGTGGTGGCCTTTCTTGAGCGCAATTTCATCCAACCCGATCACCCCCAAGGCTGGATACTGCCACCAATCCACACTGGCGCTGATGCGGCGCTCCAAGACACCCAGTACGCAGTCATATGCCACGCCTTCTTTGACGCTCACATCTTCCACTGTCGAGTTCACCAGTTGCAGCAGCAGGTGATCATCATACACCATACTATGCGGACTGTTACTCTCACGCCAGCTCAGTTGCTCCGTCGTTGTCGGGTGACCCTCACACTCCATACATTGATAGCGCCGGGGACGATAGCGCAGATAGCTCGGCCGCCCGAAGACCGGCAAGTGACGGACGATCGTCCATCCATCATGCCCATGACGCTTATGGATCTCTCGCCCACACCGGCGGCAGATTGCCCCTTCTTTGGTGCTCTCGATCGTGATGATCAACTCACCAACTTTGTTGATTTCTGTGCTCAATACTCGCACATCGGGAATATCCAACGGAACCGTGACTTGTGCTTTTTTCATCGATGGGATCATCCTTTGCAATCTTTTTATTCGCTATTTTACCCCCCACATCTGGGGGGCATCACGGCAACTCCCAATGAGCCATTTTTGCAGGTGTGCCCGCAGAGGTGTAACAAAGTATGGCTTGCTTCGTTATTATTGTTGACACTTGGGCGAGTGTCTAGAGGGGCTAGCCAGCATCATCAGATCATCATTCCGGCTAGCCCACGCCGCTTAATTATCCTGATGCGCCGGAAAGACGGGGCAGCGCATCACTCATCAATGAAAATTTGCGACCAGGTTAATTTGGCTCATTGAATCAGAGGAAGGGGCGAGCCAATAGGGGAGCCTGGTGAGCTTCTCCAGAGACTGATTGGGGAGAGTCATCTGGAAAAGCTGCCAAAAGGTGACCGGAGTCGGGCGCTTTACGCCTGATCCGGTCATCACTTTCTTTTCATTCTCCTGGTTTAATGCTACACTTATAATATCTTATTTGAGCTTTCGTTACATCTCATCGGTGGCGCTTCAAACTGGCTCATTCTGGGCAAACCTGTTCATAAATCTGTTACCTGAAGGGAGCAGGGAAATGAATAAACCTTCCAGTCGGTCTTATGTCATTCCTTTTATACTGCTTGGATTCTTTTTTGGGCTGATTTTGGTCTTCATTGGGACGTTGGTTGCGTTGGTGGTCAATCAACAACCCCTGAATCTGTCCAACATACTTCAGGCGCATCTCACCCAGCCCCTGTTATGGGTGTTGGATATCGTCCCTTTCTTGCTGGCGGGTATCCTGGGAGTGCTTGGCTCTCGCGAGGCAAAGCTTGCTAATTTGCAGAGGGAAAGCCGGGATGTGCAAAAACGAGCCGCAGATGTGGCGCGCCTGAACGCTGAGCTGGCGAAGAAAGAGAAAGAATACCAGGATATCGAAGCGATCATCAGTCGGGGTAAGCGTGAATGGGAAGCGACATTTGATTCGGTGCCGGACATCATCTTGCTAACCGACGATCAGGATAACATCATCCGCTGCAACCGGGCGGCGGCGCAGGCGTTTCATCTGGATTTCCCTGAAATTATCGGCATGCCCATTAACGCTTTGTTTTACGGCAGCGATTCCTTTGAGCAAATGCCGGCTCAAAATACAGAGGTTAAGTTCCCCACCTTGGATGGCTGGTATGAGGTTGCCAGCACCCCCTTGACCTTTGAGGGCGCGCCGCACGGCAAGATTTTTGTGGTGCGAAATATCACCGATCGCAAGCAAGCCTCTCTGGATCTGGAGAGACAAAAGCAGTTTTACGAAGCGCTGGTAAGGAACAGCCCCATCGCCATCGTCACGCTGAGCCTCGACCATCGCGTGGTGGCGTGTAACCCCGCCTTTGAAGAGATGTTCGGTTACAGTCAGCAGGAGGTCCTGGGGCAGAGCATTGACAACTTAATTTCGCCTCTGGAGTTGTTGGAAGAGAGTCAAGCCCTGACCCAGGCGGTGGGGAGAGGTCAGGAGGTGCACAAACTCAGTCAGCGCCGCCGCAAAGACGGCTCACTGGTGGATGTGGAATTCTTTGGCATTCCGGTCATTTTATGGGGTAAGCAGATTGGCATTTTGGGGATGTACCACAACATCTCTGCTCTGGTGCAGGCGAAATTGCAACAGGAACCAGAAATCTATGAGGAGACGACGCCTCCCGCCGAGAAAGTGACGCCCGTTGTCGCTCCCTTTGTGGGTGTGGAAGAGGCGGAACTGCAGGAATTGACGCCGGAGGAAGCCGAGGCTGTGGAAGAGGGCTTTCAAGAGGTAACCGAAGAGTTTGAGCACCTGGCGGCAGAGATGGCTCAGGAGGTACAGGTGCCTGAGATGCCCTCTCCAGAGGCGGAGACGAGCCAGTTGCAGCCGCGTTTGATCAAGATTGAGACGATCGAGGGTATTGGACCGACTTATGCGGCAAAATTGGGCGAGATGGGGATTTTCACCATTGAGGACTTACTCGCAGCGGCAGCCACACGCAAAGGGCGGAAGGAGCTGGCAGTCAAAACCGGAATTTCTGATAAACTCATCCTGAAGTGGGTGAACCGGGCAGACCTGATGCGCGTGCCGGGCATCGGCGAGGAATACAGCGACCTGTTAGAGGCTGCCGGTGTGGACACGGTCAAGGAACTGCGCAATCGCAATCCCAATAATCTCTTCAATACTTTGCAACGGGTTAACGAAGAGAAACGCCTGGTCCGCCGCGTCCCCTATTTATCTGAGGTGGAAGCCTGGATCAAAGCCGCTAAAGAGCTGGAAGCCAGGGTTACTTATTGAGTTCTTCAGAAATTTGTCCGCTGAAAATCCCGGGGCATGCAGTCAGCCGCATGCCCCGCGTCGTTTAACCCCATTTACCTCTCGCGCACGTCGGTGACTGCCCCAAAGGCGTTCACGTCCAGAATCCATTCGCTGCCCGGGGTAAAACCGGAAAACTCCTGGGGGTCTGAGAGTCGGTAAGTATAGGTTTCTCCTTCGCTTCGGAACACGACCGTATAGCTCTGCCTGCGCTCCCCCTCCCGTTGCCCCGCGCTCAGGACGATGGCGGGCCAGACCGGGTTCAGGTCGCTGCCCTGCAGAGACGCGGTATCCACCACCACCCATTCCATCTGGGTATAGGTGCAATAGTCATCGTAGATCCTGTATTCGCAGTCCTGCACCACTTTGGCGACGCCGCTGCCCTGATCCACCGTGTAAGGCGTGCCGCACACCTCCTCCGCCCCTGGGGCTGGCTGCGATTGTGTCCGTCGGTACTCCCGCGTGCAGGTGGAGATGTTCGCTCCAGCAGGGATTTCGTCCCGCCAGTCCTTGCGTTCAACCGGTTTTTGTTCGAGCAACTCAATGCTCCGCTCCCATTGCACCGACTGGACGGTGGCGGTTTGGGCTTCGGTGCGTAAACTCATGACGAGAAACAGGATGCTCCCCAGGCATGCCAGAACGATCAAGCCGGCAACCACCATCCACAGCGTTTTGTTTGAGCGGGCGGCTTGAGGCGCAGCCGGCATTTGTGGGGCTGGGGGCTTCTCTTGCGCCAGGCTGCCGCCGCAGTTCAGGCAGCGACTGGCACTGGCAGGATTCGGCGTTCCACAGGAAGGACATGTGATTTCTGGGGCAGCCTGAGTGGTGAAGGCGCCCATCACCTGACCCTGTCCCCGGGCTTGCGCTCCTCTCAAATCTCCGCCGCATTGGGAACACTCCTCCGCTCCGGCGGGATTGCGCGTGCCGCAGAAGGGGCAATGCACATCGGGACCTTTTTTGGCTTGTTCCAGTTTTTGTTCATCGGTGATGAGTTCTTGCTGGGCGGGCAGGTCAAATTGATCCTCTTCGCCCATTGCCGCACCGCAGTTGGTGCAGGTTTTCTGCGTGCCAGGGTTCTTGGTCCCGCAGCGTTTGCAGGTCCATTCCAGCTCAACATACCCCAATGTTTTTTGCGTCATACCACTCTCCTCTTCTGGGTTGGCATCAACGCCCTTTATTATAGCCTTGCTTGCCAGACAGACGCCTTATCAGTTTTGTCCGGCGCTTGACTCCTCGGGTTGCTCCGCTTTGCCCTTCTCCCACAGGATTGAATTTGGATATTGAGAATTAACACTTTTTCTGCTTTAATAACTGAGTAAGAGCGCGATTGGCATTCTGACTCCAGGTTTTGAAAGGAGGTGAAGTCCATCGGAAGGTTTATCTCGTAGCAATTCCACGAAACCTGCACCTGTAATCCGATTTGATAGAGATAACCAAGGAGAAACTTATGAAGAGAGCATTGTTTGTGCTCAGCCTGCTGGTTGTTGCCAGCATGATGATCGCCGCTTGTGGTGGAGCAGCAGGGGGTAATACCATCAAAGTGGGTGGCATTGCCGAGTTGACAGGCGACATCCCCGCTGTCGGCGCCTCATTCAAGAACGCTGCGGATATGGCAGTGCAAGAGGTGAACAGCGCCGGTGGATTGGATGTGTGTGGCAAAAAATACACCATCGACCTGATCATCGAGGACAATGCCGGAAAAGCCGACCAGTCTGCTTCTGCCGCCCAAAAATTGATCACCCAGGATAACGTGGTCGCCATCATCGGTCCAAACGCCAGCCGCTACGCCATCCCTGCCTCGGAGATCGCCGAAAGCTCTAAGGTGGTGCTGATTAGCCCCTGGTCCACCAACCCCAAGACGACCCTGGACGCCAAGACGAATCAATCCAAGAAATACGTCTTTCGCGCCGCCTTCATTGACCCCTTCCAGGGGCGGGTGGTCGCCAAGTTCGCCCTGGATAATCTGAACGCCAAGACCGCGGCGGTGCTCTACGACGTGGCTTCCGATTACAACAAAGGCATTGCTGAGTTCTTCAAGCAGACCTTCGAGGAGAGTGGCGGCAAGGTCGTGGCATTTGAGACCTACACCACCGGCGACAAAGACTTCACGGCTCAGTTGACCAAGATCAAGGATGCCAATCCTGACGTGATCTTCTTGCCCAACTACTATAGCGAAGTGCCGCTGCAAATTCAGCAAGCCCACCGCCTGGGCATTACCGCTCCCTTCCTCGGAAGCGACTCTTGGGGTAGCTCTGAGCTGTTAGGGTTGTGCGGAACGGATTGCGAAGGATATTATTTCAGCACCCACTACGCGGCGGATAACGCCACACCCGTGGCGAAGAAGTTCATTGACGCATACAATGCCAAATATGGAAATGTTCCGGATGATGTGGCGGCGTTGACCTACGACTCGTTTGGGCTGCTCTGGAAAGCCATTCAGACAGCCTGTTCTACCGATCGCCAGGCGATCCGCGACGCCCTTGCCAAGATCCCCAGCTATGAGGGCGTCACCGGGAATATGCAATTCCAGGAAGGATCGGGCGACCCGATCAAAAGCGCGGTCATCCTGCAAGTCAAGGGTGATAAGTTCGTATTCTTTGCCAACGCAAATCCGTAACAGATGATCTTGCCCTCCCGCAGGCATACCGAAAGCCTGCGGGAGGGTCTTGATTGAGGATAACTCTATGACTTACCTCCTCCAACAAGCACTGAATGCGCTCCAGTTGGGTAGCATCTACGCGCTGATTGCCCTGGGCTATACCATGGTGTATGGCATCTTGCGCATGATTAACTTCGCTCACGGCGACCTGTTTATGGTGGGGGCGTTTTTCTGTTTTATGATCGCCACCTACCTCAAACTCCCATTTGTCCCAACCTTGTTGCTCGCCATGATTGGGGTGGGGCTATTGGGTGTGGGCATCGAGCGGGTTGCTTATAAACCCTTGCGCAACGCGCCGCGCGTCTCGGCGGTGATCACCGCCCTGGGGGTGGGCATTTTTCTGGAAAATATCACCCTGGTCTTTTTCCCTTATCCCCAGCACGTGCCTTCCTTGCTCCCCAGCACCACCTACACCCTTGGCGGGGTGACCATCTCCTCTTTGCAGGTGATCATCATCCTGCTCTCGATTGGCTTGATGTTATTGCTTGATTTTATCGTCCGGCGTACGATGATCGGCATGGCGATGCGCGCCGTCTCCTGGGACAAAACCATTGTGCCCTTACTGGGAGTGCCGATTAACCTGGTGATTTCAATCACCTTTTTAATTGGGACGGGTCTGGGTGCGGCAGCCGGGGTGATGTACAGCCAGGCTTTTCCGGTCATAGACCCTTATATGGGCATTTTGATCGGTTGGAAAGCCTTCATCTCCGCCGTCGTCGGTGGGATTGGTAATGTGCGCGGCGCCATGATTGGCGGGTTTATCCTGGGGGCGGTGGAGATCATGGTGGCGGCTTTTCTGCCCTCCACTTACCGGGATTTTGTTGCCTTTACCTTGCTGCTTGTCCTGCTCATCTTCCGTCCCTACGGCATACTGGGTAAGCCCCAGCCCCAAAAGGTGTGAGCTATGTCTGAACAAACGAGCCAAAAGCCAAGCCGCTTCAACAAATTGAAGACTCGCTGGGATGCGATCATGGACAACCGGCGTATATTGCCGATTTTATTGGTGATCGGATTTGCGCTTTCATTCCTTATCCCACGTTTTAACTTACTAAATCCATATATCCAGCTTGTCATCATGTATGTGGGAATCAACATCATCATGACGACCAGCCTGAACCTGATCAACGGTTACATGGGCGAGTTCTCGGTAGGGCATGCCGGCTTTATGGCGGTGGGCGCTTACACAGGAGCTCTCCTGACCATGAATGTTTGGTCCCCCAGCCTGGTCGTCTGGCTGTTCCCTGTAACCGTCATCCTGGGCGGGCTTGGCGCTGCCCTGGCAGGGCTGGTGGTGTCTATCCCCTCCTTCCGCACCCGGGGCGACTATCTGGCGATTGTGACCCTGGCGTTCAACATGATCGTCAAGTCGGTCATCGAAAATATTGAGGCTATCGGCGGACCGCGTGGCATCCCGGGGATTGATCGGTTAACCACCATGCCCTGGGTCTTCTTCTGGACCGTCTTCGCCTTGTGGGTGATGCGTAATTTCATGTACTCCAATTATGGGCGCGGGGTGCTTTCCATCCGTGAGGATGAAATTGCCAGCGACCTGATGAGCGTGAATACACGCCAGACCAAGGTGCTGGTTTTTCTGGTCTCGTCATTCTTCGCCGGTGTGGGTGGGGCGTTGTTTGCTCACTTGCTCCAGTTCATCAGCCCACGAGTGTTCGATATCATCAAATCCACCGATTTTTTGATCATGGTCTATCTGGGAGGCATTGGCTCTATCGCCGGTTCGATTTTGGGAGCGACCATTTACACCGTATTGCTCGAATTGCTTCGTCCACTGCAGGTCTGGCGTTTTGTCTTAATGCCGCTCTTACTGGTGTTCTTGATGCTCTACCGCCCGCGGGGCATCATGGGTTTGCGCGAGCTGCGCTGGTTCATCCCAGGGTATGAACTGCTGGCGACCAGCCAATGGCGTAAAAAGAGGGAGGTGGGTGATGCCGCTGCTTCAGATTAAAAACCTCACCCATTACTTTGGCGGCTTGTGCGCCGTCTCTGACTTCAACCTGGATTTGCAGGAGGGCGAGCTGGTGGGCATCATCGGACCGAACGGAGCGGGTAAAACCACCATCTTCAACCTGATCACCGGGGTCTATCGCCCCACGCAGGGAATCATTCACTTCAAAGGCGTTGACCTGGTGGGAAAACGTCCCGACCAGATCACCAACCTGGGTATCGCCCGCACTTTTCAGACCATCCGCCTGTTCAACGATCTGACGGTGTTGGACAACGTGCGCATTGCAGCCTATCACCAGGTCGGTTATAACCCTGTTGAAGCCATGTTCCATATTGGGCGCTTCAATCGGGGAGAGCAAAAGAATATTGATGATGCTCTCGATTTGCTGGCGGTGTTCAAGATGGACGGCTACGCCGAGGAGCTGGCGCGAAACCTGCCCTACGGTCTGCAGCGCCGCCTGGAGATCGCCCGCGCCATGGCGACCCACCCCAGACTGCTGTTGCTGGATGAACCGGCAGCGGGCATCAATCCCAATGAAATCATGCAACTCATGGAATTCATTCAGTGGATTCGCAGGGAATTTGAACTGACGATCATTTTGATTGAGCACCAGATGCGGCTGGTCATGGGGATTTGTGAGCGCTTGAAAGTACTGGATTTTGGGGCTACGATTGCCGAAGGAGTGCCCCGGGAAATCCAGAGCAATCCCAAGGTGTTGGAAGCCTACCTGGGCGAAGGAGTGGAAGTATGAGCCAGGGTGATCAAGCCTTGTTGATTGTCGAAGACCTGACGATCTCTTACGGCAATATCCGCGCCGTCAGGGGCATCTCTTTCCAGGTGCAGGAAGGCGAGATTGTGACCCTGATTGGCGCCAACGGCGCAGGAAAATCGTCCACCCTGCGGGGTATTTCCGGTTTGGTGCCTTATCGGGGAAAGATTACATACCGGGAGAGGGATCTGCGCGGCGTCCCCGCCGACCAGATTGTGGCAATGGGCATTGCTCAGGTGCCGGAGGGGCGGGGCATCTTTGGTAATCTCACCGTGCTCGAGAATCTCAAGCTGGCAACCTGGCAGCGCAAAGATAAAGCCGAAATTGCCCGCGATTATGAGCGGGTTTATACCATTTTCCCGCGCTTGAAAGAGCGCCGTCACCAGCTCAGCGGCACCCTTTCTGGGGGCGAACAACAGATGCTGGCGGTGGCGCGCGCCCTGATGAGCCGGGGGAAGATGATGCTGCTGGATGAGCCTTCGATGGGATTGGCTCCGGTGCTGGTGCGAGACATCTTCCAGGTGCTGGAGGAGATCAACCGCGATGGCACGACCATCCTGCTGGTCGAGCAAAATGCCAATATGGCTTTACGACTGGCATCGCGCGGTTACGTGCTGGAGACCGGCAGTATTATCCTCAGCGGAAGCGGTAAGGAATTACTGGTTGATCCACGGGTGCGGGAAGCTTATCTAGGGGGATAATGGCGGAAATAACATCGTTGGATGGCGTGGTCACCTGGGCGGAAATTGACCTGGATGCGATCGCCGACAATGTGCGCTCCCTGAAACGCCATGTGGGGGAAGGCGTGGAGATCATTGCTGTGGTGAAAGCGAACGCCTACGGGCATGGCAGCGCGCCGGTGGCGAAAGTCGCCCTGGAAGCTGGCGCCACGCGCCTGGCTGTGCACCGGGCGATAGAGGGAGTCGAACTGCGCCAGGCAGGCATTCAGGCGCCGATTTTGGTGATGGGCTATACCCCACCCGGGGGTGCAGAGCTGGTGGTGGGCTGGCGACTGACCCCCAGCCTGATGACCCTGGAGTTCGCTCAGGCGTTATCGGCTCGAGCGAGCGCGGCGGGCGTTGCCGTGCCTGTCCATGTCAAGGTGGATACCGGTATGAGCCGCTACGGCTTAATGCCGGGTGAGGTGCTGGAGTTCCTTAAGGCGTTGCGTCAGCTACCGGGGATATATCTGGAAGGGCTGTTCACCCACTTCGCCACCGCCGACTGGAGCGACCAGAGCCATACGCGCCAGCAACTCGATGTTTTCAGGGGGGTGCTGAATACCGTCCTTCAGGCGGGGATTCGGGCGCCGATGATCCATGCTGCCAACAGCGCGGCGACCATGCGCCTGCCCGAAGCGCACTTTGACGCCGTCCGCCCGGGGATTGCTCTTTACGGGTTACAGCCCTCAATGGAATGGCAGCCGCCATTTGATCTCAAGCCGGCTCTTACTTTGAAGAGTCGGGTCAGCCGCGTGCGCTGGCTCCCGCCCGGCTCGGGTGTGAGCTACGGGCGCACCTATGTGACCACCAGACCGACCCTGGCGGCGTTGATCCCGGTGGGCTATGGCGATGGCTATCACCGCATCCTGTCTAACCGCGGCGCGGTGCTGATTCGCGGCAAGCGCGCCCCCGTGATCGGGCGGATTTGTATGGATCAGTTCGTGGTGGACGCCACCGGCATTGAGGACGTGCAACAGGATGACGAGGTGGTTTTGATTGGACGACAAGCGGGAGAAACCATTCGGGCTGAGCAGGTGGCTGCTCTGGCGGAGACGATTAACTACGAGGTGACCACCTCATTGCTGCCACGGGTGGTGCGGGTCTACCGGCGAGGAGGACAGACAGTAGAAATCCTGCCCTTGAGCCTCAACGGAGCAGATCCCGGCGCACGTATAGTTTAAGTTCCCCAGCTCTTTCCAAATTCGCCAATGAACAACCCGCCGAGGTAGATCGGCGCCAGGATCAGGGTGAACAATTTGATCAAGACAGACGCTCCCAGCGCCAGTGCGGACAAGTAGAGGTACCCTCTGCCGCGGCGGCGGTGCCAGAGACTTAGGAATACCAAAGAGAGCATTGCCATCGCCAGAGAAGGTTGCCCAACCAGCACCGCCGCGCTCAATGAGACAAAGTATGGCAGCAGGATCAATAATCCGAAACCTGCCAGGGCTGCCTGGTTACCCCATGCCAGGCGCAGGAATTGGACGGCAGCCCAGACCAGCAGACAGGAGAAGAGCAGAATCAACACCCGGCTGGCATAAACGCTTGCCCCATTGAACCGAAACAAGAGCGCCAACAGGTTGGTCAGCAAAGGAGGTTGATCGCTCCAGATCTGGCTGTAGAGTTGATAGCCGCGCTCCACCAACAGTGCTTTCATCAAGTTATAGCCTTCGTCGGAATAGATCCAGAAGGCGTTCCACTGGGGGTAAAAGCGCAGGACGAGGACGAAGTAAGCGCCGGGCAGGATGAGCTGCCAGGCTGCCTCTATAAGCCAGTGCAAACAGATACTGGGTTTCTGTTCGTGTGTTGAAGAGAACACCTCTGCCTCTGTGATTTCTAATGAGGTCAGGACACAAGGGATGATTAATATTTCTCTGCTTGTGCAAGAGCCGTAAGCCTTGCCCAGGCTCAGCGATTATAACTGGCTTGGCAGGCTTCAGTCACCCGAATTGACCCATCGCAAGGATTAGGCTCGTTATTCCTGCTTATTATATGAAATTTATCACTTGACCCTGGCGATTGATTCCGGTATTTTGAATAAAATCTATTGCTTGTAAACGTGGAAAAATGACGAGGCTTTTCTACTGAGTGGTTTCTGGTCTTCTGGCGTTCTTAGGTGGAGTCTTTTTGTTGTACTATCTGGTAGCCAAACCAATTCAGATGAGCCTGTATCTGGCGCTTGCTTTTATTAATTTGGATTGCGCTGACATGGCGAGTTTTTCAGGGCTGGCAATTGCTCTGGAATACGCTTCTGGCGTTGGTTTGTCTGACCGCCGGTTATCTGTTGGCGAATACGGCATATCTCAACCAGGAAGAGCATCGCACCTTGCCCCAAATCACCCGCCAGGCAGGCGACCTTGCCGATGATCACACCGCGGTGCTGTATTACACCCACGGCGAACCACCTGCGTATAGTGCTATGTCCTGGATCAAGACTTTTCATGAGTTGGACTCGGATGGGGTCTCGTTTATCCCGCGACCATTCCGCCCATTTTTCTTGTACGACCTTCGCCGTGAGTACCTTGAAATCGGCGGCAGCGCCCACAATAAAGTTCACCAGATCATGCTGCGCAGTCTTGAAGAGAGTATGTCAGGTGCTACGAGCAGGGGTGTGCGTTTCTATCAGGGGTTTCTGGATAATCCGCCTCGCCCGGATGAAATGGCGATTTCGGCAGTGAACGAGGGTGCCAGCAAGTTGGTGGTCATGCCGGTCTTTCTGACCGATTCCAGCCACACCCAGACGGGACAGGAGATGCTGGAGACGCTTGAGCTGGAGAAGCTGGGTGTGCAAGTTTGCTATGCCTCGCCGTTGTGGGACTCTCCGTCTTTGCGCCAAATATTTGTGGTTTGCGCCGCCCAGAATATGGGGGGAGCGGATAAATCAAAGGTTGGTATTTTGCTGGTAGGACATGGGCAACCGGAAGACTGGGATAAGATATACCCGACTCAGACCGAGCAGGAGACGCTGTTCCGGGAGGCTGTGCGCGAGCCACTGATCCAGGATGGTTGCCGCGCCGAGAATGTTGTCCTAGCCTGGATGGATTTCAAGCAGCCCAAGATACCCCAGACGGTAGAAGAGCTGTTGCGCAAAGGGGTGGAGCGCATTTTGGTTTTCTCCGCCTCCATCAGCGCTGACTCGATCCACAGCGACATCCAGGTGCGGCAGCGGTGCACTCGGTGCACAATCCCGCTGGGGTAGAGATAGTCAACCTGGGCGCTTGGGGCGACGACCTCATGGTAATTGAAGCCATTCGTCGGAAGATTCGGGACTGTGACCCCAGCCTGGAGACATTGGCAGGACAGTAGGATGTGGCGAAATCATGTAAAGTTGAATAGTCTGTAGTAAAGTTCATTTTTATTATGGAGATGCCATATGTTCGAAAAACGTGTTACTAAATTTTTTTTGATAATGGTGTTAATCGTGGTCCTTTTGACCCAGATTAGTGCAGGTGCGCCGATTGCAGCTGAGCTGGATATAAGCAAGGTATCTGTCTCCACTTTTTCGGTATCTAGATCTCAGGAAATGTCTTTGGCGACCAACCCGTCAGTATTCCTGACAATTGATGATACCATTGTCAGCGAGGGTACGGCGAGTGATATAAATATCTATGCTCAATTCACAGTCCGCTTGTCTCATCCATTAAGCAGCGATTTTGGGGTGATGTATGAGACTGAAGATTGGACTGCAGTCAGGGGGAGGGATTATGTGTACACCGATGGGTATCTATTAATAGAGGCGGGAGAAGTTGAAGGTAAAATCAAGGTCCGCATTCTTGGAGATGATATTCAGGGAGCTAGCCAAAGAAGTTTCTTAGTAAATATTAAACCATCTACAACAGCTACCAGTGTTGATCTATTAGATGGTACCGCTATGGGTACAATCCTGGAAGATGATCTGAATCTTCAGCGTTGGTCGGCAAATTATGATTACCCTGCAAACCTAATTAAGCTTAAGGTGGATAGCGATGGAAACAGCTATTTAGTGAATGATTGGGAGGTGCTTTCGATAGGACCTGGTGGTACGTTTCGCTGGGCTACATCATTTAGGGGGGAAATAAAAGATATCGCCCTTGACAAGACCGGTATCCTTTATGCGACGGGCGACAATGGTCTGGGGGATGTATTCGCCGCAAAGCTTAACAGCGATGGTTCCTTAATTTGGAACGTGAGCTTTGATAGTGGGAATAAAAATCCAGATTGGGGCATGTTAATCACCCTTGACATGGATGGAAATGTCTATATCTTGGGTGGCACGGAAGGGGATCGGGATGACACAGACCAGATTGTATTGAAGATAGATCAAGATGGTGACTTGGTTTGGTTACAGCGATTGAGTATTGAAAATAGTTCTGAAGCGTCAGCAGGAATTGGTGTTGATCTGGAAGGTAATGTTTATACTGCCGGTGTGTCGGGTGCAGGATGGGATGCGGTCGTTCGACTTGCCAGTTTCACCAAAGATGGTGTGTATCGCTGGAGCATGACTTATAAGTCTTTCGGCGCTCCACAAAACTTAATTTCAGATGTAGAGTATGACCCTTATGGAAATGTGTACCTTGCCTTGAAAGTTTATGAGTCAGGGCAATCGCGAATCGCTACAGCCAAAATTTCCTCCCAGGGAGAGATTGTTTGGCAAACATATAGCCTGGGTGTGTTGGGTGGTTACGATGAGATATATGATCTACTTTTGGATCCTCAGGGAGGTTTTTATCTGGCTATGCAAGTTGATATACAAACCAGAATTGTTAAGTATAGAGAGAATGGTTATGATACAGATTGGATGAGGATTTTGGAGGACATTTATTTCACACCCAATAGGCTTGCATTTGATGTTTTTGGTAATATTCTTTGTACGGGGAATAGTTTGGGAAGCGTTATGGTTACAATGTTGTTTAACCGGCAAAATGGAGAGCGATTGTGGGAACAGGTACTTGATCAGACACTCAGTGCAGGGGTATTGGCAACAAGCGGGTATTATGGAAGAGAGGTAGCTCTTGGACCGGATGGAATTATATACGTTGCGGGCGATTATGCGGGCTTATTAACTATGGTTACATATAACCCTCTACCTGAGCCATCCTTGGTGTGGATTTCCGATAATTCAGTCCAGGAGCCAATTAGTGGAACACTAACGGTTTACATTCAGTTAAAGCTAAGCACGGCTCTGGATCATGATCTACTGATTGGTTATCAAACAATTGAAGGTACGGCATCGGCTGATCAGGACTATCTGCCCATCTCCGGTACACTGACCATTCCGGCGCATCATTTGGCAGCTAACTTAGGTGTAACTATTCAGGGCGATGCAGTACATGAACCCCGCGAGCATTTCTATCTCCTTTTGTCTCCTGTTTCTAAAAATTTTGCGTTAATAGATTCACTTGGTACCATTGCAATCTGGGACGCGAACGATAAACAGATGCACCTGCCATTAATTTTGCGATAAGATTAGCAAGTTGTATAATCTCGCTCAACATATAGAGGCTGCCATGCGGTATAAATTGCTGAGTCAATCCGGTTTGCGTGTTTCAGAGCTGTGCCTGGGAACAATGACCTTTGGCGAGGATTGGGGCTGGGGCTCTTCTAAGGAGGAGAGCCGCCTGATCTTTGACGCCTATGTGGAGGCGGGCGGCAATTTCATTGACACCGCTTCCAACTATACCAATGGCACCAGCGAGCGCTTTGTGGGCGAATTCGTCGCCAGCGACCGCGATTATTTTGTGGTTGCCACCAAGTACACCCTGCGCCGCCCCGGTTCCGCTAAAAATGACCTGAACGCTGGCGGCAACCAGCGCAAAAACATGCTGCGCACGGTCGAAGCCAGCTTGAAGCGCCTGGGCAGCGAGTATATTGACCTGCTTTACCTGCACGTTTGGGACTTCACCACGCCGGTGGATGAGGTGCTGCGCGGCTTGGACGACCTGGTCAGCAGCGGCAAGGTCCTCTATATCGGCATCTCAGATACACCCGCCTGGATAGTCTCCTACGCCCAGGCGATGGCTGAGCTGCGCGGCTGGAGTCGCTTCGTCGCCTACCAGGGTGAGTACAACCTCCTGGAGCGCGGCATCGAGCGGGATGTGCTGCCCATGACTCGCGCTTTGGATCTGTCGCTGCTGGTCTTCGGCATATTGGGCGGCGGCGTCCTGACCGGGAAGTTCAATCAACCCGGAGGACCTGAGCAAGCCACCCGCGCCCGCCAGGCAGGCGAGAAAGAAAAAGCCGTCGCCCAGGTGATCCTGGATGTGGCGGCAGAGGTAGGATGCACGCCTTCTCAGGCGGCTATTAACTGGGTGAGCCAGCAATCCCCCCATATCATCCCCATCCTGGGGGCGCGCCGTCTCTCGCAGATTGAAGACAACCTGGGCGCCTTGAGTTTCACCCTCAGCGGCGAGCAACTGGAGCGCCTCTCCCAGATCGCCCCGCCGGAGCCGGGCTTCCCGCACAGCTTTTGGAACGATTTCGTGCGCCGAGAACTGATCTTTGGCGACAGAGTGGATGAGCTGCGCAAGCGCGAGCCATAATCTCACACTTCATCCGACCGGTTCGAGCGTCTGGTTGTCTTTGCCCCCTGATTACAAGCTTCGCCGATAAATTCGGTGCGTCTTATAAAAGTCCACCCCAAGAGAGCGCAACTCGCGCAACATGGGGTCGTTCTCGCGCCCGATCTGCACCAAATCGGCGTGGGTGAAACCCCTTTGGACAATGCTCTTTTGCATTTCGCTGAACAGCAGCGCTGTGCCGCCCAGCCCGCGGTATTCTTGCAGGATGCCCATGCCATTGATGTTGACCCATGACGTGCGCCGCATCTCTCGCAGCAAGCTGATCCACCCTGTCGGGAACAGGCGCCCGTGTGTACGCTGTAATGCCGCGCTGATGTCGGGATAGGCGAATAAAAAGCCGACGATTTGTTGATCTTTATAGATGATCTTGATCAGCCGCGGGTCGGCAAAGCGCAGCATCTGTTCTGCGATGGCTTCCACATCGGCGTCTTCCAGCGGATAGTTGCCGCTTGTGCCCTGGATGGAGAGGTTGTAGAGCTCTTTCAAGCCGGGGATAATCGCTCGCAGCTCTTTGCGCCGTTGAAACCGGGCGACCCGCAGCCCACGGCGTCGCTGCACCAGCTCAGCCACCCGCTGGATCCGCTCAGGGAAATGGGCAGCGGCGCTCAAATAAGCTGAAACTATCTCGCCGGCTGCGGTGAAACCCAGCGCTTCTACGAGCTCTGGATAATAGGCGGGGTTGTAAGGGATGCCGAGCGCCGGGCGGTGCTCAAAACCCTGCACCAGCATACCCATCCCGTCCAGGGGAGAAAAACCTTTTGGTCCCAGAAGCTGCTGCAAGCCGCGTTTGCCAGCCCACTGATAAGCCGCCTCGAAGAGCGCTTGAGCAGCGTGCAAATCATTCTCGCACTCGAAAAGGTAGAAAAAGCCGGTCTGGCTGTTATTAAACTGATTGTATTTGCGGTGATTTAAGACCGCCAGCCTGCCCACCACCCGATCCTCGCGCACGGCGATCAGGAACGCTGCCTCAGAGTGGCGGAAGAAGGCATTGCGCCGCCGATCCAGCATGCGCAGCGCTTCCAAGCGCAACGGCGGCACCCATTGCGGGATATCCTGATATAACCGGAAGGGCAATTCCACGAATTGCCGCGCCTGCCGGCGATTTTCGGGAT